>ERZ1034920.52-NODE-52-length-79495-cov-7.827895_pt1 | contig 79495 bp, 65 predicted proteins | sample MGYA00520688_ERZ1034920 | MGnify/ENA primary metagenome ERZ1034920 (study PRJEB33766, sample SAMN09781785) | gut metagenome | biome: gut microbiome | host: Homo sapiens | place: Madagascar | study: EMG produced TPA metagenomics assembly of the PRJNA485056 data set... | reverse complement strand
CGGCGGGCGTCGAGATCCCCCTTATCGACTACGACGTCGAGGCGGATCGCGACGCCACCCGCAAAGCCTGCGGCTTCACGATCAACGAGCTCACCAAGGGCGTCCTCGACAAGGCCCGCTCACTCCTGAAGGACGACCCCACCTTGGACTCGATCGCGATCCTGTCGTGCGACCAGGTGCGCATCACGCCGCGTCATCTCGCGGAGGTATGCCGGGCCTTCCGCGAAGACCCCTCGCTCGACATGACGGCATCCTGGATAGAGTGGCTCCGCCGCACGCCGCTTGTGCTCTCCCGCAGATTCCTGGAGAGCCTCGACGCTTCGCCGCTCACCTCCGCCGAGGCGTTCGGCGATCGCCCTGCCCCCTCGCTCGCGGTCAGAGAGGTCCTGTTCGGCGAGGAGAAGCTCGCTGCCAACGCCCCCGTTCCGCACGCCGTCGAGAAGTTCATGGAGCAGTGCACGCTCTCCGCGCTCGAAGCGGTGCGCATCGCGAAAGCCCGGATCGCGGATGAGGCGAAACCCGCAAGCGAAGCTGCTGGAAAAGCGCGGAAGGAGGCGAAGCGCGGGAAAGCCGACGAGCTGCTGATTTCCATCGCGCGGGAAACGCTCGAACGCGGGGAGGCATGCGCCGACGCCGCGGAGCGCTCCGCGATGGAGCGCGTCGACGCGTGGGCGGCGCGCAACCGCCAGGACTTTCCGCTGTTCGCCAATCCGCAGCATCGCCGCACGCTCGCCTACCTCGACTCCGCCGCCACCACCCAGCGCCTCGGTGCCGCCGTGCTCGCGCAGACCGAGTTCGACACCGCCGGCAACGCCAACATCTACCGCGGAACCTACGCGCTCTCCGCGCAGTCGACGGCGCGGTTCAACGAAGCGCGCGCGACGCTCGAGGAGTTCATCGGCGCCGACGCGCGCGAAACCGCCTTCACGCAGAATGCGTCGGACTCCGCCAACCTGGTGGCGCAAGCCTGGGGCGAATGGAACATCCGCGCAGGCGATCTTATCGTGAGCACCGTGCAGGAGCACCACTCCAACGCCGTCCCCTGGCTGATGCTGGCGCAGCGCAAAGGCGCGCAGATCGCCTACATCCCGATGCGCGGAGACGGGCGTCTGGACATGGACGCCTACGACGAGCTCCTCGCGCGACGCCCCAAGCTGGTCTGCGCCGCGCACATCTCCAACGTGTTCGGCATCGAGAACCCCGTGCGCGAGATGGCGCGGAAGGCCCATGAGGCGGGAGCCCGCTTCTACCTGGACGCGGCGCAATCGCTTCCGCACGCGAAGCTCGACGTCAAGAAGCTGGGGGCCGATTTCGTCGGATTCTCCGCCCATAAGATGTACGGACCTCTGGGCGTCGGAGGCTTGTGGATAGCGCCGGAGGCGTTCAAGGAGATGGATCCGGTCGCCGGGGGCGGCGGCGCCATCTCGCACGTGGGACTCCAATCGTACTACCTGCGCCGCGGCGCCATACAGTACGAGGTCGGCACGCCGCCCATCTCCCAGGCGATCGCCTGGAGCGCGGCGATCGAGTACCTGAAAGCGCTGGGATTCGAAGCGATCGAGGAGCACAGCGCCGTGATGACGCGCCACCTCGTGCGCGGACTGCAGGGCATCGACAACGTGACGGTGTGGGGCGACCACACCCGGCGCGACGGGCAGACGGGACTCGTCTCGTTCACGCTCGCGGGCATCACGCCCCTCATGCTGGGGACATTCTGCGGAAAGCTGGGCGTGGCCATCCGCACCGGCGGGCATTGCGCCGTGCCCTTGAGCGCCCTCATGGGCGTCACGGGCACCGGGCGCGCCTCGATCGCCGTGCACACCGTCAAAGACGAGCTCGACGCGTTGCTCACGGCGGTCGAAGCGTGCCGCCGCGTGCATCTTCAAGGATGGAGGGAAGGACGATGAGCGCATCGAACGAGGTGGCGAAGCATTACAAAGACGTCGTGGTCGCCGCTGCGGAAGCCGGCGGCTGCGGCTGCTGCGGAGATGAGACGGGCAGCGAGGCCGCGCGCCTGTACTCCGACGAGATCCTGGAAGGCATCCCCGCCGAAACGCTCGCGGCAAGCCGCGGCTGCGGCGATCCGGTCGCGGTCGCAGGACTGCAGCCGGGCGAGCGCGTGCTCGATCTGGGAAGCGGCGGCGGCATCGACGCATTGATAGCCGCTCGGCTCGTCGGCGAGGAGGGATTCGTCCGAGGTCTGGACATGGTTCCCGAGATGGTGGAGCTGGCACGCAAAAGCGCCGATGCGGCGAGGATCGGCAACGTGGAGTTCGTCGAGGGGGACATCACCGCGATCCCGCTCGAGGACGGATGCGTGGATGTCGTCATCTCCAACTGCGTCATCAACCTCTGCCCCGACAAAGCGGCGGTGTTCAAAGAGGTCAGCCGCGTTCTCGCGCCCGGCGGCAGGATGGTCGTCTCGGACATCGTGGCGTTCGAGCCGATCCCGTCCGACGCCTACGAGGCGCTCTGCGCCATCACGGGCTGCCGCAACGGAATCCCCGACGCGGCGTTCTACGGGGAGATGCTGCGCAATTGCGGCTTCGACGAGGTGGCGCTCGAGCCGAAGACCGTCTACACGCTCGACGTCCTCAAGGAGAAAGCGGTGCGCAAGCACCACGAGGAGAGCCTCCCCGCCGTCGAGGACGCCGGAGCCGGCGGCATCACGGGCAGCGTCATCGTCCGCGCATCCTTGCGCAAAAGGGAGGGTCTCTGATGGACGGTTTCGCTCTGGCGATCGCCGAGCGCTGCCTTGCGGGCGGCACCATCTCCTCCGACGAGGCGCTGCGCCTGATGAAGTACGACACGCTGTCCGCCGAGGCGGCGCATCTGCGCTGGGCTGCGGAGACCATCGCGCGCCGCGCGTCGAACGGCTGCGGACAGATCTACGCCCAGATCGGCGTCGATGCCGGTCCCTGCCCCGTCAACTGCCGCTTCTGCTCGCTCTCCGTCGAAAACCACCGGGAGGGCATGCCCGAAGGCGAGGTTCCGCTCGAGCGGATCGTGGAATACGCGGCGCTGTTCGATCGCGCGGGCGTCCATTCGATCTCGCTTATGAGCACGACGCTCATGCGCTTCGATCGCTATCTGGAGATCGTGCGCGCCGTGCGCGCGGCGGTGTCTCCCGACATGCCGATCCTGGCGAACACGCGCGACTTCTCCGAGGAGCAGGCGGCGCGCCTGAAGGAGGCCGGGGCGCAGGCGGTCTACCATGCCAACCGCCTCGGCGAGGGCGTCATCACCACGATCAACCCCGATCGCCGGCAGGCAACCGTCGAGGCGGCGCGCAAAGCGGGGCTTGCCATCATGAACGGCGTCGAGCCCGTGCAGCGATCGACGGCACCCGAGGAGCTCGTGCGCGCGATGAAGCGGGCCATCTCCCAGAAACCGTACTGCTCGGGTGTGACGGCGCTCACCTCCATTCCCCAGCGTTCCGGCGATCTCGAGCCCGCCTCGCGCGCCCGCGCCGCCTTCCTCGCCGCCATCATGCGCCTTATGGCGGGCGACACCATACCCTTCGGAGCCGGCGGCGGCAACGTCGTCTGGGTGGATGCGGGCACCAACCCGCGTGCGCGCGACCTGCCCGTCGATGAACGCTCGCTGCGCCGCGACGTCGCACGCCGCCGCAAGGAGCTCGCGGGGCGCGAATGGCGCATCCCCGATCGTCCGCTTTCCGTTTGGTTCGAATAAGGTCCCGATAGAGGAACAGGAGCACAGCATGAAGGTTTCCGCCGACATCGAACGCATCGTCGACACCGCGCTTGCCGGAGAGCAGCCGGGACGCGACGAACTCGTCCGCCTGATGGGCGTCGACGAGTTCTCGCTCGACGCCCACTACATCAACTGGGCCGCCGACAAACGCCGCCGCGAGCTGTCCGACAACACCGCTGAGGTCCATGCTCAGATCGGCATCGACGCCAACCCCTGCTCGAAGAACTGCCAGTTCTGCTCGTTCGCGGCGATCAACATCGCGCGCAAGGGCAAGATGGAGATGCCCATCGACAAGATCATCGATTACGCCCGCGCCTACGTCGAGCAGGGCGCCAACTGCCTCACCGTCATGATCACGGCCGATTACGACGTCGAGCAGTACCTGGACTACCTGGCGCAGGTGCGCGAGGCGATCGGTCCCGACATGCCCATCACCGCCAACATGGGCGATTTCGACCTCCCTCTGGCCGAGCGCCTCAAGGCGGTCGGCGTGGGAAGCATCTACCATGCCGTGCGCATGGGCGAGGGCGTGATCACCGACATCCCCCTGGAGCGTCGGTTCCAGACGATCGAAGCGGCGCAGGCGGCCGGCCTCAAGATCCTCACCTGCCTTGAGATGATCGACCCGCGTTGCAGCAACGAGGACGTCGCCGACAACATGCTGCGGATGGCGGCGCTCAAGGCGCAGGATTGCACGGCATTCGGCATGATCCCCGTTCCCGGAACCAAGCTGTGCGACGACGAGCACTACACGTTCCGCAAGTACGCGCTCTACAACGACATCATGCGGCTTGCCTGCGGACCCGAAACCCGCTTCAACGGCAACCTGAGCTGGGCCGAGGTGGGCACGAACCCCCGCGACGACAAGAACGAGACGGAAAACGACGGCCTGGGCAAATCGGTCGAGAAGGTGCGCACCGATTTCACGCGAGACGGCTGGAAGACCTTCCAGGGCCCCTCGCCGCTGTGGTAGGAGCGCTTGCCGCGAGGCAGGCGTTGGGATCAGAAGATGAGCGCGCGCCCTGGGAAAAGGCCCGGGCGGCGCGCTCCAAGCATTTGGGCGCATCTGGACGCACGCATCACCTGTTTGCGCCGGAGCGATTCGACGCGCCTTCGACGTCTAGTCGAACGAACGGAGATACTCGTAGGTGAGGTCGATCGTCGTGCCGTCGCCGCGCATGATCTTGGAAAAGCCGGCATCGAACAGCATCTTGCGGCATGCGTTCATGTCAAGGCCGATGCCGCAGCTCGACGACGTATCCGCGACAATGTCGCGCGGGTTCGCGCCCGTTTCGGCGCATACCCGGTTGCCACCGGAAATCAAACCGAGCGGCGTCACGGGATTGAAGGACATGAAGGGAACGCCTTCGACACCGAGCATGACGAACGCGTTCACCGCCAAGACGAGCAGCAGCTTCATGAGGGGAATGCCCGGTCCTTCGAAGATGGTGCCCGGAACCGGCGTACGGCTCATCACGCCTGATTCGATGCAGCCTTTCTCCACCGTCTTGTAGAGATGGGCAGCGATCTCCTCCGCCGTATGCTCGGGGCCGATCGGCTCGCAGCAGTCCTGCAAATGCAGCCCGACTTCGCGGATGGCGTCGATCGTGCGTTGGCGAACGAAGGGGTCGATCTTGGTGACCTCCCCCTCGCCGAGGCGAATCACGTGGTAGCAACCGTAGACGCCGGCGTCTTTCAGCTTCTGCAGATAATCCTGATCGACGTCGCCGATATTCGTGTAGATGCGCGTGGACGCCGGAATGGCGGAGCGCACGCGGCGCACCGCCTCCAAATAGTACTCGTGATCGAAGCTCGCCATGGTCATAAGCCACATGCCGCAAAGATCGCCGCCGTCAGCGAATTCGCGCGCTTTGCGCTCGATGGTGTCGAGATCGAGCGTCGAATGCCCCTTGAATCCGGTGTGCGTGCGACCGAACGAGCAGAACTGACAATCCGCCTCGCAAGGATACACGTCGATGCCGATCTGGCCGAAGATGGCGCCCGCATTGTCGCAGCGCGCTCGCGTGATGTTATTGGCGGCGGCGCGCACCCAAGCCGCATCGGAGCCGGCAGGGTCGAGGTTCAGCAGATACACCGCCTCGTCGATGCTCGGCTGCTCGCCGTCCAGAGCACGGGCGATGATCCCCCTGACGCGTTCGTCCATTCTCGGTCACGGTTCCTTTCTAGCGGTTCTCTTCGCACTTCTTCAGGTACTCCGCGGTGAGGTCGACCTTCGTTCCGTCGCCGCGCACGAGGTGCTCGAAACCCGCTTGGAACAGCATCTCGCGGCACGCGGCGACGTCGAGGCCGCGTCCGCGCGAGGTGTCGGCGGCAGTGTCGCGGGGATTCACGCCGGTTTCGGCGCTGATGTTGTTGGCGCCCGAAACCAATCCGATCGGATTCGCCTCGTGCACGCCGATCCACGGATACGGATCAACGGCGAGCATGACCAGCGCGTTGACAGCGACCACCTGGGCAAGACGCAGGTCGGTGATGGCGGGACCGTCGAAGATCGTTCCCGGCACCGGCGTGCGCTTCATGGCGCTCGAGTCGACGCAGCCCTTCTTGACCGTCTCGAACAGGTGCTCGGCGATCTGGACGGGCGTGTGCTCCGGGCCGATCGGCTCGCAGCAATCCTGCAGATCAAGGCCGGCATCCATGATGGCGCGCATCGTGGCGCGGCGCGTGTCGGGGTCGATCTTGGTGACCTCGCCCTCGCCGAGGCGCAAAACGTGGTAGGCGCCCTTCAAGCCGGCGGCCTTCAGCTCGCGCCAATAGCCGGCGTCGCAATCGCCGATGTTCGAGTACAGGTTGACCGAAGCCGGTAGCTCCTTGCGCAGGTACGAGATCACGTCGAGATACCAGTCGCGATCGAACGACGCCATGGTCATGATCCAAAGGCCGAACAGGTCGCCGTCCTTGGCGAACTCGTGCGCTTTCTGGAGGATGGTGTCTTTGTCCAGCACCGTATGGTGATCGAACGTGGTGTGGCCCCTGCCGAACGAGCAGAACTGGCATTCCGCCTCGCAGGGGTACACGTCAACGCCGATCTGCCCGTAGATGATGGCGGAATTGCCGCTCTTCTCGCGCACGATGTCGTTGGCGGCGCCACGGATCAACGTGGCCTCCGGGCTCTTCTCATCGAGCGACAGCAGCTTGACCGCCTCGTCGAACGAGGGCGCCTGGCCCCCGACGGCACGCGACACGATGTCGATGATCTCCTGGTTCATGAGATGCTCCCCCTTATTGGACGATGTTTGATATTCGATTGAAACCATTTGGCAGCATTATATAGGCAGCACCGGATAATCGGCCTCACTCTCGCTTCGTACCCAACGGCAAAAGCGAGACATCGCGATACCCTATTGCGGAGAAAGCCCCAGAAAATAGATGAGCCGCCTACGGGGGAAGTGCAGGCGGCTCATCTATCGTGCTCAGACCTCTTACAATATATGATGTAGTCTAATGTTTGTCAAGCACTTTTATTAAATGATGGCCTATTTTTTTTACGCGACCTAAGCCTCGGCGATTTTCTGCGCCATGTACTCGGGCGTGAGGTCCACGCGACTGCCGTCACCGCGTACCAGGGCACGGAAGCCCGCCTGGTAGAACATCTCGCGCACAGCGGGCACGTCCAGGCCATGATGACCGGCAGTGTCTTCGGCGGTATCGCGCGGATTGAAGCCGGTTTCCGCGCACAGATAGTTGCCGCCCGACAGAAGGCAGGCGGTGTTGGGCTCGTGGATACCCAGCCAGGGAAAACGCTCCTGATCGACCAGCGTCATCACCTGGATGGCGCCGATCATCGCCAGACGCATATCGGTGATCTCGTTCTGCAGGCCCTCGAAAGGGGTGCACGGCACGCCGTTGCGCTTCATACAGCCGGAACAATCGTAGATGCTCATCCGATGCCCGCGTTCCTGGATCTCGATAAGACGGGTCGCCAGCTCCTCATCGGTCGCATCCGCACCGATGGGCTCGCAGCAATCCATGACGCGCAGGCCGGCATCATATGCGGCAGAGATAGTCTGCTCACGGCGCTCGGGCGCTATGCTGGTGAATTTGCCCTCACCCAAGCGCTTGACGTGATAGGCACCGTCAACGCCCGCAGCTTTGAGCTTTTCGAAGTACTCCTTGTCGGTGTCGCCGATATTCGCGAACAGGAGCGTGCTATCGGGGATGGCGGCGCGAACGGCCTTGCAGACCTCAAGGAAATAATCCTCATCGTAGGTGTTCATCGTCATCAAGCACAAACCGTATAGGTCGCCTCCCTTGGTGAACTCCTTGGCACGACGCACCACCTCGTCAACGGGCATAGTCACGCTCTCGGTGAACATGGTGTGGGATTTTCCGAACGAGCAGAACTCGCAGTCTGCCTCGCACGGATGCATATCGACGCCGATCTGACCCCAGATGACACCGGCGTTGCCTGTTTTCTCACGCACGATGTCATTGGCGGCGCTGCGTAACGCCGTAGCCTCAGGCGACGCCTCGTCGAATCCCAGCAAATACAGCGTCTCATCGTAGTCCGCTGCCTTGCCTTCACGTGCACGCGCGATAACGTCCAACACCTTTTGATCCACTGTCACTCCTCCTTTACGATAAGAAACGCGCCGCTCTTTTTTCGACGCTAAACTGACGCAATTATATGATTAGGTCTATTATTTGCCATGCATCATTGCTTCAATCGGTTCGATTTCGATCCTGATACGTCAGGTCGTTTTTTAAGCTAAAAATCTGTTTATGCATTATAGTAGCTTGCGTCTATCATTTGTTGTTCTACTATATTTCAGCAACGCAGCTTCGCGAAAGCATCGCGATGCAGCCCACCCGTCAAGGCGGACGATCGCCGAGGGGGATCTTGGCGATCGTCCCAAGAAGAGGAGCACCAATGGACAGCAAAGTAACCGAGATCATCAACCGAGCCCAAGAAGGCAAATCGCCCACTTACGACGAGACGGTATACCTGCTCAACTTGGACGAAGCGTCGCCCGAGGCGACCGCGGTTCGCGGGGCCGCCAACGACATCGTCCGCGCCAAGACCGGCAACGCCGGCGCCATGTGGGGCCAGATCGGCATCGACGTGTATCCCTGCGAGGCGGATTGCCAATTCTGCTCGTTCGCCAAGAGCACGACATGCTTCACCGAGCACACCACCATGCCGGTCGAGGAGGTCGTCAAGCGTGCCAAGGAGTTCACCAAGGGCGGCGACCTGTACGGACTATGGCTCATGACCATGAACACCTACGACGAGGATTACTACCTCGATGTTGTAAAGCAAGTGCGCGCTGCCATTCCCGACAGCACGCTGCTGTTCTCAAACATCGGTGACACCGACAAGGAGTACTTCGAAAAGCTCAAGGATGCCGGCCTCGACGGCGCCTACCACGTCAAACGTCTGGGCGAAGGCGTGCTGACCGATATCCAACCCGAGCGCCGTGAGCAGACCATCGAAGCCGCCCACGATGCCGGCCTGCGCATTCAAGATTGCTGCGAGCCCATCGGCGCGGAGACCGACAACGAGGCGATCGCAACGCGTCTGTTCGAGATCCAGAAGCGCGGCAACACCATGGGCATCCACGACGGATCGGGCGTCATGAAGCGCAACGGCGTGCCCGGCACCCCCTTCGAGGGCCTGCAAAGCGAGATCACCGACATGCGTCTGGCGCTCATCGGCGCCATCCAGGCGTTCGTGATGGTGGACCAAGAGGACTTCCCGTGGCTTGCCATCCACGAGCCCAACACGGTCAGCCTGCTGTCCGGCGGCAACTCCATCTGCGCCGAATCGGGTTTCAACCCGCGAGACACCGCCGAGGACACGGCGGGCCACCACGGCCTGGACGTGCCCGCCGTGCGCGAGATGTTCTACCAGGCTGGTTTCCGCACGCTGGTGCGCGGAGACGGCAGCCGCGTTGACCTCACGCCCGAGTACATGGCAGCGCGTCTGAACGACTAAGCGCGCCTACTGCGCACGCCGCAGCGTCGCATCCCCCTCCAGCATCACGCAGCTGCGTTGCCCCTTTCCTCAGCCGACCCCGCCCTCTTCATGATGGCGAGGTCGGCGTTTTTCGGAACAGCATCGGGCTTCCCGAAAAAGGACCCCCAGACTGCAACAATCCCCCAAGCCGCTCCCGCAGGCGCTGAGCGCGGGCATCGAGCATCAACGTCCCCTGGTGCTCGAAATACGATGAGCAATCGTAGCTTGCGACGAATTCGGACAGCAGCGGGTTCTTCGTCATCTCTGCAAGACACAGCACAAGCTCGTTCCCCTCGCCGAACGCTCTCGCGATGAAATCGATCCCCGCATTGACCGCATCACGCGCGCCCTGCGTCGCCTCTCCATGGCTTGCAAGACGCCCGTTGAACCACGCGACCGCCGCGGCAAGCGCCCCGCCACCAGCATGCTTCGCCTCGGAGGCGCAGTCCTCCAGCGCCTCCGCAACGCCATGACGCACGAATCGCGCAGCATGGTCGCTCCGATAGCGCAGGGCATCGCGCTCCAGATCCTCACGCGCTGCCCTTGCCCACTTTCCAAGGAACGCCGCAAACGCCTCGCCCTCGACGGCACCCTCAGCTTTAGCTCCAACCAGGGCATCGCGCACCTCGGCGAGAATCCTTCCCTCGGCAACAGGGGACTCCACGCGCGCCGCGAGCGCATCCACCAGCAGCCCGCCGAGCGCCGCGCGCTCATCGAACCCTGCACCGGCCGCCTTTTCCACCAAACCGGAATCCGCGCGACCGTCTAAGATGTCCTCGATGCGGTAATCCTCCGCATAGCTCGCGAACAGACGCAGATACGTAGCGAAATCCTTGGCGATCGAAGGCGCCTGGACGTATTGGCCGACAAGCTCCTCGTCCACGGGAAGGTCATGCGCCTCGTAGAGCTTCATCATCGTGGACAGATCGGACCAGGCTCGAGCGGTGACGAAACTGCGGACGCGGCCCTTGGTCTCCATGTGATAGAAGCTGTCGGGGCGCATGTCGAGGAACGACAGCACTGCCGGATGCGTGCCCTGTGCCGCAGCCCACGAGCGCCATGCCGGATAGTCGGGTTCCACATCCAGGCGCTTGACGCGATCCATAGTCACGATGTCGAAAGGACGCGCGCTGCGGTTGTACTCGACGGGATTGCCGGCGGTCACCACCACCCAGCCGTCGGGAACGCGATGCGTGCCGAACATCTTCGATTGCAGGAAACGCAGCATCATGGGCGTGAGCGTTTCGGACACGCAGTTGATCTCGTCGAGAAACAGAATTCCCTCGCGGCGGCCGGTGCGCTCCATCGTCTCGTAGATGCTGGCGATGATCTCGCTCATGGTGTACTCGGACACCGGGACATCCTGGCCGTCGAACATGCGGCGCTCGATGAGTGGAAGGCCCATGGCGGACTGGCGCGTATGGTGCGTCATGGAGTAATCGACCAACCCCAAGCCGAGCTCGGCGGCGACTTGGGACACGATGGCGGTCTTGCCCACGCCCGGCGCGCCCACCATAAACACGGGACGCTGCGCCTCGACGGGCATCACGTAGTCTCCGAAGCGGTCTTTGGATAGATAGGCCAGGCATGTCCGGCGGATCTGCTCTTTAGCTTGCTGTATGTTCATGACGAGCATCCCTTCTGTCGTCGTCCATAAGTTCATCGGAATAAGTCAGCACGCTCGTCGCCCAAGCAGGCACCTCGCGCGCCTCGTTCACGAACACGAAAGCGGTATCGTACGTCGGCGCGGTCTCGGGAAACGTCCCCTCGCCATCGGTGAAGTAAATGAGCCCCGCAGGGTCTGGCGCCTCTCCCGAATCGACAAGCTGGTCGATGCGCTCGAACACCGGGCGGAAATCGGTGCCGCCGAACCCTTTGAGCTCAAGCCCCTCCAGATAGGCGCGAACATCCTCGATGCTCGCGCATACCGTTTCGTCCTGAATGGCGCAATCGCACTGGATGATGCGCACGCGGCTGTGCGGGCCAAGCGCCGCGCTTGCAGCCAGAAGCCCGCACGCCTTGCGCACGAACGCCTCGACCAGCGGCCCATCCACCGACCCCGACGTGTCGATCGCAACGAAGAAGTCGCGCAGAACCGGCTGCTCGATTTGCTCAAGCGGCTCGATCAGCGCGACATTGCCCAAGGTGGAAAGACCGTAGGTATAGTAGATGTTGTCGAATTCATCGGGATTGGCCGCCATGTTCTCGCGCGGCGCCGCATATGCCGCGATGAGCTCGTCGAGCCCCATCGCATCGTCGAACCCGGGGCGACGCAGCAGCTTGCGCAAGGAGGACGTCTGACTCCCCTGCTCGTCACGAGCCATGTCCATCTCGGTTGCCTGAGCGACCTGCTGCCACTGGAGCATCATCTGGCGGATCGCCTCGACGCTCGACTCCTCGTCACTGGAGTCGTCTTCCTGCGGTTCGTCCGAAAGCTCCCGAGGCGGACGCGCCCATAAATCGTGGGCGTCCATGCCGATCGTCATGTCCAGATCGGCCAACGCGACATCATCCGCCCCTTCTTCGGCGAGCACAGCGTAGAAGGCATCGGCGGTCGGATGCTCCACCTTGAGGCGATAACGCGCTATCGCCTCATCGCGGGCCTCATCCGAAACCGAGATGGCGGGGCATTCAAGCTTCTCTATGATGCAGCCGACCGCAAGATCGCACGCCACCGTCCAGCGCAGCGGGTCGACCCCCGCTGCGGGAAACGGATGACGCAGGAGGCAATGCAGCATCATGTGGAGGTACGCGCGTGCGACCAGCTCGCGATCACCGCCATACGCCGCAAGCACGAATCCAGGCGCGAACAGCGCCTCGCGCCCGTCGGTCGCGCATCCGCCGCGGTCCATCGTCGTCCGAGCAGGCAGCGCCGCCGATGGCCGGTTGAGGAACCGGTATGCGACAAGCAGCGCGTCTCGCGCATGCGCGAGCATGTCATCGGCAAGCCTCGTGGATTCGTCGAGAAGCTGCGCCGTATCGGATGTGGAGCCAAGGAGGCCTTCGAGCGGGGACGCCATGGCTACAGCTCCAAAGGCGCCAGGAGGCTTTCCGCGGCGCGCTCACGCTTTGCCGCGAGCAGCACCGCCGCTGCCTCCACCGCACCCGCAGCGCAGGCGGCGACGTGCGCGGCTTCAAGGACCCCGACGGAAACGTTATCCCATGCGCACATCGCATGCACGGCATCCAGCTGCGAATCGGCGGCGACCGTCGACAACGCCGCCTCGATATCCTCGCAATGCGCTCCATCGGAATGCAGGGCTATCATCGCAAGCTTGCACGCGAAATCCGGCGTACGCCCATAAGCGCTGAACCATGCGCGTTTCATGGGGCATATCGCATCCCCTACCTGTTCGAGCACGATCCGGAGCACTTCGATCGAAAGCAGCGGGGTTGCGAACTCGACCCAGCGATCGCGCTGCCCCAATTCGACGAAATCCGACATCCCACCCCGCAGATCTTCGGGAACCGCCTCGCGAATGGATGGGGCAAGCTGCGCTCCGCCGTCGAGCAGCACGCGAGCCAAAGCGGGTTTCCCATGACGGATCGAAAGCGTCAGCAGCTCTTCTTGATCGCGCCGAGGAAGAAGCCCCTCCGCTAGCAACGCGCGGACGGGCCCGACGGACGCATCGGATTCGACGACCGGCAAATAGTACGTGCGCTGCGCTTTGCAATACCGGTATTCCTTCATGAACATGGAGAGGCCGCGCATGCTGCCATCGCGCTCGATAAGCGCCTGGACGGCAGGTTCATCGGTTGCCGCCAGATGGAACCCGGCGCGAGCGAACGCCGCCGATGCCCGCTCCATCCCCTCGGTGATGGCGAGCATGAAGCATCGGCATGAAAACTCAATGCCAGCACGTCCCATGCGCTCGAACAGCACCAATGCATCCGACTCGTCGCCCGTCTCGAGGGCGCTCGCCAGCGCACGTTCGTTGTCGCGCGGGTCACCCGAAGGCAGGGCGTTTTCGATGGGGAGTTCCCCGAAAGCTCGAGAGCTCTCTGTGCTGCTCATGATCGGACGAATCGCAGAACCGGCACGCCGCGCCTAGTTCATGGCCTGCTTGATGCAGGATTCCATATACTCTGGCGTGAGCTCGATGCGCGTGCCGTCGGCGAGCATCAGCCAACGGAAACCCGCCTGGTAGAGCATCTCGCGCGCAGCCGGCACATCCAGTCCGCGGCCGCAGGCGGTGTCCTCAGCGGTATCGCGCGGGTTGAAGCCGGTCTCCGCCGTGATGCAATTGCCGCCCGACAGCAGGCTCACCGTATTGGGTTCATGGAAGCCCGTCCAGGTGATGTCCTTGCGATCGACGGTGACTAGGGACATGATGGCATTGAGTTGGGACAGACGCATGTTGGTGATCTCGTTCTCCAGACCCTCGAACGGCGTCCCGGGAACCGCGGTGCGCTTCATCACGCCAATGCCGTCTTCAAGTCCCATCTCCTCGCTGCGGGCGCGGACTTCGAACATGCGGGTGGCGATGGCCTCGTTGGACGTGTCAGCGCCCACAGGCTCCACGCAATCCTCGATGCGCAGACCAGCCTCATAGGCGGCACGGATGGTGGCCTCGCGACGTTCGGGCTGAATGTTGGTGACCACGCCCTCGCCGATGCGCTTGACGTGATAGATGCCGTCGAGACCGGCGGCTTTGAGCTTTTCGAAATACGGGCGATCGGTGTCGCCGATGTTGGAAACGAGCAACGTCGTCGACGGGATGGCGGCGCGAACCGCTTTGACCGCCTCGAGGTAATGATCCTCGTCGTAGGTGTTCATGGTCATCAGGTACAAGCCGTACAAATCGCCCGCCTGCGCGAATTCCTTCGCACGTTCGACGACCTCGTCGATGGGCATGGTCGCATGCTCCGTGAAGCAGGTAGTGCTCTTGGCGAACGAGCAGAATTGGCAATCCGCCTCGCAGGGGTACACGTCGATGCCGATTTGGCCCCACAACGCTGCGGCGTTGCCGGTTTTGGCGCGCATGATGTCGTTCGCCGCGCCGCGCAGCATCGTCGCCTCAGGCGAAACCTCATCAAGCTCGAGCAGCCACAGGGTTTCCTCATACGTGGGCGGTTTGCCTTCCTGTGCTCGGTTGATGATCCCGACGATCGCCTGATCCATGGCCTACACCCTTCTTTCGGATGAAAGTTAGTTGACTTTAGCCATTATAAATCCATATCGCTTATAGGATGTCGTCAACTATCGACGAGCTGACCGAGTTCTCAGCACAAAGGGATTCGCGAGAGGCTAGGCTTCTCGCAAAACGCCGTCGGAACAGACGGGCGAACCGCTCCCGCACGGCAGCGGCAGAGCGCAAAACAGCGCTTCGCCTGAAGAGACGCCATCCTCCCAAGGGCATCGCACCCGTTGCGGCATCTCTTTCGCGCTAAACCGAGCGTATCGTCCAAATCGAAAGATTTGATCACTCAGATGTGCGATTTAGCGCGAACCGAGCTGGCTGGCTTTTTGATATTGATCGCACACACTGATTTGAACTGGGGTTTTACGAAACTGTACGGCAAGATGCGCTATGAAGCGCCCGTTGCGCACGCTAAATCGAACGTTTGCGTCGCGCCGACCTCTCGATATGGCGCGAACATTCGATTTAGCACGATACGGGTTGAGATGAAATAGAAGGAAGATGCATATGAGTCTAACCGGCAAGCCAAACGAAGAAGGGCGAACCCGCAAACTGCGGATCCGCCCTTCTCGTTGCCGTTGCGGTTTGTTCGTTCGCGTAAGACCTACGCGGTGGCGCCGCCTCAACTGCTGCCCGCGCCGGCGCAGCACGCGTAGCAGTGGTTGGCGAACACGATGTCGCGCTTCGCCGGGATCGACGGATCGTTGGCCATGTCCGCGATGTTCAGGCCGTTTTTGCACGGCATGTCGACCGCCTGGTTGAAATCGCAGTCGTACAGCGCGCCGTCCCAGCGCACCGACAGCTGCGTGCGGCACATCATCGCCGGCACGGTGTCGGGGTTGAATGCGCTGATGAGCTTGTTCATGTAGCGATCCATGTTGCCGGTCGCCAGCAGACGCTCGCCGAAACGGCCGCCCGGCGCGTTGGCGATGCAGAACAGGTTGTCGAAATGGATGTCGAACTCCTCCGCCAGCTTCTGCTTGTACTCGCGTTCCATGCACTCCTGATCAGGCGGCAGCACCGCGCCGTTGGGATTGAACACGAGATCGAGCTCGAGCGTCTTGCCGTCCGGGCCGGCACCCTCGCCCTTGCCGTAACCCAGCTCGCACAGGCGCTGCATCACGCGGATGGTGGGATCGAACGTGCCCGCGCCGCGCTGCTTCTCGGACGTCTTCTTGATGTAGTGCGGCAGCGATGCGAACACGACGATGCCGAGCTCGGCCCACAGCTCGGGGATGCGCTCGTAGCCCTCCTCCTCGCAGATGGCGAGGTTGGAACGCGTGATGACACGGGCCCCTGTCGCCGCGGCTTCGCGCATGAACCACTCGTAATGAGGGTTCATCTCGGGCGCGCCGCCGGTAACGTCGATGACGGAGAAGCCGTAGTCCTTGTAGACCTTGAGGCATTGCTCCAACGTCTCGCGCGACATCTCCTCGGTGCGCACCGGGCTCGACTGCACGTGGCAGTGCTTGCACGCGAAGTTGCATTTGAGGCCGATGTTGATCTGCAGCGTGTCCAGCTGCTCCTCGGTATAGCGGTACTCGCCGACCTTCTCCCAGAACGGCGGGTATTGGGCCAGCGCCTCGTTGACGTCCTTGATATCGGGCATGGGGTGCTACATCTCCAGCTTGTCGACCAGGCTGACCATCTGGACGCCGTGCGCCAGCGCGGCACCGCCGCGGATGGCGTTGGCGACATGGAACGCCTCGGTCATCTGCTCCTTGGTGACTCCCATCTCCATGCAGGTGTTGGTGTAGGAGTCGATGCAATAGGGGCACTGCACGGCGGCGGCGACGGCCAGCGCGATGAGGGCCTTCTCGCGAGCGGTCAGCTCACCCTCGGCGAACACCTTGCCATAGTAGGCCATGTAGAGATCCCACAGCTCGGGTGCGCCCTCGCCCACACCGTCGGGGGAGAACTTGGCCAGATCCTCAGGGTTGTAATAGGTTTCCATGTCAGCTCCTTTAGTCGTCATTACCGAGTATTGTATATAGTCCAATACTGAATGGTATCGATTATATAACGGTTTTCCATTCATGACATGACTTTTTTCGGGACGTCCTCCAGCAAAGGCCCCTATACAAGAAACCCGCCCCTTCCCGAAGGAAAGGACGGGTCTCCAGGAGTTCTCGTTTTGCCGAGCGCCGAAAGCGCCGGCGGAAAATCGAAGAACTAGCGCTTGCTGAACTGCGGGCGCTTGCGGGCCTTCTTCAGGCCGTACTTCTTGCGCTCGACCATACGGGAGTCGCGCGTCAGGTAACCGGCGCGCTTCAGCTCGGCGCGGTAGTCGCCGGCCTCAAGCAGGGCACGGGCGATGCCGTGGCGCAGAGCGCCGGCCTGGCCCGAGATGCCACCGCCGTTGATGCGGGCGATCACGTCGAAATGATCCTGCGTATCCGTCACCTTGAACGGGGTCTTGGCGTAGTCCAACAGAGCCTCGCGGCCGAAGTACTCAACGCCCTCGCGGCCGTTGATCGTCACCTTGCCGGTGCCGGGCACCAGGCGGACACGGGCGACGGCGTTCTTGCGACGGCCGGTGCCGTAGTACAAAGCTTCACCTGCCATGGTTTAACCCTCCATCTTGATCTCGCGGGGCTTCTGAGCCATATGCGGATGCTCAGGGCCGGCGTACACCTTCAGCTTCTTGCCCATCGCACGACCCAGCGTGTTCTTGGGCAGCATGCCCTTGACTGCGTGCTCGATGACGCGCTCGGGATGCTTGGCCATGGCCTCGTTGAAGGTCTCGGACTTCAGGCCACCGGGATGACCGGTGTGGCGGTAGTACACCTTGTCGGTGCCCTTGTTGCCGGTCACGCGGATCTTGTCCGCGTTCACGATGATCACGAAATCACCGGTGTCGACATGGGGGGTGTACTGCGGCTTGTGCTTGCCCTTCAGGATGTGGGCGGCCTTGGCAGCGACACGGCCGAGGATCTGATCGGTCGCGTCGATGAGGACCCACTCACGCTCCACTTCGTTGGGCTTCGCGTAATACGTCTTCACTCTTTTTCCTCCACTAAACTCTTTCGCCTGCTCACAGCGCTGCTGATCACAGGCACCACTGCGGCACGTCCCTTGTGGCGTTTCCGCCTTCGGAGCCGGCTTGGCGCCGCCTCCCGGTCCGCGTCACCTCCGCAATGGGCGTCGGTTTTCAAAAGTTGCAGGTCTACGGACGCCGGTTTCCTACGCCAGCACGCCGGTTCGGGCCTGGACTCCCTCGCCATCGCGTTTCCGCCTTTCCTGCCGCACGGGGCTTTTGAAAGCGAACTTTTGCAGTGTAGCGCGCGAATGCCCCGAATGCAACGAAATCCCGCCGCATCTTCGCGCATCATCGCAGTTTGCACACAGGATCGAGGCCCGGAAACGCCGCCTATGACGCGCCGCGCGCCGCATCGCTTGCGCCAAGGCGCACGGCCTACCGAGCAGATGCGCAACGCACCGGCTCGCTACAGCTTCAGCGTCGCCCACGCCCCCCTGCTGAACCGCCTTGCAAGGATGCAGCCGCGTACCACGAGATCAAGCGCATAAGCGCACCACACGCCCAAAAGCCCAAGACCCAGACCCACCGAAAGCACCGCGCCCGCCCCAAGCCTTATGGCCCATATCCCTAAAAGCGTCGCGTACAGGGGGAACTTCGTGTCTCCAGCCCCCTGCAAAGCGCTGCCCACAACCTGCACCAGCGCCGCAAAAGGCTGAAACAGAGCTATCAGGCGCAGCACGAGCGCCGCCTGCTCCTGAACCTCGGGAGTGCTGCTGAACAGAGACGCAAGCTGCGGGGCAAACGCGAACAACACCGCGGCTGCCGCGACCATCGACGCCGTCGCCATGCGCCACAGCAGCCACGTCTCGCTTCGCGCTTTTGCGGCGTCCCCCTCGCCCAATGCGACCCCCACCGCCGTGGCGGCGGCAAGGCCAAATCCCATCGCGGGTATGTACAGGTAGCCCTCGATGCTGCCCGCGATGCTGTGCGCCGCATACGAGCTCGTGCCAAGGGAGACGATCAGCGCCGTATACGCAAACTGGCCGGCGCGCTGCGCGACCTTCTCCGCCCCGGCAGGTGCGCCGATCCTGACAAGCGCCCTGACATCCTGAAGCGACACGCTGCCCCAAGACGGCGCAAGCCACCCGCGTCTGACCAGGATCGCTACGAGCGCCGCCGCGGCAGCGACCCGCGACACGGACGTGGCAAGCCCCAGCCCGAGCAAGCCGAGCCCCGCAGCCATGGCCGCTGCGTTGAGCACGATGTTCGCCAGGTTCGCCGCGCCCGATACCAACAGAGGGGTTCGCGTGTCTTCCAGCGCCCGCATGCAGGAAGAAGCCGCCATCTGAAGCGAAAGAAAAACGCTGGGGACCGACACGGCGACGAAGTACGGCAGAGCGGCTTCCGCAGCCCGCCCCTCAAGACCGGTCGCTGCGATCAGAGGCTCGGCGAACAAACCGCACAACAGCCCGACCGCCGCGCCTAAGCACAAGGCGAGCAGGGCTGACGATGCGACGACGCGTTTGACCCCCTCGTCGTCCCCCGCTCCGTGCCTGCGGGAGGCCAAAGCGACGCTGGCAGTTCCGACGGCAACGAAAAACGCCACAAGAACGTTCATCACGATTCCCGTAACGCCAACGCCCGCGATGGCGTCGTCGGAGATGCTGCCCGCAAAATAGGTGTCCACGGTTCCCAGCAGCGTTTGGAGCAGGTTCTCAGCAACGATGGGAAGCGCCAGGACAAGCAGGTGCCTGCGCACCGAGCCGCCTCCGTCCTTGCCGCTTTGGTCCCTGCCGCCTCCGCCCCTGCCGCTTTGGTCCTTGCCGCTTTGCTTCCCCATCGATTGCCTTCTTGCCGAACATACGGTAAGTTAGTGAATATCCTGTTCCGAAAATAACATCTGCAGCAAAGGTCTGCCACGAACGAAAACGCGCAAGCGTGCGCTATCGAACAGTTTGGGATCTTTGTTCGGAAAGAGGCGCGATGGACCGACGGAAGCAGAAAACGAGAGCCGCGATCTTCGATGCGCTTATCAGCCTGCTGTGCGAAAAAGACTACGCCGACATCACCGTCCAGCAGATCATCGACCGGGCGAACGTCGGCCGCACCACCTTTTACGATCATTTCGAAACCAAAGACGAGCTTGTCAGCCAGCTCTGCCGGTCCATCTTCTCGCACGTGTTCGACGCCGTTCAGGACAAAAGCCACGTGCACGGCAACCAGAAAAACGCCGGCGCCAACGCCCTGATGCACGTGCTCCACCATATCAAAGAGGACGACAAAAAGATCCGCACGCTGCTTCTGCGCGACTCGACAGGCACCGCGCGGCGCTTTTTCCGGGAAGGGATCGAGAGCGTCATCCGCAGCATGGCGCCAAACGCGCAGCGGAAGAGCGCCCGCGACTGCTACGTCATCGACTATCTTGTGTCGGCGTTTCTTGACACGACCCAGTGGTGGCTGCGCAAGGCGGAGCGCTTGACGCCGTCCGAGGTGATCGGTCTGTACTTCGAGGCGTCCCGATCCGCCTTCTGCATGATCGGCGCCCGCCTGGAGCCGGGCGAAGGCGCGTCAATTGCTACAGGCTCGCCGGCATGCACACGTCGCGCTGAACCTCCTCAACATGCAGCACGCGCAGATCGATAGCGTACAAAGCGCTTAGCCGCTCCTCGGTCATGAGCTTCGCCACCGGGCCCGACTCCAAATGCCCGGCACGGTCAAGGATAGCAACGCGTCCGCCCAGCATGATGGGATGGTCGGGGTTATGCGTAGTCATAATGATGGCGTACCCCTGCTCGCGCAAGCTTTTCACCAAGCGCAGCACCTTGATCTGATTGCCGTAGTCCAGCGCGCTGGTAGGCTCGTCAAACAGGATGACGCTAGGTTGCTGGACGATAGCGCGACACACGTTGGCCAGCTGGCGCTCACCGCCAGATAGCTGGGTGTAGGGCTGCTTGGCAAGATGCGTGATCCCCAACCGATCCATCACCTCATCGACAAGCGCATAGTCGTCCTCGTCAGGCTTTTGGAACATGCCCTTGTGAGGCGCCCGACCCATCGCCACATAATCGCGCGTCTGATAGCCGTAAGTAGGGTTGCTGGTCTGCGGAACGTAGGCTATCCGCCGCGCCACATCGCGCGGAAGCATGTCTGCCACCGGACGATCCTCCAAAAGCACTTGGCCCGACTGCGGCGACAGCGCACCCACCAGGCAGTTGAGCAGCGTTGACTTGCCCGCCCCGTTGGGCCCGAGAAGCGTGAGCATCTCGCCGGGAGCGATGCATAAGCTCACGTCGTCAAGGATCGTCCGGTCATCGCGATAGCTGAACGAGATGCCGTCAGCCTGAAGGATGCATTTTTCGCACTTCATTCTTGCATCCTCTCCCTCACCAGTATCAATGCGAAGAACGGGGCGCCGATGAACCCGGTGAGGATGCCAAGGGGAAGCTCCCCTCCGGTGAGAGTGCGTGCCAACGTGTCGATGACCAGCAAGAAGATGGCCGATGACACTACCGCCACGGGGAACGTGCGTCGATTATCGGTGCCCACCAAACGCCGCGCCACATGCGGCATCACCAGCCCGATCCAGCCAATGGTACCGCTTAGGCACACCGCGCAGGCAGTGAGGATAGTGGCGCACGCCACAGCGACACCGCGCTCGCGCCTGAGATTGACTCCGAGCGTCTTGGCGTCTTGATCGCCCAAGGACAGCAGATTCACTCGCCAGCGCATGGCGAACAGCACGCCCGCCGTCACGAGCATCACCGGCGCAATAGCGCATACCGTCGACATGTTGACCTTTGCCAAGCTGCCCAGCTGCCAGTACACGATGTCGGGCAACTGCGTCTCCGCATCGGCGATGTATTTGATCAAGCCGATGATAGACCCCATAAATCCGCCCACGATCACGCCAGACAGTACCAGCATGATGGTCGAATCGCGCCGCATGATGCGGGGTATCGCCATGGTGAGTGCCACGGCCACCACGCCGCCAACGAACGCGAACACCTGACGGGAGAGCAGCCCCAGCCCCAAGAGGATGGAGACTGCCGCCCCCACGCAAGCGCCGCTCGACACGCCCAAAAGATCCGGGGACACCAGAGGGTTTTTGAAGATGCCCTGATACGTTGCGCCCGCAAGAGCCAGCGCGCCGCCCACCAGGATGGCCGCCAGCACGCGCGGCAACCTGAGCTTGAGCACTACGTCATGCATCGCGTCCGGCCATATCGACAGGTCGAGCGGAACCACCTGCCCCACGAGGATCTGGAACGCCGCCAAAGGCGGCACTTCATAGCGGCCGACGCACAAGGCGACCGTGACCGCCACCAAAAGCAGCAGGACGAGCACCGCCATCACGCCCGCCAGGCTCCGCTCATCCGCACGCCCGGAGGAGCGCGCCGAAAGCCGCGTAAGCAAACGCTGGACGCGAGCGCCTGCCCCGTCCCGAGGCGACGTTTTCTCGACGCCCGACCCCGAAGCAGCCGCTCGCGCGATTGCCTGCGCGTTTGGCGCGCCCTCGTCTCTCATGCCGTCGCCTTCCCCTCGCATTCGCCGCAATCCTACTCCTCGGGCCCCATGGCTCCTTGCAGCATAAGGTCGGCGTACTCGTCGGACAACTCGTAATCGTAGAAGGTACGATAGAAGTCCTTCATCTCTTGCTTGAGATCGATGTCGTCAAAGCGGTCAGGATAGAGCGTCTTCGCCATCCACAGCACCGCCATGGACTGTTCGGGGCCAAAGGTGTCCCACGGCAGCGTCCCCTGAGGCGTCTTGTACACCTGGTCGTTCTGCAGCGCGGACAGCGAAGCGAGCGCCGTGTCGCTCATAAGCGAATCGTAGCCTTTTGCGCGGTTGTTGGTGCCTACGATGATCACGTCGGGATCCGCCGCAAGAAGCTGCTCTGCGGTAACCTCCTTGCCTTCGCCCAGATCCGCCTCCGACAGCGCGAACCGTCCGCCGGCGTTCGTCACGAATTCCAGACCGTTGCCCTTCACGCTGGTGTTGTAAGCGGTAGTGCCCCCCACGTAGTACACCGTAGGGCGCTCGTCCTCGGAAATGTCGGAGACGCGCTGCGCCACCAAGTCGATGTTGGACTGGTAGTAGTCGGTAAACTCCTGCGCCTCCTCTAGTGAAGCGTCGCCGAACAGCTCGCCGGATTTGCGCACCGACTCCAAAAAGTCGTCAGTAGTGGCCGAGGTGACCATGAACACGTTGATGCCGGCCTCGCGGTAGGTGGCGGCGGTATCCTTGTTCGAGATCACAACCACCTCGGGGTTGATGGTGAGCACCTCCTCGGCGCTTGCCGTGGCGTCGTCGCCGATGGTCTCCTTATCGTCAAGACCCGGATCAAGCTCGCGCAGCCATTCCCAGTTGGCGCTCTTAATGCGCGGCAGAATGTAGGGCTGCGCCTCGGTGGTGCCCAAAAGCGCCATGATGCCGACATTGACCGGATAGGCATCGAAGCAATTGGTGATAGTCGCAGGCACTTCTACTTCGTTGCCTTGCATGTCGACGACCGTGCGCGTGCCGTTCTCGGAGGAGCCATCGCCCTCACTGGCATCCTCTTGGGACCCGCTGCCCGCCGAGCAGCCCGCAAGCAGGGCCGAGGCCGATGCAAGGGCTGCGGCGGACAGCAAGGCGAACTGCCGCCGCGTCATCATGCGCGCACCGTGCGCCGACGCGAACGTCGCGCCACGGCCCGCCTCCCCTGTCGCCGATCCGGACAATCCCCCGCAGCCCGCACCTTCCGCGGCGTGCCCCACCCGCTCCTCGCTCTTTTCGAAGAATTCGTTATTCGAATACATGGTAGCCTCCTTCGATTATTATCCTTAAGTATGTATATACTATTTCAGCAATTATAGCCATACAAGAAGTAAACTGTAATGGAAGCATTAGCAAAACTAATCACTGACAGCACGCACGGGAGAGAACCATGCTGATGAAACACCTCCGTTGCTTCCTTGCCGTGATGGAGCAGGGAAGCTTCACGCGCGCGGCGGCAAAGCTCTATGTGACGCAGTCGGCGGTCTCCCAGCAGATCGCCGCGCTTGAGCGCGAAACGGGCGCGAAGCTGCTTGTGCGCAAGGGGCGCGGCGTTGAGCCCTCCGACAGCGGACGCTATCTTTATCGACAGGTCAAGCCACTCGTCGAGCAACTTGACAATGCGGTGGACAAAGCAGCGTCGGTGTCGACCGACACCGCCCGGCACCTAAGCCTCTACTATCGAGGAGCTGCCGTCGACACGCTCGTCGCTCCGCTCCTGGCGCACCTTCGCCTGCGCGAGCCCGCTGCGCAAGTCGACCTGCTGCGATCGAATCGCACGCGGGACACGTTGGTCTCGCTAAGTCTGGGCGAGGTCGATGTGGCGCTTTTGAAAAACGGTAGGCGATCACTGGGCATCCCGCTGCAATTCCAGACCATCTGCCTGCTCTACCCCACCTGGGTGCTGCCTGAAGGGCATCCGCTTGCCACCCGAAGCTCGCTTTCTGTCGAGGACCTGAAAGGCGAGAGCATCGTGGCACTGGAGTTCGTTGCCTCACCGCAGTCGGCCGTCGGAGCGGGCACGGGGGCGGACATGCGCTACCAAGGCATCCACGATCGGCTGCGCGCGCTCTATCCCGACCGCTGCATCCCAGCTAAAGATTGCGTGACCGCGGTCACACTGGCGCGAGCGGGATACGGCATCACCTTGGTGGACAGCAGCCAAGTGCCCCTCGTTGCCAGCCTCGAGTTCGTCCCCTACAAGGGGGGCGAACTGGTGGAATACGGCGCGTTCGCCAATGCGTTCAACGCGAACCCTCTGGTGGACATGGTTTTCGAGGGCGTGAGAGAGCTATACGGAAAGCCGTCGGTGCTGAAGCCCGGAGGTTCGCTCATCCCCCTCGACGTGTTTTGCAGCGAGCATCCCTACGTTCTACCGCCGGCATCCGCGCGCGGCTAAAGCTTAGCCTCAGTCGCGCGCCTCGCGCACCGAGACGTTGACCCACTGGGATTGTTTGACCTCGCCAGCCGAGAACACGCCGATGTCGAGCATGCAATCGCGGTAGTCGCGCCCGTGGGCGATCGTGATGTAGCGGTCGTCGGCAAGGCGGTTGTGCGTGGGGTCGAGCCCTATCCAACGCCCGTCCTGGAACACTTCGACCCAAGCGTGCGTGGCACCCTCCCCATCCAGCATGCCCGCGATGTAGCGCGCCGCGACGCCCACATGGCGGCATACCGCCAGCATCACGTGCGCGTAGTCCTGGCACACGCCCGCACCCAGCGCAAGCGCCTCCTCCGCCGTGGTGCGGATGGTGGTGGCGCCCGGCGTGTACTCAAACGCCCGATACACCTCGTCCATCACCTCGCGCGCCCGACTCAACGGTTCGGCGCCCTCGGGAAGCGCCGCGATGCTCGCGCGGCACGTCTCGATCAGCCGCTCGACACACGGGCCGGGGATCGTGAGGGCGGAGTCGTAGCGGTACAGGGGCTTGAACGTCTCGGGCTTGGTGTTTTCGGTGTCCACGAAGGCGATGCCCGAGACCCGATAGCTGAACACGTCGTGCGGCTCGGGGATGTAGCCGGTCACCACCACCGAGCCGAACGAGTCGGTCATACGCTCCAAATCGGTGGCAGGCTCAAGACTCATCTCGACATCGACGATCTGCTGGCGGGGGCCTGTGGCGGGGATGCAGCGCAGCTGGAACCGATGCTCGGTCACCGGGCAGCTGAACCGCAACTCCATCCGGTAGTCGAACTTGAGCTTCTTCACGCCGCCCTCCTATCCCGCATATCCGCATGTCGAAGGGCGGCCCCGGCGCATCCGCACCCCCGAGCCGCCCCGGCATTTCCGTCGCACGCCGCATCGCGCACGCGTGCGGCATCCTTCCATCGGCGGGACATCATACCACTATCGCAGGCAGACGCCGCGCCCGGTTGCCCTACGGACGCTCGGCGTCCATATCCATCGAGGTGAGCTTTGCCGCAGCGTCCGCATCGAATGCCACCACGCGCCCTCCCAGCCCGTCGATCAGGCTCGACAGGCGCTCCGCGGTCTTCCCGTAGCCGCGCGCGGGAAGCTGCGCGGCAAGCCAGGTGAGCCCGTCGGCGAAGCACTGCGGAAGGGGCAGATCGTCGAGCACCTCCATGTGGACCGCGAGCTTGCGCACCGTGGCGGGCAGCACGTCCTCCGAGAAACCGAAACGCGTGTACAGGTCGATGCGCTCGAGGTATTTTCCAAGGTAGACAAGCGCCTTCAGCGTGGGCTCGACCGAGGAGTTCTCGATGCCGCCCCAAAACGCCAGCATCTCGTCGGCGATGTCGCGGTGGTCGAACACGTCCTTCGCGCCGGCGGCGTGATGGGCCGCATCCACGATCCCGCTCATCGCCAGCTCGATATGCTGCAGAAGGCTGCTGCCCAGCTCAGGACGCAGCACCACGGCATTGTAGAACGCCGAGCTGATGGCGCTGCGCACCGAATCGCGGTTCCATTTGTCGTAGAGGAACGTGTTCACGAAGGCATCGAAATTCGCGAAGTCCTCCGGAAGGTCCAATGCGCGCGCGAACGGACGAAACGCGTCGACGTCGGTGTCCATCACGCGATCGTAGAAGGGGAAGAACACGTTGAGCGTGGTGAACACGCGCTCGGTGTAGCGCCCGAGCCAGAAGAGGTTCTCCGCCTTCGAAGCCGTCACATAGGCGAAGCTGCGGTAGTTGATGCGGCTGATCTCGGTGCGCACGCGTTCACGCGAGGCTGCGTCTTTGCGCTGAGATTCCTCCGACGAGAGGATCCACGTGTCCTTGAAGCCGCCGCCCTGCGACGAATTCACGATCATCTCGCCGGGAACCGACGAGTAGCGCGTGAGCCCCGAATACCACACGTGCGTGTTCTGGCCGGTGAGCACGAAGGCGCGCAGGTCGCATTTGCGCGGGCTGATTTCGCCCGTGTCGGGATCGACCACGTCTATGTCGCGGAAATCGATGACCTCCTGAGCGATGAAACGACGCGGCTCCGCTTTGATGCGGTCGGCGAGCTCTGCGCGGCGCGCGGCATCGAGCTCCGAGCCGAACACGACGCCGTAGCCGCCCGCCTCCGCCACGTCCTTGATCACCAGCTCGCCGATGTGCGAGAGCACCTCGCGGCGGTCTTCCTCGAACAGCGGCATGTACGTGGGGGCGTTGTGGAGGATAGGCTTCTCGCCAAGGTAGTACTCGATCATCTTGGGCACGAAGTAGTACACCGCCTTGTCGTCGGCGACGCCGTTGCCGGGCGCGTTGACGATGGCGACGTTGCCCTCGCGGTAAGCCGCCAGGATCCCCGGCACGCCGATGACCGAGTCGGGGTTGAACGCGAACGGATCCAGGTACTCGTCCGACAGCCGGCGGTACACCACGCCCACGCGGTGGCGGCGACCGGCGTAGTCGCGCAGGTACACCTTGTTGCCGACCACCGACAGATCCTCGGGAAACGCCAGTTCGGCGCCGGTTTTCTCGGCAAGGTAGGCGTGCTCGAAGAACGCCGAGTTGTAGCGGCCGGGCGTGAGGACCACGGCGATCCCCTCGCATGAGACGAAGTCCATCGTCTTGCGCAGAAGGCGCGGATAGTCACGGTTGTCGCGGATGCGCACGTCTCGGAACAGATGGGGGTCGACGCGGCGCTCGATGTCGCGCACGAACAGCGGATAGCTCGCGCCCGACGGGATGCGCAGGTTGTCCTCGAGTACCCACCAACGTCCATCCCGGCCCTGAACCAGATCCTCGCCGGCGATGTGGGCGTACACGCCGCCGGGCGGCGTCACGCCATTGACCTGGGGCAGGTATCCCTCCGAGGTGTAGACGAACTCCTCAGGCACCACGCCGTCGGCGACGATGCGCTTCTCGGAGTAGATGTCGCGCAGGTAGGCGTTGAGCGCGTTGACGCGCTGCTTGAGGCCGCGCTCCAGCTCGTCGTACTCGTCCGACGGGATGACGCGCGGGATGGGATCGTAGGGGAACAACCGGTCGTTGTACACGCCGTCGTGGTAGATGCCGAAGCGCACGCCGTTGCGCGCGAGCTCGCGGTTGATCGATTCCCGACGGTCGATGAGGTCGGCTGCCAGCTTGTGGGCGGCGGTCTCGATGGCCATGGCTGCTCCTAACCCGAGGTGACCCGAGCACGGCAAGGGGGTCTCGCCGGCGCGGGGCGGCGCTATGAGGGCTGATGATCTCCCAATGCCAGTGTACTACCCGATCGCGCGGACGCGGCGGACGCCTTCGATGGCGCGCAGGGCGCCGAGCGCCTCGTCTGCGACGGGCGCGTCGGTGTCGATCAAGGTGTAGGCGTGCTCGCCGCGCGCCTTGTTGGTGAGGTTGGCGATGTTGGCCCCCGCATCGGCAAGCGCGCCGGAGATCTGGCTGATCATGTTGGGCACGTTGGCGTGCAGCACCGCGATGCGGCCGCCCTCGGCCGGACGCGGACCCATATCGCAGGCGGGATAGTTCACCGAATGCGTGATATTGCCGTTCTCCAGGTAGTCCATCAGTTCGCGCACGGCCATCGCCGCGCAGTTCTCCTCCGCCTCGGCGGTGGAGGCACCCAGATGCGGCAGCACGACGGCGCCTTGCATCTTCATCACGGCAGGCGTCGCGAAGTCGGTGATGTAGCGGCGCACCTTGCCCGACTCGAGGCCGGCTGCCATGGCCGCCTCGTCCACCAGCGTGTCGCGCGAGAAGTTGAGCACGACGACGTCGCCCTTCATCTGGGCGATCGCCCGGGCGCCGATCATGCCGATCGTGTCCGGCAGCGAGGGAACGTGGATGGTCAGGTAATCGCAGGTTGCGTAGATGTCGTCCAGATTCGTGACGTGGTGCACCGCGCTCGACACGCGCCAGGCGGCGTCGACCGACACGAACGGGTCGTAGCCGTAGACGTCCATGCCCAGGTCGACGGCGGCGTTGGCGACGAGCGCGCCGATGGCGCCCAAGCCGATCACGCCCAGCTTCTTGCCCATGATCTCGGTGCCGGCGAACGCCTTCTTGGCCTTCTCGGCAGCCTTGCCGATGCTGGGGTCATCGGCGTTGTCGCGGCACCATTGGATGCCGCCCGCGATGTCGCGCGCGCCCATCATCAGGCCCGCGATCACGAGCTCCTTGACCGCATTTGCGTTGGCGCCGGGCGTGTTGAACACGACGATGCCCGCCTCGGCGCACCTGTCGAGCGGAATGTTGTTCACACCCGCGCCGGCGCGCGCGATCGCGCGCAAGCCCTCAGGGAGCTCGACGTCATGCAGCGACGCGCTGCGCACGAGGATGCCGTCGGCCTGCGAGAGGTCGTCGGTGAGCTTGTACTCTGACGACAGCAACGCGATGCCCTTGTCCGAGATGTTGTTCATGCAGTAGATCGCGTACGCCATATGCCTTGCCCCTTTCGGTGATGTCATCCGCCCGCTATCGCGCTTTCGCGCGCCGACGCGAAAGCCCGCCGGCGTTGCACGATAACGATCGCTTTACCACGCTATAGTGATGGAGCAGGCGTTTCGATTCAATTACGAACCAGCGAACGGAGCCAAACGACACGCAACCGCACACCACGCGATCGTCGCAGAACGCGCATCGTGTCGAATGTTGCATATATCCGGCCTCGAATGGACAGAAATCGCAAGAATTAACCCTTTCATGAGCCATGTGAGACTCTTTTTGTCCCGAGAAGCAAGCAGGGCGTCTACGCAGATCATCGCGACCTGGGGTTATACGGAAACAGGATTCCCCGATACTGGGCGAAAGGGTAAATACCGGCGTTTTCTGTCCATTTTCCTTACCGATCGTGCAATTTTCCGGCTATCGCCTGCGCGTATTCCCTCATCAGATCGAAGCCGCCGAATGTTTCGGTGTTGTCGGGCGACACATTGGAGACGGAGTTCGCATCGATCACGTAGGCGCGACCGCCGTTCTCGATGATGTCGAAGCTGCCGAACCCGATGCCCAGCGCACGCCCCGCCAAAACCGCCGCCGCACGGATCTCCTCCGCGCATTCAGGGTACAGCCCGTAGCGCGATCCCAGGTGGTAGGCCGACAGTCCGCCTTTTACGACGCTGCGCTTGACGATGAGCGCGACCGCGCCGTCAACCAGCTCGACGCGCGTGATGAACCCGCGCTCGGGCGCGATGTAGTCCTCGACGACGAAGACGATCTGCGGCACGGTTTCCAAAAACGAACGCGCTTCCTCCGCCGTGCGCGCCACCGCCGTAAAGGTGGTGCGCCCTCCGCAGTTGGGCTTGATGATGCAGGGATACGACCAGGCTGCCGGATCAAGCCCGCTCGGCAGGCCGCACGCTTGCACGCGCGGCACGTCGACGCCCGCACGCGCCAACTCCTCGGTCGCGCGATGTTTGTCGATTTCGAAGAAGTGCGCCCGGGTGGGGTTGATCATCGGGATGCCCCTCGCCTCCGCCGCCTCGCAGACGAGCCGCATCGCCTCATGCGCCGCGTCATGCCCGCGAAACACCGCGCTCGCGAACACGCGGCTCACCAGCGCATCGCACGAACCTGCCGCTTCCGCTGCGGCATCGGCGCGAAGATGCGCCATGTCGATCATGCGCACGTCGCACCCCGCCTCGGCAAGTTCCGCCGCCAACTTGTAGTCGGACCACTCCCCCGACTCGTACAGAAGCCCTATCATCACACGCTCCATTCCAGCAAACGACTCAAAAACCGCCGCAGCTCCGGCGTTTGCGGATCGCCGAACACCCGCGCGCTCTCGCCATGCTCGAGCAGCTTGCCGCCGCAGAGAAACGCCACCTTGTCGCAGGCATGGCGCGCGAAGCCCATCTCGTGCGTCACCACAACGAAATGCGTCCCCTCGCCCTTCAGATCGCGCAGCAGGTCGAGCACATCGGTCGTGTACTCCGGATCGAGCGCGCTTGTCGGCTCGTCGAGCAGCAGCATGCGCGGCCGCGCCGCCACCGCGCGTGCGATCGCCACACGCTGCCGCTGGCCGCCGGAAAGCTGCGCCGGACGCTTGCCACCCTCGCCCGCCAGCCCGAACCGTGCCAGCAACGACTCCGCACGCTCGTCCGCCTCGGCATCCGGCACGTCGTGCACCACGCGCAGCGGCAGCGCGATGTTGTCGTGCGCGCTCAGATGGTGGAACAGCCCGCCGTCCTGGAACACGAACCCCAGCGTCGCCCGATAGCGGGCTAACCCCGCCTCGTCGCGCGGCATGGGCGCGCCGTCCACCAGAACCTCCCCCGCCGTCGCCGGCAGAAGGCCGCCCAGGATGCGCAGCAGCGTCGATTTGCCGCCTCCCGACGGCCCGATGATCGCCAACGTCGAGACGTCGTCATCGAAGTCGATGCCATCGAGCACCGTCTTGCCATCGAACGCACGCGAAAGCCCCTTCATCTCAATGCGCATGATCCGCCCCTTTCGCCGCCGCGCATCCGCGCCCTCGCGCCGCATTCCCTAGTGCGCATAGTCGAGCCTCTTCTCAAAATGCTTGCTCACGAACATGATGGGCAGCGTCAGGCACAGGTACACCGCCGCCAGGAACAGGTACCCGCCGAACAGGTTGAAGTTGGTCGCCGTGATCTCGCGCATGGTCTGCGTGAGCTCGATGACCGCGATCACCGACAGCAGAGACGAATCCTTCACGATGCTTGCGAACTGCCCCGTGAGCGCCGGAAGCGTGCGCGACACCAGCTGCGGCACGATGATGTGCCGCACGGTCTGCGCCCGCGTGAATCCGCATGCGCGCGCCGCCTCGAGCTGGCCGGCGTCGATGGACGCCAGGCTCCCGCGCACGATCTCGGCGATGTAAGCGCCCGAGAACACCGACAGGATCAGCACGCCCGCCACCACGCGGTTCTCGACGCCCCATGCCGTCCCCACGATGTAATAGAACAGATAGATCTGGGCAAGCAGCGGCGTTCCGCGGATGATCTTGACGTAGATGTCGCACAGGTAGCGCACCGCCAGGATGCGGCTGCCCTGCCCCACCGCCACAGGGATGCCGATGACCAGGCTCGCCACCAAGCTCGCCGCCGACAGCCCCACCGTCAGCACGAAGCCGTCCCAGATGCGCTGGCGGTACTGCCATACGAAATCGAAGTCAAGCGCGATGCCCGCCATTCCGAGCGACACCCAGAACAGCGCGACCATGACAACGGCCACGATCAGGTAGTTCAGCACCGCCTTGGCGGGCGGCGCCGGACGCTTGGGGGATGCGACGAAGGGGTTGGTCATTATGCGGCGTCCTCGGCGGAAGCGGAACCGTCGTCGGCGGCGCCGTCAGCCGCGTCCGCATCATCGAAGTCGAAGAACCAACGGAAGCCCAGCTCGTCGAATGCGGCCTTCTCGTCGGCCAGGAACTCCTGGGTCAGCTCCTCGAACGTGCCATCCTGCTTGCACTGCGCGATGAACTCGTTGAACTGCGCGCGCAGCTCGTCGTTGCCATCGGCCACCGCGACGCCCCAGTACTCGGGATCCTGGAACGGGATGAACACCGCCTCGGTCGTGTCGGGATTGGCCTGGTTGTTGCGGTAGATGGTCAGCTGGTCGTACAGGAACCCGTCGGCACGGCCCTGCACCACCTCGGTCACGCACGCGCTCTCGTCGGCGAGGCGCACGATCTGCGCATTGGTCAGATTCTTCGTCGCATACACGTCTCCGGTGGAACCGGTCTTGACCGCCACGGTCTTGCCGGGCTGGTTCAGATCGTCGATGCTGCCGATGCCCGACTGCGCGTTGGCCAAGATGGCCAGCTGCGCCACCGCGTACGGATCGGTGAAGTCGACTTCTGCCTCGCGCTCGTCGGTGATGGTGATCGAGCTCATGACGGCGTCGGCCTTGTCGGTCTGCAGCGCAGGAATGAGCCCATCGAACGCCGTGTTCTCGATGACCAGGTCGTAGCCGTACGCATCGGCGAACTTCTGCATGAACGCAGGCGAGATGCCGTACGCGTCGCCCGCCTCGTCGCGTGTCTCGAACGGCGGGTAGGCCAGCTCCATCGCCACGGTCAGCGTCTTGCCGCCGGACGCCGCGTCGCCGTTGCCCGCATTGCCGCCCGAGCAGCCCGCCAGCCCCGCCGCCAGCAGCACGGCGACGATGGCGGCGGCTCCCATGGCGACCGTCCGGAAAAACCGAGTTCGAACAGCGATTCTCATGACCATTCCTCCTACCCGCATTGCGGTCCGCTGCAGCTTCAGGACGACATGCGACCCTCACGGCCCCACGGCGTCTTTCGCTTCGATTCATCCAATTATAGAGAAACCGGACGGCGATCATCGACGCGCGTCCGGTTCCCTTTGCTATCGCGTATGTTTCTGTGCTCAACGCCCTTTCGGCGCCGTCGGTTCGTTCGATTCGATCCGGAACGGGAAAAGAGGGCAGACGATTCGCTTCATCCGCCCCTTGTTCCTAGATCGCGGCAAGCGCCTGGTCGATGTCGGCGATGAGATCCTCGGTGCCCTCGATGCCGCAGCTCAGACGCACCAGATCGGGCGTGATGCCCGCTGCCACAAGCTCCTCGTCGTTCATCTGGCGATGCGTGGCGTTCGCGGGATGCAGCACGCAGGTGCGTGCGTCGGCCACATGCGTGGCGATGGCGGCCATCTTCAGGTTCTTCATGAACACCTCGGCCGCCGCGCGCCCGCCCTTGGGCGCGAAGCTCACGACGCCGCAGCTGCCGTTCGGCAGGTACTTCTGCGCGAGCTCGTACTCCGAATCGCCCGGCAGCGAGGGGTGGCGCACCCATGCGACCTTGGGATGGCTCGCCAGGTGCTCCGCCATCGCCAACCCGTTCTTGCAGTGCTGCGGCATGCGCAGATGCAGGCTCTCCAGGCTGGAGTTGAGGAAGAACGCGTGCTGCGGTGACTGGATGGAGCCGAAGTCGCGCATCAGCTGCGAGGTACACTTGGTGATGAACGCGCCCTCGAGGCCAAACTTCTCGGTGTAGATCACGCCGTGATAGCTCTCGTCGGGGGTCGTCAGGCCGGGGAACTTGTCCGCATGCGCGTTCCAGTCGAACTTGCCCGAGTCGATGATGGCGCCGCCGACGGTCGCGCCGTGGCCGTCGATGTACTTGGTGGTCGAATGCGTCACGATGTCGGCGCCCCACTCGATCGGACGGCACATGACGGGCGTGGGGAACGTGTTGTCCACGATCAGCGGCACACCGTGCGCATGCGCGGCCTTCGCGAAACGCTCGATGTCGAGCACGGACAGCGCGGGATTGGCGATGGTCTCGCCGAAGACGCACTTGGTGTTGGGGCGGAACGCCGCCTCCAGCTCCTCGTCGGTGCAGTGCGGATCGACGAACGTGCACTCCAGGCCCATGCGCTGCATCGTATGCGCGAGCAGGTTGTACGTGCCGCCGTAGATCGCCGAGCTGGAGACCACATGGTCGCCGCACCCCGCGATGTTGAAGATCGAGAAGAAGTTGGCCGCCTGGCCCGACGAGGTCAGCATGCCGGCGGTGCCGCCTTCGAGCTGCGCCAGCTTCGCGGCCACGAAGTCGTTGGTGGGGTTTTGCAGACGCGTGTAGAAATAGCCCGCCTCTTCAAGGTCGAACAGGCGACCCATGTGCTCGGAGGTGTCGTATTTCCAGGTGGTGGACTGGTAGATGGGAACCTGGCGCGGTCCGCCATCTTCGGGCTGATAGCCACCCTGCACGCAGATGGTGTCGATGGATTGAGTCATGGATGCGCTCCTTGGTCGGACTTCTCAGAGGGCGCCCGCATTCGTGCCGAGCGCGCTCGCAGCTTGCAACCGCTCCATTATAGGCCGCGGCGCCATCGCGCCGGCCCGCGCGACCGCCGTCATGACATTTTTTACGGCGTTGCAACACGGAGCGCTCTGAGGGATGCGCCCTTTTGCTATGATGGCGAACGGAAATCGCAAGCCGGGACCGACCCGGAACGCAACAAGAAGGACGGCGACCATGCCCATCAAGATCCCCGACGCCCTGCCCGCGACCGAGGTGCTCAAAAACGAGAACATCTTCGTGATGACCGAGCATCGCGCCATGCACCAGGACATCCGCCCGCTGCATGTGCTGCTGCTCAATCTCATGCCCACCAAGATCGCGACCGAGACGCAGATCCTGCGCAAGCTGTCCAACACCCCGCTGCAGATCGAGGTCGAGCTGCTGCAGACCGCCAGCCACACGGCCAAAAACGTCTCCGAGCAGCACCTCGAGTCGTTCTACACCACGTTCGACCAGATCAAGGATCGTCGCTACGACGGCATGATCATCACCGGCGCGCCGGTCGAGCTGCTCGATTTCGAGGACGTCGACTATTGGGACGAGCTCTGCCGCATCATGGACTGGGCCGCCGAGAACGTGCACTCCACGCTGCACATCTGCTGGGGCGCCCAAGCGGGCATCTACCGCCATTACGGCGTGCCCAAGTTCGAGCTGCCGCAGAAGCTGTTCGGCGTGTTCGAGCACAAGCTGGTCAAGCCCACCTCCCCGCTCGTACGCGGGTTCAACGACCTGTTCATGGCGCCGCACTCGCGCCACACCGAGGTGCACGCCGAGGACATCGAGGCGCACCCCGACCTGGAGCTGATCGCCGTCTCCGACGAGGCGGGCGTCTACATCGCCAAGAGCACCGACAGCCGCAACTTCTTCGTGTTCGGGCATCCCGAGTACGACACCGACACGCTCATGAAGGAGTACGAGCGCGACATCGCCAAGGGCATGGACATGCCGCTGCCGCGCCACTACTTCCCCGGCGACGACCCGACGCGGACGCCGCACGCCACCTGGCGCGCGCATGCGCAGCTGCTCTACACCAACTGGCTGAACTACTACGTCTACCAGACCACGCCCTACGACATCAACCGTGTGGGCGAGGAGACCACCGACGGCAACGACGAGGGCTCGCTCGCCGAAGGCGTCCGCGTCGAGTAGCGGCGGGATCACCCCGACCTTCGCTTCCGCCCGTCATGCCCGACAAGAACTACATCCTCAAACCGACGTACACGCCGGTGTCCTCCGTGCAAACGGAAGGGGCGCCCTCCGACAAGGAGGACGCCCCCGAACGCAGCACAACCGGTGCCGACGCCGCCGACCCCTCCATCCGCGCTGAAAACGAGGACGACGACGGCTACGACCCCTACTCCGACCGCCGCGAGAAGCGCCCGCTCTTCGAGCGGAACCCCTGGGATTAGCAGCACGCCCTTTGCCCGAGCCGTCGCCTACCGTCCAGCACGCTCCGCCACCGCCGAAAGGAACATCTCGGCGTCCAGATCCTCGAAGCTGCGGATAGCCAGATCGGCTTCGGCGGACAGCTGATCCCAGGTGCCGGACAGATCGTGGTCGTAGACGCCCACCGTGCCGTAGCCGGCGTTCGCAAGCGTCCGCACCGCGTAGACGGCATCCTCGAAGCCCCAGGTCATCAGCGTCGACGTTCCCATGAGGTCACGCGTGTGGTCGTACACCTTCGGGTTGCGCTTGTTGGAATGCACGTCCTCCACCGACACGACCGCCTCAAGGTACGGCGCGATTCCCGCGCAGGCCAGGCCCGCTTGCAGATACGGCTTGGGGCTCGACGACGCCACGCTCATCACGACGCCGCGCTGCGCGAGCCCGTCGATGAACGCCAGCGCGCCCGGGCGGGCGACGGCGCGGTTGCCGTAGTAGTCGAGCATGATCTCGTCCATCATGCCGACAACCTCTTCGCCCGAGGTGCCAAGGCCATAGCGGTCGTGGAAGTACTGGGCGGACTCGGGGATGTTGAGGGTGCACAGCGTCTGCCGATCCTCGCTCGTCAACTCGGCGCCGGCGCGGCGTCCCAGCTCGCCCTCGAGATCGCGCCACGCATCCATCGAATCGATGAGCGTCCCATCGCAATCGAAGATCACACCGATACGGTCCACTTGAAACCCCTATCCACAATCGAAGAAGCCCGCCCCAGACAGCTACCCGGGACAGGCCCCTATGCTACCGCGAGATCGTCAAGCACTGGCAAGATCCGCGCAAACGCCCGGCAAACCGCGCCGCTCCCTAGCGATCCTCGACGCGGATGACGTTAGGCTCGTCGCGCAGGACGTCGTCAAGGTCGGCGATGTCGGCCAGCACCTCGCGGATATCCTTCTCGCATGCCGTATGCGTCACGTAGACGATGTACACTTCGTCGCTGTTGCGCACGCCGCGCTGCACCACCGAGTGCACGCTGACATTGTGCTGCGCGAACACGGTCGCCATCGCGGCGAGCACGCCCGCGCGGTCGGCGACGGTGAAGCGGATGTAGTACTTGGTGCGCAGGTTCTCCATCGGGATGATGGGCAGCCCGTCGGTGCACGTGCATCCGACGATGGGGCCGCATCCCAGCTCGACGTGGCGCGCCACCTCCAGCACGTCGCCCATCACCGCGCTGGCGGTGGGGCCGCTGCCGGCGCCCTGGCCGAAGAACATCGTCTCGCCCACCGCGTCGCCCGTCACGTAGATCGCGTTGAACGCGCCGCCCACCGCGGCGAGCTGATGCGTGGCGGGGATCATCGTGGGGTGCACGCGCACGTCGACGCCTTCCTCGGTGCGATGCGCGATGGCGAGCAGCTTGACGCAGTACCCCATGTCGTGGGCCGCGTCCAGGTCGGTCGTGGTGATGCGGCGGATGCCCTCGGCATGCACGTCGTCCAGCGTCACGCGCGAGTTGAACGCGATCGACGCGAGGATGGCGATCTTCGCCGCCGCGTCCAAGCCGTCGACGTCGGCGGAGGGGTCGGCCTCGGCATAGCCCTTCTCCTGCGCCTCGGCCAGCGCCTCCTCGTAGCTGATGCCCTCGTTGACCATCTGCGTGAGCATGTAGTTGGTGGTGCCGTTGACGATGCCCATGACCGAGTCGACGCGGTTGGCGATGAGCGAGTGCTTCATCGGCCCGATGATGGGGATGCCGCCGCCGACGCTCGCCTCGAAAGCGATCTCGCAGCCCATCTCGCCCGCAAGCCCCATGATCTCCTCGCCGTACGTCGCCATGAGCGCCTTGTTGGCCGTCACCACATGCTTGCCGGCGCGCAGCGCGTCGCACACCACATCGTGCGCGACGGTGGTGCCGCCGATGAGCTCGATGACGATGTCGATGGACGGATCGTCGACGATATCGTGATAATCGGGAGTGTAGATATCGGACAGCCCGTACGCCTCCGCCTGCACGGAGCGGCGCGAGCACACGCGCGCCAGCTCGACGTCCACGCCGAAATGACGCTTGAAGTCATCCCGATGGTTCTTGAGCACCTCCAGGCATCCGCGCCCGACGGTGCCCGTGCCCACTAATCCGATCTTGACGGTCATGTGATCACCTTTCATTTCCGCAACCGAGAGCAGGGCCTCCGAGACGGGAGGGTTCGCGCGCAGTATCCGCACGAGCCGAAACGCCCAGTGGGCGTTTCGTGCGAGCTCAGGACCTGTTTCAGCACGAGCCCTCCCGTCTCGGAGGCCCGTCCTCCAGGTAACTAAATATCCCTCGCCATCAAATCCGCGTACGTTTCGCGACGCGTGGTAACGCGAGCCTGGCCGTCCTTGACGAACACGATCGCAGGGCGCGGCTGGCCGTTGTAGTTGCTCGACATCGAATGGCAGTATGCGCCCGTGCCGAACACGGCGACGATATCGCCCAAGTCGGGATGCTGCAGCGGCATGTCGATGACGACGGCGTCGCCGCTTTCGCAATGCTTGCCGCACAACGTGACGATCTCGGTGCGCGGCTGCCCCGCCTTGTTGGCGATGGTCGGCTCGTATTCAGCATGATAAAGCGCGGTGCGGATGTTGTCGGACATGCCTCCGTCCACCGCGACGTACTTGCGGATGTTCGGCAGCGTCTTGAGGATGCCCACCGTGTACAGCGTGATGCCCGCGTTGGCGACCAGGCTGCGGCCCGGCTCCACCAGGATGCGCGGCAGCGGCACGTCGAACTGCGCGCAGTAGTCCTTGACGGCGTTCACCGTGCACTCGGCGAAATCCTCGATGCTGGAGGGCTTCTCATCGACGGTGTAGGCGATGCCCAAGCCGCCGCCCAGGTCGAGTTCCTCGATGACCAGGCCGTATTCGTCGCGGATGCGCGCCATGAACTCCACCATCACGGCGACCGCCTCGCGGAACGAGTGCAGCGCGAAGATCTGCGAGCCGATATGGCAGTGCAGGCCGACCAGCTTCACGTTGGGAGCGGCGAGCACGTCCTTGATGCAGCGGAACGCGAAATCGTCGAGCATCGTGAACCCGAACTTGGAATCCTCGCACCCCGTGCGGATGTACTCGTGGGTGTCGGCCTCCACGCCCGGCGTGATGCGCAGGTAGATGGGCTGCTCGACGCCCAGCTCGCCGGCGATCTGCGACACGCGCGCCAGCTCGATGCGGCTGTCCACCACGATGCGGTGCACGCCCGCCTCGATCGCCTCGCGCAGCTCGGTCGGCGTCTTGTTGTTGCCGTGGACGAACACGCGGTCCATGGGGAATCCCGCCGCCTGCGCGCACGCCAGCTCGCCGCCGCCCGACACGTCCAGGCACAGGCCCTCGTCGTCGACGATGCGCATCATCTCCTTGTTCTGGAACGCCTTGCTGGCGTAGAGCACGTCGGAGTTCTCATAGCGGCTGAGGAACGCCTCGCGGTACTCCTCCATGCGCCCGCGCATGTCGGCCTCGTCCATCACGTAGAGCGCCGTGCCCAGCTCGTGCGCAAGCTCCACCATGTCGACGCCGCCCACGAACAGGTGGTCGTCGCGGACCTCGGCGGTGCGCGGGAGCACGGCGCCAAGCTCCATGGTGGTGCGGTTGTCGGGTTGTTTGGTCAGGTCGGAGGCGGGCAGCGACATGCGGGTTCCTTTCACTGGTCGAATGTTCGATCAGTCTACCATCGCGCCGGCAAGCGACGATTACCCGCAGGTAAAATGATGCAATTCACACAGGAGCGAGCTTTCCGGCGGCGGGACGGGGACGAGGACGGGGACGAGGGCGACGAGCGAACGGCGCACCACCCGCGCGGCCGCACCGTCGGCGGCTCCCACCGCAAGGCCCTGCCGCCAGCAGCACCCACCGCAAGGCCGTGCTGCCGGCGGCACCCCATTTGCAACTTTTGGCGACTTCTTCCCAAAAACAACCCCTGAACTGCCCTGATTTGGGAAGAACGCCTCAAAAGCCGCTCCGGAGCTCCTAAGACGGGGAAGAAAAGCGGCTTTTGCGGCTTTCTGGACAAGCGAGATGGGGAGAAAACCGCAAAACCACGCGAATGTCCCCTTTTCCCTGCGGCTCGCCGCGACCCCGCCCGCGTCCTGGCGTCCGCCGCTGCCCTATCCGCGCATGAACGCCCGTTTTGCGGCGATGGCTGCAAGCGCCTTCATCTGATCGATGATCACCTCGCGCACCTCCGGCCGCGTGTTGCGCGCCGCGTCCGCCAGGACGCCGATCGCCTTCGGGCCGCCCATCAGCACATCGAAGGCGTCCTTGGCGCCCGACGCCCGCAGCGCCTCGAACAACGCGCCGACCGCGCGCCGGCGCTCGAGCGGGTCCATCCCCGCGATCCACTCGTTGAGCACCTCCGCCGTGAAGCGCGCCGACGGCGCAAGGCCGTCCGCCTCCACCACCGCGCCGTCCTCGACCTCCCAGCGGAAGGGGCTGTGCTGGCTGATGCCGCGCCCCGAGCTTTTGACCACGCGGTACCCCGCATCCGACTCCATCAGCAGGCCCACCAGCGATTCCTGCGGGACGGTCTTGCGCACCAGGGGACGCACGCGATCCAGCTCGCCTTCCGCGAGGACCCCCTCCGGAAAACCCGGGCCGTCATGATCGTACGCCGCGGCGATCCGCACCGCCGTCCGCGGGGATGCCTTCGCCGCCGCGTACACGGCGAGGTTGCCGCCTTTGGAATGCCCTCCGAGCACGAGCGGCGTGCTGACGCAATCGGCGACCTGGTCGACGTAGCAGCGCGCCGACTCCTGCGCGGGGACGGGCGCCGCGTACGCCATGTTGAAATCTTCCTTCCACCCCACCCAGGTGCGATCGGTGCCGCGGAAGGCGAGGTAGGTGAACAGCCCGGGGCAGGTAAACGCCACCGCGGCGAACTGGGTCTGCTCCGCCTCGTCGTACACGCTGGCGTAATCATGGATGACGATGTCGCGGAACCGCGGGCTGGCGGCAACCGTCAGCAGCAGCTCCTTCACCTTCTCGGGAACGAGGCCCGTGAACATGTCGTGGTAGCGCTCGGCGCGCAGCAGATCCGTGAAACGGCTCCCGCGCACCTCCGCTCCCGAGAAGCGCTGCACGGCCCTCCGCATGCGCACCGCCCAGCGCCCGTCCTTCTGGTGGAGCGGCACCAGTCCCGCCATGCGCACCATGGCCAGCTGCGAGAACACGAGCGAGTCGACCTCGCACAGGGGCTTCTCGCGGAAGGTGGCGAACTCCGTCGCCGCATAGTCCATGATGCCCGCCATGCCGTTCGCCTCCTCGCCCGCGCGCCGCCCGGTGCGTCATGATGTCGGAATTGTGACGAATCAAGCATACCCCATTATCACTTCGCAGAATCATCCGTTATCAGCTACAATTTATTGCGTTTTGGAGATAATACCTGCTGGGCGCAAGGAGCCGACTGCCGCGCCGGGCAGGTTCAAACGCCCTTCCGCGGGACACCCGCCCGCCGGCGCTCCGGCGGCGCCGCAATGCCCGTCCCGGTCATCGGATCGCGCGTGAACGTTTCTCCTGACACCGGAAACGCCATACAGGTGAAAGGAGCAAAACATGGCAAAGCAGGAACCGTCGATCGATCAGTGGCTGGCCGAGGCGAAGCAGGACCCCAAGGCCGCGCAGTGCGGCATGTTCCTCACGCACAACGGCGTCGTGCGCATCACGCCGAAGAAGCAGGTGCGCGAGGGCGTCGAGGGCTTGGGCGAGGTCAAGCAGGTCGAGTTCTCCTACGACGCCGAGGGCCTGGCCGCCGCCGAGGCCGAGGCGCTCACGTGGCCGGGCGTCTACTACGTGCGCACGTGGCTCAACGAGGGCGCGTGCAATGTGGGCGATTCGCTGATGTATGTGCTGATCGGCGCGGACATCCGCCCCAACTGCATCGACGCGCTGCAAAAGCTCGTCGGCAAGATCAAAAACGAGCTCGTCGTCGAAAAGGAGATCTTCGCGTAATGAGAAAAAGGGACAGTCACTTTTTCTCATTCGCCTGACAAAGCCCGTAACGCAAGAAGGCCGGAGGCTCGCCCTCCGGCCTTCTTGTTTTTACCCCAGGTCGTTCGCAGCGTCAGCGCGGCCGCAGCGTCGGCCGCTTCCGCCGATCGTCAGATCAGCGGAAATACTTGACGCCGCTCTCGAAGATGGGCTGGTACAGGTCGCCGGGAACGTTCTTGTAGAGACCCGCGCCCGAGCGCTCGGAGTGGCCCATCTTGCCGAACACGCGGCCGTCGGGGCTCGTGATGCCCTCGATCGCCAGCAGCGATCCGTTGGGGTTCACGTCCAGATCCATCGACGGAGCGCCCGACGCGTCGACGTACTGCGTGGCGACCTGGCCGTTCGCCACCAGCTTGTCCAGCAGCGCCTGCGGAGCCACGAAGCGGCCCTCGCCATGACTGATGGCGACCGTATGCACGTCGCCCACCTTGCACTCGGACAGCCACGGCGACAGGCTCGAGGCGACGCGCGTGCGCACCAGGCGGCTCTGGTGGCGGCCGATGGTGTTGAACGTCAGCGTCGCGCAATCCTCGTCCATCGGGCGGATGTCGCCGTAGGGCACCAACCCCAACTTGACGAGCGCCTGGAAGCCGTTGCAGATGCCCAGCATCAAACCGTCGCGCTTCTGCAGCAACTCGCGCACCGCCTCGGTGACCTCGGGCGCGCGGAAGAACGCGGTGATGAACTTGGCCGAGCCGTCGGGCTCGTCGCCGCCGGAGAAGCCGCCGGGTATCATGACGATCTGGCTCTCGCGGATGCGGCGCGCCAGCTCGCGCGTGCTCTCGGCGACCGCGGCGGGCGTCAGGTTGTTGACGACGAACACGTCCGCGACGGCGCCCACGCGCTCGAACGCGCGCGCCGTGTCGTACTCGCAGTTGTTGCCGGGGAACACCGGGATGACCACGCGCGGCTTCGCCGACACCAGCGGACCCTCGTAGATATGCGGCAGCACCGTCGTGAACGACACCGGCTCGACCGCCGGCGCCGCGGCGCGCTCCTCCTCGGAGGTGCGGTACGGGAAGACGTTCTCGATGCCGTGCTCCCACGTCTCCTGCAGCTCGGCGAGATCGACCGTCTCGTCGTAGGCGCAAAGCTCGTACGCCTCGGTGGTGCGGCCCAGCTCGATGACGGTCGCGCCCTCGATGGCGGGCAGCTCGCACCCGTCGGCGAGCTCGACGATGAAGCTGCCATACGCATGGTCGAACAGCTCGCAGCACTCGCCCTCGTAGTAATCATCCGAAACAGCGAAGCCGATGCGGTTGCCCAGGCACGCCTTGAACACTGCCTCGGCCATGCCGCCGAACCCGGCGGTCGACGCGGAGAGCACCGCGCCCGAACGCGCAAGCTCCCCCACCCCGTCGAACACCGCGATCAGGGATTCCGTCTCGGGCAGCAGGCCGTCCTCGCGATACGCGGGCTGGATGAGCGCCACGCGATGCCCGGCGCCCTTGAACTCGGGGGACACGACGTCGTCGACCTTGCCGGTGGCGACGGCGAACGAGATCAGCGTGGGCGGCACGTCCAGATCCTCGAAGGAGCCGGACATCGAGTCCTTGCCTCCGATCGCGCCCACACCCAGGTCGACCTGCGCCATCAGCGCGCCCAGGACGGCGGCCACCGGCTTGCCCCAGCGCTCGGCCTCATCGCGCAGCTTCTCGAAGTACTCCTGGAAGCTGAGATACATCGTCTTGCGGGAGAAGCCGGTCGCGATCAGCTTCGCCACGCTCTCGACCACGGAGAGGTAGGCGCCGCGGAACTGGTCGGCCTCCATGATGTAGGGGTTGAAGCCCCAGGCCATCGCCGAGACCTTCGTCGTCTCGCCGAAGACCGGGAACTTGGCGACCATCGCCTGCGCGGGCGTGAGCTGCGTCTTGCCGCCGAACGGCATCAGCACGGTCGCCGCGCCGATGGTCGAGTCGAACCGCTCGGAGAGGCCCTTGTTGGAGCACACGTTCAGATCGCCCGCCAAAGCGCGCATGGCGTCCGCGAAGGACTCGCCGTCCTCGGAGCCCGGGATGAGGGGCACCGTGCTCACGTAGACGTCGTCGAGGCTGCCGAGCTCCTCCCGGATCGCGTCGGCGAGCTCGTCGTCGGGATCGATGGGGGCGACGCCCTGCAGTCCGACGTGCGCCTTCTGGTGCTTGGGCGCGCCGTTGCTCGCGAGGAACGCGCGGGACAGGTCGACGATGGTGTCGCCGCGCCACGTCATGCGCATGCGCGGCTCCTCGGTGACCTTGGCGACCACCGTGGCCTCCAGGTTCTCCTCGCGCGCGTAGCCCAAAAACTCCTCGACGTCCTCCGCGGCCAGAGCCACGGCCATGCGCTCCTGGCTCTCGGCGATCGCCAGCTCGGTGCCGTCGAGGCCGTCGTACTTCTTGGGCACCACGTCCAGGTTCACCGCGATGCCGTCGCACAGCTCGCCGATGGCGACGCTCACGCCGCCGGCGCCGAAGTCGTTGCAGCGCTTGATCAGGCGGCAGGCGTCGGTGCGGCGGAACAGGCGCTGCAGCTTGCGCTCGACCGGCGCGTTGCCCTTCTGCACCTCGGCTCCGCACTCCTCGACGCTCGCCGTGCTCTGGGCCTTGGACGAGCCCGTCGCGCCGCCGATGCCGTCGCGGCCCGTGCGGCCCCCCAAAAGCACGACCACATCTCCCGGAGCGGGGCACTCGCGGCGCACGTTCTTGGCGGGGGCGGCACCCACGACGGCGCCCACCTCCATGCGCTTTGCCACGTAGCCGGGATGGTATAGCTCGTGCACCTGGCCGGTCGCCAGGCCGATCTGGTTGCCGTAGGACGAATAGCCCGCCGCGGCCTCGGTGACGATCTTGCGCTGCGGCAGCTTGCCCGCAAGCGTCTGCTCCACCGGAACCGTGGGATCGCCCGCGCCGGTGACGCGCATCGCCTGGTACACGTAGCTGCGGCCGCTCAACGGATCGCGGATCGCGCCGCCCACGCACGTGGCGGCGCCGCCGAACGGCTCGATCTCGGTGGGATGGTTGTGCGTCTCGTTCTTGAACAGGAACAGCCAGTCCTCGTCGACGCCGTCCACGTCGACCTTCACCTTGACGGTACAGGCGTTGATCTCCTCGGATTCGTCGAGGTTGGTCAGGATGCCCTTGGATTTCAGGTACTTCGCGCCGATGGTGCCCATGTCCATCAGGCAGACCGGTTTCTCGTCGCGCCCCAGCTCGTGGCGCATCTCGAGGTACTTCGCGAACGCCTCTTCGACCACGGCGTCATCGAAGGTGACCTCGTCGAGCACGGTGCCGAACGTGGTGTGGCGGCAATGGTCGGACCAGTAGGTGTCGACCACCTTGACCTCGGTGATCGCGGGATCGCGGTGCTCCTCGTCGCGGAAATACTTCTGGAAGAACACGATGTCGGCCAAATCCATCGCCAGCCCGCGCTCGGCGATGAACGCCGCCAAGCCCTCTTCGTCGAGCTCGCGGAAGCCCTCGAGCACCTCCACCGGATCGGGCTGCGCGACCTCAAGGGCCAGCGTGTCGCGCTCGGCCATGGACGCCTCGCGCGCCTCGACGGGGTTGATCACGTAGTGCTTGATGGCGTCGATGTCCTGCTCGGTCAGATCTCCCTGCAGGTAGTACACCTTCGCGGAGCGCACCTCGGGGCGCTCGCCCTGGCTGATCAGCTGAATGCACTCGCTGGCGCTGTCGGCGCGCTGGTCGAACTGGCCGGGAAGATACTCCACCGCGAACACCGCGGCGCCCTGCGCGTCGGGCAGCTCGCGCAGGACGTCGTCGGACTGCGGTTCGCTGAACACCGTCGGCACGCACTGCTCGAACAGCTCGGCGGAGATGCCCTCCACGTCATAGCGGTTCAAAAGGCGCACGCCCGAAAGCGCATCGATCCCCAGGATATCGCGCAGCTCGGCGGCCAGCCGCTTCGCTTCGACGTCGAACCCGGGCTTCTTTTCAACATAGACGCGGGAAACCATTCGCTCCACCCTTCCAACTGCAATTTTCCAGTTGGAACCATGATACGACACCGGCGCTCATCTGCGGCGCGCCCCGTTCGATCTGAAGAAAAAAGGCGGGTGCCGCGCGATTCGTCGCACGTCACCCGCCTCGGTCATCGCATGATATGAACAGCTCTACTTCTCGGAAGCGCCTTTCGCCGCCTCGGCCTCCGCGGCATCGCCTTCGGCAGCCTCCGCCGCCTTCTTCTTGCCGCCGAACAGGCCGCCGAGCACGCCCTTGGACTTCTTCTCCGCCTCGGACGCCTTGGCCTCCTCGTACTTCTTCTCGGCTTCGGCCTTCGCCGCCTTGGCCTCGGCCTTCTCGCGGCGCTCCTGGGCACGCTGGGCCTTGGTCTTTTTGGCCTCCATCTTCTCCTGGTACGCGCGGCGCACCTTCTTCATCTTGGAGAACTCGAGCCACAACGCGGCGATGATGAACACATACGACAGGACCAGGATCACCATGAAGCCGAACTCGCCCAGCGAGTCGCGCAGGAAGAACGACAGCGCCAAGCAGGCGATGGCGCCGATCAGCAGCACCCACCAGATCTTGCGGAGGCGCTTGTACTCCTCGGTGGGAGGATTGGCGTACTTGCGCTCCAGCTCGGCCTGCTTCTGGCGCTCGGCGCGACGGGCCGCCTTCTTGTCGGCTTTGGTCTTGGTCTTGGGCTTGATGTAGACCGAGGACGCCGCCGCGCTCTTGGGCTTCGCGGACGCAGCGCTCTTGCGCGTCTTGCCTTGATGCTCGTCGTTCTGGTAGCGCTCGTTCATGGGGTTGCGTTGGGACATAGCTATCTTTCTAGAAAGGGAACGGTAAATTTGGACGCCAAGTCAGCGAGAGGCGTCGAGGTGCCCTCGATTCGCGGGATCGCGGAGGCGAAGCGCACTTCGGTGCGCGAGCCTCCGGGATCGTGCGAAGCGGGGGTGCATCGGCGCCTCGCAGCGTCGGCTCGTTCCGCCGTTCGGCAGAACGGCGGAACTCTAGAACTTTCGACCGGTGATCAGCTCGTAGGCCTGGACGTATTTCTGGCTGGTCTTCTCGATGATCTCCTGGGGCAGGCGCGGCGGATTGCCGGTGCGGTCCCAGTTGGCGTTGAGCCAGTCGCGGACGAACTGCTTGTCGAAGCTGGGCTGATCCTTGCCCGGCTCGTAGACGTCGCCCGGCCAGAAGCGGGAGCTGTCGGGGGTGAGCACCTCGTCGGCGAGGATGATCTTGCCGTCGAGCACGCCGAACTCGAACTTGGTGTCGGCGATGATCACGCCGCGCTCCGCCGCATGGTCGCGCGCGGTCGTGTACACCTTGAGCGACAGGTCGCGCAGCGCCGCCGCGTCCGCCTCGCCGATGATCTCGGCGCAGCGCTCGAAGCTGATGTTCTCGTCGTGATCGCCGATCTCGGCCTTGGTGGACGGCGTGAAGATGGGCTCGGGCAGCTTGGAGGAGTTGTCCAGGCCCTCGGGCAGCTCGATGCCGCACACGGTGCCCTGCTTGCGGTACTCCTTCAGGCCGCTTCCCGCCAGATAGCCGCGCACGATGCACTCGATGGGGAACATGTCGGCCTTCTTGACCAGCATGAAACGGCCGCGCAGGTAATCGGCGTAGGGTTTGAACTGCTCGGGCAGGTCGGCGACGTCGGCGGAGATCAGATGGTTGTCCACCACGCCGTCCAAAAGCTCGAACCAGAAGCACGACAGGCGCGTGAGGACCTCGCCTTTGTGGGGGATCTCGTCTTCCAAGATGTAGTCGAACGCCGAGATGCGGTCCGTTGCGACCAACAGCAGCTTGTCGCCGAGATCGTACAGATCGCGAACCTTGCCCTGCGCATCGGGCTTGATGTCGATTCCAGCCATGCTCATGCTCTCCCTTGCTGAAGCCTTTCGCCACTTCTCACGCTGTGGCCGCGTTTTCGCCATCCGCCAAACGGCAGCCGAGGCGCCCGGTCCGTCCGGGCGGCGTCGGCTGCCGGCACATGCAACTAGCTATTATCCCTCATGTTCGTGGGAATCGCGCCTGCGGTCGCGCGATTTCTTGCTTTTGTTCTCCTTGGCCTTGATCGGCTTTTGGCGGCCGGTGCGCCCCGGTTTCCCGTTCTGGCGCGCCTCCGCCTCGGGGTCGAACAGCGGGATGTGGATCGTGAAGCAGGCGCCTTCGTCCTTCTTGCCCTCGACCTGCACCCATCCGCGATGGCGGTCGACGATCTCCTTGACCACGGCAAGGCCGATCCCCAGGCCTCCGCTGGCACGCGCGCGGCCCGCGTCGGCGCGCCAGAAGCGCGAGAACACCATCTTGCACTCCTCGGGCGTCAGGCCGATGCCCGTGTCGCGCACCGAGATCGCCGCCATGATGTCGCCGCGCGAGACCTTCACGGTGATGTGGCCGCCCTCGGGCGTGTAGCGCACGGCGTTGGAGATCAGGTTGGCGGTCGCCTGGCGGATCATATCCGCATCGCCCTTGACCAGGACGTTCTTCTCCATCTCGTAGGTGAGCGTCAGGCCGGAGTCGGCGACGAACGCCTCGTGGGTGGCGACGATCGACGAGATCAGCTCGCCCACGTCCACCACTTCCTCCTTCATGGGGGTCGAGCGGTTCTCCAGACGCGACAGCGACAGCAGCGCGCTGACCAGGCGTCCCAGGCGCTGGACCTCGGAGTTCACGGTCTCGAGGCGCTCCTGGTCGGCTTCGAACACGCCGTCCACCATCGCCTCGACCGTGGATTGGATCGCCATCAGCGGCGTGCGCAGCTCGTGCGCCACGTCCGTCGTCAGACGGCGCTCGAGCTCGCGGTCCTTCTCGACGGATTCGGCCATCTCGTCGAACGTCTTGCCCAGCTCGGCGATCTCGTCGTCGCCGCGCAGCTCGGTGCGGGCGGACAGGTTGCCCTCCTTGATCTCCTTGGCCGTCTTGGTGATGCGGTTGATGGGGTTGACCAGGCCGCGCGCGAACAGGAAGCCGCAGCACGACGCCAGCACGATGGCCACCACCGTGGCGATCGCCATGGCCTGGTACGAGTTGTTGCGGAACTCCTCGTCGGCCGAACGCAGAAGCGTGTCGGATCCGAGCACCCACACGTTCACGGAGCCGACCGCCTGGCCGTCCACCTCAATGGTGGCGGTGGCCATCTGGTCGGGCGAGGGGTTCTTGGGCGCGAGCGAGGTGTTGCCGAGGCCGCTTTGCGAGGACTTCGAAGCGATCCTCGTGGAATCGAACGGGACCGACGTCGTGCTGTCGGCGTCGTAGGGGACCGTGTTGTTGACCACGCGGATGCCGATGCCGGGCGTCATCGCCAGCATCGTGCGCGCGGGCAGCACCGTCTCGCCGTCGAACCTGCCGGACTCCTCGTAGCGGTCGGCGATCTGCTCGGCGGTGATGGTCGCGACCGATTCCATGTTGTCGCGCGTGTAGGTCTGGAAATGCTGCTCCCACACAAACGACACCACGCCGATGGCGACCAGCGCGGTCATCGCGGCGATGAGCGCGAAGGCCAAGGTGACGCGCGCGGTGTAGGAAAGGCTGCTCCAGCCGATCTTTTTGCGGCGCGCGCCGGCGTCTTCCGGCTTGCCCTCCTTGCCGCCCTTCTCGGCGGTTTTCTTTTCGGAAACAGCCGATGCCGCACGTTTGGCGGCATCGGATTTACTGGACATCATCATGTCGCACCTTCGAATGCGCTCGCACGGCGCGTGCGGCTACTGGCCGTTTTTGGTGGGATCCTCGAAACGGTAGCCCACGCCATGGACGGTGTGCAGCCACTTGGGGTTGCGGGGGTTGTCGCCGATCTTGGCGCGCAGGTTCTTCACGTGGCTGTCGATGGTGCGCTCGTAGCCCTCGAAGTCGTAGCCGAGCACCTTCTCCACCAGCTCCATGCGCGAGTACACGCGGCCGGGATAGCGGGACAGCGTCGTGAGCAGCTTGAACTCGCTCGCCGTCAGGTCGATCTCCTTGCCCGAGACCATCACCTTGTGGCCCGACACGTCGATGGTGAGCTCGCCGAACTCCAGCACCTCGCGCTGCGGCTCGGTGTCGGCGTGGACGCGGCGCAGAAGCGCGCGGACGCGGGCGACCAGCTCGCGCGGGCTGAACGGCTTCACCAGGTAGTCGTCGGCGCCCAGCTCGAGGCCGATGATGCGGTCCTCGACCTCGCCCTTGGCGGTCAGCATGATGATCGGCACGTCGGAGTTGTCGCGGATGGCACGGCACACGCGCTCGCCCGGAACGCGGGGAAGCATCAGGTCCAGGATCACCAGATCGAAATGATGCTTGGAGAACTCCTCGAGCGCCTCCTGGCCGTCGCCGACGGCGGTGACCCAGTAATTCTCGCGCTCGAGATAAGCCGTAACCGCGTCGCGGATGGCTTTTTCGTCTTCGACCAAAAGGATACGACGCGTCTCGTTGTTGCTCATGACCTCACCTCGATATCGTCGACGGCTTGCCGCATGCGAGCGGCGGCTCACGCACATTGTCGCATGTCACGCGCGTTATGCGCGGGATAATCGCGTTCGTTCTGCGTTTATTGTAGCAATTGGCCCGAAGCGCGCTTGCCCCTGTTGGCGAAATGACAAAATTACACCATGGCAACTCGCAGATCGACATCGGGAAAACACACCCGCCGCAACTCCCCCGCAACCCGCCGCAGCATGCGCCGCGGCGGCTCCGCCCTGCACGGTTCGGGCGGCGCGGGCGGCCAGATCGGCAACGTGGCCGGACTGGGCGGCGGCAAAGGCGGCTCCGCCAACTCGGGTTCCCATTCGATCGGCAACGTCGCCGGACTGGGAAGCGGCTCCTCCCATGCCGGCCGCACGCGATCCGGAAGGGTGCGTTCGCGCACCGACAGCTCCTTCACGCAGCGCGGCACGCGCACGATCCCGCGCACCACAGACGGAGACCCGAACGGCGGCAAAGGGGGCGGGCTGGTCCTCAGCCGCCGCAACCTCATCATCGGCGCGGTCGGCGTCGGCGCCCTCGCCGCGTTGGGCGGCGGCGCGGCGTTCATCTCCAGCCAGAGCGCCCAAAACGACGATGTCGTCACGCTCGAGGTTCCCGAGAGCGCCGTCACCTCCTCCGACGATCTGGGCGACGCCTCCCCCGCCGAGGAGCACATGACGCTCGCAGGCAGCTTCGACCTCGAATACGGCACGCTCGTCTGGGCGTCCGACGACCAGGTGGCGGCATGCCTCGTTCCCGGGGAGACCGCCAACCCCCTGTGCCAGGCGGGGATCCTGTCGCTGTCGTCCGGCAACCTGACCATCCTCCTGGAGCGCGCCCAGGGAACCGCCGAGGGCTTCCAGATCTACGAGACGCGCGCCACCTCGCACGGCCTCATCTGGGTTGAAGCCGACATCCTAGAGAACTCCTGGCGCGTCTACACCGCATCGCTCGCCTCCAACGGCACGCTCGGCACGCCCGCGAAGGTCGACGAGGGCGGCGGGGATTGGGAGACCCCTTCGATCGCCGCCGTGGGCACCCATGCGTTCTGGGAGGTCATGCCCAAGCGCGAGACCGACGCGTCATCCGAGGACTCCCTTCTCAAAACGGCCTCCTTCGGAAGCTCCGACGTCCAAACCATCTGCACCTCCACGGGCCGCTTCGCCACGCCCCCCTACGCCGCCGACGGCGCCGTGATCGTCACGCCGCGCACCGACACCTCCGGCGTGCACTACCGGCTCACGCGTCTTGATGCCGAATCGGGCCAGGTCACCGACTCCCTGGTGCTTCCGCAGGGCATGTCGCCCCTGGAGGCGGGCTACGGCGACACGGGCTTCATGTTCTCATTCGACGCCATCTACAACTACGGCGGCGGCATCGCCAACCTGGGAACCTACTGTCCCGCCCAGGACGCGCGCAATGGCGACTACAGCGCCGCGCCCTGGTTCCGCTTCGCCCGCACGCCTTCCGCCGCGCCCGCTTGGTGCGGCGACTTCCTCATGGTCAAGTCGACCAACTCGGTGTGCGGCGTCGACCTGGGGTCGGGCACCTGGTTCTCGCTGGGCGTCGACAACGGCACCGACGATTACGGCGACTACCTGGCCACCACCGGCACGCACGACGCCATCGTCACCTATTCCAACATCGACCACACGCCCCTCAACGGCGAGCACGTCCGCTGCTGCCGCGTGAAGGTCTGGCGCCCGCTGCGATAGCCGCCGCGGACGAGGAGAATCGCCCGTCCCTTTCTCCCGTCTCCCGCGTTTCAAAGCAGCGACGCCCGCCGCTCCTTTCGGGGCGGCGGGCGTCTTCGCTCAGCTTGGCAGCCTTGTTGGACGGCCGGTTAGTTCTTGCTGGCCTGGTACTCCTCGACGAGCTTCTTCGTCACGTCGTACGGGGCGGGCTCGTAGCCTTCGAGCGTGAGGGTGAACGAGCCGCTGCCGCGGGTGAGGGCGCGCAGGTCCTTGGTGTAGTTGATCACCTCGGCGTAGGGCACGCGCACCATGATGATGGTCTCGCCCTGGTCGTTGGAGTCGGTGCCGATGATGCGGCCGCGACGCGTGGAGACGTCGCCCATGACCGGGCCGGCGTACTCCTCGGTGACCGTCACGTCCATGGTGGCCATGGGCTCGAGCAGCACCGGATCGGCCTTCTCGCACGCGGCGCGGAAGCCGATGCGGGCGGCCGTCTTGAACGCCATCTCGTTGGAGTCGACGGAGTGGTAGCTGCCGTCGTACACGGTGCACTTGATGTCCACCATCGGATAGCCGGCCAGGAAGCCCTCGGCCATGGCGTCCTGGACGCCCTTGTCCACGGCGGGGATCAGGCCACCCGGGATGGCGCCGCCCTTGATGGCGTCGACGAACTCGTAGCCAGCGCCCGGGTTGGGCTCCAGGCGCAGCCAGCAATCGCCGAACTGGCCGGCGCCGCCGGTCTGCTTCTTGTGACGGCCCTGGGCCTCGGCCATCTTGCGGATGGTCTCGCGGTACGGGATGCGCACCGGAACCTGGCGCGTCTCGACGCCGGCCTGCTCCTTGCAGCGCGCCAGCACGGTCTCGACCTGGGCGTCGCCCATGGCCATGAGCACGGTCTGGTGCGTCTCCTCGTTGCGGTCGATGCGCATCGTGGGATCGTTCTCGCAGGCGCGTGCCAGGAACGTGCCCAGCTTGTCCTCTTCGTTTTTGTTGACGGCCTCGATAGCGACCGGATACTGCGGGGCGGGCATCGGCATCGGGTCGATGGCGATCTCGCCGGTCTGCGACAGCGTGTCGCCCGTGCGCGTCTCGGAGAGCTTCGGCACCACGATGATGTCGCCGGCCTTGGCGCTCTTCACGTCCACGGTCTCCTTGCCCATCATCACGTACAAGTGTCCCAGGCGCTCCTTCTTGCCCGTGCGCGCGTTGACGAGCTCCATACCGGGCTCGAGCACGCCGGAGAACACCTTCAGGAAGCTCAAGCGACCCACGAACGGATCGGACAGGGTCTTGAACACGAACGCGGCGGGACGGCCGGACTCATCGATGTTGACCGCCTGGCCGCCGGCGACGAACTTGCCGTGGTCGCGCGGGCTGGGGAAATAGGTGGTGATGTCGTCCATGACCGCCTTGATGCCCTGCTCGATGATGGTGGAGCCCACGAACACGGGGATGAACAACTCCTGGGTGATGGCCTTGTCCAGCAGGCTCTCCAGCTCCTCCTGGGTCAGCTGCTCGTCGCCTTCCAGGTACTTCATCATCAGCTCGTCATCGGCCTCGGCCACCAGGTCGCACAGCTTGTCGCGCGCAGCCTGGGCGATGTCGGCGTACTCGGCGGGGATGTCCTCGACGCGCTCGGCGTTGGCGTCTCCCTGGTCGAAGTAACGCGCCTTCATGCGCAGGATATCGATGACGCCCTTGAAGTCCTTGTCGACGCCCATCGGGATGGTCACCGGACCCAGACGCGAGCCGAAGCGCGCGTGCAGCAGCGCCATAGCCGTGTCGAAGTCGGCGTTCTCGCGGTCGATGTGGTTGATGAACACCGCGCGGGACAGGCGCATGCCCTCGGCCTCACGCCACAGCTTCGTGGTCATCACCTGCGGGCCGGCGACGGCGTCGACGACGAACAGCGCCATCTCGGCGGCGTTCATGGACGCCAGCGTGTCGCCGATGAAGTCGGGATGGCCCGAGGTGTCCAGCAGGTTGATCTTGAAGTCCTTGTAGGGGATGGGTGCGATGGAGGTGCCGATGGTGAAGCGGCGCCGGATCTCCTCCTGATCGTAATCAAGGTAGGATTTCCCGTCGTGGGTCGTGCCCATGCGGGGCGTGCGGCCCGAGACGTGCAGCATCGCCTCGGCGAGCGAGGTCTTGCCGGCGCCATCTTGGCCCACCAGCACAATGTTACGCACGTGTTCGGTAGCAGGAGCTGCCATGTCAACCACCAACTTTCCTGTTGCGTGGCCCGCGCTCGCCGCCGTCGCGCGAGGGCGACCGCGGGCCCAACGAGCATTCCTCGTTCCCCACTCACGCGGCCGCCAGCCGTCTGCGTCCCCATCGTCGCGCAAGGGCGTCGCATGCGCCGAATGCTGTCGAACGGCGCACGCCGCGCGATCGACGTGCGGCAACGTGCTTCGAAAACGTTGCATCCTAGTGTATCGCAACAGCGCCGCTTACGGCGCGGAAACAGCCGCTAGCCAAGACGGGACCCCCAAAGAAAAAAACCCGCCGCGCAAGGCAGCCCGAGACGGAGGCGCCGAGGGCGGAGGCAGCCGAGCCGAACCCTTGGCGCGCGGCGCGCAAAGCGTCCCGTTTGCTATAATGTTGACCCGTTATCATTCTCGCATCAAAATAATCAGCAAGGGCATCCGTCGCGGCGCCCGCAGCAGCACGCAGGGAGAGGAGAGAGGCCGCCATGGAGGCAACGCAAACGCGCGCCCGAGCAAGCCTTTCGCGCCGCGCCTCTCGGCGGGAGCCCTCCCGCTCCGCCGCACGCGACGCCGCCTCCAGCTGCGCGGCGGCATCCTCGGCCGACCTTGCCTCCCGCGCCGCAACGGGAGCCTACGCCCGCGCAGCCGTGCGCAAGATGCGCGCAGTCCGACTGGGAGGGGCCGCAGGGCTGGGAAGCTGCATCACCTGGGTGGTTTTGCAAGAGTGCGTCCTGACGCTTGGCAACGTGACGCTGTTCAACCTCTGCCTGTACGCATGCCTTGGGCAAGTCGCCTCCTACCTGGCGCTCGCCTGCGTCGGAGCGATCCGCGACTACCGGCCGACGCCGGCGCTCGTCCGCGCTGCCGGGATCGCCGGAGCCGCCAGCCTCCCGCTGCAGCTTGCACCCGCATCCGCCGTCGCGATCGCCGGGGCGCTGCTGATGGGAGCGGCGTCGGGCGTTTTGCTCACGACGTGGGGCATGCACCTCTCCAGCCTCGGCGCCCGCCGCTCATTCATCCTTGTGCTGGGATCGTTCCTGATCGGCATGCTGGCGGCGGGCGCGTGCTTTTTCGCCCAAGGCGCAGCCCCCGTGCTCGAATACGCGCTGGGAATCGCCTTGCCCCTGATCGCCGCCTTTGCCCCGCAAAGAGGCGCAGCGCAGCGCCGGGCAAAAGAGCGCATCAGCCTTCCGTGGCCGTTTTTGCTCACCTTGGCAGCAAGCTGCCTGCTCGGGTCGTTTTTCCAAGGCGTCGCCACCAGCCCCTACGCGTTCCAGTCCGACGCGGTGACGTTCCACCGGCTCGTATGGGCTGCAGGCGCGCTGGCGGTGCTGCTTCTGGCGGCATGCGTCCTGCGGCGCCCGAAGACGCAGGTGTTCTTCTTGGCGGTGCTCGTGATGCTGGTGACGGGGCTGTTCCTGTTTTCGGCGGGCATGCTGGGAAGCATCATCATGCCCCTGGGAATGATCCTTGCCGCGCGCACCTGCTGCTTCGCATTTGCCTTGATAACCCTCTCGGTTATAGCGCGCACCAGCGGGCTTTCCCCCACGCTGGTAATCGCCGGCGGCCTGGCGCTGTGCGACGGCACGCTGGGAAAGGGAGCCGGGCTTTTGGTGAGCGGCTACCTGCAGCCCAGCTTCCCCGATCTCGCGCTTGCGGCGTCGGTGTGCATCGTCGCGTTCACGCTGCTCTATGCGGTTTTGGCGTCGGTCCTGCCGGGCGTCAACGACGCGCTCGACTCCGACCTCGACAAGCTTGCGCTCACCCCCGAAGAAGAAGCGCGCGCCTTGGCCGAACGCCGCATGGAGGCGCTGGGGCTCACGCCCAAAGAGCGGGAGACCGCCCGCCTCATCCTCGACGGACTCGCCTACGCCGAGATCGCCGAGCACATGGGAACCAAAGAGCGCACGGTCAAGTTCCACGCCATCAACGTGTTCAAAAAGGCTTCCGTCGCAAACCGCAACGAATTCGCAGCGCTGATGCGCGTGCCCGACGACGATGGCGGCGACGGCGGTCAAGCAAGCGCCCCCACCGACCTTGCCATCGCTTCCTCGCCTCAAAAGCGGCCCTAGCGCTCCGCCCCCTGCAGCTCGCTCACGTCCACGCCGGCGGTAGCCAGGATCTCCGCCAGCTCTTCGTCGGTCAGTTCGAGCTGATAGAACTCCCGGTAGAAGCTGCGCGTCTCCTCCACCATGTCGATATCGGTGGTGTACTGGGGATACAGCAGCTTCATAACCAGCAGGCACCCCAAAAGGCGCACCACCGAGGGCGGACGGCCAAACCACGCGAACGGGCTTTGCGGCAAGCGATAGACCTTGCCCTCGCGCACGCACGGCACGTTGGCCCATCCGTCGTCGGCGATGATCTCGCCGTACAGATCCGAACTTTCCGAATCGGACATGCTGTACTCGCTCACCAGCACCGCGTCGGGGTTCCAGCTGATGATCTGCTCCAGGTTGACCGTGGGCATGCCCATGCCCTGCCCCGCCGTGCCCGGCATGTCGGCCACGTTGCCCGTGCCGATCAGCTCCAGCGCGTCGGTCACGTGCATGCTGCCCACCGGATCGGTGGACAGGCCTCCCGGGCCTTGCGCCAAAAAGATGCTCTTGCGCTCGGACTCGGGGATGCCCGCCACGATGGAGCGGATGCGCTCAAGCCGCTCGTCGCAATAGGTCGCCAGCTCTTCCCCGCGCTCCGCGCGTCCCACCAAAGGCCCCACGTAGCGGTACATCTCGGCGCACTGGCGGATGTCGTAGTCGATAAGCAGCGTGGGAAGCCCGGTCTCGTCGCGCACGCCGTCTGCCATGTCGCGCCCCACGTCGTCCGCCGTCCAATAGCACAGGATGACCTGCGGGCTTTGCCGCACGATCTCCTCGTCGTTGGGAGTTGCGCCCGACCCCATCCATACGCCCAGGCTGGGCAGGTTCAGGTACTCGTCGGGAATGTACTTGCGGTTGTCCCCCGCCGGACGGAAATTCCAGCCCACCAGCACCTCGGGGTCAAGCAGGTACAGGTCCACCGTGCCGATGGGGTTGCTGCAGAACACGCGCTCGATGCTTTCGGGCACCGCCACCTCGCGCCCGCCCATGTCGGTGATCGAGACCAGGTTGCCCGTCAGCGCATCGCATCCCGACAGCGCGCCCGCCGCGCCGCCCAAGGCAAGCGCTCCCGCAGCCACCGCCGATAAGCGCAAAAAACTCCGCCGGGTCAGCATCGCGTGCGCGCCCCCCGCCGCCTTCCGCTCGCTAGTCCCCATCGATTTCCCTCCGTTCACTCGTTTCGCTCGTTCGCGAAAGCCGGGGCATGCACCCCAGACACCCTTCGTCCGAAAACGCCGACACCTCCACCGGCACGCCGTAAAGCGCGCTCATCATGTCTGCGGTCAGCACCGACCGCGCGCGCCCGGACGCCGCCACGCCGCCGCGCCCCAGGCACAGCACGTCCCCGTCCAGCAAAAACGCATGGTTCGGGTCGTGCGTGGTCATCACGACGGCAATCCCCTGCGCCGCAAGATCAAGGATCTGCTCGAGCAGCCGCGCCTGGTTGCCAAAGTCCAGGCTCGCGCACGGCTCGTCCATCACCAGGATGCGCGGCTGCTGGGCAAGGGCGCGCGCGATCAGCACCATCTGGCGCTCGCCGCCCGACAGGCTGGCGTAGTCGCGCTGCGCCAGATGCCCGATGCCCATGCGCTCGATGGCTTGCCGGGCAAGCTGTTCGTCCGACTCCGACGGCGACGCCAGTCCCGACAGGTGGGGCGTGCGCCCCATAAGCACCACATCGTGCACGCTAAACGAGAAGCTCGGCGTGTGGAGCTGGGGGATGTAGGCCACCTCGCGTGCAAAATCGCGCCGCGTCCAGTCGCGCGTGTCGCGCCCTTCGATGGTCACCTCGCCCGCAAGCGGCCTCACAAAGCCCAGCAGCGTCTTGAAAAGGGTCGTCTTGCCCACGCCGTTAGGCCCCAGCAGGCACAGCGCCTGCCCTGCCGCAAGCGAGAACGACACGTCTTTGAGTACCGCCCGGCTCCCATAGCCGCACGCCAACCCGCTGACCTCGAGCACAACGCCGCCCGCGCCCGCAGCCGCCGCGCCGCCCGCCGCAGCCGCACCCGCACCCGCAGCCGCCGCGCCGCCAGCGCGCACCGCTTCTTCGGCGCCGCGCCCGCTCATCCCTGCCTCCTTTGCCGGAAGATCAAATACACGAACAGCGGCGCACCGATAATGGCCGTCAAAATGGAGATGGGAATCTCGGTGGTGTAGATGGACCGGCACACGTCGTCAACCACCAGCAAAAAGCTTGCACCCAAAAGGAACGACGCCGGAATGAGCCCCCGGTGGTCGGGCCCCACCAAAAAGCGCGCCAGATGGGGAATGATAAGCCCCACCCAGCCCACCATGCCGGCAACCGACACCGCCGACGAGGTGACCAGCGTCGCCGCCAGCACCACCGCCAGCCGAGTGCGCTTGACATCCACGCCCAACGACAGCGCTTCTTCGTCGCCCAGCGCCATCACGTTCAGGCGCCAGCGCAGCGCAAACAGCACGATGCTGCCCGCAACAAGCGGCACGATCAGCCACCACACGTTGTCTTTGTCGACGTTAGCCAAGCCTCCCATCAGCCAAAACGTTATCTCGGGAAGCTGGGAGTTGGGGTCGGCCATAAACTTGACTGCGCTCGTGAACGCCGTGAACAGGTTCTGCACCACCATGCCGCACAGCACCAGCACCAAAATGGCGTTCATCCCCCGGCTGATGCGCTGCGACAGCGCATACGAAATGCCCACCGCCAAACAGCCAAACAAAAACGCCGTCACCTGAACGCCCACGCCGCCAAGCGAAAGCAAGATGCCCGACGCCGCGCCAAACCCGGCACCGGCCGAGGCGCCCAGCAAGTCGGGAGACACCATGGGGTTGCGGAACAGCCCCTGGTAGGCGCATCCGGCAACCGCCAGCATGGCGCCCACGCACGCGGCCGCCGCCACGCGCGGCAGGCGCATGGTGAACATCACGTTGACCGCGGTCTGCATTGCCACTGCATCTCCGGAAGCCAGCGCCTCGAACAGCTCGAAGCGCCCCAAGGCAAGCGACCCCACAAACGCCGCAATCAGCACTACCACCAGCAGCGTCACCACCGCAGCAACGCGCGCCTTCGAAGGGGCCTGCGCGCCGCCGTCCGATGCATGCACGGTCATGTCGCTCATGAGGCCGCTCCGTTCAACGCCATGCCCTCCATGGACGTGCGGGCGCCGTCAGAAGAGGCCGCGCCGGATTCCGCGCCGCCCTCAAGCAGCCCGTCCGCCGGGTTGGCTCCCACGCCCTCCACAAGCTGACAGCCCATCTTCTGCCCGTCAACCGCTTCTGCGGCCGTCACGGTGATGGTCGCACCGTCGCAGGTTGTCGAGAGCCACTCTGCATAGTTGGCGTTCACCGTATCGGCGATGCGCTGGGCGCACGTCGAGGGAAGATCGCGCGCAAACTCGTGGTTGTGGGTCATCACGATGGGCAGCCCCTCGCCGAAGTAAAACCAGCTGCAGCAGCGCAACTGGGCAAACTGCTCCACCGTAAACGTCACCGATGCCGGCGTTCCCGCCGCAGCGTCGCCAACCGTCTGCGCCTGCACCGCCACCTGGATGCCCGTGGGCACCGTAACCGTCACGGGCTCGTCCAGCACGGCGTTGGACGAGCCGCCCGCCACCTTCACATGCGCCAGACCGCCGTCGTCAGATTTGGCCGCAACCTGCACCAAGCCATCATAGAGCGCGTAGTACACCGCCGCCTGCTTCCCGTCGGCCGACGCCGTGGGCACCAGGCGCACCACCACGTCGCTCCCCTCAACCGACGCTTCCACCGAAATCGTCTCGGAATCGGGGGCAGCGCCGTTAAGCGTCACCTCCAGGTCGTCGGCAACGTTGCCCGCAGCCTCCAACGGCGCGTCGAACGTCAGGCGAACCTCGGCGTACTGCGAGCTTTCCGTCAGCTCGCTGCCCGCCGTCACCGAGCCGCCCTCAAAACGGGGCGAGCCCTCGTCCACCACCGCCTGCGCCGCACAGCCCGACAGCAACACCACCGCAACCAGGCACGCAACGCCTGCCGCCATCATCAGCAGCACCACCACGCCCAGCATGGCGCCGCCGCGGCCCGCGCGCTGGCCGTCCGAGCGCACCACCGTGCCGTTGCGCCGCACCTCGGTCTTTCTCTCATCAGCCATGATGCCCCCTTATCCCGCCACGCGCACCAGCCACTCGGGTGCGTCTTCGGCAGGAATGAACAGATAAGTCCACACGTCCACGCCCGCCAGCTTGCACGACACCAAGTACCCGCCGCCGTCCATGAAGTACGCATTGCGCGCCAAGGGCAAAAGCTCGGCAATCTGCGCCGCGTCTTCGGTGGTGAACTTGGTGCCGAAGTCCTGCATGGCAATGAACTGCGTGTCCACCGTGGCGCGATACCCCAAGAAATACGCACTGCGCGGCTCGCTGGGGTCGTTCATGCTCTCGTAGGGGTCGAAGCGCTGGAACGTCATGCTTTCAACCAGCTGGGCCTGCGCAGCAGCCTCGACCGATGCGTCGGCAACCCCTGCCGCACCGCTCACGGCCAAATACCCCGAAAGGCCGTTTTCCTCAAGCCAGGCAAGCGTGTTCTCGAACTCGTCGGTCAGGTAGACAACCGAGTTGCCAATGCCGTAGGCAAAGCTTTCCGCATCCGACTCGCCCGACTGCGTGAACATCAAAACGCCCCGGCACGCGCTTGCGGGATGGTAGCGGTCGTCCACGCTTTGGTTCGCCACGTCCTCGGCAAGCGCCGCCAAAAGCGAAGCGCGGGCAGAGGCGTCGCAGTTCAGCAGCTGAGGGTTGGCATACAGCCGGTCAGACAAATAGATGTCGCCCAAAGCGTAGGCCTGCCGCGCCGAAGACTGTGCCAGCGCCGAAGACTGATCTTCGGTCAAAAACGACGTATCGCCCGACACCGCCGCACGTGCAAGCTCGCGCACCTCTTGCGTGCCGTCCAGCTGCAGAAGCGCCGCCAGTTCATCGTAGGTGGCGCGGTCGTAGTAGCGCACCACTTCCGATCCGTCGTTCAGCGTGTAGCGAATCACCACATCGTAGGGAACAACCGTGGAGCCGAACCCGTCTTCGCCCGAAGCCAGCGGCTGCGACCCCGTGGAAACCAGCTGCTCGTGGACGCCGCGCACCACCTCGATGGCGTCGGCATCGTCCAGCATGTACTGAGCGCTCACGTAGTACGACCCGTCGCCGGCGCTTGCGGCGTCGAACCGCGCCGCCGTGTAGAGGGGGGACCCCGGATAGCTCACGCTCACGCTGCTGATGCGGTCTGCGGAAGGAACCGCGCCCGCATACCCCAAGCCGCCTGTCGCCAAACACACCAGCACGGCGGCAAGCACAACGGTTTCGCCGCCCATGACGGCAAGCGTGCGCCCAAGCGGGGTGCGCCCGCGCAAAGGCCCGCGGAACAGCACCAGGCTCACCAGCCAGAACACCGCGAATGCCGCAACGATTGCCGCCGGAACGTTGAGCGAGGCCAAAAGCGTGAACGTGGCGCCGAACGCCGCAAGCCCCACGACAATGCCCACCACCGCCGAAAGCACGGTGGACAGCCCCGCGATGCCAGCCTTCTCGCCCTTGCGCCGCTTTACCATCACCAGCCCCAAAACGCACACCAGAGCCGTCACAACCAGCCACGCCGCCACCAGCACCCACGTGCCGGCCTCGGGGTAGTACACCGGATGCATTACCTGGAACGTCTGGTGCTCGGCGGCCTCCTGCCAGAAGAACAGCAGCGGGTTGGCAGCCGACAGCCCCTCCAAAAGCGACGGCGCCACTTCCAACGTGCCACTCGAGAGGTACTCGCCCGCCGCGTTGCCCACCAGCAGGTAGTCCATCATGGCGTTCACGCTCCACGCCGCTGCCGTCACGGCAGCCAGAACCGCCACGCCAAACGCCGCCGCTTCGGCAACCGTGCCCGCAAGCGCGCACGCCACGATTCCCACCGCGCAGGCGATGGCAGCAGTAAGAACCAACCCGCACAAAACGTAGGCGAACTGCTCAAACAGGCCCGACCACACGTTAAGCGCAGCAATGTTTACCACCAGCGACGCGGCCAGCGGCACGCCAATGCCCACAACGATGCATGCCAAGCAGGCGCCAAGCCGCGTGGCGAACAGCGACGCGCGCGGAAGCGGCAGCGAGAGCACCGCGGTCACCTCGTGCTTCACCAGCAGAAACCGAAACGCCCGCACGCCCAGCGCAAGCCCGAACAACGCCGAGCCCAAAACCACCGCCAAGGTAAGCTCGTCGAGCCAGAACCTGAACTTCAGCTGATCGTGGGTGTAGTCGACGTTGAACACCGACACGTCGGGGATGGCGGCGGTAGACACGGGCATGGCAACGGCAAACGCCGCCAGCGCCACCAGCAGAAGCGGTATCAGCTGGCGCAGCGACACCGCAAAGTCGTGGCGCACCAGATGCGACGCGCCTTTGCCGCCCGCGCCCTGTTTGGACAGACGAGCCGACGCGCCCTGGCGCCGGGGAGGCTTCGACGCACGACCGGCGCGCCCGCCCTTGGGCTTTTTGCCCGCCAGCGCCGAGCCCGCCAGCACGTCGTTGGCCTGCGCGCACGTTGCGCCCTTACCAAACGAAGATGCCGTCGAGGTCATGCTCGCTCACCTCTCCTTCCTCCAAAAAGATCTCTTCCAAAGACTGCCCGGGGTGCTTTTCGTGCAGCTCCTCCACGCTCTCGTCGAAGATGAGGCGGTGCTTCTCGATCATGCCCAAAAGGTCCGCCACGTCCTCCAGCTCGCGCAGGTTGTGCGAGCTTAAGATCACCGAAGCGTTGCGCACGCGCGCGTAACGCCGCAGCAACGCCTTGAGCAGGATTCGCTTGGACAGGTCCAGCCCGTCAAAGCTCTCGTCCAAAAGCACGGTGCGCGCCCCGGTGGAAAGCCCCAGAAGAATGGCCGTCTGCCGCTGCATGCCCTTAGAAAAGCCGCCGATCTTGGCCTGCCCGTCCAGCTTGAACAGCGCCAGCAGGTTGCGGTAGGTGGCGTCCGACCACTCGGGGTAGTAGCCCGCGTAGTAGTTGCGCATGGCGTTGGGAGTGGCCTGCGGCAAGAAATACGGCTCGTCTGCCACGATGAACGGGGTGCGCTCGGGCGTGCGGTGCGCGTGCGCCGACGTTCCGTCCACCAGCACCTCGCCCGCATCGGGCAGATACACCGCCGCCACCGTCTTGAGCAGCGTGGTCTTGCCTGCCCCGTTGTATCCCACCAGCCCGTACACGGTGCCGTCGGGCACGGTGAACGAGATATCCTCGATGGCGGTAAACCCGCCGTAGCGCTTCGTCACGCCTTTGATCTCTAACATCAAACCTCCTAGCAGCTTCGCTTGCCCACAAGGCAAACCCGCCCCGTCAGGCAAGATCCACCCTCCCGCCTCGCAGGATCCTTGCACCTACGCCGCTGAGCACGTCGTCTCTTCGTACAGCTTGCCGCCCTCAAGGCGCAGCACCCGCTGGGCGCGCTGCGCCAAGCGTCGGTCGTGCGTTACGCACAGCACCGCATGCCCTTCGGCGGCAAACTCGGCCAGCGTCTGCGCAACTTCGTCGGCAGTCTCCTCGTCAAGGTCGTTGGTGGGCTCGTCGGCAAGGATCGCCTGAGGGCCTAGCACCAGCGCCCGGGCAAGGGCCACGCGGCGTTTCTGCCCCACCGACAGCTGGTGGGGGAAATGGTTCGCCCGCGCCGTTAGCCCGAACCGCTCGATCAAAGCCGCCGCACGGCTTGCGGCCTCTGCCATGTCTGCTCCGCCGAAGCACGCCGGAACCAGCACGTTGTCCACCGCGCGCAAGCTGCCAATGAGCTGCGTGTGCTGAAAAACCAGACCGAACGTCCGAGCGCGCAGTGCCGATAGCTCCGCATCGCCCAAGCCGTCCACCGGCCGTCCGCCCACGAGCACGCTGCCCGCCGACGGCGTGAGCAAAAGCCCCGCAATCGACATGAGCGTCGATTTGCCGCAGCCCGACGCACCCACAATGGCGGTGAACTCGCCCGGGCGCAGCGCAAGGTCGCACCCACACAAGATCATCTCGCCGTCGTACTCCTTCATCACCCCGCGCACCTCAACCACCGGCGCGGCGTTTGCATTGCTCCCCAAAAGAGACAACCTCCCATCTCGTTCGCAACGTCAGCGAGCGGAAGCGCGGCGAGTGCGGATGGCGGGAAAGCCCGAGGAAGCCTACTTCGGTAGGCAACGAAGGCTTAAAGCGCCAGCTGCGCCGCCACGCTTTCGCGTAGCGTCGGCCGGTTCCGACGGTCGGCAGACCGCCGGAACCCCCTAATCGATGTCTCCGGTCTGCATGGCGGCAGACGGGTCGATGCGCCCGGCGCGCGCAAGCGGCCAGGCAACCGCCGCCAAGCCTATGACGGCGAACAGCACCGCCGTACCCAGCGCGCACAGAACGCAGAGCGCAGGCGAAGGCGCAATGAACGGGAACGACCCCGCCCCGGCAAGCACGCCCGGCACGAGCAAAAACAGCACCGCGCCCAGCACGATGCCCGCTGCCACGCCGCCGCCCACCAAGATGCCGGCCTCGCCAACGATCAGCCGCGAGATCTCGCGCCGCGACGCGCCTAGCGCACGGTACAGCGCCAGCTCGCTGCGGCGATCCCACGCCAGGCTGAAAAACCGCGCGAACAGTTGGAACAGCGTCGCCACCACCAAAAGCGCCGCAGCGCCCAGCATGATGGAGAACACCGAGCCCAGCTGGTCCGCCACCCGATCAACGGTCGCCGACCCTTGCACCACGTAGAGCCCCTGCATGCCCGACAGCTCCGCCGCCACCGCCTCCTCGGCGCCGTCGGCGACGTCCACCATCACGCACGACACCAACGTGTCGGGGTCGCCGTACTCGTCCCACAGATAGGCCAGCTCGGGCGTCTCCTTCACGAACGCGCGCACCTGGTCGATGCCCATCAGCACCGACCCGTCCAAGTCGGACCCGGTGGCGTCCAGAACCGCCGCCACCTCCACGTCGTGGCCTAGCACGCGCGGGTTGTCGCTGAAGTCGGCCTCCATGTCGGCGCCCACCACGATCTGCCCATCGGACAGCTCGCTTAAGTCGGCGCTCGCCCATGGCGACACCACCCAGTCGGTTTGGGCATCAATGCCTATCAGGCGCGAGGGGGTACTTGCCGAGCAGCAGCTGGCATCCAGCGTCTGCCCGTAGAACTGCGCGCTTACGCGCTCGACCCCCTCAACCGCAGCAATCTCGTCTGCCACCGATTCGTTCATGTACATGTTTGCGGGGCTGCCCGTGAACAAAAGCGCGTTCTCGTCTAGCCCCACCGCCGCTTCGGCGGGAAGGACCATCAGGTCTGCCCCCATGCGCTCGGCGCTGCGCGAAAGCCCGTTCTGCACGCCGATGAACGACAAGGCAAGCGCCAGCACCACCGCGCTTGCCAACGCCACCGACAACAGCGTTGCCAGCGACTGAGTGCGCCGCATCGAAATGGCGTGCCGAATGAGCGTAAGCATGCGCTACAGCCCCCTTTTGGGAAGCTCGGCGCGCTTGGGGTCGGCCAGCGCCGCCGCAACCACGCACAGCACCACTGCGACAACGGAAATCGCCGTCACCACCAGCGCCGTCGTATGGCAGTGCATGGTCGTATCGCCGCACAGCCCCATCAACGAGGTGTGCAAGGCCAAAAGCGCCAGAATCTGAGCCAGCACTCCGCCGCACGCCAGCCAGCGCCGCCCTATCTTGCACTTGACGAACGCAAGCCCCAACGCCGAGAACGCGCCCATTGCCTCAACCATCACCACGGCAATCATCGTCCAGTGGCACTTCATGGGCATTTGCCCGCCCGCAGCCGTCTCGATGGGCGTCGTGCAGCCGCCCATCGCCCACGCGACCACCGCCGCCGCAGCAATCACTACCGCCGTCACCACGCCCAGCGCCTTGTACCTACCTAGCTTCATGTCTGCTCCCCTCTTGGCGGCGGCTCAGCGCCGCTTCTTGTCTTGTCCTTTGCCTGCGTCTTTCGTCTCGCCCGGTTCAGCAGGCAAGCCCTTGCGGTCTTTCCGCTCTTTGGGCGGGTCTTCGTCGCGCCCTGCCTTGCGCCCGCGCTTCAACAGGCTGCTGCCGTGCAGAATGCGCTCCGATGCGGGCGCCTTCGCCAGCCGCTCGGCCTCTTGCTGCGCCTGCGCCTGCTGTTGCGCGCGTTTGTCCTGCCGCTTCGCCTGTGCCCGGCGCACCGCGCGCACGATGGCGCGCACGCCAAACACCAGGCCTGCCAGCACCGCCACAACCAGCAGCACCGCGCCGGCAACCTTGGCAACGTCTACGAACTCCCATCCTTTTACGTGGATTTGCACGTGCGCCTCAGAGGGCTGATGATGAGGAAGCTCCGCATGGACCATCGCGTTCACCGTGCCCGACTTCAAGGGCACCAAATACGTTTTGCCGAACGCTTCCGCTGTGGTGACGATGCCCTCTTCCTCGAAAGTGAGGGTGAACGTGGGCGTCACCCATTGCTTGCCGTTGCACGCGCAGGCGCCGTAGTCGTCAACCGCGCCGCACAGGCACGGGTCCTGCCCGCACATCTCCAGCATCCCGCACGGAATGCCCACCTCGATGGTGGCGGGGTTGCACGTGGCGGGAAGCTCCAGCCACGTGGTGCGCCCCACGTCAATCATCGACGGCAGGCTCATAAGCAGCGCAGGGTCGTCCTCGTCGGGAACGCCCACCACCACGTCTGTCTGCTGTTCTTGCTGGCACGCGGAAAGCGCCAGCGCCAATGCCGCGCACAGAACAACGGCGGCGAACCGGGCAAGCGCGCGCGCCCGGTTCGCCAAAGCGCTAGTTCTGCTTTTCATCGGAATCGGGGGATTCGGATGCGTCGCTTGCCCCTTCGGCCACAGGCGCCGCGCCCTCATCCGCGCTCTCCGCCGCGCCAGCGTCAACGCCCGCCGACACCGCCGCCGTCTTGCGGCGGCGCGCCACAACGAACGCCGCAACGCCGGCAACAATCACCACAGCGGCAACCACGCCGACAATCACCCACACGGTGCCGTCCTGCGAATGGATGTCCACCGTAGTGGCGTCGAGGTCGGCCTGCTCTGCGGCAGCCTCTTCGTCTGCCGTCAGCTCGAAGGACGCAAGGTCTTCGGTAGACAGCGCCCAAGTGCTGCAGTGATCCATGGTGAACACCGCATATCCGCTGCTCACCTCAACGCCCTCCTGCACCTGCTCGAACTTGTGCGTGTCTTCGTTGTAGAGGAACAGCGTCAGCTGGTCGCCGTCTGCGTACACGCCGGATGCGCGCACGTACACCTCGGCGGGACCGGGCAGGTTGCCCGTGTGCGCGAAATCCATCACGATGGCGTCTTGCGCCTCGTCCAAAAGCTCCGCAACCGCTCCGGTGCCCTTGTTGCTCACCGTCACGCCGGGGTCGAACGACAGGTCTGCGTTAGGGTCGAGGTCCTGGCCCTTGAACGTCCAGCTAATGGAGGGCGAGTCCATCGTGCCGCCGCTCCAGAACGTGCAGGTGCCGTTGGTGCCGGCAATCTTGGCAAGCTCCTCGGCTGCGGTCTGTGCGTCGGTTGCCTCAACCACGATGATCTTGTCGCCCTCGGCGGTTTCAAGCTCTACGACCTCCTGGGCCTCCTCGCCGTCGCCCTGCTCGGCAGCAGCAGCGGCGGCCGCAGCCACCACCGAAGCGCCCGACGAAGACACGCTCACCGAGCCGGAGTCTCCCGAGCCAGAGCCGCTGCCCACAGAAGATCCCGCATCGCCGCCCGAAGACGAGCCCGAATCGCCAGACCCGCCCGTCGAGCCACCCGTCGAGCCACCGTCCGAGCTTCCCGTAGACCCGCCGCCCGACGGAGTGGAAGGCGCCGGATCGCTCACCTGCACGGTCATGGACGCCGATGCGTCCTGATGCTTAGACAAGCTGGCGTACACCGTGATGGTCGCCGTGCCCGCCGACACCGCCTGAATGGACAGCGCCCCGCCGCTGTACGACGCGCGCGCCACATAGGGGTTGGACGACGACACGCTCACATTGGTGTAGGCAGTGTAGTACGTCGTGCCCGCGCATGTGCACCAACCGGCGTCGTTAAGGCATCCGCCCACCACGCCGGTGACGGGGTTCTCCAATCCACCGCACGCCTCCGGGCAGATAGCCATGCCGCAGCCGGGCAGCTGCTGCTCCTGCATCGGATCGATCGTCAGGCCCACCGAGCTCGACGACCCCGTCGTCAAGCTCACGTACGTGCTGCCAAAATAGATGCCCACCGGGCTTTTGCTAAAGTACGCCATCGCCGGCGTCGGCAGGCACGTGACCACCGCCAGCGCCGCCGCCATCGCGACTGCGGCGAACCCTCCTGCAAACCGCCGTCTGTTTGCTGCTCTGTGCTTTCCCATGTTTTCCTCCCATAACGCATCGTGTGCGATTCGGCCCGGACGCATCCCTTTTGCGCGCCCGCAGGCCCCTGCGCCTTCCATCGGCCGCCAGCCCGCTGCCCCGCGCCCCGCGCGGCAGCCGAGCGCTGACGGCCGATGGAAACGCCGGAAGGGATGCCCGGGCAACCCGGACATCCCTTCTGCGCGGGCCGCGCCGGACGGCGCGGCCCCATCATGATGCGATCAGGTAAAACCCGTCGCTATCGCTGCTTGCGACCCCTGCGGCTCGCAAGCGCCGCCGCGCCCAGCGCGCAAGCAGCAGCGCCTGCCAGGGCAACGGCGGGAACAACTGGCAGCTCGTCGCCGGTAGAGGCAAGCGCAGTGAGCGTCTGTCCGCTGCCGGACGCACCCACCTGCTGCAGACCCTGGTTCTGGCTCGAACCCTGGTTCTGGTTTTGATCCTGGTTCTGCGGAGGCACAACATCCTGCTGCGCCTTCTGGCCAACCTCAAGGGCAAACGTCGAGAGGTCGGTCACGGTAACGCTCACCTTGCCATCGGCAGCCACCACGGTTTCGGAGGTGATGGAGCCGTCGCCGTGGCGGTGCCACACCGTCACGTTGTAGCCGTTCCATTTCGGATCGACCGGGAAGGTAAGCGTGATGGTGCCGAAGCCGTCGTGCACCGGCTGGCCGTTGACCAGCAGCGTGGCCTCGTACGCCCCGGCCAGCGTGCCGTCGCCCATCGCTGCGACCAGCGCGTCGTACGCCTCGCCGGAGGTGACGGGTTCCACGTTCAGCACAACGTCGGCGCCGTCCTCGGCCACCAGCGCGCCCTCGGCAGTGATGCCCGTGTTCTGGCCGTCGGCCACCGGAATCGTCACCGTTCCAGCGGCGGCGACGGAGAAGCTCACCTGGGTAGTGCCCCAGACGCTCTTGTTGTCGCCGGTGATGGTGGCGGTGTAGGCACCCGCCTTGTCGAAGCTGGTCACTTCGTTTCCGGCAGCGTCGGTGTAGATCACCGTGCAGTCCTCGCCGGGAACGAGCGTGCGGGACACGCCCTCGTCGTAGGGATAGCTCACCTGGATGACCGGGGTGCCACCCGCCACGAAGCTGGCAATAGACACCGGGTTCTCCGGCATCGTGGCACCGAACTTCGCCTGCACGTCGTCGGACGATCCGCCGTCGCCGATGAACGCGAACGGCACGTAGGTGTAGTTCTCGTGCGCCGCCGCATACTCGGCAAGGTTCGTGGCCGAAGCCGCACCGTAGATGGTCAGCGAATCGAGGTCGGTATACGTATCAAAGTCTTGGCTTGTGGCATCCGCTTGAGCGACGTTAAACGCATGCTTAGAGAACGTGCCCGGGTAGACAGAGGTCCATCCTGTTTGACCGCCCGTCGTCGATCCGCCGCCCGTAAAGGTTTCGGCAAGTTCAACGCCATTCAGGTTGTACACGTACACGTCCTTGAGCGATACGCAGTCGGTGAAAGCCCCGTACCCGATCTGGCTTACCGACCGAGGGATCTCAATGTACTCCAGTGCAGCAGCGCCTGAGAACATGTAATGGGGAATGTAGTTCCGCGCCCAATCGGTCAAATCGACAGCTCTCAAAGACGTGTTCCAGAAACTCTTATCGGTCAATATCCTGACTCCGTCGGTTGCGTTAACCGGAATCCCTTCATCATTCACCAAAGCGAGAACAGAAAGAGGGAACAAAGCAGCCGACGAAGCGCTTCCCTGAGAAGAAACCTCCGGAGCAACAATGAAGTCCTGACTGGATCCTTCGGACATACTAAATTGCTTTTGCGCCCACAGCGTCGACGGGAACTTAACCGCCTCGATGGAGCTTCCGCCAAACGCCGACGGGGCGATGTCCTGCACGCCCTCGGGGATCTCGAACGTCTTCAGACCGACCCCTTCGAAAGCACGGGAATCGATAGAGATCAGATTCTTGCCATCGTACTCAAAACTCTCCAAGCTCTCGCAGTCCTTGAAAAACTGCGACGGGATGTTTGTCACAACGCCTTCGACTACTACCTTTTTCAAACTAGTGCAGTTAGCAAACAAAGCCATCGGGAGCGATTCCACGCTTGCCGGAATCGTAATCTCCTCCAAACCGCTGCACCCTCTCAAAGCGTTGTTGCCCAAAGAGACAAGGCCTTCCGGCAGCTCAATCGATTCAAGCGAAGCGCAACCATCAAAAGCATTAGCCCCGATGGAGGTCACGCTCTCAGGAATATCCAGAGAGGTCAGTCCTGTGCAGCCAGCAAAGGCATAATCGCCGATCGAAGTTACCGTCGCAGGAAGTTCAATCGTGGTCAAGGAGGTGTTCCCCTGGAAGGCATTTGCCGGAACACTGTCAATTTCGCCCGCATTGACCATTTCCGTTAACTTCGAGCTATCCGTAAACGAGTAGAGCAGACTCGAAGCATTGTAAACTCTTTCGAGTTCGGTCATCTCTCCGAAAAAGCCATCTGAACCGTCAAAGTTTTTTACCCCAGTTCCAATATAAAGGGACGTAGCGTCCGAACCTTTGAAGCCTAGACCGCTCAGAGACGTGACGCTATCGGGAATAACGATGTCATATTCCACTCCCTGATTTCCATCATTGGCAGTCCCCGCATTAAACTGCTTCAAGCTTTGCCACGGATTGACACCGATACCCGCTGTCAGCTCCTCAAGCGCCAACTCATCTCTGTCTCTAAACGATATGGACTCGACACTCGGAAGACAGTCCCACCCCATTTGCAAAGTTTTCATCGAGCTCGGGAACTCAACGGAAGTGATCACGGTGTTGTTCTCAATCCCTTGAATTTGCACTTCTGTTACAGAAACGCCGCCCATAACATCGGGAACAACAAGCTTTTCGGGATCCTCCCCTGTGCCCTCAAAAGAAGCACTGTAGTCGCCGTCACCCCGATAGACGATTATCCGTAAATATCCATCACCATCTATTATGTAGTTCATGCCATGATGGTCGATGGTCGTTCCTCCATCGGTCTTCAGCTCCCAAGCCTGAGCAGGTGAGGCAAACGAGAGGCAAACCATCAAAGAAGCAAACACAGCGATAAAGAGGACGGCGAGTGCCTCTCGAATTCGCCGTCCTCTCGTCGAATGAGCGTCCCTCTGCCATAGCAGAGGGACTGCACTCTCCCACCGACCGCCTGGCATCGCTATAGAATTGCAGGCGGACGGCGTGCAATACGCCGTGCCTGTTGATAACGCGCGCATCATCTTCTCTAGTCGGTCAGAGAGCCGCCAGGCTCGTAACCAGGCATGATGCCGCTATTTTCCACAACCAGGTTGTAATCCTGACCCAACTCGCTCAACGTGGTGTCGTCAACCACAAAGATATGCAGCTTGTCGTTGGGGTTGGAGCTGGTCAGCTGGATGGTGTTGCCAGAACCGGACAGCGTGTACGTGGTGCCCTCGTCGCCAGGAGCCGGCGTGATGGACAGAGCACGCACGGAGGCGGCCAAATCCGACGTGGTCATCTCAGTGAAGTTATGCGCATGGATGGTGTAGGTGCCAATCCCGATGCTGCCGCCCGTCTGGTTGGCGTTGACAGGCTTAAGGGCGGTCGTGCCATCATCCTGCGTGACCTCCTTGTAGATGCCGATGTGCACCATACCGCGAACGTTGGCATCGTGGTCAACCGTGGCGGTCACGTTGTTGCTGCCCTCACCAGAGACCTCGTTGATCGTCATGCCGGTAGGGATCACCGTGGTGACGTCCAAGGCGCCGGCAGGCTGAAGCAGTCCGTTGGAGACGCCAGGGGCACCGTCGATGGTAATGATGCCGCCATAGATGGCGGTAAAGGCAGCATTGCCGCTTGCGTCAACACGGTTTCCGATGTCGAGGATCAGCTTCGATCCATCGACGCTGGCGGTCAGGGGCCGATTGTAATCGGCGGAGGTGATATCGTAACCGGAAATGGTGATATCAAGGTTTCCCGCTAGAGCGGCAGTGGTGGTTCCCGCAGGAATGAGCGCGGTTCCGTAGTCAACGGTAACCACAACATGCTGGTCAAGGTTGCCCGTGGAAGACTCGGTAGAAATGCTGATGTCCGGATCGTCGAACGATGCCGCAAACGCGTTCGGCACGAACGCGAGCGTCAGCGCGATGGCGGCGATAGCCGCACCCGCAAAGGCCATAAAGCCCCTGCGGCTCACAGAATTGCTCATCTTGTTGTCCTTTCTTCGCTGTCGGGCGCCCTGCCCGACGCCTTTATCGGCCCTTGGGGTCATCAAGCGGGCGTCCTCTGCTCGCCGTCCCCTCAAGCCGAATGACTGCCCGTTGCGACGCGTTGGCGCTTGCGTTTGCCAAGCGCTTCCTCTGCAGGCGAGCAAGTCCCGCAGAGGATGCACGCGCCCCGCCGCTGCCCGCTTGGGGCTTGCGCCTCCCTTCCGTTGCGCGGCGGCTTGACGACATCCCGACCCCGGCGCCCTCCAGCGCAGAGGTCAGTCCGAAGCGATCACCTCGGCCCTCCGAAACCTATAATCAAGGCCTCGGATCACTTCTCAACCGTATATATACTTCATATTTGAGGATAATAGGTACGAGGATGAGAGAAATCATCCACCTGTACTTTGGTACAGGTACCCTTTGAACTGGGGTTTTACGTTTGTAGTTTTTGTGAACCAGATGTGAAGCGCCTTTTGCCCTCAGAACGATCGACAAGGTTGAGCGCCCGCTCGACCTAATGGAGGAGATACGATCTGGCGCGCTATCGGGCAAGGCGCATGTCATTCCCTGTTCAAGACAATGCCCGCGTAGTCTTGCCTCTGATGGGAAAGATGGGCGATGACGACGTCGTCCCCCTTTTCAGCGGCCTCACCCGCATCCGGGCAATGGGGGCTGCGCTATCCTAGCCACGCTTCAGTAACTTAGCCATTTCCGTACTGTTTGGCTAAAATACCTGCAACATCGCGCCGCAACGGCTGCACCCTCGGCAAGTACGTCTCCACCGAGGCGGAGATCGAGCGACCTTGCCCTTATTTCCCAATATTGAAAATATTCTATTTTTGGGAAATAAATGAGATAACGTCTCGAACATCACCTCTGCGAGAAGCATCGCCGATGCGATAGAGAGCGAGGACTCAGACGCAAACCACAAGACAGTTGGCTCCTACATCAACTATCTGTGCGATGCTTTCGCTTTCTATCCAATCCGCCGCTGCGACATTCGCGGCAAAAAGTATCTTTCTTCAGGGGACAAGTATTACCTTGTCGACCATTCTTTCAAGTACTCCCTTCTTGGCACGCGCAACATGGACCGGGGAAGAACCTATGAAAACATCGCGGCGATAGAATTGCTGCGACGAGGCTATGAGGTGTATGCCGGCACACTTTACAAAAAGGAAGTCGATTTCGTCGCCATGAAGCAGGGCGAGAAGCTCTATATCCAGGTAAGCGACGACATCACTGGCGAGGAGACCTTCGAGAGAGAGGTATCCCCGCTGCTTCAGATAAGGGACGCCTATCCGAAAGTGCTCATTGCGCGAACGCGACACGATGAGTATTCGTACGAAGGCGTCAGAATCGTCGACATTGCTCGCTGGCTCTTAAAGTAGTCTATTTCCCAATGCTTCACGATTTGCAATATCGGGAAATAGACTCATGAAACACCCTGGGTGAAACAACGGTCGCATTCTTCGTTGACGAAAGAGCCCGCCTTCGCCTCCAAGCCGAAGCAAGAGGCCCGTTTCGCGCTGGTTATTTGCCGCACCCGCTCCAATTGCGGCGGCACGCCCTGCTCCTTGGCCTTGTTTCGGATGATGGCCTTGAGCTGCATCGCGTTCTTGGTCCTCACAGCAGCACCTCCAGGTAGTTGCGGATCTTTCTCTCCACGCCGAGCGCCCGGGCGTAGCCCAGCAGCTTCTGTATGTCTCTCTCGCCGCTGCGGACGTACTGCTTCATGGCGGGGTTGACCACCTGCACGTCCACGACGCGCTGCCCGCGCACGATGTCGCAGAGGGTCCGCTCCAGGTCGTAGGCCCGAACCTCGTGGCCGTATGGGGTCGTAACCGCAGTGAGCCCCAGGCCTAGAACGTCGTCGGCGCACGTTCGCACCTCGACGCCCGCCTCGCGCGCCTTGGTCGCCCTGTACGAGCGGGGGAACGTCATCGTGAGCCGGAAGGGCGTGCGGTCGGTGCGGCCGTGCAGGTAGAGCGCCGTGCCGTCGGAGAATACGCCCTTCGGAAAGCGGAGCTGGGTCGCCAGGAACTCGTCCTCCCATGCGCCCGCCAGGCAGTAGACGCCGCGCTGCACGCGCTCGAGCTCGCCCGCCTTCACCATGTCCGATATCCTGGCGCGCGGTATCCCTGCGCCGACGACCTGCGCGGTCGTCACCAGGCCGCCGTTCTCCTCCGCCAAGTCGACGATCGCCTGCACTCCCGTCACCTCCCTGTAGTCCGTTTACACTGAATATTTTCTCATATTCAGTCGATACGGACAATAGAGGGAACGGACACCATGAGCATGCGGCGTGTGATCCCATCCTATTTAATGCGAAACGCGCCCTCCGACCATCGCGCTCATTGCAACGTATCAGCCCGCTGCGGAACAGCGCATCAACGGAACGTAGAGCACCGTATCGGAGCTGGTACAATAACTAAGGGCGCTCTGCCACAGAAACTAATGTAAAAACGGGCAAATACCAGAGCGCTTCCATGCGGCATTACATTAGTTGTTGCCCTGCGTCTACCGATATACGCAGGTCACTTGGCTATCCAGTGATACAAGCGCGACTTCTTCTCCATTAGTTCGCCCCATGGGCTCGTGGGGAAAATCGAGACGGGAACTTCACCAACTAATGTAATTAGATATAGAATTACATTAGTTGGGAAATGGAATTACATTAGTTGGGAGCACCATGATACGACAGCCGAGCGAGATGCCTTCTCTTGTTCTGCGCCTCATTGGAGACGTTGAGACAGAGGTCGTCGAATACAAGGTTGCGAAGCAAAACTACGACTTCGAGGATATCGGAAAGTACTTCTCGGCACTCAGCAACGAGGCGAACCTTCGCGGCGCAGAATGCGGGTGGCTCCTTTTCGGCATCACGAACGACCGCGAGATAAAAGGCACCGCCTACCGCAAGGAGGCGAGCATACCGAGCATCGGGCTGCGTCGCCTCAAGCGAGAAATCGCAAAGTTCACCAACGAGGGTATGACTTTCGAGGAGATCTACGAGTTTGAGATGGATGGCAAGCGCATCGTAGCCTTCCAGATTCCCGCAGGAACCTTTGCGACGCCGACCACCTGGCACGGCATTCCTTGGTCGCGCGAAAACGAATCCCTCGTCGAGATGCCCAAGTTCAAGCTGGAGGCCATCTACGGGCAGAGCCGCCCGGACTGGTCGCGACAGCTCGCATTCGAGGCGAGCCTGAACGACCTCGACCCCAACGCTGTTTCGTTCGCCTGCAAGAAATACGTTGAAAAGTTCGAAGAGAGCCAGCCCGCCGTCCGCGATTTGGACTCAACCTCCATTCTGAGCAAGATGGGGCTTGTCATCCACGGACACGTTACAAACGCCGCCCTCGTTCTTCTGGGAAAACCGGAGGCGAGCGTATTCCTAGGTGGCATAGAGCCTCGCATCACCTGGACGCTTTACGCGAGTGACGGCTCCACTGTCGCTTACGAGCATTTCGAGCCACCGTTCATCATGCAGGTCGACCGCGTGCTAGGAAAGATCCGGAACGAGAGATACCGGTTTTTCGACCGCGAGGACACGCTGTTCCCGACCGAGGCATACCGTTACAGCCCCGAAGTCATCCGCGAGCTCCTGCACAACGCTATTGCGCATCAGGATTTTCGGATTTCCGGCAAGATAAACGTCTTGGAGTACGAGGACAGGCTTGTGTTCAAAAACGAGGGCACATTCATTCCCGAGACCATTGAGGCAGCACTCGAAAGCGGATACAAGCCTCCTTACTACCGCAACCCACTGCTGTCGAGCGCAATGAACAAGACGGGGATGATGGACCGCAACGCCATCGGTATCCGCAACGTCTTCGACATCCAGCGCAACCGTCTGCTGCCCATGCCCACATACGACCTCACCAAGCCGACTCGCGTGTCGGTAACGCTCTACGGGACCGTGCTGAACGAGGACTACTCGCGTCTACTCGCAAAGGTTCCAAACCTGGACCTTGTCACCGTCCTTCTGCTCGACCTTGTGCAGAAGGGGCTCCCTATCACCAAGGCTCAGTCGCGACTGCTACATGAGCGCAAGCTTGTAAGAGGGCGCTATCCGAAACTCACGATATCGGCCGAGGTGGCTGCGGCAACCGGTGCGCACGGCGACTACGTGAGAGCCAAGGGTCTGGACAACAGCGTATTCAAGGAGCTGATAATGGAGCTGCTGCGAGTGCGCCCGTGCACGCGTGCAGAAATCATCGCCGAGCTCGACCATGCGCTGCCAGCCGACCTCACGGAAAAGCAGAAAGGCGACCATGTGAGCTACCTGCTCCAGTCATTACGCAAGGCAGGCAGGATCACAAACGAGGGGAACACATCGGCTGCCGAGTGGAGCATCGCCGACTAGCCGTTCAGTGGCCACGCCTACATCCAGACAATGGGAGCTGGGCTATCCTAGCCACGCCTTTAGTAATCTAGCCATTTCCGTACCGTTTGGCTACAATGCCCGCAAAATCGCGCCCCGCAACGGATGCGCCGCCGGCAAGCACGTCTCCATCGGGGCGGAGATCGAGCTCACGAAGGAAACCTGCTACGAGGCCCTCGCCGCAAGCTCCGTCGGCTGGAACGAGGGGCTGCACAAAGAAGACGGGGCGGCAAGGGCGACCCGCTGCAGAAACTAATGTAAAAACGGGCGGATACCAGAGCGTTTCCATGCGCCATTACATTAGTTGCCACCCTACGTCTACCGATATACGCAGATCACGCGGCTATCCAGTGATGCAAGCACGACTTCTTCTCCATTAGTTCGCCTCATGGGCTCGTGAGAAACACATCGGCTGCCGAGTGGAGCATCGCTGACTAGCTGTCCAGCGGGAACGCTCGAGCGGAAACTCGACGGCAACCACCGAATCAGCCCCTTACGCGGATCTAGCGGCAGAGGCAATCTCTACAAGCCTTCGCACCTCACAGATTCTTACGAATAACCGTGATAACAGTAGTTATTTCCTACCATTAGAAGTGGAGCATGAGACTGCCAGAGAGCGCGGAAGATGTCAGATCGGTCGACCAGGACTTGACTCTATACATGAGACGCACGCGTTTTTCACCTGCTCCCGCGATCCCAAGAAGCTTCGCTGCCGCACGATGGCAAGGTGGGAGAAAAGACGGCACGCACGCCCGCATAGCAGCGAAAAGCGCACGACCCCGGGTTGCGGGTCGTGCGCTTTTCGCTTGAGTGAGAACGTGTCCGCACGCAGCGCGTTGGCAGCACCGCAATGTGCGGGAAGGGGGCCTGCCGGCGGGAAGTGCCATTTCCCACCGGCCTGCCCGTTCGGTCGGTTCCGGTTGCTCCTGCAGGCCTCCGTACGCCTGCGCCCGCGCCGTCGCCGACCGCCTGAACGCCGGAAGGGGCCGACGCCCAAGGCAGATCAGAATCGCGTCCTAACGGACCACGATGGTGCCTTTATTGGTAAGCACCTCGCAAGTGGAGGTGTAGTAGAAGCCCCACTGAGTGAGCGTGTAGCGATCGAAGAACGACCCAGCGGCAGATTCGCTCGCGTTGAAGTCGCGGCTGAAGTCGCGCTTGTAGATGAGCTTCATCACGCCGGTGGGACCCACGCCAAAGCCCGCGCCCTGGAACGTGAATTTGAAGTTGGCGATGCGCGCCTCGCCGCCCGTCTTGCTGACGGCCATGTCCGCCCACCATTCGATGCGACCTTCGCCTGCGCCGCGGCAGCCCATGCGGCCTTCGGCATGCAGATCGCAGCCCAGCTCGCTTTTGTCGAAGGAGTAGGAACCTTCGCCCACCAGCGCGTTGTCCTGCGAAAGCTCGGAAGAATCGACGCCGATCGCCGGCAGGTACGCCTTCACGATGGCCTGGTCCTCTTCCGAGATCGCATCGCCCATGTTGTACTTGGCGACGATTTCGTCAAGAGCTGCGATCACCTCGGCGATGTCGCCGGGAACCTCAACGGTGCTCGCCTCGTCCGACTGCGCGAACGTGGCGACCGCAGCGTACTGCTTGCCTTCTGCCATGCGTTTCCTCCTAATCCGCAGGATGTTGACGATACGTGCGCCATCCCCATGCCGGAGGGAAACCGGATGACGGACAGGGCGTAGCGGGTGTGGGGGGCGCCCCGAAAAGCCCGCCATCCGGAATCCACCGCAATGATGGCGTGCGCTTCCTGCATCGCGCTGGATTTATTATAGTTAGTTGTGAATTATTTTCAAGTGTGATTAATCTGAGCTACAATAACGCGGACGTGGATGGCATGGCGGAGGGATCCCCGTCGCAACAACCCCGGCTTCTCCGCAGACGCACTCAGAACTGGCAAGGAACCAAAGATGGCCCCTGAATACCCGCCCCGTCGCACCAACGCGACGGGTGACCCCCGCAACCGCAACATCATGAGCGAGCCCCGCAACCGCGGCACGGCAGACGACCCTCGCTACCGCAGCGCGGCGAACGATCCCCGCCGACGCGGCGTGGTGAGCGAGCCGCTTCGCCGCAGTGCGGAGGACGATCCCCTTGCCCGTGGCGTCACGGACGAGTCCCTTCGCCGTGGCGTCGCGGGCGATCCGCTTGCCCGCGGCGTCGCGGGCGATCCCCGCAACCTCAACGCCGTGGACGACGAGCTGGAAGAGCTGCGACGCATGTCGCACGATCAGGATTGGCTGGGCCGCCGACCCGTCCCCGCGCCCCAGCGAAACGCGGCGTAGCGAC
>ERZ1034920.50-NODE-50-length-80049-cov-5.950046_pt1 | contig 80049 bp, 71 predicted proteins | sample MGYA00520688_ERZ1034920 | MGnify/ENA primary metagenome ERZ1034920 (study PRJEB33766, sample SAMN09781785) | gut metagenome | biome: gut microbiome | host: Homo sapiens | place: Madagascar | study: EMG produced TPA metagenomics assembly of the PRJNA485056 data set... | reverse complement strand
TCCGCGACCTTCTCGGAGAAACCGTCCCTGACGAGGCGCTCGCGCAGCGCGGCGCTTGCCTGCTCGCGCAATGAGCAGAGGCGCTCGATCTTGCGCATCGCCGCCTCATGGTCGAACACAGGTTCCTTGGCGGTGCGTCCCGCATTTCCGCGCCCTGCGGCGCGGGACGGCTTTCCGCAGCCGGTGTCGGCATCGAAAGCTTCAGCCTCGGCATGCCCGAACACGCCGTTCGTACCAGCCGAGATCACCTCGGAACCTGTCGGATCGGACGTTTCCGCCCTAGATGCCGGAAGACCGGCGCCGATCGAGAATTCGGCGCCGGTCTTCCCATCGCGCGCATCTCCCCGCTCGATCTCCGCCATCTTCGCGCGGATCTCGTCGATGATCTGCCTGTGCGATTGGCCCACTTACTTCTTGCCCTTCGGCTTGGCGGCCGGCGTGAGCGCATCGGCCTCCTCGGGGGTGCGATGGGGCGTCGGGATGTTGAAGGCCTCGCGCACCTTCGCCTCCAGCTCGTCGCGCAGGTCGGGATTGTCCTTGAGCGTCTGCTTGGCGGCCTCCCTGCCCTGGCCGAGGCGCTGCTCGCCGTAGGTGTACCATGCGCCGCTCTTCTTGGCCGCGCCGCATTCGACCGCCATGTCGATGATGCAGCCCTCCTTGGAGATGCCCTCGCCGTACATGAGGTCGAACTCCGCCTGGCGGAACGGCGGGGCCACCTTGTTCTTGACGACCTTGGCGCGCACGCGGTTGCCGACGATGTCGCCGTCCTTCTTGATGGAGTCGATGCGGCGGATGTCGATGCGCACCGAAGAGAAGAACTTGAGCGCGCGGCCGCCGGTCGTCGTCTCGGGGTTGCCGAACATGACGCCGATCTTCTCACGCAGCTGGTTGATGAAGATGCAGGTGGTGTTGGATTTCGAGAGGGAGCCGGCCAGCTTGCGCAGCGCCTGGGACATCAGGCGCGCCTGGAGGCCGACGGTCGTGTCGCCGATCTCGCCCTCGATCTCGGCGCGGGGCACGAGCGCGGCAACCGAGTCGACGACGACGCAGTCGATCGCGCCGGAGCGGACGAGCATGTCGCAGATCTCGAGCGCCTGCTCGCCGGTGTCGGGCTGGGAGATGAGCACCTCGTCGATGTCGACCCCCAGACGCGCGGCGTAGACCGGGTCGAGCGCGTGCTCCGCGTCGATGAACGCGACGATGCCGCCCATCGCCTGGGCTTCGGCCAGGATCTGGAGCGCGAGCGTCGTCTTGCCGCTCGATTCGGGGCCGTACACCTCGATGATACGCCCGCGCGGAACGCCGCCGATGCCGAGCGCGGCATCCAGGGGAAGAGCCCCCGTGGGGATGACGCCGATGTTGAGATCGTGGCCGCCTTCGCCGAACTTCATGATGGAGCCGGCGCCGAACTTCGATTCGATCTGATCGGTCGTGAGCTTGAGCATCTTGGCTTTTTCGTCGTTCATCTTCCCTCTTTCCTGCGTTATGGGCATTGCTGCCAGCTCGTACTATTATGCGTACAAATGTTTGTTTGTCAACCGCAAGCCGGCGATAGGGATGCTAGCGGTGCAGGTCATGTGAAAAAGCCGTCGAACAGCCGCGATGCACTCCCCCGCATCCGACGCGGGCTTCATGCGGATCTCACGCATAACAAGCGTGGATCAGCCGCCGATAGCGCCTTCGAACGCCTCGAGCGCCGCGAGGACGGTTTGGAGCCGCACCTGCTCGCGATCCCCCCTGAACGAGAGGAGGCGCGCGTCGGCCGCAGCGCCCCTGCGGCACACGCCCATCCAGACGGTGCCGACGGGCTTGCCCGGCTCAGCGCCGCCCGGGCCGGCGATGCCCGTGACGGACACGGCGATGTCGCACGACAGTCGCACGACGGCGCCTTCGGCCATGGCGCGGGCGGTCTCAAGGCTCACCGCGCCGACGGTTTCGAGCACCGGGTCGGGCACGTCCAAGACGGCGCGCTTCACCTCGTCGACGTAGCTCACGATGCCGCCGCGGACCACCGAGGAGCTGCCGGGGACAGCCGTGAGCGATCCGGCGATGAGGCCTCCCGTGAGGCTCTCGGCGGTGCCGAGCGAGACGCCCGCACGAGACGCCTTCTCGATCACGCGGCGCGCCGCCTCGCGCACGGAAGCCGCCAGGGCCTCAGCCGCGGGGGCAACCGAGTCGTCGGACGGTGCGCGGTCGGAGGCGATCGTTTCGTCGTCAGATGCAGAGCTCTCCGCACCCTTCCCCCCATCGGAGGAGGAGAAGCCGAGGAGGTGGCGCGCTTTGACGAAGTAGTCGAGCATCGAAACGATCGTCAGGACGACGGCGATGATCATGAACGCCCAAGAGACAAGGTAGAGCGGATCCTCGATGGCGGAGAGCGGGTCGATCTCGACGACCGTGTCTTTGACGATGAACAGCACGATGGCGATGATCTGGGTCACCGTCTTGGCCTTGCCGTACCAGCTCGCGGCGATGACGGTCCCCTTGCTCGCGGCGACCATGCGGATGCCGGAGACGATGAACTCGCGGGTGAGGATGATGAGCGCGGGCCACGACGGCAGCACACCCAGCTCGATCAGCGACAGCAGCGCGGCGGCGACGAGGATCTTGTCGGCGAGCGGATCCATGAACTTGCCGAAGTCGGTGACCTCGCCCCTGCTGCGCGCAAGGTAGCCGTCGAGGCCGTCCGTCGCGGCGAGGACGATGAAGATCAACGCAGCGACCCACGACTTGACCGCCGAGGAGGCGTCCAGGCCGAAATAGGCCGGCCAGGGGCTGATGATGGCGAGCACGAACACGGGGACGAGGCAGATGCGCATCAACGTCACCACGTTGGCGGGCGTCCAGAGCCGCTCGGAGGCGGCAGGCGCGTTCGTAGCGTCCTTGGTCAGGTTTTGGTCCTTGCCGGCGCCCATCATGCGCCTTCCATCTCGTAGAGGAGCGTGTCGGCGATGGTGACGAGCGCGACGTCGCCCACGGTCCCTTCGGGGACGTACGTGACGCCGTCGACGTCCGGCGCCTGGCAGCGGGCGCGCCCATAGAGCTGGCCGTCCTCCTCGTGCCCGAGGATCAGGACTTCCTCGACCGAGCCGGCGCGCGCGGCGACGCGCGCGTAGCTGATCGAGTCGGCGAGGTCGCGCACCTCCTGGAGGCGCTCGGCCTTCGTCTCCTCGTCGATCTGATCGGGAAGCGTCGCGGCGCGCGTCCCCTCCTCAGGCGAGAACGCGAAGGCCCCGACGTAGTCGAACTCGGCCTCTTCGAGCATGTCGAGAAGCTCCTGGAACTCCTCTTCGGTCTCGCCGGGGAAGCCGACCATGACCGTGGTGCGCAACGTGATGCCGGGGACGCGCTGGCGGATCCTGCGCACGAGCGCGAGGTTGTCCTCGAGCGATCCGGTGCGGTTCATGTCGCGCAGGACGCGCGCGGATGCATGCTGGAGGGGCATGTCGAGGTAGTTGCAGATGTTGGCATGCGCGGCGATCGCGTCGAGCAGCTCGTCGGTGACGCCGACCGGCTCGATGTACATCAGGCGGAACCAGATGAGCGGATGCTCCTCGGCGAGGACGGAGATGAGGTGCGCGGTGGTGTCGCGCGGTTCGAACTCCTCGCCCCACCGGCCGGTGTCCTGGGCGATCAGCGTGATCTCGCGGACGCCGGCGGCCTCGAGCTCGTCGACCTTGGCCCTGATGTCATCCAGCGCGAAGCTGCGGTAGCGCCCGCGGATGTACGGGATCGCGCAGAACGCGCAGAAGCGGTCGCATCCGTCGCTGATCTTGACGTAGGCCGCGGGGCTGATGCCATAGGGGGAGGCGGCGTCTTGCCGGTCGGGAACGGTCGGCAAACCGACGACGGAGCTCAGCACCTCGACGATGTCGTCCTCCTTGCTGCAGGGGACGAACGCGGCGGCCTCGGTGAGCTCGCCTTCAAGCTCTGCGCCGTAGCGCGCGGGCAGGCAGCCCGCCACGATGATCTTGCGCGAGCCGTCGTCGAAGCCGGGATAGCCGCTCAGCTCGAAGATGGTGCCGAGGCTCTCCTCGGTCGCGGCTTGGATGAACGAGCAGGTGTTGACGATGACGGCGTCGGCGGCTTCGGGATCCTCGCACAGCTCGTACCCGGCGGACGCCACCCGCTTCACCATCTCGGCGGAGTCCACCTCGTTCTTCGCGCAGCCGAGCGTGATGAACGCGATACGAAGGGAACCGGCCCCCTCGCAGGATGCCGGTTCCCCGATCGACGTGATATCGATGTTGGTCATGGCAGAGCGGTTCCTCTAGCGGTAGTTGACGTACTGGAGGGGCTGTCCGTAATCCTGGCCCTTCAGAAACGCGATGACTTCCTGCAGCGTGTCGCGCGACGCCGAGCTGACGCGCAGCTTGTCGCCTTCGATCTGCACCTTCACCTTGAGCTTGGTGCCCTTGATGTCCTTGTTGATCTTGCCGGCGGTGTCCTTGTCGATTCCCTCGACGATGGTCGCGCTCTGGCGGACGCTCTGCCCGGCGGCGGCTTCGGGATCGCCCCATTTGACCGAGGCGAGGTCGATGCCGCGCTTGATGAGCTTGGAGCCGATCACATCGATGACCTGGCGCGCGACGAAATCGCTGGGCGCAGCGACCGTCAGCGTGCGCTTGGATTTGTCAAGCGAGATGGTCGCCCCCGAGTCCTTGAGGTCGTAGCGCTGGCTCAGCTCGCGCTTGGCCTGCTGGAACGCGTTGTCGACTTCCTGCATGTCGACCGTCGAGACGACGTCGAAGCTGGATTCTTTGGCCATGGTGTTTCCTTTCTGCTACGCGGAGGCGTTGGATCCCGCGGACTGGTTGGAGGTGGATGCGGTGGAGTTCGAAGCGGTGCCGTTCGAGCTCGAGGCGGTGCCACTGGAGGAGGAGCCGTTCGTGCCCGTCGAGGAGTTGGACGTCGTCGACCCGTTGGAAGCGCCCGCGTTCGTGATGGTGGCGCCCGGGTGCTCGGTGATCCACTGGTCGAGGTACGCGTTGAAGTCGATCGTGCACGTGGGGATGTTCGTGCCGTCCTGGGTGAACTCGACGACCTCCCCGTCGACGCTCACCTGGACGAGATCGGTGGTCCAGGTGGAAAGCGACCAGGTGCCGGCGACGTCGACGGTCTCCACCGTGCCGGCCGACAGGTACGTCGGAGCCGCGGCGCCGCCGTCGACCGAGATCTCGACGTAGGCGTCGGCGCTGCTGGAGACGCGGTACTCGACCGTGACGCTCGTGGGCGCGGTGATCGTCTGCTGCGCCTGCTCTTCGCCGCCCTCCCCTTCTTCACCGGTCTTGGTCGTGTCGTCGAGGCCCGTGATGGGGACCGTGGTCACGTCCTGCTGGTTCTGGCTGTCCTTGGGGCCGAACACCAGCACCAGGATCACGATGAGGAGCACGAGGATGATGACGCCGGCGATGACGAACGGCAGCCGCGACTGCATCGAGCCGTTTCCCTGCGGCCCGGCGTAGAAGTTGGTGTACTGGGAACGCGGAAGCGCCGTGTGGCGGCTCGGATGGGTGCGCTCGCTTTGGCGGAAGCGCGAGCCGGGAGCCGGCGCGTCGTAGTCCCCGCGCGTGAACGTGCGGCGGTCGTCGTACAGGGTGCGCCCGAGCGCGTTTTGGTGCGGAGGACGCTCGTCGAGCTCCCCCTGCGGATGGCGCGAGCGCGTTGGACGCGAAGATCCCGCGCGACGGGACGAGCCGCCGACCTCGGGCAGCGTGTCGTTGCGCGCCTTGCCGACCTGGAACGCGTAGGCGGCGTCCAGGTACATGCGCGTGATCTCGGAGGGGTTGAGCCCCACCAGACGCGCGTAGGCGTTGATCATGTTGCGGGTGTAGCCGCGCGGCGGCATGCGCGAGAAATCCTCCGCCTCGATGGCGCGGAGGATGTCGGGGCGGATCCGCAGCCGTCGGGCCGCGGTGCCCACTTCCATTCCTTTATGCTCGCGCGCTTCCTGCAGGATAGCGCCGAAGGTCAGTTGCGGTGCCATGTCATCACTCCCCGGATGCGTCGTTGGACTCGAAGGCCTTGAGCGTTTCGAGTTCAAGGGCATCTACCAGAACCTCGCGTGGCTTGCTGCCGTTGGGCGGGCCCACCACGCCTTTGTTCTCAAGCATGTCCATTATACGGCCTGCGCGGGAATATCCCACTTTCAAGCGGCGTTGGATGTTGGACGTCGATCCCAGCCCGCTTGAGACGACGATCTCGGCGGCCTCCCACAGCAGCGGATCGTCGTCGTCGACCGAGCCGCCCGAGCCGTCAGGCTGCGTGTCGCCGAGCGACATGAGGTTGGTCTTGAGGATCTCGGTGTGGTACTCCGGCTCGCCCTGCTCCTTGAGTGCCGCCACGACCGCCGAGATCTCCTCGTTGGACACGAAGCAGCCCTGCATGCGCTGGGGTTTGGCGTACTCGGGCTTGCTGAACAGCAGATCGCCCAGGCCGATCAGGCGCTCGGCGCCCGGCGTGTCCAGGATGACGCGGCTGTCGATGCCCGAGGCAACGTTGAAGGCGATGCGGTTGGTGATGTTCGCCTTGATGAGGCCGGTGACGACGTTGGTGGAGGGGCGCTGGGTGGCGACGATGAGGTGGATGCCCGCCGCGCGCGCGAGCTGGGCGATGCGGCTGATCGAGAACTCGACCTCCTTGCCGACGTTCATCATGAGGTCGGCGAGCTCGTCGATGATGATGACGATGTAGGGCAGCTTGTCGCCGTGGACGGCCTCGGGGGACTCCTCCCCTTTCGCCTCGGCGGCCGCGATGGCGGCGGCCTCCTTCTCGCACATCTCGTTGAACTGTCCGATGTTGCGCGCGCCCGCCTTGCTGAAGACCTTGAGGCGGCGCTCCATCTCCGCCACGCCCCACGCGAGCGCGCTCGCGGCCTCCTTGGCCTCGGTGACGACGGGGACGTACAGGTGCGGAATGCCGTTGTAGGGCGTGAATTCGACGCGCTTGGGGTCGACCATGATGAAGCGCACCTCGGAGGGCGTGGCCCTCATGAGGATGGACATGATCATCGCGTTGATGGAGACCGACTTGCCGGATCCGGTGGTGCCGCCGATGAGGAGATGGGGCATCTTGGCGAGGTCGGTGACGATATGGTGGCCCTCGACGTCCTCGCCGATCGCGATCTGCAGGGGGCCGTCGGGCGCGTCGCTGAGCACGTCGCCGAGAAACACGGTGCGCCGCGAGCGGTTGGGAACCTCGATGCCGACGTAGTTGGTGCCCGGTATGGGCGCGAAGATGCGCACGCCGGGAGCCGCCAGCGCCAGCGCGATGTCCGCTTCGAGCGCGGTGACGCGGCTCACGCGGACACCCGCGGGCAGGTCGACCTTGAACAGCGTGACGGTCGGGCCGGCGACCCAGCCGACGACCTGGGCCATGATCTTGAAATCCTCGAGCGTCTCCTGCAGGCACGAGGCGGTCTCGCGCAGCTCCTCCTCGTTCTCCTGCGCTCGCTCGGCGGGATCCGTCGAGCACAGGAGGTCCATCGAGGGGAGCATGAAGCCGTCGGGGGCCGGCTCGGGCGCGCGCTTGGGCGCCTTGGACGCGCGCGAGGCCTTCTTCTCGGCCGGCGACACGGCGACGCGCGCCGGCTCGTCCTCGGATGCGTGCTTGCGCCCGAGTTTGCGCGTGAGCGTCTGGGGCTCCGCCTCGTCGAACGCCACGGTCTCGGCCGCCGCGTGCTTGGAACGGGCACGCTCGGTTTTTCCGGGATCGAGAACCTGCGTCGCCGCGGCTCCCTCGATGTGGCGGCGATCGCGCTTCGACGCCGCGCGGGCGCGCGCAGGGTCGCCTCCGACCGGATTCACCGGCACGAAACCCGCGGCGGCGTCCGCATAGGGAGGCGCGGGCATGACGTTTTCCATCTCGCGCTCCTCGGCCTCCTTGGCGCGCCGGCGCTCGCGGACCTTCTCGATGATGCCGGAGAAGGACAGGCCGATGATGACGAGGCCGATGACGATGACGCCGACCATGATGATGACCGAGACGACCTGGCCGAACAGCGTGTAGCCGGCCCAGGCGATGCCCGCGCCGATGTAGCCGCCGCGCAAGGTGAGCTGGTCGGGGTCGAAGATCTGCTCGGGGGCTCCCCCCTCGGGCCCCACCGGCATGGTGAGCGCGAGCAGGGTGAGCAGCGCCACGAACACGAGGCCGAGGCCCACCGCGATGCGCGTGGGGACCCGCTCGCGGTCGAAGCGCACGAGGAAGCTGATGCCGCATGCGAGCAGGAACAGCGGCAGCAGGTAGGCGCCCAGCCCGAAGGTGAGGTGCAGCGCCTGGGAGACGAACGACGTGACGACCGCGTCGGAAGGCAGGATCGCCGCGACCATGAGGACGACGGCGAGGATGGCGAACACGACGCCGGTGATGTCGCGCCGCGTGCGCTCATCGAAGAGATGATCGGCGGAATCGACGGCGGGCGCGGCCTTGGCGCCGGCCTTGCGCGCGCTCTTCTCAGCGGGAGACGCGGCGCGCTGGCGCGGACGGGACGCGTTGGGTTTCTTCTGGTTGGATGAGGCGGTCGACTTGCGGGCCACGTGCCTACTCCTTACTGGTGCGTTTCACTGGTGCGGTGTGCGTGCACTGCGCGATCCCCGCCGCAAGCCGTCGCTCGGCGCCCGCAGCGGGGATCGGAATGTGATGAGATCAGATCTCGATGAGGTTGACGATGGTGAGCGGACGCTGCTTGGCGCGGTCCCAGAGCATCGAGAGGACGGAGTCGCGGACCGCCTTGCGCAGCTCCTTCTTGCCGCCCCCCTTGCCGAGCTGGCGCTTCACGGCGTTGCGCACCGAGGTCTGCACGTCCTCGGCCAGCATCTCGTCGTCGCCGCCGGTGATGCCGTGCATCTCGAGCTGGACCGTGCCGACGAGCTCGCGTTTGGACAGCGACACGGCGCACGCCACCGCGGCGACGCCCTGGCTGCCGAGCTCGGTGCGCTCGTTGAGGACGTCTTGGGACGTGTCGCCGACCGAGAGGCCGTCGACGAACACGATGCCGCTCTCGACCATCGGACCGCGCGCAACGCCCTTGGACGACAGCTCGAGGGACTCGCCGTTCTCGCAGATGAAGATGTTGTCATGCGGCACGCCGGTGTCCTCCGCCAGACGCGCGTGGGCGCGCAGGTGCGTCGCCTCGCCGTGCACGGGCATGAAGGCCTTCGGCTGGACGATGGACAGCACGAGCTTGAGCTCCTCCGCGCCGGCGTGGCCGGACACGTGCACCATCGCGCGGCTCTTGTCGTAGACGTCCGCGCCGATCTTGGCGAGCGAGTTGATGACGCGCGTGACCGCCTTCTCGTTGCCGGGGACGGGCGTCGCGGAGATGATCACCGTGTCGCCCTCGTCGATGTCGATCGTCTTGTGCTCGCCGTTGGCGATGCGCGCGAGCGCCGAGAGCGGCTCGCCCTGGCTGCCCGTGCACATGATGACGACGCGCTCGGGCGGCAGTCCGCGCAGCTCGTAGGCGTCGACGATGTCGTCGTCGCTGATGTTGAGGTAGCCCAGACGGCGCGCGATGTCGGTGTTCTGCACCATCGAGCGGCCCGTGACGACGACCTTGCGCCCATTGGCGACGGCCGCATCGCAGATCTGCTGCATGCGGTGGATGTGGCTTGCGAACGAGGCGATGATGACGCGTCCCTTGGCGCTCGCGATGATCGGTGAGAGCGCCTTGCCGACCTCGGCCTCAGACGGCGTGAAGCTTTTCTTCATGGCGTTGGTGGAGTCGCTCATCATCAGGTCGACGCCGATCTTGCCGAAGCGCGCGAGCGCCCCGAAGTCGGTGTGCACGCCGTCGATGGGCGTCTGATCGAGCTTGAAGTCGCCCGTGTGCAAGACGTTGCCCGCCGGGCTCTGGAAGAAGATGCCGAGCGCGCCGGGGATCGAGTGGTTGACGGCGAAGAACTCGACGGTGAAGCAGCCGAGCTTGACCTTGTCGCCGGGCTTGACCTCGCACAGCTTCGCGTTCTTGATGCGATGCTCCTTGAGCTTGCCCTCGATCAGGCCCAGCGTCAGCTTGGACGCGTAGATCGGCACCTGGCGGTCGAGGTCCTTGAGCAGGTACGGCAGCGTGCCGGTGTGGTCCTCGTGGCCGTGCGTGATGACGATGCCGCGCAGCTTGTCGGCGTTCTCGAGGACGTAGGTGTAGTCCGGCAGGATCAGGTCGATGCCGGGATGGTCGTCATCGGGGAACATCAGGCCGGCATCGTCGAGGATCATGTCGTTTTTGCACTCGAAGACGGTCATGTTCTTGCCGATGGCGTCGAGGCCGCCGAGCGGGATGACCTTGAGCGTCGCGTTGGGGTCCTTCTTGGGCGACGAGAAATCCTGCTGACGCGACTTCCTCTTCTGGGAGGGCTTGCCCTGCGCCGTGCCGTCCTTGGTGAGCTGCGGGCGCTTGCGCTCGAGCGTGACGTGCTTGTACGAGCGGCTCGGCTGCTCCTGGTCGCGGCGTCGACGACCCTCCTTACGCGAGCCCTGCTGCTTGGCGTTGTCGATGGTTTCCTGGTTGTTCTGGCTCATGCTTGCTACCTTTTTGCTTCCTTTCCATATAGCCGCGAAGCCCCGTGCGGGGCTTCGGATCCATCGCGCGTTGCGGGCGCGCGGATGCGGCGCGGTTACCGTTTCACAGCGTGACTTACAGCACGCCCACTTCCTTCATGATCCCGGCGAGGCGCTCGGACTGCTCCGGCGTCGCGTCGACGAGCGGCAGGCGCACGCCGCCCACGGGGAACCCGACGAGCTTCAAGGCCTCCTTGACGAGGATGGGATTCGCCGTCTCGAACAGGCCCTTCATAAGGGGCATGAGGCGCTCGTTGGCCTCGCGCGCCTCATCGGCCTTGCCTTCGGCGGCAAACGAGACGATCTCCTTCATGCGCTCCGGAGCGACGTTTGCGATCGTGGAGATCACACCGACGCCGCCGAGGCCCATGATGTCGAGCGTCGCCGCGTCATCGCCGGAATAGACGCTGAAACCCTCGGGCGCGCCCTCGACGATCTCCTTCACCTGGTCGAGCTTTCCGGAGGCCTCCTTGACCGCGACGATGTTGTCGAACTCGCGAGCGAGGCGCAGCGTGGTCTCGGCGGTCATGTTGACGACGCAGCGGCCAGGGATGTTGTACAGGATGATCGGCAGATCGACCGCCTGAGCGATCGTCTTGAAGTGCGCGTACAGGCCCTCCTGCGGAGGCTTGTTGTAGTACGGCACCACCGTCATGAAGCCGTCGACGCCGAGGTTCTGGACTTCGAGCGCGAGGTCGACGGATTCGGCGGTGCAGTTGCCGCCGACGTTCGCGATGACGGGAGCCTTGCCGTCTGCGGCCTCGACGACCGCCTTGAACAGGGCGATCTTCTCGGCGCGGGTGATCGTGGGGCTCTCGCCGGTCGTGCCGCTGATGATGAGCGAGTCGGAGCCGCCCTCGATCAGGCGGACGGCGAGCTTCTGCGCGGCGTCCAGATCAAGCTTGAGATCGGAATCGAACGGCGTGATCATCGCCGGGATCAAGCGACCGAAACGCGGCTTGGGCATACTGGCTCCTCTCGACACGGCCAAGGCGTGCGCCTTGGTTTCCGCAAACTGGCTTATTATCTCATAACCGGGCCCCGATCAGGGCTAGTCCATGAAGTTCTCCAAACCTACAACGAGGCCCTCGCGCTCCCCCACGCTGCGGATTCCCAGCAGGACGCCCGGCATGTAGGAGGTGCGATCCCAGGAGTCGTGGCGGATGGTCAGCGTCTGTCCCATGGAGCCGAACACGATCTCCTGGCTGGCCACATATCCCATCGAGCGGACGGAGTGGACCGGCACGCCGGCGACGAGCGCTCCGCGCGCGCCCTCGGCGCCCTCGATCTCGGTCTCGCGGCCCGGCGCCTCGCTCGCGCGCCCGCCGCGGGCCTCCGAGATGATCTCGGCCGTGCGGACGGCGGTGCCGGAGGGCGCGTCCTTCTTGTTGCAGTGGTGCATCTCGATGACCTCTGCCTCCGGGAAAAACGGGGCGGCCGCTTTGGCGAACTGCATCATGAGGACGGCGCCGGTCGTGAAGTTGGGCGCGTAGAACAGGCACGTTCCGGCAGGGGCGAGCGCGGCGAGCTCCTCGAGCACCTCGTTGGAGAGCCCGGTCGTGCCCACGACGCAGTCAACGCCGGCGGGAAGCGCCGTGCGCAGGTTCCCTTCGATCACGTTCGGCTGCGTGAAGTCGACCAGCACGTCGAACTGGGCGTTCGCAACCGCATCGGCCACGCTTTCGAAGACCGGGAACGGCGCATCGCCGGATGCGTGCGGATCGATGCCGCATGCGACTTCCATATCCTCGGCTGCGGTCACTGCCGCGACCACCGCCGAACCCATACGACCCGCGCAACCCGCTACGGCAACCTTGATCATAGGTAATCCTTTCGATTATGAGGGATGCACGCCACAAGCCCGAACGGCCTTGCGGCGTGACCTTATCTGGCATGAAACGAAACAGCGGCCGTTGCCGGCCGCTGTTCATTTTAGCTAAGACTGGTGGCGACGACGGGGCGTTCTGTTCGAACGGCCGGGATGGTTGTCGCTGTGGCCGCCGTTGCGGTCGCGACGCTCGCGACGCTCATGGCCGCCGTCATCGGAACCCGCCGGGGCATCCGGCTTGTCGAGGCGGTCGAGCGAGATCTTGCCGGTGTGCGGATCGACCTCGAGGACCTTGACCTTGACGACGTCGCCGAGGTTCAAGACGTCCTCCACCTTGCCGACGCGCCCGTTGGCGACGCGGCTGATGTGGAGCAGGCCGTCTTTGCCCGGCGTGAGCTTGATGAAGGCGCCGAAGTCCTTGATGCCGACGACCTCGCCCTCGTATTCCTCGCCCACCTCGGGCTCCTTGACGATGCCGAGGATCATCTTCTTGGCGGCCTCGCCCGCCGGTCCCTCGACGGCGGCGATATGGATCGTGCCGTCCTCCTGGATGTCGATGCTCGCGCCCGTCTCGTCCTGGATGCCGCGGACGACCTTGCCGCCGCTGCCGATGACGTCGCGGATCTTGTCCACGGGGATGTGGATCGTCTCGATGCGCGGAGCGGTGTCGCGCAGCTGCGCGCGCGGCGCGTCGATCTCATCGAGCATGGCATTCAGGATGAACATGCGGCCCTCGTGCGCCTGCTTGAGGGCGCGGGCGAGGATCTCGACGGACAGGCCGCGGGCCTTGTTGTCCATCTGGAGGGCAGTGATGCCCTCGGTGGTGCCGCAGACCTTGAAGTCCATGTCGCCCAGGAAGTCCTCGAGGCCCTGGATGTCGGAGAGGATGACGACGTCGTCGCCTTCCTTGATGAGGCCCATCGCGATGCCGGAGACCGGGCGCTTGATCGGCACGCCGGCGTCCATCAGCGCGAGCGTGGAGCCGCAGGTGGACGCCATCGAGGAGGAGCCGTTGGATTCGAGCACCTCGGAGACGACGCGGATCGTGTAGGGGAACTCGTCCTCGTCCGGGATCACCGGCAGCAGCGCGCGCTCAGCGAGGGCGCCGTGGCCGAGCTCGCGGCGCTTGGGAGCGCCCATGCGGCCGACCTCGCCGGTGCAGTACGGCGGGAAGTTGTAATGGTGGATGTAGCGCTTGCCCTCGGCGGGATCGATCGTGTCGAGGCGCTGCCACTCGTTGAGCATGCCCAGGGTGACGACGCTCATGACCTGGGTCTGGCCGCGCTGGAACAGGCCGGAGCCGTGCACGCGGGGCAGGTAGCCCGGGACGATGTGCAGGGGGCGGATCTCGTCGGAGCGGCGGCCGTCGGCGCGCTCGCCGGTCTCGATAACCATCGCGCGCATGGCCTTCTTCTCGAGCGCCTTGCACGCGGCGGCGATGTCGCCCTTCCACGCGGCGCGCTCCTCATCGGAGAACAGCTCGGCCTTGATGCGCTCCTTGAGTTCCTCGACCTTGCCCATGCGGGCCTGCTTGTCGGCATCCTTGAGCGCGGCGGACATCTCGTCGAAGAACGGCTCGACGCGCTCGGCGATGGACGGGTCGGCGACGTGGATCGGCCACTCGCGCGGCTCGATGGCACAGCGGTCCAAGAATCGCTGCTGGGCCTTGCAGAACTCGGCGATGGCCTCCTGGCCGAACGCGATGGCGGCGACCATGTCGTCCTCGGAGATCTCCTTGGCGCCCGCCTCGACCATCGAGATGTAGTCGGCGGTGCCGGCGATGGTCAGCTCGAGGTCGGAGCTCTCCTCCTCCTCGAAGGTCGGGTTGACGATGAACTCGCCCGTCTCGACGTTGCGACCGATGCGCACGCAGGCGGCGGGGCCGTCGAACGGCGCGGCGCCGAGCATCAGCGCGGCGGAGGCGCCCATGACGCAGATGGTGTCGGGCTGGTTGACCTGGTCGGCGACGAACGTCGTGGCGACGATGTGGACCTCGCGCTTGAAACCGTCGGCGAAACCGGGGCGGATGGGGCGGTCGATCATGCGAGCGGTCAGCGTGCCCTTCTCTGACGGACGCGCCTCGCGCTTGAGGTAGCCGCCGGGGATGCGGCCCACGGCGTACATCTTCTCGATGAAGTCGACGGTCAGCGGGAAGAAGTCGTAGTCCTTCTCCTCCTTGGAAATGACGGCGGTCACCAGCACGGTGGTGTCGCCCTGGGAGACCAGCACGGCGCCGGTTGCCTGCTTGGCCAGTTCGCCCGTCTCGAGGCGGTAGTGCTTACCGTACAGCTCGAACGACTCGACGATTTTCTCCATGGTGCATTCTTTCTTTCTCTTCGCCTCGCCGGCCCTATTGCCCGCGAGCTTCTTCGACGGCCGTACTCACGTTTCTCGCCGTCGCGAGCGGAGACGCCCTTGCGGCTCCGACCGCACACGCTGCAGAGGATCGCTCCCCTGCCGTCAACGGCACCGCCGGACTCTGCGAGAACCCGGCGATGACGCGCGGAAGCCCGCGTTGCGCGGGCTTCCTTCATGCCTAGATGTTGTCGCGGATGCCGAGCTTCTTGATGAGAGCGCGGTACTCCTCGATGTCGCGGGCCTTGATGTACTTCAGCATGCTGCGACGCTTGCCGATGAGCTTCATCAGACCGCGGCGGGTGTGATGATCCTTCGGGTGCGACTTCAGATGCTCGGTGAGGTTGCGGATGCGCTCGCTAAGGATGGCGACCTGCACGTTGGCGTTGCCGCAATCCTTCTCGTCGCGACCGAACTCCTTCACGAGCTCTGCGGTGCGCTCCTTGGTGATGCTGAGCTTGCTGGGCATGATTCCACCTTTCTTGGCGCTGTGCGCCTGCTTGGCGGCCAAAAGCCGCGTTCCATGCGCTTCCCACTGGGTGGGCATGCGGTGGAGCATGCGGACCAAGGGGAAAGCGGCCGCGCGTTCGCGCAGCCCGACTATTCTATGCGAACCGTTGCGCGCGGACAAGGACGCGATCGCGTCGCCCCACATCATCCGCATAATTACCCTACTATCGGTACCGCGTCGAATTATCTTCGCCAACGCGCGGGAAATCTCTATCCGAGCACAGGCTTTGACAAAGATGCGCGCAAGCTTGGAGGAATTCGAGCCAACGTGCGCCGCGCGCGGATGCGAGAAGCGCGTGCGGGGATCGCGAATGCTCAGAAGAGGCCGCAGGTGAACAGGAAGTTGAGGGATTTGAGCGAACAACCGGCGTGCTCGCGCGTCCATTGCTGCGCGAGCGAGAGGACCGAGAACGCGCCCGGCTGATCCAGCTGGAATCCGCGGATGTCCTGGAAGGTGGAGGCGAGCAGCTCCTGCGCGAGCGCGATCGTTGCGGCATCGACGGGGACCGTCTCGCACTGCGTGCGGCAATCAGCGCACACGACGCCCCCCTCCTGGACGGAGAACGCGACATCGAACCCGGCGCGGAACTCTAGGGCCCGCCCGCACAGGACGCAGCGCGAGAAGCTGGGGCGGAAACCGCAGAACGCGAGGATCTTGAGCAGGGAAGCCGCCGCGATGCGGGGCGCCGCCTCGACCGGCGCGTCCTCGATCGCGTCGAGGGAGGCGCACGTCAGCTCGAACAGCCGCGCGACGGGAAGACCGTCCTGGGTGACGCGCCACAGAAGCTCGAGGATCGGCGCGGCGGCTGCCGCGCGCTCGAGGGAGGAGCGGATGCCCTGGTGCCCGCCGACGAGCCGCGCCTCCTTGACGATGTCGAGCGAGCGTCCCTGGGCGATTAGGACATCGGAGACCGCGTGCAGCTCGAGACGGGTCGAAAACGGGCTCTTCGGCTTGCGCGCGCCCTTGGCGACGGCGCGGATCTGCGAGCCGTCGGATGAGAGCAGCGTCAGTATCAGATCGCTTTCGCCGAGCTTCGTCTTGCGCAGGACGACGACCCGGTCGTTGCGGGTGCGCTCGCCCACCGCGCTATCCGATGCTCAGAGAAGGCGAGCTCGACGCGATCGTGTTGTCGGCGCTCCAGGTGATGGTGCCCGACACGGCCTGGGCGGAAAGCGGGAGTTTCACGCCGAGGAAGTACGTGAAAGGAGTCGCCGTGATCGTGTACGCGGTCGTCTCGTTGCCCTGGTAGGTGACGCTGTCGCAGGAGACGACATCGTAGTTGATGCCGTCGATGACGACCGTGGCGCCCGGGGCGAGCAGGTACTGGGTCGCGGAGACGAGCTCGTTGGCGCGCGACATGGCGACGCGGATGCCGACGTCCGAGCCGCTCGGCAGCCTCTCGCCCTCGCCGGGGTTGGTGCCGAGGACCGTGCCCTCGCCGTACTCCTCGGTGTAGACGTACTCGATGTAGGGGTTGTAGCCGGCTTCCTGGAGCGCGGTGGTGGCCTGGCTCTGGGTCATGTTCGCGATCGACGGAACCGTGTACGGCTCGGCGACGACGACGGTCACCGCCGTGCTGGCGCGCACCTTCTGGCCCTCGGCGGGATCGACCGAAAGCACCGTGCCCTCGGCCTCGTCGGAACGCTGGGTGGTGATGGTGACGTTGTCGAGCCCCTCGGCCGCGAACGCCGCCTCGGCATCGGCGCGCGCCATGCCGGTGATCGCGGGAACCTGGCGCGCGGTGGCGACATGGATGACGACCTCGCCGCCCTCCTGCATGCGACCGCCCTTGCCGGGGTCCATCAGGAGGACGACGCCTTCGGTCTCGTCGGATTTGACCTGGGTCGCGCGCACGGCGAAGCCCTTGGACTGAAGCGTGTTGGTCGCGTCGGCCTGCGTCATGCCGACGACGTCGGGGACGACCTTGCCGCCCCAAAGCTCCATCTGGTAGGTGGCGAACGCGGCGCCGGCGCCGCACAGGGCGAGCACGAGGATGACGGCCAGGGCGATCTTGACGCCGGAGCCGCGCTTTTTCTTCTCGGGCGCGCGGAAGCTCTTCTGGTCGTTGATGGAGGACTCCTCCTCGATGCGCGGCATGCGCATCGTGCCGCCATCGCGCCACGACGGCTCGGGCGCGGAGTAGGTGCCCTTGGGCAGGTACTCGTCGAAGCCGGAAAGGTCGATAGGGCGGGTCTTGGAGGACTCGGAAACCGGGGCGTCCTTGCGGGTCTCGATCACGCCGGTCTCGTCGGCGGGGACGATCTCGCCGGTCTCATCGGCGGCGAGCAGCTCGTCGGTCTCCCCTTCTTGCGCATCGACGTCATCGGCGTCGCCCGATGCATCCGCTTCCGACGCGTCCTCATCGAGGTCCGCCCCGGCAGGAGCCTCGACATCGGGAAGCGCGGAGAGGAACTCGTCGCGGATATCGTCGCCCGACGTGCCGGCATCCTCGACCGCGCGCTCTTCGGCCTCCTCATCGGGCGTAGGCTCGGGGTCGATGGCGGGCAGCTCGACGGTGGCGGGCGTAAGCCGCGTGCCGCATTCGTCGCAGAATTTTGCTCCCTCGCGGTTTTCGGCATTGCAGTGCGGGCAGATCATGAACGCTCCTCGATTCCAGCTTTGACGTGGGTATTGTAGCCGAAATCCCAGCTAGCGGAACTCGATGCGCGGCTTCAAGCGCCCCAAAACGACAAATCTCGCACGAAATCCACGGATGCGTTGGGTTTTGGCGGATCAGGCGCCCTCGCCGTAGCCGAAACGCCTGATCTGCGTCGCGTCGCGCCGCCAGTTCTTGCGCACCTTGACCTTGAGCTCCAAGAACACGCGTGAGCCGAGCAGCTGCTCCAGATCGGTGCGCGCCTCGGTGCCGATGCGCTTGATGGAGGAGCCGCCCTTGCCGATGATGATGCCCTTCTGGCTGTCGCGTTCGACGTAGATGATCGCCTCGATGCGGTGCAGGTCGCTCTTCTTCACGTAGGTCATCTCGTTGACGGCGACGCCGATGGCATGGGGCACCTCGTCGTGGAACGTCCGGAGGATCTTCTCGCGGATGAACTCGGCGACGATGACCTCGATCGGCTGGTCGGTGTCCATGTCGGTCGGAAACCACGCGGGACCCTCGGGAAGCAGCGAGACGGCCGCCGAGACGAACTCCTCGACGCCGTCGCCGTCCTGGGCCGAAAGGGCCGCGAAACCGTCCCACGCGGCAAGCCCCCACGCGGCGTCGCGCTGCGCGGCGAGCTGCTCGTCGTTGACCAAGTCGGTTTTGGACAGCACGAGGATCTTCTTGGCATCGACGTGCGCGAGCTGCTGGGCCACCCACTCGTCGCCGCGGCCGACCGGCTTGGAGGCGTCGATGAGCATGGCGACGACGTCGACGTCGGACAGCGCCTTGAGCGCGGAGGTGTTGAGCTCCTCGCCGAGCACGTCATGGGGCTTGTGCAGACCCGGGGTGTCGACGATGATGAGCTGGAAGTCGTCGCGCGTCAGCACGGCGCGGAAGCGATGGCGCGTCGTCTGGGCGGTGTTGGACGTGATGGCGATCTTCTTGCCCATGATCGCGTTGAGCAGCGTCGATTTGCCGGCGTTGGGGCGGCCGACGAGCGTGATGAATCCCGAGCGGAATCCGTCGCGGTGCGCGCCGCCGGTGCCGCCCATCGGGTGCTCGGCGAAGAAGGCGTCCAGATCCATGCGAAGGTCCTTTCGTTAGAGGAGCAGCGCGGCTATGCGCGGCAGGAACACGATGCAGGCGACGACGATCGAGGCGAACGCGGCGAGATAGACCGCACCCGCCGCGCAGTCCTTCGCGCGCTTGGCGAGGATGTGCCATTCCGGCGAGACGAGGTCGACCACGGACTCGACGGCGGTGTTGACGATCTCAAGTGCCATGACGAGCGCGATGCTGAGCACCACGGCGAGCCACCCCGCCTCGCTTATGCGCAAGGCGAATCCGAGGACGACCGCGATGACGGCGAACGCCAGGTGGATCTTCAGGTTGCGCTGCGACGTGAACGCGTAGGAGATGCCCTCCCACGCGCACGAGAAGGCCTTCACGAGCGGGAAGCCGTGCTGCGAGCGCTCCTCGTCGCCATGGCGTACGAAATGCGCCGCATCGGCGGTCCGGGCTCCCCCGCCCCCGTCCCCGTTCGCACACGGATCCGCCATGCGGTCAGGAGCGTCGCAGGGAGCGACCTCCTGCTTGTCGATCGTCGGCTCGGCCATCGGCGAAGCACCGCCTAATGCTCGCCGCGCACGCGGATGGTGTCGTCGCGCACCCCGCGCACGGCCTCATGGCCGGCATCGGCCCATGCGCCGAGCAGCTCGCGCTCGCGCGCCTCCATCTCCTCAGCCTCGTCGTCGTCGATGTGGTCGTAGCCCATCAGGTGCAAAAGGCCGTGGACGAGCAGGAGGCTCACCTCCGCCTCGAAGGAGTGCCCGAACGCGGCGCTTTGACGCTGTGCGACGTCGGGCGCGATGATGACGTCTCCGAGCTCGAAGGGCACATCGTCCGCTCCGTCGGGGATCGGGTCGAACCCGTCGTCGAGCCCGTCGCATTCGAAGGAGAGGACGTCGGTCGGCCCCGTCTTGCCGCGGAACTCCTCGTTGAGCTGAGCCATGCGCGCGTCATCGATGAACGAGAGAGACACCTCGGAAGCAGTCGGCGCCTCCTCGCGCTCGAGGACGAACAGGGCGAGCTCCTCCAGGGGAAGCCCGGCGAGACGTTCCTCGCCGTGGGAGATGTCGATCAGGATCTGCATGGGAGCCTCACGCCTTTCCCGCAGCGCGATCGTAGGCGGACACGATGGCGGCGACGAGCGAGTGCCTCACGACGTCGGCGCCGGTGAAATCGCAAAAGGCGATGTCGTCGATGCCCTCGAGGATGCGCCTGACCGATACGAACCCCGATTTGCCCGCGGGAAGGTCGGTCTGGGTGGCGTCGCCCGTGACGACCATCTTGGAGCCGAACCCGAGGCGGGTGAGGAACATCTTCATCTGCTCGGAAGTGGTGTTTTGGGCTTCGTCGAGGATGATGAAGCTGTCGTTGAGCGTGCGCCCGCGCATGAACGCCAAAGGCGCGATCTCGATGACGCCGTCCTCGATGAGCGAACGCGCGCGCTCCATGTCCGTCATGTCGAACAGCGCGTCGTAGAGGGGGCGGATGTAGGGGTCGATCTTCTCCTCGAGCGTTCCGGGGAGGAAGCCGAGGTTCTCGCCCGCCTCGACCACGGGACGCGTGAGGATGATGCGGCCGACCTCCTTGCGCTTGAGCGCGGCCACCGCCATCGCCATCGCGAGGTACGTCTTGCCCGTGCCGGCAGGCCCCACGCCGAACGTGATAGTGTTGGCGCGGATGGCGTCGACGTAGCGCTTCTGCCCCGCGGTCTTGGGCCTGACGGCGCGGCCGCGGTAGGTGAGCAGGATGTCCTCGCGCAGCGCCCGCGGCGAGTACTCGTCGGCGCGCAGCAGGTCGATGGCGTGCCTGACGTAGTCGGCATCGGGTTTGCCGCCCTCCTCGACCAGCTTGATGAGGTCCGAGAAGAGCACCGTCAGCGACTGCACGTCGGTCGGATCGCCTTCGAGCGTGATCATGTCGCCGCGCACGCCGATGCGCGCGGTGAAGGCCGATTGGACGATGCGGAGGAGGTTGTCGCCCGGTCCGGTGATGAGCGCCATGTCGACGCTTGCCGGAGCGGTCAGTGCGATATGCGTGTTATCTGTCATAGGCGCATTGTATCAGGGATGCGGCCAGGGCGCAGGGCTCATCGGCTCTTCGCCGCATCTTCACGACAGCACCTCGGAGAGGGTCAGCTCGACGAGCGAACCTGCCGGCAGGCCCGTCGGGACGGGGATCTCGAAATAGCTTTCGGTCATCCCCCTGCCGTCCTGCTCGACCAGGACGGCCTCGCGCGTGCCGACGCGCCGGGAGAACTCGAGGCTCCTCAGCTCGTCGCCCAGCACGCGCAGCCGGGCGGCGCGCTCGTCTTTGACCTCGGGCGGGATCTGGTCGCACCGCTCCGCAGCGGGCGTCCCCCGGCGGATGGAGTACGGGAACGCGTGGATCTTGGAGAACGAGCAGGCGCGGGCCACCGAGAGCGTCTCCTCGAACTCCGCATCCGTCTCCCCGGGAAAGCCCGCGATGATGTCGGTGGAAAGCGCGATCGAAGGAGCCGCTGCGCGCAGCCGCGCGACGAGGTCGACGAAGAACGCGGCATCGTAGGGGCGCGCCATCTCGCGCAGCACCTTTGAGCTGCCGGCCTGGAGCGGCAGATGGAGGTGCCGGCAGATGCGCCCGTCCGAGGAGCCGAGCAGCTCGATGAGGTCCTCGTCGACATCGCGCGGCTCTATCGAAGAGATGCGGAAACGGCAGGCGGGAGCGCCGTCGGCATGCAAGTCCGCGGTGTCGTCGAGCAGGCGCTTCAACAGGTCGGAAAGCCGCAACAAGGTTCCGTCGGCGCGACGCTGCCGGTACGATCCCAGGTTGATGCCCGCAAGGACGATCTCCTTGACGCCGGCACGTGCGTAGGCCGCGCACTCCCCCGCGACCTCGTCGATGTCGCGGCTCGTCGCTCGGCCGCGGGCCACATGGACGATGCAGTAGGTGCAGGCGTTGTTGCAACCGTCCTGGACCTTGACGCCCACGCGCGTGGGGAACTCCCCGCCGATGCGCAGCAGACCGGGCCGCCCATCGTGCGGCAGGGACGCGCGCGGCTCGAGGGCGTCCGCCTCACGGGACACGGCAGCGCCGAGCTGCGCTTTGGGGACGCACGCGACGCGCGGGGACATCTCCTCGAACGCCTCGGGCTTGAGCGCGGCGGCGCATCCCGTGACGATCACGCGGGCCGTATCGTTTGCGCGCAGCGCCTGGCGCACGGCTTTGCGCGTCTTCTTCTCGGCCTCGCCGGTGACCGTGCAGGTGTTGACGACGATGAGGTCGGCTGCAGCGGGTTCGCAGGCTTCGGCGCCGCGTTCGAGCAACTGCGCCGCGACCGCGTCGGACTCGACGCGGTTGACCTTGCACCCCAAATTGACGATCGAGAACCTCACCTGAGCGCCCCCTCGCCGTTGCCCAACCCGCCCAGCTCGTAGAGCACGAGCGCGGGCGCGACGATGCCGGCGGTCTCGGTGCGCAGGATCGACGGCCCCAGCGACACGAGCGACGAGCGCGGGTTGCAGGCAAGGAGTGTGTCGACCTCGTCCTGCTCAAGCCCGCCTTCGGGTCCCACGACGACCGCGATCCGCGCATCGGCCGCATCAGCGCACGCGCACGCCTCCAGGGCGGAGGAGAGCGCGGATGAGAGCGTCGCGGACCCCGGCGCCTCCTCCCAGCAGACAAGCACCGCCGTGGCCTGGGAGAGCAGCGCGCGCACGTCGGATAGCGAGGCGACATCCGCCACTTCGGGCACGGCCATCTGCCCGGACTGCATGGCGGCGCTCTTCGCGATGGACCGCCAGCGCTCCACCTTGGAGGACGCGCGCTTGGCATCGAGCTTCAGGATCGAGCGACGGCACGCCAGCGGCACGAACCCGGCGACGCCGAGCTCGGTCGCGTGACGAATGACCGTCTCCATCTTGTCGCCCTTGGCAAGCCCCTGCACAAGCACGACCTGAGGTCCCGCCTCGGGGGCGTCCTCATGCCGCGCGATCCTCACCAGGGGCACCTCGTCGTCGAACGAGACGATCTCGCATTCGAAGTAGTCCCGCTCCGCATCGACGACGGCCACATGCTCCCCCGCCTTCAAACGGAGCACGCGCGCATGCTTGGCATCCTCCCGCGACAACCGCAAAGGAAACACCTCCGCAGCCTCGGCCGCAAGAACCTGCTCATCCAAGAAAAACCGAGCAAGCGCCACAAAAACCTCCCACCCCGAACTCTCTCCAGTCTTAGTGCCGACGCGCTCTCCCCAACGGGAACACCCGACGACCCCCAACAACGCAGCCGCGGGGCCCGGCGAGGGGCGCCCGCGCGCAGTATCCGCATGGTCAACAGTCCAGTGGACTGTTGACAACACTTTTCCCGCCCGAGCGGGCGGGTGGGCGTTTCGTGCGAGCTCAGGACCTGTGTGAGCACGGGCGCCCCTCGCCGGGCCCCGCGGCGGACAGCCTAGTTAAAAGCGTCGCGCAGCTTCTGCAAAGGAGAGCGCGCCTCGGCGACGTCCTCCCCCATTTCGTGCGCGAACTGCTCCAGTATCTCGCGCTGCTTCTTGGTGAGCTTCTTGGGGATCGACACGTTGACGTGCACCAGCAGATCCCCGCGCGAATCGCTGCGGAACTTCGGCATGCCGTGGTTCTTCACGCGCACGACCTGCTCGTTCTGGCACCCTTCGGGGATGCGCACCTCGACGACCTCGTCCTCGAAGATGCCGTCGATCTTGATGACGACGCCGAGAGCCGCTTGCGCCATGGTGATGTTGGCGCGCGCGTGCAGGTTGTCGCCGTCGCGCTCGAAGAACTCATGCGGCTGGATGCGGCACGTGACGATGAGGTCTCCCGACGCCGCGCCGCGCACGCCCGCCTCGCCGAAGCCGGAAAGGCGCAGCTGCTGGCCGTCGCGGATGCCGACGGGCACCTCTACGCTGACGCGCTGACGATCGGGGACGCGTCCCTGGCCCTCGCATTCCGGGCAGGGGTTCTTGATGCTCTTGCCCGTGCCGCCGCAGGTCTTGCACGTGGTGGACGACTGCATGTCGCCGAGGAACGTGCGCTGCACGGTGACGACGCGGCCGCGGCCGTTGCAGTCGGGGCAGGTGACCTCCTGGCCGCCCTCGCCCAGGCCCGTGCCGTCGCAGTCGGGGCACGGCGCCAGGCGGTCGTAGACGATCTCCTTCTTGGCGCCCTTGGCGACCTCCTCGAGCGTCAGACGCAATCCGACGCCCATGTCGCGGCCCTCGCGACGCTGCTGCGCGCGGCCGCCGCCCGGACCGCCGCCGCCGAAGAAGGTGCTGAACAGATCCCCCATGCCGCCGAACAGGTCGTCGAAGTCGACGTAGCCCTGGCCACCGTAGGGGTTGCCGCCGCCCGCGGCTCCGGGGATCGTGCCGAAGCGGTCGTAGGCGCTGCGCTTCTGCGGATCCGACAGGACGTCGTAGGCCTCGTTGAGCTCCTTGAACTGATCCTCGGCGTCGGGCGCCTTGTTGACGTCGGGGTGAAGCTCGCGCGCACGCTTGCGGAACGCCTTCTTGATCTCGGCTTCCGTCGCATCGCGCGACACGCCCAGGATCTCGTACAGATCTTTCGCCATAAGGCCTATCGTCCTTTCCTGCCAGCCCGCGCAAGCGGGGTCAACCTACGTTCGAAAGCGCCGCGTGGGGCGGCGAAATAGCATCAGATGTCGCCGAGCGCATTGCGCGCGATGCGCACGGCCTGGATGACGCGCGAGTAGTCCATGCGCGTCGGCCCGATCACCGCGATCACGCCCATCGACGGCCCGCGGCCGTAGCTGCTCGCGACGACGGACACGCCCGAGAGCGCCTCGTCGTCGTTCTCGCTGCCGATGCGGATGCACGGCGCGTCGCCCGATTGCGCGGCGTCGTCGTAGATGTGCAGCAGCACGGTGTTGTCCTCGAGCGCCTTGAGCACGGGCACGAGCGATTCGGATTGGCTGAACTCGGGCTTGGTGAGAAGCGAGCTCACGCCGAGCCGGTGCGCGCGCGAGAGGTCGCCTTCCTGGAGGCAAGAGAGCACCTCGTCGAGCGCCATGCGCACAAGCGGGCTGCGGAACGCCTCGTACATGCCGCGGCCGAGCCCCTCCTCGACCTCGCGTATCGTCTTGCCGAGCAGGGCGTCGTTGAGGAGGCGTTGGACCGCTGCAAGATCCTCGGGGAGAACCTCTTCAGAAAACTCCATCTGGCGGTTGAACACCTGACCGTCCTCGGTCACCACGATGATGAGCGCGCGCTGCGGCGCGAGCGACACGAGCGTGATCTGGCGGATGCTCATGTTGAGCACGGAGGGCGCCAGCACGATCGAGAGGCAATCGGTCAAACGGGAAAGCGCGGAGGAAGTCTGCTCGAGCAGCGCGTCGAGCTCGCTGGCCGTCCCGCGCATCTGCTCGGCGACCTTGCGGTAGCGCTCGTCGTCGGCGGGCGCCAGGCCCGATCTGAGCAGATCGTCCACGAACGCGCGGTAGCCGTAATCCGTGGGGATGCGCCCGGCCGAGGTATGCGGCTGCGTGATGTAGCCGCCGTCCTCCAGCACCGAAAGCTCGTTGCGCACCGTCGCGGGGCTCACCCCCAGGTGATAGCGCTCCGTCAACGTGCGCGAGCCGACGGGAAGCGCGCGGGCGACGTACTCTTCGATGAGTGCCGCAAGCACCCGCTGTCTACGATCCGATAGCACGCTCATCCCACCTTCTTCCTGCATCCGCATGCCGTGATCGGCCCAATACCAACCAGACATTTTAGCAGCGTGAAGCCCGGAGTGCTAAACAATCCCCAGAATTGCATCGAATCGTAAACTCGCCGGTGTGACGGGGGCGGCGTGACGGGGGACGTACCTTCTGTCACATTTGGATAATGTGACAGAAGGTACGTCCCCCGTCACGCAATGCGATGAAGCGGCTGCCCCCTATTATCATCACGGAGCGAGGTCGAGGAGGGCTCCGTAGAGCTCGTTGCCGCAGAGCCAGCCTTGCTTGGTGGGCTTGAGGCGACCGTCGTCGCGGTAGGCAAGTCCGCGCTCAACGAGGTCGTCGATGACCTCGGGCGTGCGCGGGATGAGGGCGCTCGCGCGGTCGATCAGCTCCTGGGAGACGCCCTGGGACATGCGCATGCCGAGCATGAGGTCCTCGGCCGCCATCTGGCGCGGATCGAGATCGTCGGTCACCTGGCCGTCCTGGACGCGCATACGGCGCTCGGCGTTCTGCGTCATGGTCGCGGCGGCGCGCCCCAGGCCAAGGTACGGGATGCCCGACCAGTACGCCTTGTTGTGCCGGCATTCGCAGCCGGGTTTCGCATAGCTCGCGACCTCGTAACGATGGAACCCGGCTTCAACGAGGATCCGCTCGGCGATCTCCATATGCTCGGCCTCGACATCGTCGTCGGGCTCCTCGAGCTCGCCGTGGAGCACCATCTTCTCGAAGCGTGTGTACGGCTCGATCGTAAGCGGGTACACGCTCGCATGGGAGACCCCGAGCCGCACCGCCTCCTCGACCGAAGCGGCGAAACTCTCGGCGGATTGCCCCGGGATCCCGCACATCAGATCAATGCTCACGTTGTCGAAACGCTCGCGAGCAGTCGCAATAGCCCTACGCGCCGCGTCGGCGTCGTGCGCGCGCCCGAGCGTCCGAAGCACCGCATCGTCGAAGCTTTGCACGCCGATCGAGAGCCGATTGACGCCGAGCGCCCAGATGTCGCGCACCATGCGCTCATCGAGGCTTTCCGGATTCGCCTCCATCGTGCATTCGACATCGGGCTCGAGCCGCATCGAGAGGGACAGCGTGTACAGCAGCATGGAAAGCCGCGACATCCCGATATGGCTCGGCGTCCCGCCGCCGATATACACGGTCTCGACAGCCCCCAGCTCCCCCTCCTTCGCCTTCCGGCGAATCTGCAGGCACAGATCCTCGACGTACGCATCGATAACCGAAGAGCCCCGCTCAACGGCCTGAGTGGCGAAATCGCAATACCCGCACCGCTTCACGCAGAACGGAATATGCAGGTAGAGAGCCCTGTAAGGATCGTGCGGCATATCGAACCCTCTCTTCCTTTTTCCTTCCGGGAGCTTCACCTGTGCGAATCAGGGTACAAGCCAATCTGGGGAATTAACAGCGCATCGACAGCAGGATCGGTAAAGAACACGCAGCTTAGACGCTGGCGCGGGCTCCGCGCGCAGTATCCGCACGAGCCAAAAGCGCCAGTGGCGCTTTTGGGCGAGCTCAGGACCTGTTTGAGCACGGAGTCCGCGCCAGCGTCTAAGCGGACAGCCCCGAATACACCAGCAGCTCATCGAACACGCGATCGAAATCCTCGACCGAGACGCACGCGTTGATCTTGGCGCGCGCCGCCGCGGCTCCCGGAAGGCCCGTCATATACCACATGGCATGCTTGCGCATCCGCACGATGTTGCGGCCCTCGCGCTCGGCGAGCAGTCGCGCATGACGCCGCGCCATCGCGATGCGCTCCTCGACGGAGGGCTTGGCAGGCTCCGGCTCGCCCGCGAGCGCCGCCTTGCACTGCGCGAACACCCAGGGGTTCCCCTCGGCTGAGCGCGCGATCATGACCGCGTCGCAGCCCGTGCGCTCGACGAGAGCAACGGCGTCCGCTCCGCATTTCACGTCGCCGTTGCCGACGACCGGGATCGACACCGCCACCTTCACCCGCGCGATTGCGTCCCACTCGGCCCGCCCGCGGTAGAGCTGCAGCGCGTAGCGCCCGTGCACGGCGACCGCGGCGGCGCCAGCGTCCTCCATGCGCCGCGCGAACTCAACGCACGTCTCATCGCCCTCGGCCCAGCCACGGCGGAACTTCACGGTCACGGGATGCTCCACCGCAGCGCTCACGGCGCGCACGATGGCGGCCGCGAGGTCGGGCGTCTTCATCAGCGCCGACCCATCCCCCTTCGAGACGATCTTGCGCGCGGGGCAGCCCATGTTGATATCGAGGTAGGCGAGCGTCTCCCCCATCTCCTGCTCGACCCAGCGGGCCTGATCGGCCATGACGTCGGGTTCGTGCCCGAACAGCTGCACGGCCACCTGGTCCTCGCCCTCGGCGAGATGCAGCAGATGGCGCGTCTTCTCGTTGGCATAGGACAGCCCCTTCGCCGACACCATCTCGGTGTAGGTGAGGTCGGCGCCCTGCTCGCGGCATAGCGTGCGGAACGCCTCGTCGGACACGCCGGCCATCGGGGCGAGCAGAAGCCGGCGTTCGCTGAAGAAGTCGAACATGCTCATAGCGTCGTAGCGGATCGGCGCCCTACGCCGTCGCCATCATGCCCAGCATGCCGAGCCCCATGAACACGAGCACGATGAGCACGAGCACCACGACCAGGCACCCCACGCCGACGAAGATCTTCGAGCGGCTGCTCATGCCCGTCTGCTGCTGATCCTTGGCGGCCTTCTTCTCGTCGAACGGATCGTCGAGCCAGTTGTATTCCTCGTCATTTCGAGCCATGATTCCCGCCTATCCGCCTACTCGTCTACCTTCAGGATCGCCATGAACGCCTCTTGGGGCACTTCGACGTTGCCGATGGCCTTCATGCGCTTCTTGCCCGCCTTCTGCTTCTCCAGCAGTTTGCGTTTGCGGCTGATGTCGCCGCCGTAGCACTTGGCGAGCACATCCTTGCGCTTGGCCTTGACCGTCTGGCGCGACAGCACGCGCCCGCCGACGGCTGCCTGGATGGGCACCTCGAACATCTGGCGCGGGATGATCTCCTTGAGCTTCTCGCACAGCACGCGCCCGCGCTCGTACGCCTTGTCTTTGTGCACGATGAACGACAGCGCGTCGATCGGCTTGCCGGACAGCAGGATGTCGAGCTTGACGAGCTGCGAGGGCTTGTACCCCTCGAACTCGTAGTCGAGGCTCGCGTAGCCTTTGGTGGAGGACTTCAAACGGTCGAAGTAGTCCATGATCAGCTCGGACAGCGGGATCTCCCACAGCATCTCCACCGTGGTCTGGCTGAGGTAGCTCATCGTCGTGAACACGCCGCGGCGCTGGACGGTGAGGTCCATGACCGCGCCGACGTAGTCGGGCGGGATGAGGATCTTGGCCTTGAGGTAAGGCTCCTCGATGAAGTCGATCTCGCCGGGATCGGGCATCTCCTGGGGCGAGCGGATAGAGAGCACCTCGCCGCCCTGGCGGTGCACGTGGTACTCCACCGAAGGAGCCGTCGCGAGCAGATCGAGGTTGAACTCGCGCTCTAGGCGCTCCTTGATGACCTCCATGTGCAGCAGGCCGAGGAACCCGACGCGGAAGCCGAAGCCCAGCGCGTGCGAAGTCTCGGGCTCCCAGATGAGCGCCGGGTCGTTGAGCGAGAGCTTCTCGAGCGCCTCCTTGAGGGGCTCGTACTGGTCCGAATCGATCGGGAACAAGCCCGTGTACACCATCGGCTTGGCCTCGCGGTAGCCCGGAAGGGCCTCGGAGACGCCGCCCTCGGAAAGCGTAATGGTGTCGCCCACCTTAACCTGGCTCACGTCCTTGAGGCCCGTGACGAGGTAGCCGACCTCGCCCACGGACAGCGAGTCCATCGCAACCTCGGCGGGCCGGCGCGCGCCGACCTCCTCGACAAGCGCGTTGACGCCGGTTGCGATCATGCGGATGCGGTCGCCCTTGCGGATCGAGCCGTCGACGACGCGGATGAGCGCGACCACGCCGCGGTAGGCGTCGAAGTACGAGTCGAAGATGAGCGCGCGAAGGGGCGCGTCGGCGTCGCCGGTCGGAGCGGGGATGTTGTACACGACGGCCTCGAGCAGGTCGTGGACGCCCTCGCCGGTCTTGCCGCTGGCGAGCACGGCGTCGTCGGCGGGGATGGCCAGGCCGTCCTCGATCTCCTCGCGGCAGCGATCCGGCTCGGCCGAGGGCAGGTCGATCTTGTTGATGAGCGGGATGATCTCGAGGTTCGCGTTCATCGCCATCATCGCGTTGGCGACCGTCTGGGCCTCGACGCCCTGGGTGGCGTCGACGACGAGGACCGCGCCCTCGCACGCGGCGAGGCTGCGGCTCACCTCATAGGTGAAGTCGACGTGGCCCGGCGTGTCGATCAGGTTGAACTGGTACGTCTCGCCGTCGTCGGCGGTGTAGTCCACGCGCACCGCCTGGCTTTTGATCGTGATGCCGCGCTCACGCTCGATGTCCATGCTATCGAGCAGCTGGTCTTTCATATCGCGTTTGGCGACCGTGCCCGTCATCTCCAGGATGCGGTCGGACAGGGTCGATTTGCCGTGGTCGATATGCGCGATGATCGAGAAGTTCCTGATATGGGTGGGATCGTGCGTTGCTTCTTGTGCGTTGTTTGCCATAACCTGTCTTCCATATGGTGCAATGCGGCGGCGGGCATCGGCCGCCCTGCGGGCGCGGATGCGACGCGCGCTCGCGAGCCGCGGGTTCTCATCCAACCTATTCTAGCGTATGGCGGCGCGGGTTGGACGGCTGGGCGGACGTTCCGGCTATCCTTCACATGGAGGCCTTTTGAATTCGTCTGGCGCGTGCGCGCCCTTTCTGCTATCCTATCCTCTTGTGTTCAGCGATACGCATGCGCGACGCCTCGGCGTCGCCGGTCCGCAGACGTGGCTGCAGAGGGACTCAAGCGTGTTGTTGGGAGGCTGAAAGGCCGCCGAGCGGAAAATCCTGACCGCTTTTCATGGAACCGCCGATCGGCTCTTCGTTCCATGCCTTTCATCTTCCCAACGCGCACAGAGACCTTCCCCACCGACGCACGGCGTGCGCTGACGCGTGACTGCAAACGTGTAGGAAAGGAAACTGCAGAATGGCGAACATCAAGAGCCAGAAGAAGCGCATCATCACCAACGAGAAGTCCCGCATGCGCAACCGCGCCGTCAAGGCCGCGCTGAAGACCGCGACCCGCCGCGTCAAGGACGCCGTCGAGGCCGGCAACGGCGCCGAGGCCTACGCCGCCGCGCTCGCCGCGTGCCGTCTGATGGACAAGGCCGCCTCCAAGGGCGTCATCCACAAGAACCAGGCCGCCAACCGCAAGAGCGGCATCATGAGCCTGGCCAACACGATCGTGACCGACGCCGACCGCGCCGCTTACGTGAAGCGCGAGCCCAAGGCCAACAAGACCGGCTCCAAGAAGGCCGACGCCAAGGCCGCCCGCATCGCCAAGATGGAGGCTGCCGCCGCTGAGAAGGCGAAGCGCCGTGAGGAGACCCAGAAGGCCCAGAAGGCCGCTGCCGACCGCAAGGCCAAGGAGGCCGAGGAGGCTGCCAAGGCCGAGGCCGAGGCTGCTGCCGCCGAGGGTGAAGAGGCTGCCGAATAACCTGAGCACGTTGGTCGCACACGCGATCCATCTGCATATCAAGGAGAAGCGCCCCCGAATCGGGGGCGCTTCGCATTTCAAAGCGGCGGAGGACCCGCTACCGCCACGGACGGCGCCCCTTCAAGCGTAGATTCCGACCACGTACTCCAATAATCGGCCATATTGCATAGCATCACGGGCATCGGAGAGGCTCCCGAACGCCGAACGCAACGGGACTGCTTCGATAAGGAGTACGTTTTCCGACGTCAAGACCGCTCAAATGCATCCGAGCATGCAGGATCTCGCATGCCACCTACGCAAAACGGTGATTTTTTGGACCGAAGAGCTGGATTTCCGGACCGGAGGCCTGCCGGAGTCGAGTGCGAAGGGTGATCGAAGACGGTCCGTGCGTTAATCGCGCTTGAGGAACGCGAGGAGCCAATCGAGGAAGGCGTCTTCGGGCTTGGTGCCGCTTTTCGAGGCGCGTTCGGCGTCGCGTGCGCGGATGAGCGCCTCGCGCAGCTCCTCGGCGGTGAACCGCCCCGCCCATTCGACATGGTGCTTGACCTTCCACGCGTCCTTGCCCAGTGCGGCGGGGATCGCGTGCGCTTCCCCGCGTCGCACGAGCGACTTGGCGCATATCAACTCGCGGACGCGGCCCGCCGACATGACGATGAGCGATCCAGCGGACACCGACTTCATGCGCGAGAGGTAGAGCAGGCAGCGTTTGGCGTTGCGCGCGGACATCGCATCGAGGAACTCCCACGACTTCACCTCGGTCGTGCGCGCGACCAGACTCGAAACCTCGTGCTCGTTGACCGCATCGGAGCCGACATGGGCAAGCGCGATCTTGCCCAGCTCCGAATCGAGACGCACGGTGTCTTCGCCGGCGAGTTCGACCAGAAGCCGCGCAGCACCCTCGGTGATCGTGATGCCGTGACCCACCGCCATCGAGCGGACGAGCCGTGGCAGGGCGTTGCGCTTGGGGGCGGAGCAATCGATGATGGCGTTCGCGCCGCAGGCCGCCACAGCCTTGTACAGACGCGTCGACTTGGCGAGCTTCTCGGCCTCCAGGAGGAGGACCGTGGATTCGCTTGGGCTTTGGAGGTAGGAGACGAGGGCTTCCGTGTCCGCCTTCTTGAGCTTGTCGACATGCTTCACGCACACCATGCGCACGGGACTGGCGAAGGGGACGGTGTTGCAGGCGTCCACGATCCGGGCGCCCTCGGCGGTCTCGCCTGAGAACTCGTCGTAGTTGAAGGACACTTCGCCGAGCTTCTGCAGGCGCGCGCGCAGCCTCTTCGCGACGGTTTCGCGTTTCAGCGCGTCATCGCCCACGGCGGCGTAGGCCAGAAGAAGAGCGTCTTTGGAAGTCTGTGATGCCATGCTGTGATTCTACCGCAGCGTCGAGACGGTGACGGAGTCGTCCTCGAATTTGCACGAAACGTCTCCTTGGAGATCGGTGCGGAATGTCGCCGCTCCGCTGCGGTCGAGGGCGTCCGTGATCTCCGCGGCGGGATGGCCGTAGCGGTTCCCCTCCCCCACGCTGACGAGCGCGATCTCGGGAGAGAGCTCCTCGAGCAGTTCGTCGTCGAACGCGTTCTTGGATCCGTGATGGCCGACTTTGAGGATGTCGATGCCGCCGCCGGGCAAAAGTCCCTCGCCGATGATCGATGCGAGCTGCTCCGCCTCCGCGTCGCCGACCATCAGCGCCGTGGAGTCCGCCTCTCCATCGGCATCAGCGTCGCAGCCCACGACGAAGCAGAGGCTGTCGGCGTTGCCTCCCTCTTCGACGAACCCCTCCGGCCAGACCGTTTTCAAGGTGAAACTTCCGACCGCGATCTCGTCACCACGTTCGATGCCCATAAGACGGTTCCGGCCGACGAGCCGGACCGCGTCATCGACCAACTTCTGGCATGATTCGCAGCCACAGGAAAGCGCGTCCTCGGCGACGATCACGGAATCGACGGCGACCGTACCATGCAAGCTCGCGAGCGCGCCGCAATGGTCGCTATCAGCGTGCGTGATGACGACCGCGTCAAGATGGACCACGCCCTGCCGTGCGAGGGCAGAGCGCAAAAGCGAGTCGTAGGCGCCGGTGTCGATGAGGACCGCCCTCCCTTCGCTTTGAAGCAAAAACGCGTCTCCCTGGCCCACATCGAGCATGACGAGCTGCGTCCCCCGTGCAAGGGAGCCGACCGTGATCGCCACGGCGAAAGCGAGTGCGAGGACGGCGCCAGCCGCAGCGATCCTCCGCGGACGGATGCGTCGGCGGGGACATGGCCAGGCGATCCACAGCGTGCAGGACAGCGCGAACGACGCTGCGAGGCCGACGGCGGGGTCGAGCGCTACGGGCAAGCTGGCATACGGGAGGGATGCGCACCACTCGACGAGCGCGCACAATGCGCCCGCACCGCACGTCGCGGCATCGACCAGCAGCGACCCGACCGCGGGATAGACAGCCGCCGTCAACGCGGCGACGATCCCCAACCCGCACAAGGGGCCGATGAGCGGGGCCGACAGGACGTTCGCCAGCGGGGAGACGAGCGGCACCTGCGAGAACAGCGCCGTCGAGTACGGCTGCGCGAGAAGCGAGGACGCGAGCGTCATCGCGAGCGCGTCGATCGCAAAGTCGGGCATCGACCCGCAGATCATCCGCAGCCAGTGGGCCGCAAGAGGGCTGAACAGGGCGATCCCGAATGTCGACAAAGCCGAGAGGGCGAACGACGCCGAGACCGCCACGACGGGGTCGAGCGCGATCATCCCGAACATGCAGGCGCCCAGAGCCGCAAGACCTGTGCTGCGCCGCTTCGAGAGGAAGGAGAGCTGCAGCGCCGCGGCCATAACGAACGCGCGGACGGCGGAGACGGGCATTCCCGCGAGCGCGAGGTATCCCAACATCAGCAAAAGGTTGAGCGCGACCGTGATGATGCGCGGGAGCCTGAGCGCCTGCAAGACGATCGTCGTGAGCGCGCTCACGATCACGAGGTGCGCGCCCGAAACCGCGACGATGTGGGCGAGCCCGCATGTCGTGAAATCCTGCTTGATGCGCGTCTCGTCGTATTCGGTGCAGTACCCGCAGACGAGCGCCTGGAGCACGGCGGAGGACTCCTCCTCCCCCGCCAACGCCGCGATGGCCCCCTCACGCAATCGGAGAACAGCGCCGAGCGGATCCGCGCGGGCAACCTCGCGCACATCCGTCAACTCCGCCGTCGCCGCCTGCCCCGAACGCCATGCCCAATCGCTCGAGGACGCCGGCACCTGCGCCGCATCGACCGTAGCCAGGAAAAGGTCGCCGTGCAAAGGAGTATCGACGTCCTCGTCGAGGTACGCCGCGATCTTGCCGGAGGCGCCGTCCGGGAAGCGGACGATGAAAGCGCATCGCGACCCGTAGGGCGTATGCGCTGCATCCTCGCAGGCCTCAAGGAGGGCCTCCTCCATCGGATGGCCTGCGAGCGCGTCTTGTTGGAGGTGAAGCGTGTGCGCGCCAGCCAGGGCGAACGTTGCTCCGAGTAGGAATCCTGCGGAGAGGCAGAACAGCGACGGCGCGCGGCGTATCTGCAGAAACACGAGGACGGCGAAGAGCGCGCCGCCTGCGCAGAGGATCGCGAAGGCAAGGCATTCGCCTGCAGAAACCCCCTCCGCCATCGGCCAGAGAAGCGCGCAGGATGCCCAAGCGGACAAACCGATCATCAACAGCGGCGGAATCGAAGGGCGCACGGGGGCGGCGCCCACATCTGAACGCCGTCCCCCGAAATCGCGGAGGATGCCGTCGAAGAAGCGCATCAGCTACCCGATGGTGATGAGGTCGGCCAGCTCGGCGTACTTCTTGTCTCCGATCCCGGACACGCGTTTGAGATCCTCCGGCGAGGAGAAGGGCCCGTTAGCCTCCCGATCGGCGATGATCTTCTGGGCCGTCGACTCCCCGACGCCGGGCAGCGTGTCGAGCTGCTCGACAGAAGCCGTGTTGATGTTGACCTTCCCGCCGACGCCCGCAGCGCCTCCCGACGCCTCGGTGGCGGATTGCTGGGCGGCATGCTCCTCGGCGGTCGGCACGACGACCTGCTCGCCGTCGTTGAGCACGCGCGCGAGGTTGAGCGCGTTCTCGGCAGCGCCTTCCAGGAAACCTCCGGCATGCTCAACCGCATCGGCGACGCGCGCGCCCTCTTCGAGTTCGTAGACCCCCGGCGCCGCTACGGCACCGCTGACATGGACGGCGATCGTCGGCGCAACCTGCCCGCCAGCGCCTTCGGCGTCCGCCGCATCCGTAAGCTCCAGCCCCTCGACCTCAACGGTCGCTCCATCCTCTCCGACGCCGAACGAGAACGAATCCGAGGATAAGCCACCCAAAAGCGAATACCCAGCGATCGCGACGCCGATGACGATCACCGCGCAGATGCCCACCAGAACGGGGACGCTCAACCGATCCGTCAGATGGAGCTTCGAACGCAGCGACTCCGCGCTTTCCTGAAACGACATGGGATACCTCCTCTTCCGGCAAACGACCGCAGAAAAGGTAGCGCCCGCGTCTCCCTCGAAGGGAAACGCGGGCGTCGGGAGAATCCGATGTGGATGCCGGGCCTATCTAGCGCGCCTCTTATACGAAGGACACGCGTAGTCGCGCACCTCAGCGCCGTCGGCGAGCTCTTCGACCCATCGGGCGATGGGAAGGGCAGCTTCGGCCTCGAGCACGGGACCGAGCTTGGCATGCGTCTCGGGATTGCGCGGCATGAACAGCGTGCAGCAGTCGGGCGCGTCCTGGGAGGAGATCTCGAAGGTGCCCAGCTGCGTCGCCTCGCGGATGATCTCGATCTTGTCGGTGCCGATCAGGGGGCGAAACACAGGGCGCTCGACCACCGCGTCGGTGCATCGGATGTTGTCGAGCGTCTGGGACGCAACCTGGCCGAGGCTCTCGCCCGTGACGAGGGCGCCCGCCTTCTCACGGCGCGCGATCTCCTCGGCGACCCTGAACATCAAACGCCGGTAGAGGATGACGCGCAGCTCGGGCGGAGCCGACAGCGCGATCTCGCGCTGGCAATCGCCGAACGGAACGGTGTAGACGCGCGCGATGCAGCCGGTCCGCTCGAGCACATGGGCGATGTCGTCGACCAGCCATTCGCTCGCATCGGAGGTTTGGGGCCTGCCGGAGAAGTGGACGCCGATGACGATCGCACCGCGGCGCGCCATGCGCCATGAGGCGACCGGCGAGTCGATGCCGCTCGAAAGCAGCGAGACGACGCGGCCCGAGCTGCCCACGGGAAGACCGCCGACGCCGGCCTTGCTGCGCGCGTAGACGTATGACGCGTTCTGCACGACCTCCACGCCCACGGTCACGTCGGGATCCTTCATCTTGACGGCGACCTCGGGATACGCGTCGGAGAGGTTGCCTCCGATGATGCGGTTCATATCCTGGGATCCGATCGGGAAATCGGTATGGCTGCGGCGGGCATGAACCTTGAAGCTGGACATCTCCCCCGCCTCAGCCATGGCGGCGATGCCCGCCTCGGTCATCTGGTCGATATCGCGTTCGCATTTGAACCCGCTCGACACGCGTGCGACGCCCGGCACGCGCGCGATGATGTCGGCTGCCTCGAGGGCGGTCTCGACGGGCGTCCCTTCTTTGAAGAAAACGCAGAGACGGCCCGAGATGCGGTGGATGGTCACGACCGGGAAGGGAGACAGCAATGCCTCGAGGTTTTTGAGCAGGCGCTCCTCGAACGCCTTGCGGTTGTGCCCCTTGAGCCCGATCTCATGGTAATGAACAAGGCAGATGCGCTGGTAGTCGCTCATATGAGGTAGCTCCCTAACCGAAACAACATGACAGGGGACATCCCCTCCGTCACGCTTGGATTATTCAAAGGTGACAGAAGGAACGTCCCCTGTCACATTGATCGTTCGTAACGTCAGCGAGAAGCCCCCTCGTGCGTGAGATTCGTGGGATCGCCGATGCGAAGCGTACTTCGGTACGCGAGTATCGGGGATCACGCGAAGATCACGTGCGAGGGGGCTTCGCAGCGTCGAGCAGTTCCGTCGACCGTAGGTCGACGGAACATCCTAGTGATTATGGACGTCGATCGTGGCCGGATCGTAGGAGATATCGCCGCGGGAGACCTCGTTGAACGCGATGGTCAGCGGCTTCTTGTCGGCGGCGCGGGCGATCTCGACGGCCGTCTGCAGCTGGATGGCGCGATCGCGCTGACCGCGCATCATGTCGTTGATGTCGTGCGCGCGCTTGGAGGCGAGGGCGCACAGCAGGAAGCGGTCGTTGTCGGTCTGGTCGAGCAGCACGTCGATCTTGGGTTCGATAATGCTCATCAGTTACTGTCCTTAGTTAGCTTGGTTCGATTCGCGGTCAGCGTACGATTCGACGTACGACACGAGCTCGTCGGTGGCGCGGTCGAGATCGTCGTTGACCAACTGCTTGTCATAGTCGTCCTTATGAGAAAGCTCCTCGACGGCGGCTTTCATGCGCTTTTGGACGACGGCCTCGTCTTCGGTCCCCCGGCCGCGCAGGCGGCGCTCCAGCTCCTCGAGCGAAGGCGGGACGACGAACACGAGATGCGCTTCAGGCATCTTGTCACGCACCTGGAAGGCGCCTTGGACGTCGATCTCCAAGACGATCTGCTTCCCGGCGGCGATCATGTCCTGGATGCGCTTGAGGGGCGTTCCGTAGCAATGGTCCGCATAACGCGCCCATTCGAGGAACCCGTCCTGGCGGACGAGATCCATGAACGCTTCTTCGGTCAGGAAATCGTAATGGACGCCGTCGATCTCGCCCTCGCGAGGCGAACGCGTCGTCATCGAACGCGACACCCAGACGTCGGGAACCCTCTGCGCAAGACGGGCCACCAGCGTGCCCTTGCCGGCACCTGATGGCCCAGAAACGACGAAAAGATTGCCGTGACGCATACGGCGGTTTAGCCCAGACGCTCCAGAAGGGCGGCCTGCTGGCGGTCACCGAGACCGCGGAGACGACGGCTCTCGGCGATCTGCAGATCCTTCATGACCTTCTCAGCCTTGGCCTTGCCGTAACCGGGCAGCGTCTCGATGAGGGTCGAAACCTTCATGCGGCCGACGATGGGATCGTCCTTCATGCCCAGAACGTCCTTCAAGCTGAGCTTGCCGGACTTGAGGTCGTCGCGGACCTGGGCGCGCTTGATGCGAGCGGCCTTAGCCTTCTCAAGAGCCGCCTGACGCTCTTCGGGGCTGAGTTGAGGGATTGCCATAATCTGTCTCTCCTTCTGTAAACGAAAGCGATTGTGCGATACTACCATGCCGGACTTCGCAAACATAGCGCCGAAGGCGGCATTTCCGGAAAAATCCAGGGCACCTGCACACACCGGTTTCCAAAATGACGTTGACCATTAAAGCCCATCAGGCGTTTTGATGCAAGCGAAACCACACTATAAAGACGAAACGATCGCCTCGAAGGCGGCTGCGGGATCCTCGGCCTGGGTGATCGGACGGCCCACCACGATGTGCGAGGCGCCGGCGGCGAACGCGTCGGCGGGCGTGGCGACGCGGCTCTGATCGCCCTTCGCGGACCCCGCGGGCCTCACACCCGGCGTGACGATGTAGGCGTCGGGGCCCAGGATGTCGCGCAGCATGCGGGCCTCCTGCGGCGAGGCGACGACGCCGGAGATGCCGGACTCCTTGGCAAGGAGCGCCAACGCGCCGACCTGCTCCTCCATCGCGCGCTCGACGCCGATGCGCTTGAGCGTCGGCTCGTCCATGCTGGTGAGGACCGTGATGCCCAGCGTCGCGGGCAGATCGCGCCCGGTCTGGGCGCACACGCGCTCGACGCCGCGCTGCGCCGCCTGCATCATGGCGACGCCGCCGGAGGCGTGCATCGTCAGCATGTCGGCGCCGCTGGCGACCGCGGACGCCGCCGCACCCTCGACCTGATGCGGGATGTCGTGGAACTTGAGGTCCAAAAAGACATCGAAGCCCAGATCCTTGAACGCCTTGACGATGGAGGGGCCCTCCGCGTAGTACAGCGTCATGCCCACCTTGAGCCAGCGCGCCTTGCCGGCGAGCAGCCCCGCCAGGCGCTTGGCCTCGGCGGCGTCGCAGTCCAGGGCGACGATGAAGCGCTCGGACGCGGGTATGTCGTTGAAGTGGGTTAGCATTCCAAAGCTCCTATCAGATCGGTGACGCGCTCGACGCCATGGCGCGCGCAGTAATCCTCGATGCCCGCGATGACGTCCTCGGTGGCGCGCGGATTGTAGAAATTGGCGGTGCCGACCGCGACGGCGGTGGCGCCCGCGAGCATGAACTCGACCGCGTCGGCGCCCGTCGCGATGCCGCCCATGCCGAGCAGCGGGACCTTCACGGCCTTGTGGCACTCCCACACCATGCGCAGCGCGACGGGCTTGACGGCGGGGCCGGAGAAGCCGCCAACGACGCGCGCGAGGACGGGCTTGCGCCGCTCGGCGTCGATGGCCATGCCCATGAGCGTGTTGATGAGCGACAGCGCGTCGGCCCCCGCCGCCTCGGCGGCGCGGGCGATCTCGGTGATGTCGGTCACGTTGGGCGTGAGCTTCACGATGAGCGGGCGCTTGGTCGCCGCGCGGCATAAGCCCACGACCTCGGTGACGCTTTTGGGATCCGTGCCGATGGTCATGCCGCCGGCATCCACGTTGGGACACGAGATGTTGACCTCGTAGGCGTCCACCGGCGCATCCTCGAGCGCCTCGATGACCTGGACGTATTCGTTGAAGCTGTGGCCGGAGACGTTGACGATCACCGTCGCGCCCTGCTCAGCGAGCCACGGAAGCTCGATCTCCTTGAGATGGGCGACGCCGGGGTTCTGCAGCCCGATGGAATTGAGCATGCCGCTGGGGGTCTCGGCGATGCGGGGGCTGGCGTTGCCCTCCCAGCCGTTGAGCGAGACGCCCTTGGTCGTGACGGCGCCCAGCCCCGCGACGTCGACGAAATCGGCGTACTCCATGCCCGCGGCGAACGTTCCCGACGCCGTGGTGACGGGGTTCTTCATCGCGAGCCCGCCGAGGTTCACCTTCATATCAACCATCTACCACACCACCTTCCGGGCATCGAACACCGGGCCGTCGACGCAGGCGCGCTTCTTGCCGTCGACGGTGTCGACGACGCACGAGAGGCACGCTCCGATGCCGCAGGCCATGCGCTTCTCCATAGACACCTCGCAACGCACGCCGGCATCGGCGGCGAGGCCGGCGACGATCTTCATGAGCGGCTCGGGACCGCACACCGCGACGTAATCGTAGGGGGATCCCTCCGCCGCGGCCGCCGCGAGCGCCTCCTCGACGAGCGACGTGCAGAAGCCCGCGCGCCCGTACGTGCCGTCATCGGTGGCGCAACGGGGCTCCCCGCCCAGCAGCGCCGCGTAGCGCTCGCGGCACACGAGCGCGTCTTTGGTCTGGGCGCCTAAGACGACGTCGACCGAGGCCTCGGACGCCGCGATCCGCTCGCAGAGCATGAACAGGGGCGCCGCTCCCACGCCGCCGCCGACGAGCAGGCAGCGGCCCTCCACAGGCGGGTTCCACGTCGCGCCGACAGGGCCGATGAGCTCGCATTCCTCGCCTGCCGCCAACCCGGTCATGTGGTCGGTTCCAAAACCGACGACCTGGTAGAGCACGTCGATCGTTCCGGCGTCGACGTCGCGCGCGTACACCGAGAACGGACGGCGCAGGATGTGCGCCTCCATGCGCGGCACCTTCATATGAACGAACTGGCCGGGCTCGATGGATGCGGCGATCTGGGGCGCCTCGAGTGTCATGAGGTGCAGGCGCGGGCCCGCGAACTCGTTGGAGAGGATCCGCGCCGTTTCGTTAACCAAAGCCATGTAAGCTCCTTTCTCCTAGCGCGCGGCGGCGGCAGGGGGCTCCCACTGAGGGAGGTCCTGCAGCGCGACGACGTCGAAGCCCGCCTCCCGGGACACCTCCATGCCGGCGACGAACGCCTGGGCCGCCGAAAGCGTCGTCACGTAGGTCAGGCCGTGGCGGACGGCGGCGGCGCGCAGCTCGTAGCCGTCCGAACGGGTCTCGTGGCCGAAGGGCGTGTTGATCATGAGCGTGACCTCGCCCGACGCGATGCGGTCGATGACGTTGGGCGACCCCTCGCGAACCTTCTTGACAAGCTCGCAGTCGATGCCGGCGGCGCTCAGGGCACGCTCGGTGCCCGACGTCGCGACGATCTTGAACCCGAGGCGCGCGATGTCGCGGGCAATCGGGATGATCGAGCGCTTGTCGCGGTCGCACACGCTGATGAAGACCGTGCCCTCCTGCGGCAGCTCGTAGCTGATGGCGAGCTGGGTCTTGGCGTAGGCCGCCGGGAAGTTGCGGGCGATGCCCATGACCTCGCCGGTGGACTTCATCTCGGGGCCCAGCACGACGTCGGCGCCGGGGAAGCGCCCGAACGGCATGACGGCCTCCTTGACGCTGAAGTGCTCGAGGCGGCGCTCATCGTCGGGCAGGTTCAGGTCGGCGAGCTTCTCCCCCGCCATGACGCGCGCGGCGAGCTTCGCGAGCGGCACGCCGGTCGCCTTCGAGACGAACGGGACCGTGCGGCTCGCGCGCGGGTTGGCCTCGATGACGTAGATCACGGTGTCCTTGATGGCGAACTGGATGTTGATCAGGCCCACGACGCCCAGGCGCAGCGCGAGGCGGCGCGCGATGGAGCGCAGCTGGGAGACGAGCGCCTCGGACAGCGCGAACGGCGGCGTGCAGCAGGCGGAGTCGCCGGAGTGGATGCCCGCCTCCTCGATGTGCTCGAGGACGCCGCCGACGTAGACGCGCTCGCCGTCGCACAGCGCGTCGAGATCGACCTCGACGGCCCCCTCGAGGAAGCGGTCGAGGTAGACGGGGTGGTCGGGCGAGATCTTGGCCGCCTCGCCCATGTACTTCTCGAGTTGGGCGCCGTCGTAGACGATCGCCATGCCGCGGCCGCCGAGCACGTAGCTCGGACGCACAAGCAGCGGGAAGCCGATGCGGTCGGCAACCCGGCACGCCTCCTCGAACGTGGTGGCCTCGCCCGCGGCGGGATAGGTGATCGCCAGCTCGTCGAGGATGGCGGCGAAGCGCTCGCGGTCCTCGGCGAGGTCGATGGCCTCGGGCTGCGTGCCCATGATCGGCACGCCCGCCTCGAGCAGCGGCTTGGCGAGCTTGAGCGGGGTCTGGCCGCCCAGCGTCACGATGACGCCGTCGGGACGCTCGGCGTCGACGATGTCCATGACGTCCTCGTAGGTGAGCGGCTCGAAGTACAGCTTGTCGGAGGTGTCGTAGTCGGTCGACACCGTCTCGGGGTTGCAGTTGACCATGATGGTCTCGTAGCCCTCGTCGTGCAGCGCGTACGAGGCGTGGACGCAGCAGTAGTCGAACTCGATGCCCTGGCCGATGCGGTTGGGGCCGGCGCCGAGGATCATGACACGCTTTCTGTCGCCCGTCTCGACCTCGGTCTCGTCCGCGTCATAGGTTTTGTAGTGGTAGGCGGTCTTGCTCGGGAACTCGGCCGCGCACGTGTCGACCGTCTTGAACGCGGGCACGACGCCGATGCTCTTGCGATGCGCGCGGACGGAAAGCTCGTCGGAGCCCGTCAGGTGCGCGATCTCGATGTCGGAGAGGCCGTAGCGCTTGGCGACGCGCATCGCGTCGGCGTCGACCTCGTCAAGCGGCGTGCCGCGCAGCGCCTCCTGCACGGCGACGATGTCGGCCATGCGCGCGATGAAGAAGCGGTCGATGCGGCTGGCGCGGGCGACCTGGTCCACCGTCCAGCCGCGGCGCAGCGCCTCGCCGAGGTGGTACACGCGCTCAGCCGTCGGGCGGGTGATGAGCTCCTCGATGTCAGCATCGGGAGCCAAAGCGCCCTTGCCGTCGGCGCCCAGGCCCGCGCGGCCGTTCTCGAGGGAGCGCAGCGCCTTGCCGAGCGCCTCCTCGAAGGTGCGCCCGATCGCCATGATCTCGCCGACCGCCTTCATGCGGGTCGACAGCGTGTCGTCGGTGCCCTGGAACTTCTCGAAGGCGAAGCGCGGCACCTTGACGACGCAGTAGTCGATCGAGGGCTCGAAGCACGCCGGCGTCGCCTTGGTGATGTCGTTGACGATCTCGTCGAGCGTGAAGCCGACCGCGAGTTTGGCCGCCGCCTTTGCGATCGGGAAGCCGGTCGCCTTGGACGCGAGCGCGGAGGAACGCGAGACGCGCGGGTTCATCTCGATGACGATCATGCGCCCGTTGGCGGGGTTAACCGCGAACTGCACGTTGGAGCCGCCGGTCTCGACGCCGATCTTCTCCAGGATGGCGAGCGATGCGGCGCGCATGCGCTGGTACTCGACGTCGGAGAGCGTCTGAGCGGGCGCGACCGTGATGGAGTCGCCGGTGTGCACGCCCATGGCGTCGAAGTTCTCGATGGAGCACACGATGATGCCGTTGCCGGCCCGATCGCGCATGACCTCCATCTCGTACTCTTTCCAGCCCTCGATGCTCTCCTCGACGAGCACCTCGCCCGCCGGCGAGAGCTCGAGGCCCTGGGAGACGATCTGGACGAGCTCCTCGGGCGTGTGGGCGATGCCGCCGCCCGCGCCGCCGAGCGTGTAGGAGGGGCGCAAGACGACGGGGTATCCGAGCTCGCCGACGATGCGCTGCGCGTCCTCGACCGAGTACGCGTAGCCGGATCGCGCCGTCTCGATGCCCAGCTCGGCCATGCAGTCGTTGAACAGCTTGCGGTCCTCGCCGCGCTGGATGGCCGCCAGATCGCAGCCGATCATCTCGACGCCGTACTTGTCGAGGATGCCCTTCTCCGCCAGCTCGACCGCGGTGTTGAGGCCGGTCTGGCCGCCGAGTGTCGGGAGCAGCGCGTCGGGGCGCTCCTTGGAGATGACCTTCTCGACGAACTCGGCGGTGATGGGCTCGACGTAGGTGCGGTCGGCCAGGCCCGGATCGGTCATGATCGTGGCGGGATTGCTGTTCACCAGGATGACGCGGTAGCCGTCGGCCTTGAGGACCTTGCACGCCTGGGCGCCGGAATAGTCGAACTCGCACGCCTGGCCGATGACGATGGGGCCGGAGCCGATGACGAGGATGCTTTTGATGTCTTCGCGCTTGGGCATGTCTACTCCTCCCCGCCGGAAGCGGCCTTCGCCGGGGCGGAGCCGAACCTCCAGCCCGCCAGGCGGTCGGCGGCGATGTCGATATCCAGATAGTCGTCGCGGCCGTCCATCAGGCGGCTGAACGCGGTGAACAGGTAATGGGCGTCGGTGGGTCCCGGCGACGCCTCGGGGTGGTACTGGACGCAGAACGCGGGGATATCGAGGAAGGCGACGCCCTCGGCCGTGCCGTCGTTGAGGTTGACGTGCGTGAGGCGGATGCGCCCGAAGCGCGGGTCGTCGACGACGGGGGCGACGCCGCGGCGCACCCAGAAGCGCAGGTCGCCGTCGGCGGGGTGCTCGGCGACGCCGTCGGAGAGCTCGGGGATCAGCGCGCCGAGGCTGGGGAACAGGATTCCGAAGCCGTGGTTCTGGGCGGTGATCTCCACGCGGCCGGTGAGCAGGTTCATCACGGGGTGGTTGCCGCCGCGATGGCCGAACTTGAGCTTCTCGATCTGGGCGCCGGCCGCCTTGCCGATCATCTGATGCCCCAGGCAGATGCCGAACACGGGCAGCTTGCCGAGCAGCTTCTCGACCTGGGTGTAGGTGCCGCTGACGGCGTCGGGATCGCCCGGGCCGTTGGACAGGAACACGCCGTCGGGCTCCATGGCAAACACGTCCTCGACGGGCGTGTCCCACGGAACGACCGTGAGGTCGCAGCCGCAGCGCACGAGGTTCTGCAGGATCGACAGCTTCGCGCCGCAGTCGTACGCGACGACCTTATGCTTGACGCCGGCCGGCGCGGAGACGGCGAAGGCATGCGACGCGGGCAGGGACGCCGCGTCGAAGGGATGCACGGCATCGCAGGACACGGTGGCGGCGAGGTTCTCGCCGACGATCGAGGCGCTGGCCCGCACCTTCGCGAGAAGGCTTTCGACGTCGGTGTCGACGGTGGAGATCACCGCGCGCTGGGCGCCGGCGTCGCGCACATGGCGCACGAGGGCGCGCGTGTCGACCCCCTCGATGGCGATGATGCCGTTGTCCTCGAGGAACCGGGGCAGCGGGACGTCGCAGCGCCAGTTGCTCGGCTCCTGGCACATGTCGCGCACGACGAGGCCGCGGCAGGCGGGCTTGGCGCTTTGCACGTCCTCGAGGTTGACGCCGTAGTTGCCGATCTGCGGGTACGTCATCGTGATGATCTGGCCGGCGTACGAGGGATCGGTGATGACCTCGAGGTACCCCTCGAGGGAGGTGTTGAAGCAGATCTCGCCGAACGCCTCGCCCTCGGCCGCGCACGCGGTACCCGAAAACGCCGCACCGTCCTCCAGGACGAGCATCGCAGGACGCGACTGCGGCTTGGACGTGGCCTGGAGGAGCTTGTCGCTTAGGTTACTCAACGATGGCTCCTTCCTCCATGGTGGCGTAGCCGCCGACGTAGACGTCCGTGGCGCGGCCCGTGAGCTCCCAGCCGATGAACGCGGAGTTCTGGGCCTTCGACTCGAAGTCCTCCACCTCGACCGTCCATTCGACGGAGGGATCGATGACCGTGAAGTCCGCCACGCTGCCAGGCTCGACCGCAACGCGCTCGGCGCGGATGATGCGGCGCGGGTTGACGGCCATCAGCTCGACCATGCGGTTCCAGTCGATGACGCCGGCTTTCACGAGGTGCGTGAGGACGAGGCCGAGCGAGGTCTCGATGCCCGTCATGCCGAACGGGGCGAGCTCGAACTCGCGGTCCTTCTCGAACTTGCAGTGCGGGGCGTGGTCGGTGACGATCGCGTCGACCGTGCCGTCCGCGACGCCCTGGATGAGCGCCTCGCAATCGCGGCGCGTGCGCAGCGGCGGGTTCACCTTGAAGCTGGTGTTGTAGTCCTGGCCGATGTCGTCCTCGCAGAGCAGGAGGTGGTGCGGGGTCACCTCGCAGGTGACCGGAAGGCCCTCGGCCTTGGCGGCGCGCACCATGTCCAGGCCGCGGGCGGTGCTCAGATGCTGGATGTGCAGCGCGCAGCCGGTGAGGCGGCAGACCGCGATGTCGCGGGCGATCTGGATCTCCTCGCCCTCGGCGGGCCAGCCCAAAAGCCCCAGGCGCGTGGACGCGGCGCCCTCGTTGACCTGGCCGGCGCCGACAAGGCCCTCGTCCTGGCAGTGGCTCATGACGACGCGGTCGAACTGCTTGGCGTAGTCCATGACACGGCGCATCATGCCGCTGTCCTGGACGCCGCGCCCGTCGTCGGTGAACGCGCAGGCGCCGTGCGCGACCATGTCGCCCATCTCGGAGAGGGTCTCGCCCTTGAGGCCCTGCGTGCAGGCGCCGACGACCTCGACGCGGCACTTCCCCGCCTCGGCCGCGCGGCTCTTCACGTACTCGACGATCTGGCCGTTGTCGATGGTGGGCTTGGTGTTGGGCATGCAGGCGACCGTCGTGAAGCCGCCATGCGCGGCGGCGCGGGTGCCCGAGGCGATGTCCTCCTTCTGCTCCAGGCCGGGGTCGCGCAGGTGGACGTGGATGTCGACGAGGCCGGGCACGAGGATCTTGCCGGACAGGTCGCGCTCGACGCCCTTGGGCATCTCGAGATCGTGTCCAACCTCCACGACGCGTCCGTCGCGGATGAGGATGTCGCAGACCTCGTCGAGATCGACCTGGGGGTCGATGACGCGGGCGTTTCTAAGCATCAGTGCCATGATCGGTGCCTCCTAACAGCAGGTACAGGGCCGCCATGCGCACCAGGACGCCGGCGTAGACTTGGTCGAGGATGCTGGAGCGTTCGAGGTGGTCCGCCATGTAGTCGTCCAGCTCGACGCCGCGGTTGAGCGGGCCGGGATGGCAGACGATCGCCTCGGGCTTCATGAGCCTCTCGCGTTCGCGCGTGAGGCCGAAGAGCATGTTGTACTCGCGCAGGCTGGGGAACGGGGCGCCTTCCAGGCGCTCGCGCTGGATGCGCAGCATGTACACGACGTCGAGCTGCGGCAGGACCGCGTCGAAATCGCTTGTGACGTGGTCGACGCCGAGCAGCTCGGGCTTGGCGGGCATCAGCGTCGGAGGGCCGATGACCGTGACCTCGGCGCCCATGGTCTTGAGCCCGGGGATGAGGGAGCCGCACACGCGGGAGTGGCTGATGTCGCCGACGATGCCGACGTGCAGGCCCTCGATGCGTCCGAAGTGCTTGCGCATCGTGTACAGGTCGAGCAGCGCCTGCGTCGGGTGCTGGTGCTTGCCGTCGCCGGCGTCGATGACGGGGACGCCGGAGGCCTGCGCCACCTGGTACGGGACGCCCGCGTGCTTGTCGCGCACGACGATGAGGTCGACTTTGTAGGAGCACAGGGTGCGCACGGTGTCGAGCAGGCTCTCGCCCTTCACGGTGGAGGTCGACGAGCCGCCGAAGTTCAGCGTGTCGCACGAGAGGCGTTTCTCGGCGATCTCGAACGAGCTGCGCGTGCGCGTGGAGGGCTCGTTGAACATGTTCACGACGGTGTAGCCCTTGAGCGTGGGGACCTTCTTGATCCTGCGCTCGTTGACTTCGCGGAACCGCTCCGCGATGTCCAGGATGAGCGTGATGTCCTCAGCCGAGTACTCGGTCAGATCGATCAGGTGGCGGTGGTTGAACGCCATGGCTAGTCCTCCCCTCTCTCGCCGATGGGCGCCGCATGCGCGCGATGGCCCGGAGCCAACGAGAGGATCTCGACGGCGGAGGTGCCGTCGACCTCGTCGAGGAACAGGCGCACGTTCTCCTCGAGCGACGAGGGAACGTTCTTGCCCACGAAGTCGGCGCGGATGGGAAGCTGCCGATGCCCGCGGTCGACGAGCACGGCGAGCTGGACGCACGCGGGACGCCCGATGTCCATCAGGGCGTCAAGCGCCGCGCGGATGGTGCGGCCGGTGAACAGGACGTCGTCGACGAGCACGATGGTCTTGCCGTCGATGTCGAAGGGGATCTGGGTCGAGTGGACCTCGGGGCTGAAATACGTCGCGAAATCATCGCGGTACAGGCTGATGTCCAGCCTGCCGAGCGGAACGTCCACCCCCTCGATCGCCTCGATGCGCTGCGCGAGCCGCTTCGCAAGCAGGTCGCCGCGCGTGACGATGCCGACAAGGGCGAGGTTGCCAGCCCCCTTGTTGGCCTCGAGGATCTGATGGGCGATGCGCGTGAGGGATCGGTCGATCTCCTGCGCGTCCATGCAGATCGATTTGACGTTTCCGCCGTCGTTCATGCACACCCCTTTCGTCGAATGGGTGCAGATGGCTCCCAGCACCGGGGAAGGCAGGGGTCGAAGCCGCGAACCCGCATGGCGCGTTGCCGCATCCGCGCAGAAAAAAAGCCTTTGCGACGGACAAAGGCTTGCAGCTGGCTCGCACCCTTTTCCCGTGGATGCTCGGAAGTATCCGCCTTGTCGGTCTCTCTGTACCGCATTTAAAGACAAGACGAGTATACGCGCTATCATCCGACCTGATAACCCCCCAATCCGCCGGAAGGCGCCGGTCGAAACGGCATCGTAACATCGAAGCGTTCGCTCGCCGTCGATGCACCAAGAGCCGTCGATGCTAGCGTGCGACGATGCGGTCAGGGCAGCTGAGGACGCGCAGGGAACCGTCGCGGCAGTGCGATACGAGCGTGATGCCGAGAGATGCGGCGCGGCGGGCGGCGTCGTCGGTCGCGGACTTGCGCGACACGAGGACGGGACATCCTGCGCGGTAGGCCTTGAGCGCCATCTCGGAGCTGATGCGGCCGGTGATGAACAGCGCCTTGTCCGAAAGCCCGATGCGGTCGAGCCAAGCCTGGCCGATGAGCTTGTCCATGGCGTTGTGGCGCCCAATATCCTCCCGCACCAAGACGAGCTCCGGGCTTCCCGCTGCGCCGACGCCGCATCCGTGGACGCACTCGCCGGTGTTGCGGCGGGGGCTTTTGCGGCACAGGGCCTCCATCTGGGAGAGCAGGTCGTCGGGATCGAACGCGGAGGCGGTCTCAAGCGGCATCGGGTCGGGGATGCGTCCGCCCCGCAGCAGGGCCGATTGCGCGCATCCCGCCGACGTCACGCGATGCAGCGGCGTGTAGGCGGCGTCGACCGACTCGACGCTCTCGACGTAGACGGCGTCCTCCGACGCCTCCTCGCGCACCGAGATGAGCCCCTCGCGGTCGGCGATCAGGCCTTCGGCGAGCAGGTAGCCGATGGCGAGCTCCGAGAGCCCATGCGGGCTGCCCTGGCTCACGGCGACGGGCACGCCGTTGAGGAAGATGCGGATCGACCGCTCGGGAGATCCCGCCAGATCGATCGGGCAATATTCGACCTTCGCCAAAACGCACTCCTCTCTTGCACGGTCCGCGCGATCAATGCGCGGACGAACCGACCGCGTCGATACCGCGCGACGACCACCCGGCCTGTGGCGGCATGGATGCGATCCCCCTACTCCTCCCCGACGCCCGCTGCGGCTCCCCCCGCGATGGAGGGGTCTGCCGCGATCGCGTCGAGGCGCGCCATGACGACGTCCTCGACCTCGAAGCTGAACGGCGCGAGCTGCAGCTCGTCCTCCTCGAAGACGGTGCGGATATAGCCGCCGCACTCATCGCAGGACTGGATGCGGTGCGCATCGTCGCCCTCGATGCTGTGGTAGTGCAGGTGGCCCTGGTTGCGCGTGCCGCACCGCGCGCAGCGCACGCGCTCGAATTCCCACGACGCGCCGCATTGGCCGCACCAAAGCGTGCGCGGCCGGCCCTTGGTGGCGGCGCCGCCGGCAACCCGCGCGACGGCGGGCTCGCATCCGCAGACCGGGCACGCCGCGAAGCGGCGCTGATCGATGCCGGCATCCGCGATCGCCTTGATCGCGCGCTGAGCCGCCTTCTCCAAGAAGGTCCGCAAGGCGAGCGACGCGATCAAGGTCGCCACGCGCGCCGACGCCTCGTCCATGCCGAGCGAGGCGCAGGCGCCCTGGAAGTCCTCAAGCCACGCTCCGGGCTGCGCCCCCGCGGTCAGCAGGACGGGGGACTCGACGACCTTGACCCAATCGACGCCCGCGAGCGCCGCGGACGCCTCCGGTGCGAGCGCGCCCTGGTAGTCCATGCAGCGCACGAGGCGTTCGATGGCCTTGCCGAGCAGCGCGGGATCGATGCGCACGGGGCTGACGGAAAGGACGGTGGCTCCCGATTGGAGCGCATCGATCAGGGACTGGGTGGAGGGAACGCGCCACGCCGGCCCCTCGCCGAGCTCCTGCGCGATCGCGTCCTGCGCTCCCCACAGCTCGCGGAACAGCGCGAGACGCGAGGCGTCGGAGGTGTCGAGTCCGTCCCGGTAGGCCGCGATGGCGGCATCGATTGCCTTTATGTTCATGGAAGATCCTCCCCCGTTGTTCGAGGGGAAGGCGCGCTCCTGGCGCGGTCTTCCCCCTTTCGATCCCTTGCGGAGCACCCATCCGCATCCGTGAGCCGATGGGTGCCGCGCAAGGGGCTGGCCGGATCGAACCCGGCCAGCCCTCGAAGATGCGATATGGCTACTTCTTGGCCTTGACCTCGACCACGTTCTCGCCGGACTCGATCTCCTCGCGCGCCCAGTGGCCCCAATGGTACAGGGCGTCGGACTCGGAGACCATGCCGTTGCCGAACATGAGCTTGTGCGTGCCGCGGTAGGGCTGGAAGATGCCCGCGCCCAGGAAGATGTGGGCCAGACCGAACACGCAGATGATCAGGAAGCCCAGATCATGCAGGAACAGCATGACGCCATGCAGGCCGCCGGGCAGGTCGACCACCGTCGATCCCAGAAGCAGGATCACGCCCGTGACCGCCATGATCAGGCCGGCGAGCCACAGCATGCCGTCGGCGAAGCGCTGGCCGGACTTGACCTCACGCTGGTCGGGCATGTGGATCCACTTGGCCATGAACAGGTACGGGAAGAACAGCGCCATCCACTTCTTGTCGTCGGAATCCCACTTGGCGAACAGGTTCTTGAAGATGTGCGCCACGCCCTTGGGCGCGAGGATCGCGCTGACGAGCGGCACCACGACGAACACGACGCCGATGACGCGGTGCGACATGCGGATGGCGAAGACCGCATCCGGGCCGATCGCCTGGGTCAGCGGCGGGACGAAGACGAACAGGCCGCTGATGCACAGCAGGATGCAGCAGATGATTGTCACATCATGGGTGATGCGCGCCTGCTTGGAATGGCGCTTGATGTAGCGCACGTTGCCCGATGCGCGCTGGCCCTCGAGAAACTCCTGGTTCTTCTGGGCCTGCTCGGGCGAAACCTTCACGGTGCTACTCATCGTCGCCTCCCTTCCCCTTGCCGATGTTCTCGAAGATGTGCTCCTTGACCGTCAGCTCGTCCTGGCCGTCGCCGTGCTTGACGACCTCGCCGGTGTCGGCGTCGACGGTGTCTTTGGTCTCGGGGTTGTACGCCAGCTTGCGGCGCGAATAGCCGATGCCCAGGGCGAACATCGCGGCGAGGCCGGCGACCGTCACGCCGGTGAGGACGCCGGTGACGGGTTTCATCAGGTTGGTGAGCGCCGCCGCCGCGGGCACTTCGGGATCCTTGATCTGGCCGTGGGCCTCGATGCCGTACTTGAGCACCTGGATCACGTGGAGGCCGCTGAGCTCGTCGGCGCCGTAGACGACCGCGTCGGTGTAGCCGTGGTCGTGCAGCCACTCGACGCGCTCGTTGGCGAGCTGGATCATCTCCTCGCGCGGGCCGAACTTGAGCGCCTCGGGCTGGCAGGTGGTCACGCACGCGGGGGCCAGGCCCTGCGCCACGCGGTCCGGGCATCCCGTGCACTTGCTGACCTTGGTGTCGAGCCCCGCCTGGTAGCGCGGGACGTCGAACGGGCACGCCGACGAGCAGTACTGACAGCCGATGCACTTGGCCTCGTCGACCTCGACGAAGCCGGTCTCCTCGTTATGCATGAGCGCGCCGCCCGGGCAGATGCTCACGCACGCCGCGTCGGTGCAGTGCTGGCACGCGCGGCGCCCGAACGCCCACTGGACGCCCTTGGAGCCGCCGTTCTCCTCGGAGAACGTCATGATCAGGCGCGTCATGCCGTTGAGGTCGGGCGGGTTCTGATAGGTGCCGCTGAACTTGTTCTCGTTGAGCCCCGTCGGCGAAGGCAGGTCGTTCCAGCATTTGCAGGCGACCTGGCACCCCTTGCAGGCGGTGCACTTGGAGGAATCGTAGTAGATTGCCATCTCGGTCATGGTTCCAACACCTCCCCTACGCCTTCTCGATGTTCACGAGGAACGCCTTGTACTCGGGCGTCTGCGAATTGGGATCGCCGACGTTGGGAGTCAGGTCGTTCACCATGCTCTCGCTCGTGCCGAACACGCCGGCCCAGCCGAAGTGGTGCGTCAGGCCCACCAGATGCTGGATGTTGCCGTTCACCGTGAGGGGCTTGAGCCGCTTGGTCACCACCGCATCGACGACGACGGAGCCGCGCTTGTTCCACACGCGCACCTTGTCGCCTGCCTCGATGCCCTTCTCCGCTGCGAGCTCCTCGGAGATCTCGACGAACTGGGCGGGCATCGCCTCGACGAGCGCCGGGCAGGCGCGGGACTGGCCGCCGGTCTGCCAATGCTCGGTGACCGAGTAGGTGGTCGCGACGTACGGGAACTCCTCGACGGTGCCCTGCGCTGTCGACTCGTAGTCCTTGCCCAGGTAGACCGGGTTGTTGAGCGATCCGTTCATGATGTTTTCGGGAAGCGGGCTCTCGAACGGCTCGTAGTGCTCGGGCAGCGGGCCGTCGACCATGCCGTAGCTCTCGAGGCGCGCGTTCTGCTCCCAGAGCATGAAGAACGCGTTGTTGTTCGGGGGCACCGGCTTGCCGTTGCTCGACGAGGTGAAGTCGCCCACGTCGACCATGTTCCACTCGTCGCCGGTCCACTCGACGAGCACGCGGTCGGGATTCCACGGCTTGCCTTCGGGGTCGGCCGAGGCGCGGTTATACAGGATGCGGCGGTTGTTGGGCCACGCGTACGCCCAGTCGGAGTACAGGCCCAGGCCGCTGTCGTCCTCGGCGTTGCGGCTGCCGATCGGCTGCTGCGCCGGATCGAGCGGGGCGTCGTTGTTGGTCCAGAAGCCCGAGTAGATCCACATCGCGCACGCGGTCGAGCCGTCGGCGGCGAGCTGCGAGTAGCCGCTCAGAAGGTCGACGTGGGGATCGGCGCTCGTGGTGTTGCAGTCAGAACCGGCGATGCGGTAGCCGTTGAGCGCCCACGACACCGGCCTCGGGTCGATCTTGCCGTCGACGTAGTAGTCCCATTTGGTGTTGAGGATGGGAGCGGGGTTGGCGCCGCCCTCCTGCTTGTACAGATCGACGATGGAGGTCCACAGCCTGTCGACGATGTCGTAGTCGGGCTTGGCCTCGTCCCACGGCTCGACGGCCTGGTAGCGCCACTGCAGCCAGCGGCCGGAGTTGAGGATGGTGCCGGGCTTCTCGTAGATGAGGGCGCACGGCAGGAAGTAGACGGTCGTGTCGATCTCGGCGGCGTTCATGTCGGGCGCCTTCCAGAAGGAGGCCGCCTCCGTCTCCACCTGATCGACGACGACGAGCCACTCGAGGTTGGCCATCGAGCGGCGCACATTGCCCGCGTTGGGGGCGGAGTGGCACGGGTTCATGCCCCAGCAGAAGTAGCCCTTGATGACGCCCTGCCGCATGAGCTCGAAGGTGGAGATGTGCGTGTAGTCCTGATCGCCCACGGCCGAGGGGACCTTGGGCCACCAGTCGTAGCCGTAGTCGTTGTCCACGGTCGCCGCGTCGCCGAACCATTCCTTGAGGCTCGAGATGAGGAACTTGGGCTTGTTGGTGTAGTAGCCGGCGGAGTAGGTCTCGCCCTCGAGCCACTTGCGCAGGCTCGCGCGGCCGGTCGTGTTGGGCCACTTGAGGTAGGCGGGATGCTCGTTGACGAGCATGCCCATGTCGGTCGCGCCCTGGACGTTGGGCTCGCCGCGCAGCGCCGCCACGCCGCCGCCGGCCACGCCGACGTTGCCGAGCAGCAGCTGCAGGACGCTCATCGCGCGGGTGTTCTGCGCGCCGTAGGTATGCTGCGTCTGGCCGAGCGCGTACAGGATGACGCCGGATTTGCCGGGAGCGGCCGTGGAGGCGTAGGTCTCGTAGACCTCACGCAGGATATCCTCGTCCATTCCGCAGATGCGGCAGACGGTGCGGATGTCGTAGCGGTCGTAGTGGTTCTTGAACTGCTGGTAGACGCACATCGGGTCCTGCAGCGTCATGTCGCGGCGCGGATGCTCGACGACGGGAGGAGTGAACTCGGGCACGCCCGGCGCGACCGCCCAGGCGTAGTCGCCGGCGGTGTCCCAGGTGCTCTCGGATTCGACCTGGTAGTGCCAGCTATGCGCGTCGTAGGTGCCTGTATCCGCGTTCCAGCCGCTGAACAGGCCGGTCGACGGATCGAACGAGTACTCGGGATCGAGCAGGTAGCTCGCGTTGGTGTAGTTAAGCAGGTAGGAGAAGTTGTACTCCGGAACCTCCTCGCCCGCCAGGTACTTCTGGAGGTTGGGCTCGATGAGGTTCTCGACGATGTAGTTGTACAGGCCGCCGTAGAACGCGATGTCGGTGCCCGAGCGGATCGGGCAGTAGATGTCGGCCATCTCGGCCGTGCGCGTGTAGCGCGGATCGACGACGATCCACTTGGCGCCGCGCTCATGGGCCTTGTTGAGCCACTTAGCGCTGACGGGGTGGTTCTCGACGCTGTTGGAACCGATGTTCATGATGACGTCGGTGTTTTGGAAATCGCACCAATGCGTGGTCATGGAGCCACGGCCAAACGATGCCGCCAGACCGGCGACGGTGGGGCCGTGTCAAACACGCGCTTGGTTGTCGATGGCGATGATGCCCAGCGAGCGCATCGCCTTCAGGATGAGGTACTCCTCCTCGGAGTTCTCCTGGGATCCGCCAAGGCTCGCGATGCCCGGCGTGTAGTTGACGGTGAGGCCGTTCTCGGTCTCGACGAACGTCGCGTCGCGCGTGTCCTTGACCTTGCGCGCGATCTCGGCGACGGCGTCGTCCCAGGTGATCTCCTCCCACTGGGAGGCGCCGGGACGGCGAACCATGGGACGGGTGACGCGGTCGGGGTTCTTGACGATCTCGCGCGTCTCGGGGTCGACGATGTTGCGCAGCTGGAACATCGTGGCGCCCTTGGGGCACAGGCCGCCCTGGTTGATGGGATGATCGGGGTCGCCTTCGAGGTTGATAAGCTCCCCATCGCGAACCGAACAAAGGGAGCCGCACCCACCCGCGCAATAGCAGCAGATGTTGGTGTACTCCTCGGTGTTGACAAGCTTCCACTCGGCGTTGGGCTCGACCGCGTACGCCGGCGTCTGGGACGTCAGCTCGAACGCCATCGTCGTGGCGAACGCGGCACCCGCGGCTTTGAAGAAGCCCCTGCGGGTAAGATCCATTCCTACTCCTCTCCTAGTAGATTCCGCTCGATAGGTGCAGACCTCCTTCCATGGCGCAGCAGTTGGGCTTTTGAGCATAAAGCAACCGCGGATAATTGAAGATGCCCTTAGTTTGCACTGGTCGTCCAAGCGGGGTAATAACTCTGTCAACTTTTCTCGGTGAGCGGTCGTTGTGCCTGATGGGAGCCTTGCTGGATAGCGCGCGTCAAACCGCTCGCCGGCGGTTTCGGCCCGTTCGTTGCGGGTTGCAGGCAAAACGTGAATGAGCCCTTCGGCCAACCCTGAATCGGGACGGTGCAGTATACTCACGCAGGACGATAAGGAGGTGCCGGATGGCCGATAGCAAGCCCGATCAGATCAAGCTGACGTCGTTGACGACCAAGGGCGGTTGAGCGGCGAAATGGGGTCCGGGAGACCTCGAAGCGGTGCTGAGCACCATCGCCAAATCGCAGTTCGGCGCCAAGCGGGACGCCGATCGGTTGCTGCTGGGGTTCGAGACGAGCGACGACGCCGCCGTCTGGCTGCTGCGCGACGGGTTGGCCGCCGTGCTCACGGTGGACTTCTTCACGCCCGTCGTGGACGATCCCTACGAATTCGGACGCGTCGCCGCCGCCAACGCGCTCTCGGACGTGTTCGCGATGGGCGCGGTGCCGCATGTCGCGCTGAACCTGCTCGCGCTCGACAGCTCGCTTGGCGCGACCGTAGCGGGCGAGATCCTGCGCGGCGGCGCCGATGCGGTCGCCGAAGCGGGGGCGTTCGTCGCCGGCGGGCACACCATCGACGACGACGAGCCGAAATACGGCTTGTCCGTGTTCGGCACCGTCGATCCCGCCCGGCTCGTGCGCAACGAGGGGGCGCGTCCGGGAGACGCGCTGTATCTGACCAAGCCGCTCGGCACCGGCATCGTGAGCGCTGCCCTCAAGATCGGCTCGATGACGGAAGGCGCGGCGCGCGGCGCGATTGAGTCGATGATGGAGCTCAACAAAGCGGGCGGCGAGGCGATGCTCGCGGCGAACGTCCACGCATGCACCGACGTCACCGGCTTCGGCCTGGCGGGACATCTGCACGAGATGGTCGAGGCGAGCGGCGTCGAAGCCGTGATCGACTTCGCGGCGCTCCCCCTGTTCGAGGGCGTTTGGGACCTTTCCTGCGCCTACTGCCGCCCCAACCGCTGCTTCTCGATCATGGACGAGGCGGAGGCCTACGTGCGACAGGGCGCCCTCGACGACGAGGAGTTCGACAACCGCATGGGCGTCATCTGCGACCCCCAGACATCGGGCGGCCTGCTGGTGGCGCTCGCACCTGAAGACGCCGCCACGTTCGAGGCCGAGTTCGAACGGAGGGCGGGAAGGCCGCCAGCGCGCATCGGCTGCATCGAAGCCGGGGAAGCGGGCACGATACGCTTCGCGGACGCGGATTAAGGCATCGCGCGCGACACCAAGCGCGATAAGCAAGGTGCGCAGCGCGGAAACGGACTGGGACCTCGCGCCGACGTCGCCGGCACCGCGTACGGTATCAACATCAAGGACATGAAGTATGGTTCGCGCATGAAAACTGGAGTTCGACTCCAGTTTTCATGCGTTTTGCGTAGATCGTGCGCTTGCAGCGCGCGTACATCGGCGCGACGACGTTTGCTGGATGGAAGAAAGGCCAGGTCGCCGTTGCCTCACTGCGGGCGGCATGATCCTTTCGGGCAACCCGCTTACACAAAATCCCACATTATTGGACTGGCAATCCCCGATTCGCGTTTGAGAGGCATTCGGCGGCTGATCCGAGGCCGCCCCCCGGGGGGTGCGGTGCACTGCGGTTGCGGTGCATTACGTTAGAGATTCGGGGCGTGACGCAAACCTACGAGGTCACATCGGCAATGCGGCGTACGTCGCGTCCTTCGATCGGCCGCTTGGGCCCGACTCCTCGCGGAACAGTTTCGCGAGCTCCGCCGGCGCGTCCTGCCGCGCAAACACACCGCGCGCCGCCGCGTCGTCTTCCGCGTCGAAACGCAGCGCCATCCCGCAGCTCGCCGTGATCTGGCGCGGCGTGGGGATCATCGCATGAGGGATCGAGCAGAGCGACGCCTCGGCGGCCATCGCCGCATGGGTGGATTCGAAGGCTATGACGTAGACGGGCATCGCTTCCCCTTGCTTTCGCTTCGAAGCCGCGCGCCGGCGATCCGGCGCGCGGCCCCGCATCAGACGTGCTTACAGCGTGATGACCTTGGCGGCCTCGTGCATGCGCTCGAGGATATCGTACATGTTGGACACCTCGCCGACCTTGAGTTCGTCGCCGATGCCGAAGAAATTGAGGCACGTGCCGCATACGAGCACCTCGGTGCCCTTTTCCTGCAGGGTCGTTACGTTGTCGACGCACTGCTGCTCGGCATCGGGGCCGGCGATGAGCTTGACGCCTCCGTTCATGAACAGCAGCGAGCTGGGCACCTCATCGGCCTCGGAGAGCGTGTAGAGCGCCATCTTGACGAGATTGCGTCCAAGCTGGGGGTCGCCCTCTCCCACCGCGTCATGGTTGACGAACACGGCGTAGCCGCAGCCGTTCGGCCCGCACGAGACGCCGGCGGGCGCGGCCTGGGGAATGGCGATGTCGATTGCCTGCGTGCCATCGCCGGGCGCGAACGAGATGAGCCAGCCGCCCTCGATGGCGTCCACGGACACCGCCATGCCCTTCTTCGAGCCGAGGCGCGTGAGGTTCTTGACGGCGGTCTCGTTGTCCACCTGCACCGCGAGATCGGTGACGCCGGCGTCGAGCTCCTTCTTGGCGAGCACGAGCGGCTTGGGGCATTGCAGCCCGAACGCGTCGATGATCTTGGCTTCCATAGCGTATCGCTCCTTTCCTCCGCCGCGCCCTCCGACGCGGCGGCTTGCAAACGGCTCGCGCGGCATCCTCGCGCGAAAGCCGCCTCTCCTGTCAGTATCGGGCTTCTGCTCCTGCCAGCATCAGCCCAGGTCGAAATAGCACCTAGTCCTGTTCCGCATCGAGCGCGATCGCGCGCAGGGCCGCGAGGGCGAGCTCGACTTCCTCGTCGGTGTTGAGATACGAGAAGCTGAAGCGCACCGCCCCCTGCTCGACGGTGTCGAGGGCCTCGTGCATCAAAGGAGCGCAGTGCGCTCCCGCGCGCGTGCAGACGCCGAACTCGCTGTTGAGCCGGAACGCCACCTCGCCGGAATCGATCTCCCCCACGTTGAGCGCGACGATCGCGCAGCGCCCGTCAGCGCCGCCGCCGAGGATCCTGACGCCCGGAATCGCCGCGGCTTCTTCGCGGAACCTTTCGGCAAGGCGCCTGTCGTGGCGGCAAACCTCCTCGATCCCCTGTTCGAGGATGAAGGAGACGCCGGCGCCGAGGCCCGCTATCCCATGCGCGTTGAGCGTGCCAGCCTCCAAGCGCTCGGGCATGAAGGTGGGATGCAGCTCGTCGAAGCTGTGAACGCCGGATCCGCCCACTTTCAACGGACGGACGTCGACGCCCTCCGCGACGCACAGTCCGCCGGTGCCCTGCGGGCCGAACAGGCCCTTGTGCCCGGTGAACGCGACGACGTCGAGCCCCTGGCCTCCCATGTCGATCGGCCAGGTGCCGGCCGTCTGCGCGACGTCGACCACGATCCTCGCCCCGTGCGCATGAGCCATGCGCGCGATGCGCTCGACGTCGTACATATCCCCGGTGAGGTTGGAGGCGTGCGTGACGACGACGAGCCGCGTCGAGGGTCTGAACAGCGCCTCAAGCGCGTCGTAGTCGAGGGATCCGTCAGCGGAGATCGGAGCGATGTCGAGCTCGATGACGCCCGCGTCGCGCAGGCGGTAGAGCGGTCGCAGCACCGAATTATGGGACGCGGCGGTGGTGATCGTATGGTCGCCCGCTTCGAGCAATCCCGCGATGGCGGTGTTGAGCGCCTCGGTCGCGTTGGACGCGAACGCCACGCGCGACGCGTCGGGCGCACCGATGAGCTTCGCGATCGCAAGGCGGGCACGATAGACGGCCGTGTCCGCTTGGAGCACAGAGGCGTGCACGCCGCGGCCGACGCCGCCGAACGTGCGCATGGCATCCACTACGGCGTCGACGACCTGGGTAGGCTTGGACATCGTAGTGGCCGCGTTGTCGAGATAGATCATCGCAGCCTCTTCCCGATGGGACGATGGGTGATGGCGGAATGGTCGAAAATGCGTTAAGACGCCTTCCAACCAGCAGAAAGAATGTTAGGCTTCTTCAACGTACTTGCAGAACGCGACGCGTGCAGAATTCGCCATCACGCTACGAGAGAAGCGCACGCCTATACTAGCACGAGTTGACCGACAAACAGGAAAGGCTTTCGCACCATGGCAGGATCTCCCCAGCATGAAGCTTTGCGCTCGCTGCCCCAAGTGGAGGAGCTGCTCCGCGACGCGCGGTTGCAGCAGATCGCCGCGATCCTCCCACGCAACGTCGTCGTGGAGGCGGCGCGCGTCGCCGTCGACGCGGTGCGGCAGCTGATCCTCGGCGGAAGCGAGGCCGCCGTCGACGCCAACGCCATCGCCGCCGACGCGGCGCGCCGCGCGTTGCAGACCGCGCGACCCTCCCTGCGTCGCGTCATCAACGCCGCGGGCGTCGTGATCCACACGAACCTGGGGCGCAGCGTCCTGGCCGACCAGGCTGTCAAAGCGGCCGCGAGCGTCGCGGGAAGCTATTCGACGCTGGAATACGACACCGACGCGATGGCGCGCGGCAGCCGCCACGATCACTGCGAGCGGCTGATCTGCCTTGCGACCGGCGCCGAGGCGGCCATGGCCGTCAACAACAACGCCGCCGCGGTGCTGCTCGTGCTCACCGAGTTCGCCAAGGGTCACGAAGCCGTGGTGTCACGCGGCCAGCTGGTGGAGATCGGCGGTTCGTTCCGCATCCCCGACATCATGGAGCTCTCAGGCGCGCGCATGGTGGAGGTGGGCACCACCAACAAGACGCATCCGGGCGATTACGCGCGGGCCATCACCGAGGACACCGCGATGCTCCTCAAGGTGCATCCCTCCAACTACCGCATGGCGGGCTTCACCGAGACCGTCTCCATCAAAGAGCTGCGCGCGATGGCCGACGAGGAGAACCGCCTGCGCGCCGAGGAGCGTGCCGAGCGCCCGGCGGCGGTGCGCCGTGTCCGCGACGAACGCGAGGATGCCGACCTGCTCGTGTACGAGGACCAGGGATCCGGCGCGCTCATCCGCCTCACCTGCTTCGGCGAGTACGCCGAGCCGACCGTCGAGGAGTCGCTGCGCGAAGGCTGCGATCTCATCTCATTCTCGGGCGACAAGCTGCTCGGCGGACCCCAGGCGGGCATCATCGTCGGCAAGAAGCAGCTGATCGACCGCCTCAAGGCGAACCCCCTCGCACGCGCCGTCCGCCTCGACAAGATGACGCTCGCCGCGCTCGAGGAGACGCTGCGCATCTACCTCGAACCCGAACGCGCGCTCGCCGAGATCCCCACCTTGCGCATGCTCTCCGCCACGCCGGAAGAGCTGCGCCCCCGCGCGGAGGCGCTCGCGAAGGCGATCGTCGCCGCTCTGTCCGCCGATGCCGCCGACATCGACGTCGTCGACGAGATCTCGCGCGCGGGCGGCGGCGCCCTGCCCATGTGCGACATCCCCACGCTCGCCGTGCGCGTCTCGTTCCGCAAGGGCAACGCGCTCGATTGCGACCGCTCCCTCGTCTCGCACCGCAGCACGCCGATCATCGGCCGCCTCAAGAAGGACGCGCTGCTGTTCGACGTCCGCACGCTCGTCCACGACGACGAGGTCGACGCGATCGCCGCCGGACTCGCCGCCTACTTCGAAGGGATCTCCCGATGACCGACGCCAGCACCCCCGCGCCCTCGCTGATCCTGGGCACCGCAGGCCATATCGACCACGGAAAATCAACGCTCATCAGGGCGCTCACCGGCACCGATCCCGACCGCCTCGCGGAGGAGAAGCGACGCGGCATCACCATCGAGCTCGGCTTCGCGCAGCTTGCGCTTCCCGACGGCAGGACGATGGGCGTCGTCGACGTGCCCGGCCACGAGCGCTTCGTGCGGCAGATGATCGCGGGCGCGACCGGCATCGACGTCGCGCTCCTGTGCATCGCCGCCGATGACGGCGTCATGCCCCAGACGGTCGAGCATCTGCACGTGCTCGAGTTGCTCGGCGTGCGCACGATGGTCGTCGCGCTGACCAAATCCGACCTCGTCGACGCCGAGTGGGCGGAGTTCATGCACGACGAGATCCGCACCCGCCTTGCGGAGACGCCGTACGCCTCGGCCCCGATCATCCCCGTGTCGGCAAACGACGGAACGGGTTTGGACGAACTCAAGCAGGCGATATCGGACGCCTGCGGCAAGACCGCAAGCGTCCACGACGCGGACGGCGCTCCTGCGCGCCTGCCGATCGACCGCGCCTTCACGATCAAGGGCTCCGGCACCGTCGTCACGGGAACGCTCTGGAGCGGCACGGTGAGCGTCGACGACGAGCTGGAGCTGCTTCCCGTCGGGCGCCGCGTGAGGGTGCGCAGCGTCCAGGAGCACGGAGCATCCGTCCAAACCGCCGCAGCGGGATCCCGCACGGCGCTGAACCTCGCGGGCGTCGGCACCGATGAGGTGCGGCCCGGCATGTTCCTCGCCACCCCGGGAGCCATCGAGCCGACGGACCGCTTCGACGCATGGTTCACCTACCTCGGCTCAGCGCGCAACGACAACGCCTTCGAATCAGGGACGACCGTGCGCGTCGCGCACGGCACCTCCGAGATCCCCGGCCGCGTGCTGCTGATGGACGGCGCTTCCAAGCTCGAACCCGGCGCCTCGGCGCTCGTGCAGGTCAGGTTGGAGGAGCCTTTGCCGCTCGCACGCGGCGACCGCTTCGTCGCCCGCACGTTCTCCCCCGTCGAAGTCGTCGCCGGCGGAGGGATCCTGCTCTGCCATCCGCGCAGGCGCACCACGCTATCCTCCGACGAGCGAGCGATGCTCGAGGCGCTGCGCGACGGTAACGACGATGACGCCATCGACGCCTGCATCGCCGGGGAGGACGGCCTCGTCTCCGCGACGTCGATCTCGCACGCATGCGGGATCGCGCCTGCCGCCTGCGCCCAGCGCCTGCAGCGGCTTGCCGGAGACGGAAAGCTCGATGCGCTCCGCGCGCCCAAGGCCAAAGAACCGCTCTACGGGAATCCCGCACGCATCTCCTCGCTGTGCTCGTCCGTGGAGAACGCGCTCATGAAGTACCACACGCTCAACCCCGAGAAGACGGGAGTGGGAAAGACGGAGCTCGCGCGGCTTGCCGGGAAAGGCCTCGACGGGGACGCCTTCGACGCGATCCTAGATCGCCTCTCCTCCGAAGGCCGCGTGATCCTCGACGGCGGCGAGGTGAACCATCCCAAAGCGGGCGCGGGCGCCAAGAAGCAGGAGGAGCAGGCGCGGGGCACGCTCAAGGAGGCCCTCGACGCGGCCGGAATGACGCCGCCGACGATCGCCGCCCTCGCGCAGGAGCATGGGTTGTCAACACAGCTCGCCCATAAAGCGCTCGGCTACCTGGAGGAGCAGGGGCTTGCGCGCCGCGTCGGGGACTACTACTTCTCGACCGTCGCGATGGAGAAGGCGGAGGAGACCGTTGTCTCGCACTTGAGGACCAACGGCCCTTCAAGCGCCGCCGATCTCAAAGACGCGCTGGGCGTGACGCGCAAGCACGCGATCCCCCTGCTCGAGTACATGGACACGCGCGGCATCACCCGCCGCGATGGCGACCTGCGAAGACTTCCCTAGCAGCATCGACGCCGCTTCTGCAGCGGGTTGCAAACGTGGTCTAAATCTGAGAAGTTCAGCTTACGCAGAGACTTTAGCTGCGAGTCGATTCTTGCGCGGGGACTTTAGCTGCGTGTTACTTCTTGCGATGAATTGCGGCTTGCATTGCCGACTGCGGCTTCGTAAGTTGCCACTTCGGGCTTATACGCTTCTTCTGCGGAGTTCTGGACATTCGTTTTGTCCATAACTCCGCAAAATGATGCGGTATTCTCATTCTTCGGCTGCTCGGACTGAAGATTGAGCAGGTCTTCCCATTTTCGACGTCTGAAGAGGGGTATTCCGGAAAGAACTGCCCAAAAGCAAATACCTCGCTCGGCGGAGTTGACCCGAAGCGAACGACGATGCGGCCGACGAAGCGAAACAGCCACCAAACGAAAAACGGCCGCGTCCAAAGAGGCGCGGCCGTATCGTTTCCGTGGCGGAGATGCATGCGAATCGAACGCACCCGAGACGTTCTGCGCGCCTCACAACGGCTTTGAAGGCCGCGGGGGCCACCAGGCCCCATCCATCTCCGTTTTTCAACCCGAACCATGCTAGCTTAAAGTCATCGGCTCGTCACTACAAAACACAACTTTCAACCGCAACTTCAGCAATTTCCCAACCGCACGTCATGCAGATGACGGCGCGCGGCATCAGCCGCCTCCCGCAACGTCGCGATCGGCGTCGGCGGACGGTCGGCCATGCGATGCTGGGGAAAGAACCTCGTGAGATGATAGGTGATGCCGTGATCGAGCGAGGCAAGCCACCGTGCGGCTTCGGCGATTTCCTCGACGTCGTCGTTGAGGCCCGGGATCACGAGCGTCGTGACCTCGAGGTGGCAGCTCGGCGCGGCGGCGAGCCTCTCGATGGTCCGGCGGACCGTGAGGAAATCGCCCCCGACGATGTCGTAGAAGCCCTGAGAGAAGCCCTTGAGATCGATGTTCGCCGCGTCGATCAAAGGGACAAGCTCCTCAAGCGGCTCGTCGCAGATCACTCCGTTGCTCACCACGACGTTGAGAAGGCCCGCTTCGTGGGCGAGACGCGCGCAATCCCGCACGAACTCGAATCCAACCAGCAGCTCGTTGTAGGTGTAGGCGATGCCGATGCAGCCCCGATCAGCCAAACGAAGCGCCTGCTCCACCAGTTCGCCCGGCTCGACGCGACGCCAGCGGACCTCATGCTTGCCCGCTTGGGCGATCGAGGCGTTCTGGCAGAACGGGCAGGAAAGGTTGCAACCGAAGCTCCCCACCGACAGCACCGTCGAACCCGGATGGAAGCGCGCGAGCGGCTTCTTCTCGATCGGGTCGAGCGCGAGGGAGGTGGCAAGGCCGTAGTTGAGGGAAACGACCACCCCGTCGCGCGCGACGCGCGCTCGGCACCGTCCCACCGCCCCCTCGGCAAGCGAGCAGCGATGGGGGCAGATGCGGCAGACCGCACGTCCGCGCCCCGCCTCCCCGGCATCGGTCTTCGGCGCCATGCCGCATGGCCGCCCGCGAACGCCATCCGCGCGTTGCCTCTGCACCTCCCCGCCCTCGAACCTCGACGATGTTCGAGAGGAGCGACCGAGAACCCCCTTCGCGCGGGCAGCGCGCTTATCCATGGCGGGCCTCCCCTCCCCGGGTGTGCCGCTCGACGCGGAAACGCTCGAGCTCGATATCGCGTTCGTCCCAGCCGATCCCCGCCTTCCGTTTGGCGATCGCGACCTGCTGCTCGACCGTGTCCACCCCTTCGAGGTTGGGAAGGAGCAGCCCGCGGCGCCATCCCTTCGAGACGATGACGCCGTACTCGCGCACATCGAGATCGCCAAGTCCGGCGGCAGGCTCCGGCTCCTCGAGGACGTCGACCGAATATTCGAGATAATCGAGCTCGTCGGGCGCAACGGGAGGGAAACGCGGATCCTCGCTCGCCGCGAGCACGCCGTTGCGGATGATCTCGCGGGCCAGGTCGGGCTGGGTTGGGCCGATGGTTCCGATGCAGCCCCTCAACTCTCCGCGCTCGTGGAGCGAGACGAAAGCCCCCGCGCGACGGTGCAACAACTCCTCGGGAGCGTCCTCGGGCACTTCAAACGCCATCCCCGTCGTCACGAAGCGCTCGACCGAAGCGCGCGCCAAGGCGACGATGGGATCCGCATCCTCATACCGCCAGACCGCGCCGCCATCCTCCTTCACCACCATCGTCATGCCTCCTTTTCAAACGCTGCCACGCCGTAGCCGACGCCGAACGGCCCCTCGTAGCTCAAAAGCTCGCTTGAATAGCGCATTCCCTCGAGCGCGCCTGCCATGATCTGGAACGATCTCAAACCGCATTCGGCCGCCGCCTCGCAAAGATCCTCATCGAGCGAGAACAGCCCGTCCAAATCTCCCGAGGAGAAGATATCGACGATGGCCCGGTCGAACACCGGTCCTTCCGGAACGAACCCGTAGGGGCCGTCGGGTTTGAGCTTATGCGAGAGGTCCCCGCTGGCGATGAAGACGCATCGGCGTTGCAGCTCCTCGGCGCAGTAGGCGATGGCTTGGCCGAACGCCCGATGATCCTCGGCGGGAAGCAGCGAGAGCCCTACGCGCACCAGTTCGCAGGAAACGTCCTGCCCGTTGATGAAATGAAGGGGGACGTACGTGGCGTGGTCCAATTCCGCCGAATACGCCGCATCGCTGACGGCGGGGATCCCCCTGTCGCGCGCGACCGCGAGCAGCGCGTCGGCGAACTCCACGTCGTTGGCGACCTCGATCCCGCCGTCCCGCACGTTGAACCGGCGCATGTCGCCGTGCGACCGCTCCCCCGTCGCCACGAAGAAGCAGTCGCGGAAGAACGGGGCATGCGGAGACGAGACGATGAGGGTGTCGGGCCGATGGGCGGCGATCCTCCGGGCCACCTCCTCGTAGGCATCGACCGTCGATTGAATGGCGCGCTCCTCGCCGCGACCCACGGAGGGCACGATGAGCGGCGGATGCGGCACGGCGTACGCAGCGACGATTCCCATGGCTATCCCCTTTCCTGCATGGCTTGCACGAGTCCGCACATCGCGGGCTCGGGATAGACGGTGCGCGGCACGGCGGCTAGGGAGCCTCGCCGGGTCGCGGCTGCATCAGCCGGCGATCTAGCCGAGTTCGGCCAGGCGCTCGTTGGCGAGCTTGACGGCGGGAAGCTGGTTGCCGTTCTGCACGACGAACAGCAGGCATTCGCGCTCGTCGGCGGCATTGCCTCGCGATTTATGCACACTCGCCTCGAGCAGCGCGTCGGACACGCGGATGCGCATCGGATACCCGTCGTTGCCGCGGATGGCGGAGAAACGCTGCACGAGCGCCTCGTCGTCGCCGTCGCGGATCGCTTCGAGGATGCCGCGTTCCCAGTTGAGGAAGTTCATGCGGCTCACGTCGTCAGGATCGGTAGAGCCCGCGAGCACCGCCTGCGCCTGGTCGACGACCTCGAGCGCCTGGACGACGCCGAACAGACGCTGGACGAGCGGCTCGATGTTGACGAGGATCGCCACCTTGGTCTGCGGGTCGGTGGCCATCTGGGCGCTGGAGAGCATGGCCTGCCCGATGCGGGCGGCGTCGTTGCGCTGCCCGAGATCGTCGAGCGCGAGCGCGTAGAACGACAGGAACCACGACCCGGTGCTGTCATAGGGGGGACGGATCTCCGACGCGACGACGCGCGCGGACTCGACGAACGCCGCCGGATCGCACTTCTCGTTGTACAGGGAGATCATCTCGTCGGCCTTGCGGTCGGCTTTCGCCGTGACGATCTTCTTCGCGGTGAGCAAGCTCACGATCATGAGCAGGATAGCCGCGATCAGGCCCGGGAGCGTCGCGACGATGTAGAACCCGAAGATCCACGACAGCGCGGTCACGAGGATGACCGGCGTGGCGACGCCGATGATGTAGGCGATAAAGGCGTAGTTTCTGAAATAGGGCAGCATCGCTTCCCACCTTCGCAATAGCAGCTTGCATCGCCCCTATTGTAGCAGTACGCGAACAGAAGCCGTGCAGCGGTCTGCGGACGCGGGCGAAAAGCTCCACGCCACGCGACGGGCAGGCAGCTCGACGCACGTAACCGTGACAGATGAGAGGAAACTCACGAAGACCCATCCTGCGCGCATGCAGCCGGGCATGCGCGCGCCGGGCAGCGCGATCGACCCGCGGCTCCGCCGCTCCTACTTCGGGAAGAACGCGGTGGAGATGCCCGTCGCGCAGAATCCCAGGAACGCGACGATGAGCGCGATGCCGATCTGCTTGGCAAGCGGCGTGCGCGCGAGCACCTTGAACCGTTTGCGCAGGGGCCTTCGATCGCAGATGGCGAACGCCACCGGAACGAACATGAGGAAGAACATCAAAAGGTACGACAGCAAGCGCAGCCAGACGGGCGCCGTTGCCGCGGTATCTGTCGCCACGGGGTTGAGCGCGCTGTTGATGCAGGCTGCGAAGAAGAATGCGAGCAGCAGCACGAGGATGACGTTCCATGCGATGCCGAGCGCAGGCGGAACGCTCGCGAGAAGGCTGCACAGGCTCGCACGCAGCGCCTCAAGAGGCGATCTGCCCCGAGCGTCGGGCACCTGTCCGGCGAGCGCCTGGAGGAACGCATGCTTGAGCTCATCCGCGCTCGCGTAGCGATCCGCGGGATCGAAGGAGGCGGCGCGTTCGATGAGCGCCCTCAGCTGCTCGGGGACCCCCGGCGCCCGCCAGCGCTCCGCGCGCGCATCGGCGTCGGGATTCCGCTCGGTGAGCAGGTAGTACAGCAGAAGACCGAGCGCATGCACGTCGGACCGGACGTCGGTCTGGCCGAATCCGAACTGCTCCGGCGGCGCATAGGCGCGCGTGCCGAAGCGATGCGTGTCGACGTCGGCCTCCGCGTCATAGGAGCGCGCGATGCCGAAATCGATGAGCGTGAGGGCGCCCTGCGAGAGGATGACGTTGGAGGGCTTGAGATCGCGGTGGATGATCGGCGGATCGAACGACTCGTGCAGCTCGGAGACCGCGTCGCAGAGCCGCGGAAAGATGTCGGCGGCGAGCACGACGGAAGGATCGCAGCGATAGACGATGTCGGAGAGCGTCTCGCCCTGCACGTACTCGGACACGACGACGAGCTCGCTGCCGGTCGTGTAGCACTCCTCGATATGGGGAAGGTAGCGGAAGCGCCTCCCCGCCTGCTGTGCCTGCCATATCCGCTCGTAAGCGCCGCCGAGCCCATGCTCGGCGCTGAACCGCTTCCGGATGAACGGCCCGCGCTCCCCACCGTGGGCGCCGACGAAATACACCACCTCGGTGGATTCCGCATCGTTCGAGGAGAGCACGCGGTCGACCCGGTAGCTGTCGCCCCGTTCCAATGCGTTAAGATATGCAGCCAATTCCTCCGCCATGGACTCCATGGTAGCAGAATTCCTAAGGTTGATTCATGGCGGCGTTCGTTGCTAAGCGGTTTTGGGCAGACGTGCGAAGCCCACGAAAGACAAAACCGTCTGGATGATCACGAACATGAAGTACATCGGAAACAGAACCATGGATACAGCATAGAGGATGCCGCTGGTCAGCGCGAAGGGACGAGAGCTCAAAGCCCAGGCCAGCGCATTGAAGATCGCCGCAACTCCCGCGCACACCGCATGCGGAGCGACAAGCGTTCCGGCGATCACCGCGCCCGCTGTTTCAGGACCCGCCTCCGCACCGCTGACGACACCGGTGAAATACGAAATAATGTATACGGCATACACGATGCCGAGAATCGCGGAAATTAGCAGCAAGACGCTGCGCTTCTTTGACGAAGTCTGCATGATCACCTCTTCTGTTTTCTTGAACGGGAGTGACGGCGTCGGATGCAAGCAGCGAAAACGCGTTCAGCAAACGGTTTGCTCGCCAAAGCGGAACAGCTCTTCGTTGACTGCTTGAAGCGAGAGGCGCTTGCTAACGCAGAAAATGATGATCGCGTCTCGCCTGTTCTTACAATACAGGGGGCTCACCCCGGCTATCTTCATCAGCCTACTTGCCTCTTTGAGGGTGAGCCCCATGCCGAAGACGAGCTGCAACACCTTGTCCCGAGAAGGATTGGCGCGCTGCCCCGCGAACAACTGATACCCATAGGTCTCGTTCAGTCCGGAGCGATGGATCGCATCGGCGCGCTCGATCCCATGAAGATCGAGGAGTTCCCGCAGGTAATCGGACAAAGACCTCTCGCGAACCTCGTGGGATTCGAAAAACGTCTGAGGATCCGATGCGGACAGCAGCTCGTCGAGAAGCTCTTCTGTCAACGGCTCTTCCACGCGTCGTTTCCTCCTCCGCTTTCTTCTCACCTTGGGCATTGTATCAACGCTGCGATGTCAATCCGAGCAACTTGCCTGTAAGCTAGGCGACGGAGAACGAAGCCTCGGCGAGAATCTCGTCGCTGAAGCTGATGAGTTCCTGGCACTGCACGGTCACATCGGACTGGTCGTCAAGAAGGAACGCCTGGTAGACCGTTTGAGTAGCTCCAGGCTGCACCTCTTTGAACGAAGCCTGCATGTCATAGGTTTGATCAGCGACCGAGATGGTGGCGAAGGAGAGCTCGACACCGTTCTGGAACGCCTTATCATCGATGGCCACCTCGAACATCTGGGGATCGCTCGAGTTGTTCGTCCAGGTGTAGGTGACGACGATGGCCGGGTTTCCCTGATAATCCGACGTTACAGCGCAAGCGTCGATGGTCACCGGATATTCCGTCTGCACCGCTTCCTGCTGTGCGGCTTCCTGCAACTGCCCTTCATCAGACGACGGCTTCTGCCCCTCGTCGGATGAGCATCCGAACAAGGCGAGACCACCTGCCATCATCGAGCAAACGACGACGCCAGAAACGATATTCCTCATCATTGGACATTCCTTCCTCTCTATAACGAAGATGGGACTAGATTAGCCAAACACCAAGTGCAATTCATTAGCTGCCAGCTAATGAATTCACCCTTTTCAGTTGCTACGATCTAATGCATCGACCTGCAGCGATACAGGCTTTGCGTCGATAAAGGCCTTTCGGCGGGATCTTATGCAAACGACAGGAGGATGGGATGGAATGCCCCGAGTGCGGTAGTGACAATGTTCAAGTACAAATGGTCGAGCAAGGTCAAACGACAAGCAAAAAAGGAGTTGGTTTCGGGGGCCATATGAACAATATGGCACGAGGCATGACCGCGGTCGCGACGCTTGGCATGTCGAACCTCGTATGGAAGAAATCGAAGGGGACGAACAAAACGAAGACCGTTAACGCGACGGTGGGAATCTGCCAGAATTGCGGACATACCTTCGAAATCAAGAAAGGCAAGTTCGGATCCGCCCCTTCCAGCATCTTCAGGTAAAGACGAGACCGCCATCGCGGGCAGCGACGCCATCCGCGTGCTGGAGCAGCAGCGATCTCCGAAACGGAAAGCGCCCCGTCCCGCCGCATTCTAGATGGATGCGACGGGACGGGGCGCGTGCTCTTCGTTGAACGATCGCGTCGGAAAGCCCGCGATGGCAGGATACGCCAAGCTCCTAGTCGTGGATGCCGTCGTTTTGGCGGATCAGCTTGCGCTTGATCTTGCCGCCGATGGTCTTGGGCAGCTCGTCGACGAACTCGACGATGCGCGGGTACTTGTACGGGGCGGTCGTGTGCTTGACGTGGTTCTGCAGCTCCTTGACCAGCTCGTCGGAGGGCTCGTAGCCGCGCGCGAGCACGACCGTGGCCTTGACGACCTTGCCGCGGATCGGGTCGGGCGCGGCGGTGACGGCGCACTCGACGACGGCGGGATGCTCGATCAGCGCGCTCTCGACCTCGAAGGGGCCGATGCGGTAGCCCGAGCACTTGATGACGTCGTCGTTGCGGCCGACGAAGAAGCAGTACCCGTCGGAGTCGCGCCACGCCATGTCGTGGAGGTTGTAATACTCGCCGCCGAGTGCTTCGCGCGTGCGGTCCTCGTCATGGAAGTAGCCGACGAACAGACCCGGAGGATACGCCTCCTTCAGACCGGTGACGCAGATCGCGCCCTCCTCGCCGTCGGGGACCTCGTTGCCCGCGTCGTCGAGCAGCTTGATGTTGAGCAACGGCGACGGCTTGCCCATCGAACCGGGGCGCGGCTCGATCCACGGATAGGTGGCAAGCAGCACCGGACCCTCCGTCTGGCCGAACCCCTCGCGGATCTTCTTGCCGGTGAGGCGCTCCCACGCGATCGTGACTTCGGGGTTGAGCGGCTCGCCGGCCGTCGCGAAGTTCTGGATGCTCGACAGGTCGTAGGACGCGACGTCCTCCTGGAGCATGAAACGGTACATCGTCGGCGGCGCGCAGAACGTCGTGAGCTTGTAGTCCTGCATATGCTGAAGCAGCTTGGTGGGGATGAACTTGTCCATGTCGTACGCGAAGATGCTCGCGCCGCAGATCCACTGCCCGTAGATCTTGCCCCAGCCGAATTTGGCCCAGCCGCTGTCGGTGACGCTCATGTGCAGCTTGTCCTCCTGGACCTGCTGCCAGTAACGCGCGGTGAGGATATGGCCGAGCGGATGCGCGAAGTTGTGGCACACCGCCTTGGCCATGCCCGTCGTTCCGGAGGTGAAGTAGATCAGCATGATGTCCTTGCTGGTCACGCCCTCCTCCCCCGTCGGACGCTCGAACTCGTCGCTTTCGTCGGCGATCAGCTCGTCGAAGGAATGCCAGCCTTCGCGTTCGCCCGCGACGATGATCTTGTCCTTGATGGTCGGCGATTCGGGCAGCGCCTCCTCGGTCTGTTCGACGACGTAGGCGTCATCGACGCACACCATCATCTTGACCTCGGCGCTTGCGGCGCGATAGACGATGTCCTTTTTCGTCAGCTGAAGGGACGCGGGGATGACCGTGGCTCCCAGCTTATGCAGGGCGACCGCGCACACCCAGTACTCCCAGCGGCGGCGCAGGATCATCATGACGACATCGCCCTTGCCGATGCCGAGCCGGCGAAACGCGTTGGCGGTCTTGTTGGAGAGCTTCGAGATGTCCGTGAACGTGAACGTGCGCTCGGCGCCATGGTCGTCGCACCACACGAGCGCGCGCTTCTCAGGCTCGACGCGCGCCCATTCGTCCACGACATCGAAGCCGAAGTTGAACGCCTCGGGCACCTCGATGCGGAAGTTCTCGTAAAAGTCCTCGTACGAGTCGAACTCGATACGCGGGCAGTATTTCCTCAGAATGTGATCCACAATATCCCTTTTCAAGAAAGATGAACGTACAGATCGTTCGTAGCGTCAGCGAGAAGCTGAGAGGTGCCTCTGAGCCGTGGGATCGTGCAGGCGACGCGTACTTCGGTACGCAAGCCTGCGGGATCGCGCGGCTCAGAGGCGCATCGCGGCTTCGCAGCGTCGAGCAGTTTCGCCGGTCGGCAGACCGGCGAAACAAACTACTCCGCAATGATGGTGATGAATTTGGCCACCTTGTCACCGTGGCAGCGCTGGCCATGGGGATGCATCGGATTAAAGTAGATGCTGTCCCATTGGTTCAAGACGATCTCCTTGTCATCGAAGACGACCGTGATCGACCCCTCGATGACGAAGTTGAACTCCTGGCCGCGATGCGTCACGAGTTTGGCGGGCTCGTCCGACGGATCGAGGACGACCAGCAGCGGCTGCATGATCTTGTCCGCGAAGCGCCACGCCATGTCGTCGTAATGGTAACCCGGGTAGCGATCGACTTCCTTGCCCTCGCCGCGGCGCACGACATGGTAGGTGTCTAGCTTGGCGGCAGTGCCGGTGAGGATCTCGGTGAACTCGACGCCGAACTCGCGTGCCATATGGTAGATAGCCGAGATCGGCACGTCGGCACCGGTCTCCTCCCACTTCAGGTACGTCTCGACCGGCACATCGAGCTCGGCCGCCATGTCCTCGACGGACACGTCGCACGCCTCGCGCAAGCCCTTGATACGCTCGCCGATCTCGTGGAGCTCCTGCTCGTCTTCAGGCATCAGACAATCCTTTCAACAAGATGAGAAAAAGGGATGAGAAAAAGGGACAGTCACTTTTTCTCATTAGTTCACAACGCCTCCGAATGAGAAAAAGTGACTGTCCCTTTTTCTCATTCGGACGGCAGGCCAACGGAACCCCTTAAGCTTCCATGCCGATGCGCAGGGCCTGCTTGTTCAGCTCGAGCATCTGCGCCTTGCGGGCGGGAACGCACTTCTCCATCGCCTTGAAGAGCGTCTCCTCCTCGCAGAAGCGGGTCTCGGCCCACAAGCGTCCGGCGCAGATGATGTTGGCGAGCTGCTTGAAACCGGCGTCCTCGGCCATCTGCGTGGCGGGAAGCTCGATGATCTTGGCCTGCGGGGCCGCAGGGACGCTGCCGATCAGCGTCATGTCCGCGACGACGACGCCGCCGTCGGTCACGTCGGGGACGAACTTGTCGATCGAAGGCTGGTTCATCGCGATGAGGGCGTCCGGCGCGAGCACGAGCGGGCTGCCGATGGGCTCGTCGGACAGGCACACGCTGCAGTTGGCGGTGCCGCCGCGCATCTCAGGGCCGTAAGAGGGCAGCCAGGAGACCTGGCGATCCTCGATGAGGCCGGCATAGGCGATCAGCTTGCCGGCGAACAGCAGGCCCTGGCCGCCGAATCCGGCCAGCACCACGTTAAGCGTGCGGCTCATCGGTCGCCTCCTTCCTTTTCGGGATGGGCGATGGGGCAATCGGCGGCGCGGGCGGCAGCCGCCTCGGCGGCGTTGGCGTACCCGTCGGCGACGACGTCCTTGTACACGCCCAGCGGATAGTACGGAAGCATGTTCTCGCGCATCCAGGCGAACGCCTGCTGGGGGGTCATGCCCCAGTTGGTCGGGCACGTGGCCACGACCTCGACGAGCGAGTAGCCCAGGCCGTCGCGCTGCGTCTCGAAGGCCTTCTTGATGGCCTTCTTCGCCTTGCGGACGTTCTTGGGGCTGTCGACCGTGACGCGCTCGAGATACGCGACGCCGTCGAGGGAGCTCAGAAGCTCGCACACGCGGATCGGGTAGCCGGCGGTGTCGACATCGCGGCCGTAGGGGCTCGTCTGCGTCACCTGGTTCGGCAGGCTGGTCGGCGCCATCTGGCCGCCCGTCATGCCGTAGATGGCGTTGTTGATGAAGATGATGGTGATGTTCTCACCGCGCGTCGCCGCATGGACGGTCTCGGCCATGCCGATCGACGCCAGGTCGCCGTCGCCCTGGTAGGCGAACACGATGTTCTCGGGATGGACGCGCTTGACGCCGGTCGCCACCGCGGGGGCGCGGCCATGGGCGGCCTCGATCATGTCGCAGCCGAAGAAGTTGTACGCCATGACCGAGCAGCCGACCGGCGCGATGCCGACGGTGTCGCCCTCGATGCCGAGCTCGTCGATGACCTCGGCCACCAGGCGGTTGACGATGCCGTGCGTGCAGCCGGGGCAGTAGTTGGTCACCACGGGCAGAAGCGCATGGGGGCGCTCGAACACGACCTTCTCCTCTTTCTGATCAGCCATGCCTACTCCCCTCCTTTCGCGGAATCGATGGAAGCGGCCATCTCGCGGATCTTGCCCAGCACCTCGTCGGGCGTGGGGATGACGCCGCCGGTGCGGCCGTAGAACTCGACCGGGCGCGCGCCGTTGACGACCAGGCGCACGTCGTCGACCATCTGGCCCATGCTCATCTCGACGGACAGATAGGCCTTGGCGGTCGGGATCGTCGCCTTGATGGCGTCCTCGGGGAAGGGCCACAGGGTGATGGGCCTGATGAGGCCGGCTTTGATGCCCTCATCGCGCGCGGCGCGCACGGCGGAGCGGCAGATGCGGCTCGTGGCGCCGAACGCAACGAGCACGATCTCGGCGTCCTCGACGAGGAACGTCTCGGCGCGCTGCTCCTCGGCCTGGATCCGCTCGTAGCGCTTGTAGCGCTCGATGTTGAGATCCTCGAGGTCCTCGGCCGTCAGGTACAGCGAGTTGGTGATGTTGTGCGGGCGCTTGTTCTTATGGCCGTCGGTCGCCCACGGCTTGGCGGGCAGATCCTCCGGAGCGATCGCCTCGGGGAGCACGACGGGCTCCATCATCTGGCCGAGCATGCCGTCGGCGAGGATCATGACCGGCGTGCGGTAGCGGTCCGCCACATCGAACGCGTCGAAGATCAGATCAGCCATCTCCTGCACCGTCGCGGGCGCGAACACGACCAGGCGATGGTCGCCATGGCCCATCGCGCGCGTCGCCTGCCAGTAGTCGGACTGGGACGGCTGGATGCCGCCGAGGCCCGGACCACCGCGTTGGACGTTGATGATGACGCCGGGCAGGTCGCTGCCCGACATGTAGGAGACGCCCTCGCCCTTGAGGGACACGCCCGGGCTCGAGGACGACGTCATCGCACGCGCGCCGGCGGAAGCGGCGCCGTACACCATGTTGATCGCGGCGATCTCGCTTTCAGCCTGCAGGTAGGTGCCTCCCACCTTGGGCATGCGCTTCGCCATGTAGGCAGCGAGCTCAGTCTGCGGCGTGATCGGATACCCGAAGAAGAAGCGGCATCCCGCGCGGATTGCGCTCTCCGCGAGAGCCTCGTTGCCCTTCATCAAAACTTTCTCTGCCATAGCATCTACCTCATTACCGTGATAGCCACGTCCGGACACATCGTCGCGCACGAGCAGCAACCCGTGCAGCGCTCCTCATCCACGCATCGCGCGGGATGGTAGCCCTTGGCCGTGATGACGTCGTGGTCAAGCTCGATGATGCCCACCGGGCACGCATCGACGCACAGGCCGCAGCCCTTGCAGAAGCCGTCGTCTACGCTGATCCTCGCCATAATCGCCTTCTCTCGTCTTATCTAGGCGTCGCGCCGTTGCGGCAGCGGACGCAGTTGCCTATTCCCATGGAGCCAGTACGTATAATCCCATACCGTAGAGCGGCGCGTCGTCGAGCATCTGTCGAATGCGGGCGGTTTCCCGGTCGGCGATGCCCTGGTCGAGCCCCTTCGGCATGGTCGCGAACAGAAGCGGCAGCCCGACCGCGTCGGCGCACGACTGCGCGAAGGGGATGCCCTCCGCGATCGTGTCAAGCGTCGTGTCGGACTTGAGATGCGTGTTGCCCACGACCGCCGTGGCGGACAGGTGGCTCGCCTCCTCGATCTCGCGCAGGAAGGCTGCTGCCTCCTCCGGCGTGTGCTCGAAACCGCGCTGGCGGTTGACGACGTAGAGCATCCCGTATCCGGCAGCCTCGATGGCGGCGCTGAACCGCCCGAGCACGGTGGCGCCCGAATCGTCCCCGCCCGCGTCGATGATCAAAAGACGCGGCTTCCCGGCTTCGCCGGCGTCGCGGGACGCCCACTCGATCGCGCCCGCCGTCTCGTTGGTGATGCTCGGGCCGTCCACGTTGGAGCGCGCGTACACCGGCTCGATGAGCCGCACGCCCGCGCCTTCGAGCACCGCCTTGTAATCGCTCGAGCGGAAATACGGGTTGACCACATCCATGTCCGACAGCACGACGTCCCAGCCGGCGCGCGCCGCGTCGATCGCCAGGCTCACCGACAAGCTCGTCTTGCCGACCCCGTAGTGTCCGCAGACGATGGTTATCGGCGCGAGGAGCCCCGCGATGCCGTCGAACCCGACCGATAGGCTCTGCCCCTCGGGCGCATCCACTAGATCAGGCCCTCCGGCACCTCGCGCTCCTTGCGCTCGTCCGCCTCGCGAATGGCGGCGCGGCGGATCTTGCCGTTGACCGTCTTGGGAAGCGCGTCGACGTACTCGATGATGCGCGGGTACTTGTAAGGCGCCGTGCGGTGCTTGACCCAGTGCTGCAGCTCCTCGGTCAGCACGTCGCCGCCCTTGAAGCCGTCCGCCAGGACGACCGTCGCCTTGACGGCCAGGCCGCGCACCGGATCCGGCACGCCCGTCACCGCGCATTCGCGGACGGCGTCGTGCTCGAGCAGGGCGCTTTCGACCTCGAAGGGGCCGATGCGGTAGCCGCTCGACTTGATGACGTCGTCGTTGCGACCGACGTACCAGTAGTAGCCGTCCTCGTCGCGCCATGCGGTGTCGCCGGTGTGGTACCAGCCGTCGTGCATGGCCGCGTTGGTCTTCGCCTCGTCGCGGTAGTACTCCATCATGATGCCCGCCATCTTCTCGCGGACGTCGATGCACACCTCGCCGGTCTCGCCCTTGTCGCACGGCGTGCCATCGGGACGGAGGATCTCGATATGGTACAGCGGCACGGGCTTGCCCATCGAGCCGGGCTTGGGCGTGCTGCCCTTGAGGTTGGCGATGGTGAGCGGCGTCTCGGTCTGACCGAAGCCCTCGAAGATCGTCAAACCCGTGTGCTCCTTCCAGAACGCGAAAAGGTCGGGATTGAGCGCCTCGCCGGCGGTCGTCGAGTATTTGAGCGAGGAGAGGTCGTAGCGGTCGATGTTCTCCTGCATCATCATGCGGTACATCGTCGGAGGGCAGCACAGCGTGGTCACGCGGTACTTCCCGATCAGGGTCAGGATCTCGGACGGATGGAAGCGGTCGAAGTCGTACGTGAACACGCACGCCTCCATCAGCCACTGGCCATAGTACTTGCCCCAGACGGCCTTGCCCCAGCCCGTGTCGGCGATCGTGAAGTGCAGGCCCTCGGGATCGACGTTGTGCCAATGCTTGGCGGTGACGAGATGCGCGATGGCGTACTCCGAGTCGTGCAGGACCATCTTGGGGTTGCCCGAGGTGCCCGACGAGAAGTACATGAGCATCGGATCGCGCGCAAGCGTGGGCCTGCGGTCGAACTCCTCGGACGCGGCGCGCACGCCCGTGTTGAAGTCGAGCCACCCCTCGCGCTCGATGCCGGCGGCGCAGATGCCCTCCGGGCCGGAGAGCGCCGGGCCGATGAGCTCGCCTTCGGGCAGGATCGGCTTGTTGTCCGCATCGACCGGCGTGAGGCCGCCGCCGGCACCGTTCACCAGGATCTTCGTCTCGACGGACGGACACGTTCCGGCGACGTTGTCGATGATGTCGGCGATCTCGCCCACCGACGTGGAGATGATCGCCTTGATGGAGGCGCCGTTCAAGCGGTACTCGAGGTCGTGCTCCTTGAGCATGAACGTCGCGGGCACCATGACCGCACCGAGCTTGGCCAGCGCGGTGGCGACGAACCAGAACTGGTAGTGACGGCGCAGGATGACCATGACCATGTCGCCCCTGCCGATGCCCTGAGCGGCGAGGAAGTTCGCGGTCTTGTCCGACCAGCGCTTCATCTCGCCGAACGTGAAGAGGTGCTCCTCCCCTTCGGGGTTGCACCACACCATGGCGCGGCGGTCGGGATCGTTCACGGCGATGTCGTCGACGACGTCGTAGCCGAAGTTGAAATCCTCAGGGCAGTTGACCTTGAAGGATTCGAGCTGGCCGTCTGCGGCGTAGCCCTCCTCGACGAAGCGCAGATTGATGTTTCTCATGTGATCGGTTTCCTTTGCTGAAGGGGGCGCGGCGCGCCCGGATGGGTGGATTCGACGGTCGAAGGGCGTTTGCCCATCCCGGAAACAAGGTTCGGGAAACGGAGCGGCAAACGCCTAGATAATCGAATCTACCTGGGGCTTCAGCACTACTGCCAGGAATACGCACGGCTCGCCGCCGATGGCGATCATGCCATGGCCGCGGCCGGAGTCGTACATCAGGCAATCGCCGGGGCCGAGCTCCTCGACATGGTCCTCGTAGGCGAAGCGCATCCTGCCGGAGATGATGAAGTCGAGCTCCTGGCCGGTATGGTAGGAAAGGTGGATCGGCTTATCCTGCTCCTCCTCAAGATACGGAGCGGTGACGACGAACGGCTCGGCGAGCTTGTCCTTGAGGCGCGCGGCCTTGTGCAGGTACTCGAAACCGGCGCGGCGCTTGATGGACAGGCCCTCCCCCGCACGGGTGAGCGTGTAGCCGCTCAGATGCGGGTTCTCGCCCGTCAGGATCTCGATGACGTCGACGCCGAGCTTCTTGGCGCATTTGTAGAGGAAGGTGAAGGACAGATCCTGCTCGCCGGATTCCTGCGCGGCGTATTCGGAGAGGCTACGTCCGGTCGCATCAGCCATCTCCTGCTGGGTGATGTCCATATCCTCGCGAAGGGCGCGAATACGCCCCGCGACCTCTTTGATGTTCGGCTCCATGAACGCATTCCTCCTTCGTCGCTCAAGCGTCCCAGACGCATGGTCTTTGCAGCTAACGGTGTATTCTAATGCAAGGCGTCGCGACGCTGCGCAGCCCCTCCCGGATAACACGTTAAAGTTACGCGCTCGAAACATAGAAAAAAGTTCAAGAAAGTTCTTGCAACGCGTCAGGGGTTCGAGTATTATATCTCCTCGCGATGCGGACGTGGCTCAGCTGGTAGAGCACGACCTTGCCAAGGTCGGGGTCGCGGGTTCGAACCCCGTCGTCCGCTCCATTGTCACATCGAGGCCGGTCAAGGCACTGTCTTGCCGGCCTCTTCTATGACAAATCGCGAACATGGCGACGTGGCCAAGTGGTAAGGCAGAGGCCTGCAAAGCCTTCACCCCCGGTTCGAATCCGGGCGTCGCCTCCAAACATGCGGACGTGGCTCAGCTGGTAGAGCACGACCTTGCCAAGGTCGGGGTCGCGGGTTCGAACCCCGTCGTCCGCTCCATTGTCACATCGAGGCCGGTCAAGGCACTGTCTTGCCGGCCTCTTCTATGACAAATCGCGAACATGGCGACGTGGCCAAGTGGTAAGGCAGAGGCCTGCAAAGCCTTCACCCCCGGTT
>ERZ1034920.49-NODE-49-length-82210-cov-8.919360_pt1 | contig 82210 bp, 64 predicted proteins | sample MGYA00520688_ERZ1034920 | MGnify/ENA primary metagenome ERZ1034920 (study PRJEB33766, sample SAMN09781785) | gut metagenome | biome: gut microbiome | host: Homo sapiens | place: Madagascar | study: EMG produced TPA metagenomics assembly of the PRJNA485056 data set... | reverse complement strand
TTGGGCTGGGATATCCCAGCCCAAAAAGTCATTCCGAGATAAAGACATATTCGTAGTGCCAGTTCCGCGTGCTTTGCAATATGCACGGTATTGAGGAGTCCGCAAGCTCCAATATGTATAAAGTTTTGTTTTCGCATCTAAACCAGGATTGAATTCAAGCTTTACCGTATCTTGAGTTAGGCGACCTTCAGACATGTCCAACGGAACGCGTGCAACGGCGCCGAGCAAATCGCACGACTGCGTCAAATCCTTAAGGGAGACATATAAATCCCCTGGATGGAGAAGAATACGCGAATCCGAGTTGCCTGGATATCGTTTCCAGGTTCCGCACTTAAAGCCTCCGTTACGCTGGATGCTTCCCAAACCTAAAAGGACGGGGCCCTCCGTCTCTGAAAGTAAAGCACTTTTATATGTATTTCCCCTAACGAGAGAGATGATATTTCCAAGCTTCATTCCAAATACTTCCTGTGAGAAGCCTTCACATTGTTCTGGTTCACCATGGCGTAATGCATAGTGGTATCTATTTTCGCATGACCCAGCAGCTTTTGCACTTGCTCGACAGGCATTCCCTTGTCGATGGCGTACGTAGCCAGCGTGCGTCGGAACTTATGCGGATGCACACGCCCGACGCTTACCCTGCTGCTTAGTTTTCTCATGGTCCATTCAATAGATCCAACGGTGATGCGTCGCGCTCCCGTTAATGTGGCAAAAAGCGCGGGGTTCGCGTCGGTCCGGCTTTCCAAGTAGGCTCCGAGACTCAGTTTGGTCCGCGCATCAAAGTATGCAGGCCGTTGCTTATCGCCCTTGCCAGTCACGATGCACTCGCGCTCGTAGAAATTGATGTCATCGCGATTCAGCCTGACCAATTCACCGATACGCATTCCGGTAGAAGACAGCATGTCGACAATCGCGCGATCACGCGCGTTGCCGCACGACTCGCGGACAATTTCTAGCTGCTCGTCCGTGAATGTCTCCTTAGCGACAACAGCAGTCTTCACGCGTTTGATCCTTCGAACAGGGCTCTTAACGATATAGTCCTCATCCTCGAGCCAAGAAAAAAAGCTCGACATAATACGCCGAATATTGTCGATAGTAACCTTACTGCTCCCACGCGAAGCTTCGTAATCGTTGAGGTATTTCCGCAAGTCATTGCTATCAATTTGCGTATAAGGCTTCGTCATCGAATCGGTCATCTTCTGTAGCGTGCTCTCGTAATACTCGAGAGTTTTAAGCGAACAACCTTCGACTTCTTTAGCGGTGAGAAACGTTTTGAGCAAACCAGCATTGGGCTCATCGCTTTGCGGCTCAAAAGCCCGCTCCAACGCTGCTTTCAATCGCTTCAACTGGCTTGGTGTGAGAACTGGCTGCATTTCGGCAAGTATGACGTTTATGGTGGCTTCCACAGGGATCCTCGCTGTTGATAAGATTGGCTAATCGGGTTGATTTGGATTGCTCTCATAGCAAAGGCACAGGTGACGGCACATATGGTCTTAGGCTGGGAAATTATCGCTTCGTGCGTGTCTGCCGGAGTAGCTATCCTTGCTTTGTTTGTATCACTCAGGCAGGGGCGAATGGCTAATCGGCAGAGCCTATTCGACCGCCGTTTGAGAATCTGGATCATCGCCGAGAAGCTTATGCAGCTTTACCGGATTAACTCCGAGCTGTCGAAGAAAGACGATGAGCCGCAATTCGCTATTGATCTATGCTTTAAACGGCTGACCAATACGACTTATCTCCAGGAGATTTCTGCCGCTATTTCGCATGTACTCGAAAGCGAGCATCAGCTGAGGCTTCATCTAAAGCTCGATGAGATGAAGTCCCTTTCGATGGAAGCGACTTTCGTGTTCAAAGGTCAACCAAAAACGACGATCGCCGAGTTCATCGATGCTTATCAGGCGCTTCTGTTCACAATCTACCGATACCAAATCATCCTGAATGAGATGCAGGCAAATAGCAGAAAGTTCCACTGGTCACGTGACGAGGCTGTTGAAAAACTGGGAGAAGAAAGGTATAGAGCGGAGCTCTATCGAGCCGAAGACAGACTTACTGCAGCATACGAAAAGCTCGCCGGCAAACGGTCGATTGGCAAGATTCGGCGACAGATTAGACTCGATAGCACCCTGATTGATTACTTGAATACGTTCCGCTAAATGGCAATTTAGCTGCGTAAGGTCGATCTTCGAGACATCGATTTCGCCGGACATGAGTTTGGGGAGAAGGGTATCGCGAAGGGCTGCAAGCTTACGGATCTCAATCTTGTTTGCAATTACTTGGTCAATGATGGGCTGCATGCACTTCGTTTGCATCGCCAACCTCTCTTTTGGGGGCAGAAGCACTTCGGACTCTTCCAGCGCGCTGCGCTTAATATGTCCCATCGTAGTTGCTCGGTCTTTTGCAAGCATGGTGAACCGTGCTAGATGATGTTTTGTCCATGCGTAGTAAAACCAGCTCGGATATACCCCGGACGTTACTTTGAAGAGATGTTGATTCAGGCCGGCATCCCCACCTGCCCAGAACCTCAACAGGAGCGTTCCGGACCACGAGAAGACAAGGTCGCCGTCATGCACGGTGACGCTTTCGTCAATATCGCTTCTACAACGCTCGGCGTCCTTCCCGCATGATTCTTGGCCGAGCTCGCGAATTTTTAGAACAGGCAGACCCTTGTCGCCAATGTTAGGTCGGAATTTCTGCATTGCCAGGCCATTCTTGTAGTCGGCAATATCCAACAAAGATGCGGTATCCCAAGTTTCATCAACCATATTGAGGGACTGTTTAAAGTACGAATCAAACAGCTCTTCTAAATTGCCATTTAACGAAGTACTTATGTTCACCATGGCTAGTCTCAGCATATGCTGATAAGGACAATTTCCTGGATGATTCCCTCTGCCCCGTAAAATTCGTCCGCGCTCCCTATAGCACCCACGGCTTTTTATCGCCAACACCCGTAACAACCCCTCGTGACTTGATATCGAGAACGACACTAAGGCCCATCACAACGCCACTGCTAGAATAAAAAGGTTTGAAGGCACGTTTCAGTGCGATCTCGTTAATGCCGACGGCAAAGAACGCCTGGTCAACAAGTAAATCCCCAAAGGAGGAATCTGCCAATGATATCCATTGAGGAGTTCGAAACAATTTACAACTTGATTCCTGGCGAGCCCGAGTTCGAGCTTTGGTTCGATGAAGATGGCCCCAGCTACATGATCATCAAGTATGCCGATTGCGCTACTTTCCAGCGTTGCGGCAACGGACCCCACGGCAGTGGCGAGTTCGAATACCCAAGCCTGAACGCACTTCTTAGCACCGACCTCCTCGACGGACTGAATCTTCGCAGGGACTGGAGTCGTATCCAAAGCATCATCGCATCGGACAGCTGGCATCTAAACAACCCGAACGACCTTCAACATCTGAAGCAGCATTATCATTGCAACTAAAGTTCGCGTGTCATATCCCGCCCAACGTGAGAACAAAAGCTATGCATCCCCACGCAAGCGCGACAGGAGACTGGCCGATCGTCTAAGACCGAGCTCCACTACTAGCCCCAAGAAGCTCGGGCAGCACCGCAAGCGCTGCCCGAGCAAGCACACGTTGCCTCCGTTGGACGCCCCCCAAAAAAAATCCCCCAGCAGCGCCACACAGCACTGCCGGGGGAACCTCACAGCAAGCAACCTCTACCCCGGACCCGAGGAGCCCTTACTCGCCGTCCTCATATACCACGTTGCCGGCGCAGATGGTGCACTTCACCTTCCCGTAAAGGTCCTCCCCCGCAAACGGGGTGTTCGCCGCCTTCGAGACGAACTTCGGTCCCACGTGCCAGCGTTCGCCTTCGTTGAAGATCACCAGGTCGGCGTCGGCGCCTTCCGCAATCGCGCCCTTGTCCAGCTTATAAAGCTTCGCCGGGTTCAGGCTCATCTTCTCGATCAGCTGCATGAGCGTCAGATGCCCCTTGCGCACAAGGTTCGTGATGCCCAGGGCAAGCGCGGTCTCCAGCCCGATGATGCCGCTGGGCGCCTCGGCGAACGGCTTGGCCTTCTCCTCGGCGGAATGCGGCGCGTGGTCGGTGGCGATGATGTCGATCGCACCGTCCTTCAGGCCCTCGATGATGGCGTAGCGGTCCGCCTGCGTTCGCAGCGGCGGGTTCATCTTCGCCATCGTGCCCTTTTCCAGCACGGCCTCCTCGGTCAGCGAGAAATGGTGTGGCGTTGCCTCGGCCGTCACGTGCGCGCCCATCTCCTTCGCCAGGCGCACCAGCCGCACGGAGTTCGCCGAGCTGATGTGCTGGATGTTCACCCGCGCGCCCGTGTGCAGCGCCAGCATGCAGTCGCGCGCCACCAGCACGTCCTCAGCCAGCGCGGGCGCGCCGCCCAGCCCCAGCGCCTTCGACACGGCGCCCTGGTTCACGCCCGGCGACTCGATGAACGCGCGGTCCTCCTCATGGAACGAAAGCGGCAAGTCGAGCTTCGCCGCGCGCTCCATCGCGCACTTGACCAGGGCCTCGTCCATCAGCGGGACGCCGTCGTCGGTGAAGCCCGCGGCCCCGTGGGCGGCAAGCTCCTCCATGTCCACCAGCTCGCGGCCCTGCATGCCGCGGCTGATGGTCGCGCACGTCAGCACGTTGATGCCGCAGCGCGCCCCGCGCTCGAGCACGTAGCCGAGCGTCTCCACGTTGTCCACGGGCGGCTTCGTGTTCGCCATGCACACCACGCTGGTGAACCCGCCTGCCGCGGCCGACGCGGCGCCGCTTTCGATGTCCTCCTTGTACGTGAACCCCGGATCGCGGAAGTGCACGTGCACGTCCACCAGCCCCGGAGCCACCACGCAGCCCTTCGCCTCGATGATGCGCTCGTAGTCCTCCGAGCGCTGGTATTTGCCGATCTTCGCTATCTTGCCGCCGTCTATCACCAGGTCGAGCACATCGTCGATGCCGCGCGCAGGGTCGATGACGCGGCCGTCTTTCACCAGGATCATAGCGCCTCTTCCTTCAAATGCTCGTACATCACCATCGCGCCGTCGAGGATCGATTCGATGGTGGCGAACTCCTTCTTGTTGTGGCTGATGCCCTTCACGCACGGGATGAACACCATGCCCGTGTCGCAGATATGCGCAAACGACATGGCGTCGTGACCTGCGCCGCTGATCATCAGACGATGCGGGATGCGCAGGCGCTTCGCCGCGTCGAGCAGCTTCTGCTGCGTCTCGGACGACATCTCGATGGGCGGGATATCGGAGGTTTTCTCGCGGAAGTACTTAAGGCGGCGCTTCTCGCAGATGCGCGTGCACGCGGCCTTCAGGCGCGCCTCCATGCGATCGAGGCTGGCCACGTCGATGCCGCGCATGTCGATGCCCAGCTCCACCTCGCCGGGGATGACGTTGAGCGCGTTGGGGTGGTTCGTTACGACGCCCACCGTGGCCACGGACTGGTGCATTGCCTCGGACTTGCCGATCTCCTCGACCTCCAGGATGATCTCGGCCGCCGCCGCAAGCGCGTCGGAGCGCATGCCCATGGGCGTGGCGCCCGAATGCTCCGCGCTGCCGTGCACGTGCACCTTGAAGCGGCGCGGGCCGGCGATGGTGCTCACGATGCCCACGGCGTCACCGTATTCCTCCAGGACCTTGCCCTGCTCGATGTGCAGCTCAAGGTACTCACGGATGCCCTGGATGCGGTCGGGCGTCAGGCTGTAGCCCTTGCGGTCGAACACCTCGTGCAGCGTCTCGCCCTGCTTGTTCACGGCCTCGCCCACGTCGTGCTTGTAGATCTCCTTGGTGATAAGGCCGCTGCCGATGGTGCTCCTGCCGAAGTTGCTGGACTCCTCGCAGCGCATGGCGCCCACGCGAATGGGCAGGTCAAGGCCGTCGCGTTCGGCCCAGCCCATCACCAGCAGCCCGGCGATGATGCCCGCGACGCCGTCGTAGCGCCCGCCTTCGATCACCGAATCCAGGTGCGAACCGACCAGCCAGAATGACTCGTCCATGTTGTACTGCGGACGGTACAGGTAGGTGTTGCCCACCTGGTCGGCGAAGTGGCCGTAGCCCTTTTCCTCGCCGAGCGCGCACAGGGTTCGGTGCATCTCGTCCTCGACCTCGGTGTAGCCAAGCCGGGTCACGCCGCCCGACTCGCAGCTGCCGATGCCGTAGAACCGGTCGAAAAGGTATTCTGCATACTCAACGTCTTCGATAGCGTGCCGCATAGCTTCTCCTTTCGCATATCGGCATAGTAATCCAACGCGCCGCACCAGCCCCCAACTACCACCAAAACCGCACTTCACAGGCAGAAAGCGCGGTTTGTGCGATGCGCTGGGCCCGCACGGCGGGCCCCCGTTTTCGCCGTTGTATTTCGGGAGCGTAAAATCTGCAACAAACCCTTGCAAATATTCGATATGAGAGTATTTTAATTGGAAGTTTGGCCACTTGCGGAATAGGATGGAAATCACTATGCCACACAAAGAAAAAGCTTCCGAGATGAAGCACTACGCCGGCAAAGCCGTGTTCTCCGCGGCCATCGGCCACGCGCTCGACGGTCTGGACCTCATGATCTTGAGCTTCGCGCTCTCCGGCATCATCGCCACCTTCGGCGTGGACAACGCCACCGCCGGCTCGCTCACGTCCATCACGCTGGCGGGCGCCTTTTTAGGCGGCCTGGTCTTCGGCACGCTGGCCGACAAGCTCGGCCGCATCAGGGTGCTCACCTACTCGGTCATCTTCTTCGGCGTGTTCACCCTGTGCTCGGCCTTCGCCCCCAACTTCGAGCTGATGGCGCTGTTCCGCTTCCTGGCGGGCTTGGGCATCGGCGCCGAGTTCGGCCTGGGCATGGCCATCGCTTCCGAGGTTTCCAGCCCCGCTAACCGCGCGAAGGCCACTTCCGCCGTCGGCCTGGGCTTCCAGGTAGGCGTGCTGGTCGCCTCGCTGGCGTCCGCGCCCATCATCGCCGCGTTCGGCTGGCGCGGCCTGTTCGCGGTCGGCGTCGTTCCCGCCATCGTCGCCATCATCATCCGCGCGTTCGTTCCCGAACCGCCCATCTTCGAGGAGCACAAGGCCTCCGGCAAGAAGCACGGCAACCTGGCCAGCCTGTTCAACTCGCCCACGCGCATCAAGTACTCCGTGATCATCATCATCCTGTGCACCGTGCAGAACGCCGGCTACTTCGGCATCATGACCTGGCTGCCGAAGTACCTCAACGGCGAGCTGGGCCTGAGCCTGACCTCCACCGGCATGTGGACCGCCGTCACCGTCATCGGCATGATGATCGGCATCTCGGTGTTCGGTTGGCTGGCCGACAAGGCCGGCCGTCGCCCCGCGTTCTGGACCTTCCAGATCGGCGCCGCCGTCATGATCATCATTTACAGCCAGCTGACCAACCCCACGGCGCTGCTGTTCGGCGGCTTCTTCATGGGCATGTTCGCTAACGGCATGATCGGCGGCTACGGCACGCTGATCGCCGAGCTGTTCCCCACCGAGGTGCGCGGCACAGCTCAGACCGCGCTGTACAACGCCGGCCGCTTCATCGGCGGCGCGTCGGCCCCGGTTGTCATCCCGATCATCGCCGCCGGCCACGGCTTCGGCTTCGCCATCGGCTGCGTGGCCTGCATCTACGTGGTCGCGTTCATCGCCATGTTCTTCCTGCCCGAGAAGAAGGGCTCCGACCTGGAGTAACGGGCTGCGTAAGCACGCTGGGCGCAATCTAGGCCTGCAAGGGCCGGTGACAGTCTAGGTCGCAAGCGCCGAGTGCGCTATGTCAGTTTGACCGCGCTTGCAAGTTTGCAAAGGCGTCGTCCCCGCAAGGGGCGGCGCCTTTTTGTTTCTGCCGGCGCGAAAAGCGCGACGACTCACCGACCCCCGTCACGCTGCCGCAATGGCGCAGCGGCACGCCCGGCACCGTTGCGCTCGCCCAGACCCTGTCGCAAGATCGAAAAGTCGATACGTCTGCGTTTTAACCTCGCATCCGGCACTAGCCCGCTTCGGGAAAGCCTCATACGCCCAGTTCACAGGCTAGGCCGATCGCGGGCTACTGCGGTGCGCGCCATTTAAACGCAGACGTATCGACTTTCCGTCCCACAGCACCCGTTCCCAGTGCAACGTATGCGAGCCAGGCATCAAAAAAGCCCCTGCGCAGCACACGCAGGGGCTTTCAGCTACCTGTTTAAGAAAGCGGTGGGTTACAGACGAACCACGTTGCTTGCCTGGAGCTTACCGTTCTGACCAGTGGTCACGTCGAAGGAAACAGCCTGGCCCTCGTCGAGGGTCTTGAAGCCGTCCATCTTGATCTCAGAGAAGTGCACGAACAGGTCCTCGCCGTCGTTCTGAGAGATGAAGCCGTAACCCTTCTCGGGGTTAAACCACTTAACAGTACCTTCCGCCATTTTAAATCCTCTTTTCTCTCCCGCGCTATCGCACGGGGGTAACACTGCGCGTTGCATGGCGGCAACACTCGCCCTCACCTCGAGAGCACGCGTTCCATCATACGCTAACAGCCAAGGAAAACGTCCGGGAATCTGGCGGGGCGGGAAGATTTAACGTTGTGTTGCCAATGCAGCCACAATCAGAGGCCGGGCATTTGCCCAGGCTGGAATCGTAGCCTTTTCGTAAGGGTTTCCTGTTGACGTTCAGCGGGGTGGACGATCCGCTGCCGGCGTTATTTCGCGCGGAGCTCCCAGAAGGCTGCGGCGTTGCCGGCGCTATCGCGCGCGTAACTCCCAAAACGCTACGGCGCTGGCGGCGGCGACGTTGAGGCTATCCACGCCGTGGGCCATGGGAATCTTCACCGTGTAGTCGCAGGCTGCGATGGTCGAGGGGAACAGGCCCGCCCCCTCGGTGCCGAGCACCATGGCCAGGCGCTCACATGCGGCAAGCTGCGGGTCGCCCAGCGCAAGCGAGCGGTCCTCGAGCGCAAGCGCCGCCACTTTGAATCCGGCGGCGTGCAGCAGCGGGATGCCCTCGGCAGCCCATTGGCGCTGCGTGCCGATGCGCGTCCACGGCACCTGCAGCACCGTGCCCTGGCTTGTGCGGCTGGCGCGACGGAACAGCGGGTCGTGACACGACGGCGTGACCAGCACGGCATCGATGCCGAACGCGTGCGCGGCACGGAATGCGCTGCCGATGTTGGCATAGTTACCCACGTCCTCGAGCACGGCAATGCGACGGGCGCCGGCGAGCAGCTGCGCGGGATCGGGCAGCGCGGGGCGCTCGAAGGCCGCTACGGGGCCGCGCACGATCTTGTAGCCGGTGACCTGGGAGAACAGGGAGTCGGGGATGCGCAGCGCCGGGCAGTCGGGGTGTTGTGCGAGCAGCTTGCGGGCAAGCGGCGCGGCGTCGTCTGCCCAGGACTCGCTTACCAGGAAGGAGCGCGGGCGGACGCCGGCCTCGATAGCCACCGCGATGACCGCGCGCGACTCCGCCATGAACAAGCCAGCGGGCGCGTCGGGCCAAGCAGCCAAATCCGCATCGCGCACACGCGTATACGGTGCCAAGCGCGCATCGTTGACGCAGGTCAGATGCTCATACGGCATAAATTCGTCCTTTCTTTGCCAAGCGTTTGCGGCAAGGCCATCGCGTCGCCCGCAAGGGCCGAGCGGCCGCGAGGGTCGGCAAGTCGTAAGGCTCGCACGGGTCGGGACCGGCGTTGCGGCGAGCCTATTGCTGCAACAGAGTTCGGCTGGTTTGCGCGATTCGCTCGCGCAGTTGGGCGGGGTCGTCGCCTCGCAAGGCCGCAAGCTGGGTCAGCGTTTCCTCGAGCGACCCGCGCACGCGGGCAGCGCTCCACGGGGCGCCCTCAGACGCGGGTTCGTCGGTCTCCAGCAGCAACCGGTCAGCCGGGATGGCCTGCACGTAGGCTCGTCCACGCTTCGAGTCCAGCATGCGCGGGTTCACGCTGAAGTAGCAGCCCACCCGCCGTGCGCGCGTGAGCTGGTCTGACGTGCCGGAAAACCAGTGGAGGATGCAGGCGTTACCTGTAAGGCCCCCGAACACGCTCGCATGCTCGAGTACGTCGAGTACCTGGTCAACCGCGCGAACCGCATGCACCGACAGCACTTTGCGACCCGTGCGGGCACATGCATGAGCGACGCACGCCAGCGCATCAAGCTGAGCCTCACGCGTATCGGCGCGGCGCGGCGAAAGGTCCAACCCCACCTCGCCGATGAAACGGTTACGCGCAACAAGGCTGTACAAGCGATCCCAATCAGCAGCGACATCGTACTCACCGACCCACCAGGGGTGCAGGCCTGCGCCCACGCGCACGTTGACGGCGTCCGCGAGCACCGCTTGCTGCTCCGCAAACTCCGCCGGCGTCACCGTGTTCGAGAACGCGCCCACACCAGCGGCCGCAAGGGCCCGCGCCGCCTGTGTCGCATCTTCGCAAAACCCCAGGTGACAATGCATGTCGAAATAAGCGGGCTCGTCCATGCTCATGCGCCCCCGACAACCAGGCGCACCACCTTGGTGGACAAGCCATAGCGCTGCTTCACGTCAGCGAGCTTCGCAAAATGCGCCGTGCCCGTATGCGCTTGCTGTGCCTCGCTGCTCGACCAACGCTCCAACAAAAGCACCTGATCGGGCGCATCGACTGGCAGCAAGTACTCATACTGCAGACAACCCTGCTCCGCGCGACTCGATTCCGCCATGCGCAGCTGAGCCAAATCGCGCAGAAGGTCGTCGCGTTCGCCCACCGTTACCGTATAGCGAACCTGAAAGAATACCTCATCGTTCATGAAAGCCTCCCCATAGCCCTTACGCTTCCGGCACTTGGGCTATCTCGCAGAGCACCTTGCCTGCCAGCATCTGACCGAAAATCGGCGGCATGAACGACGCCGTGCCCAGGTTGGTGCGCTCGCGGCGCTCGGCGCCCTCCACGGCGGGGCGCTTCACCGGCTCCTCGCACGAGTACAGCACGCGCAGGCGGCGGATGCCGCGCTTGCGGCACTCCTTGCGCATGACGCGCGCAAGCGGGTCGTTGCGCGTTTCGGAGACGTCGGCGAAGCGCAGGCACTCGGGGTGCAGCTTGTTGGCGCCGCCCATGCTGGAGATAAGCGGCATCCCCGTGCGGTCGGCGTACTCGGCGATGGCCAGTTTTGCGGAAACGGAGTCGATGGCGTCGATGAGCATGTCGACTTTCCCCAGGTAGCGGTCGAGCAGCGGCGCCACGTCGTCGGCGCGCAGGAACATGTCGAGCGCCTCCACCTCGCAGTCGGGGTTGATGTCGTGCACCATGTCGCGCACCACCTCGTGCTTTTTGCGCCCGAGCGTGCTGTGGAACGCGATGGCCTGACGGTTGATGTTGGACAGCCCGACGATGTCGTGGTCGATGACGATCAGATGCCCCACGCCGCCGCGCGCAAGCGCCTCCACGCAGTTCGAACCCACGCCTCCCAGGCCGATGACCATGACGGTGGCGGCCTCCACGCGGTCGAGGCCGGCGCTGGTCATGATGACCTCGAGCTTCTCGGTGGGCGTGCCGCGGCGCGTGCGGACGCGCAACGACTCGGCGATCTCCTCACGCGTGCGCGGCGTGGCGGCCGCGGCGCCGGCGGAAGGGGCAAAAGCCCTTGGCGAAGCGCCCGCACGCGAAGCAGATACGGAAGAAGGGGCGCCGCTCGCCGGGGAGTCAACCGCCGGAGCACCGGCGGCCGCCGCTCCGCTCGAGGCCGCCTCGTCCGCAATAGTCGCATTCTCGCTGTTCACGTTCTCGGCCATGCCGCCCCTTTCGCGCGCGCCGCAAAAGCGGCGGTTTCGTGTTTCGCGTTCATCCTAGCATCGCGGGGCGCACGCAACCCTGCAGCAGCGGGCATCATCACGGAAGAAGGGGAAGCGCAAGCGCAAACCCCTTCCCGAACACCAGCTATCTCGGATGGAAAACCCTTCCTTATAGTCGACCGCTTCGAAAAGGAAGAGAAACGAGCGCACATTGTAACGCCGGGAGCGCGAGCGAATTCCTCATCGCTCGCCCGCTCCCATCTGCGACGTCGCTTCCGCAATCTTCTCTTTATCGCGCCCTTCACTATAGAAAACCTTGGCCCTTGCCCCCAAGCTGGAAGCTTTCAGGGTCAGCTTGGTAGGTCACTCAACTTGGACGCAAAAGCCCAACATGTGCGCACGCTCGCAAGTCGAGCTAACGCAAAAGCGGGGCGGGCGCGATTGTTGCGCCCACCCCGCTTGCCCGCTACGAAGCCGTGGTGGAGCTTGTGGACCCGCTGGTTGAGGAACCCGACGAGGAACCGCCCGTGGACCCCGTGGAGCCGCTGTTCGACGAGGAGCTTCCCGTCCCCGCGGAGCCGCTGGTCGAGGAGCCGCTCGACGAGCTGCTGGAGTCGCTTGCGCTACCGCTGCCGGAGCCGCCGGTTTGCGAACCGGACGTGCTGCCGGAACCGTTGCCGGAACCGCCGGTGGTGGAACCCGTCGAGCTGCCGGCGCCGCTCGCGCTGCCCGACTCCGTGCCGCTGGTCGACGACCCGCTGGTGCTGCCGGAGCCGGAAGCCGAGCTATCCGACGACGCGGTGCCGTCCTGATGCACCGGTGCGGCGGAATCCTTCGTGGCGGCGCCTTGCTGATCCTGCGTTGCCGACTGCTGGGATTTGCCGCTCTGCTTGCCCTTCGTCGTGGAACCGTCGTCGGTTTGCGACGTCGAGGTGCCGGTGAACAGCGGCTCGGTCTTGGTGCCCACGCCTTCGCCCGCCGTCACCAGGTTGATGATGCCCGCGGAAATGGCCACCGCGGCCAGGGCCGACACCACCGACACCGCGATCACTCCGCGCTGCATGCGCTGGCGGCGCAAATGCTCGGCACGACCGCGCAGCACGCCCGTCTCGCCGCTTTCGCGCAGATCGCGCACGCTGCGGGTAGGGGTTACGGAAGCGGCCGGGTCGTCGGTTACGACGGAATCGCCGGACGCCGCCGCAGCGCCGGACGCGGACATCGCACCCATCACGCGGGTTGCGGAGGAGCCTTCGCCGGTCGTCGGCATCACGCGGGTTTCGCCCGCAGCTGCGGAAGCGCCCGCCTCGTCAAGCGGGCTCAGCTCGCGCAGCTTGTCAGCGGAAGCCTGCAAGAACTGCTTGTACACCTGCGAAGCAACCGTGGACACCACCGAGCCGACCGCCACGCCGATGACCGAGCCGGCGATGCCGATCTTCGACGACAGCAACATCGACGTCACCGCCGCCAACGCGCCGGCGGCCACCTGCGGCACGGACAGACCTTCGAGCAGCCCGCCTAGGCCCTTGCGCTTGGACGCCTCCTCCGCTTCAGCGGCTTCCGCAGCCGCAGCGCCGTTCGCGCCGAGCATGCCATTCGCGCCCCCTGCCGCAAACGCACCGTTCGCGCCGGGCATGCCACCCGCGCCGGACGCCGAAAACGCGGCATTTGCGCCGTTCACGACAGGCACGCCAGGCGCGCCGCTCCCGCCGTTCCTGCCGGAAACGGCGAACGGCACCGCCACCCGCTGCGTCGGCGCCGGGCGACCCTGAAGCGGATACGGCGCTTGAGCTGCCTGCGCGGGCCTGTCGGCTCGCAAGGGCATTTGCCGCGTTTCGCCCGCCGCCGGCATTCTTGTATCCTTACCCGCGGTTTGCGGGTTTTCCTGCATATGCGCCATGAGCAACCTCCTCATGCTCGCGTTCTCTTGAGCGCGGTTGGCGATCATCGCACTCGAACCTTGTATCAAGCTGAAGGCTACGCGCTTCGTCACCGCCCCGATACCCTTTCAGCCAACATTCACCGAAGCGATACCGACCCGTCAAACAACAAGCGCCGAATCCGCAAAAGCGGGCCGGACGGACACCCGATCAGGTGTCCCAGCTTGACGTCCCAAGGATACGGCGACGGCCTCCTTCTGGCGCCATGCGCGGAAAGCTCATAGCGAAGAAGCACATCTGGGCGGTTTCGCAGGCGATACCAGCTTTTCCGCAAAAGCTGACCTGGGGTTATTCCAGGCACCTGCCGAAATCCATCCCAAAAACCGCCCAGAACTCCAGACTCATGTCAAAATCAGGCCCGTTTTCCTGCAGAACCGTCCAGAACTCCAGGGTCGCGGCAAAAACCGGGCGACCGTCACCCAAACCACCCAGAACTCCAGGGCCGCGACGGATGCCGCACAACCGAAAGCCAGCGAACAAAACGAGGCCGGCACCACGAAGGGATGCCGGCCTCGCTTCAAGCCGTTTGCAATTGCGAAATCCAGCGCAGCGCTCCGCCACCCTCACGCGGCCGAGCCCTGCACGGGGGAGACGCCCGCGCAGCCCCGTCGCAGCCCCGCCATCTTAGGCAAGCGGCCCCGGCGCCCTTACTCCGCGATCTCGATGTGGGGTTGGGGCGCGTCGGCCAGGTCGCCGACGGTCACGCCGTCCACGTACTTCTCGATGACCTCGTCAAGCCCGGCCCAGAAACGCACCGTGGTGCACACGCCGGCGCGATGGCACGGCTCGGGGCCGTCGAGCGCCGCGCAGGTCACCGGCACCGTAGTGCCCTCGACCGCGCGCAGCACGTCGCCCGCCAGGATATCTTGCGGATCGCGCGCCAGGCGGTATCCGCCGCCCTTGCCGCGCACGCTTGCCAACAAGCCCGCCGACACCATGGGGCGCGCAATCTGCTCCAGATACTTCAGGGACAGTTCCTCGTGTTCGGCCACTTCGCGAAGCGACACCTTCGCCTCGGGCCCCGCTTGCGCGATGCACACCGCCAAGCGCAATGCATATCGTCCCTTCGATGAGATAAGCACGATTCCCCCTTATCGATTCCAACTACTTTCGCCAAACCGCCGAAACGTTTGCCGCGAACCTCGCGCACCGAACGCACGCGGCGAACCCATGCGACGCCTGCGACGCTGCCCGGCGCGCCCAACGGGCCCGCCCTCCCGGCGAACCCGCACCCGACGCGAAACGCCGGCGGGCGAGCCTAAGCTCCGCGCTGCCGCAAACCTCGGGCATCGCGAACAGGCTTCCCAACGCCGCCGCGCAAGCATCACGCGCTCGCCAGCATAACGACCCCCGGTCATCCGTCGGTCGCTCGCATCGCCCGGTGTCGCCCTTGGAACATATAGGTTACACTAGACGTAAGGCATGCGCGTTCGCGCTCATTCCGCGGATTGATCCCTTGCAGCAAGCATTTCGCTTGACAAATCCGCGTGTCACGATATCTTAATCCTATCAAACGTATATGAATAAGCAAAGCCTTATTTATAAGAAATGAGAAGGGGAAGAAGATGGCAGACGAGAACATCCTCCTCAACGTGGCAGGTCTTTCGGCCGCCGTGGATGAGAAGGTCATTCTTCACGACGTCGACCTGACCGTGGGCGCTGGAGAGACCCACGTGCTGATGGGCCCGAACGGCGCCGGTAAATCGACGCTGGGCCACGTGGTTATGGGCGATCCCGAATACACGGTGACCGGCGGCAAAATCACGTTCAACGGACAGGATATCACAGATCTGTCCACCGATAAACGCTCGCACGCGGGTCTTTTCCTGAGCTTCCAGGCGCCGGTGGAGATCCCCGGCGTGCCCGTCAGCAGCTTCCTGCGCGCCATTTCCGCAGGCCGCCCGGGGGTGGGCGATATGAAGGGCAAGCAGTTCCGCAAGCACGTCAAGGAGCTGGCCGAGGAGCTGAACATGGACCCGGCCTACCTGGACCGCGAGCTGGGCGTGGGCTTTTCCGGCGGCGAGAAGAAGAAGCTCGAGATGCTGCAGCTGCTGCTGCTCGAGCCGAAGCTGGCCTTCCTGGACGAGACCGACTCCGGCCTAGACGTGGACGCGCTGTCCGTCGTCTCGCGCGGCATGGAGGTCTATCGCAAGCGCTGCAACGGCACGCTCGTCATCATCACGCACAACACCCGCATCCTGGAGCATGTGGACGTCAACCGCGTTCACGTCCTGGTCAAGGGCCGCATGACGGCCGAGGGCGACGCGTCCATGATCGCCGACATCGACGAGAACGGCTTCGAGCAGTTCGAGCAGGCCGCGGCCGCAGCCGCCGAATAAGGGGCAGCCATGGCTAAGCAACGCACCGAGGTAGCGGACATCGACCGCAGCCTCTACGACTTTTCATACGGCGACAGCACCGAGAAGCTCGAGGCGGGCCTGACGCCCGAGATCGTCCGCGAGATCTCAGAGAAGAAGGACGAGCCGGAGTGGATGCTCCAGCACCGTCTGAAGTCGCTGGAAATCTACCAGAGCATGCCCACGTCGGACTGGGGTCCTTCCATCGCCGGCCTTGACATGGACAACATCGTCACCTACGTCAAGCCCAACACCGACCAGAAATCGGACTGGGACAGCCTGCCCGACGACGTGAAGAACACCTTCGACCGCTTGGGCATCCCCGAGGCCGAGCGCAGCTACCTGGCCGGCGTCGGCGCACAGTACGACTCCGAGCTGGTCTACCACAACATGCAGGACACCGCCTCCCGCATGGGCATCGTGTACTCCGGCATCGAGGAGGCGCTGCACGACCCGCAGTGGGAGCCGCTCATCCGCGAGAAGTTCATGACGCTCATCCCGCCCACCGACCACAAGTTCGCCGCCCTGCATGGCGCCGTGTGGTCCGGCGGCAGCTTCGTGTACGTGCCGAAGGACACCAAGCTCGACTTCCCGCTGCAAAGCTACTTCCGCCTGAACGCGAAGGGCGCGGGCCAGTTCGAGCACACGCTCATCATCGTGGAAGACGGCGCCGACCTGCACTTCATCGAAGGCTGCAGCGCACCGAAGTACAACGTGGCGAACCTGCACGCGGGCGCTGTGGAGCTGTTCGTCGGCAAGAACGCGCACCTGCGCTACTCGACCATCGAGAACTGGTCGAAGAACATGTACAACCTCAACACCAAGCGCTCCACCTGCGACGAGGGCGGCTCGATCGAGTGGGTGTCCGGCAGCTTCGGCAGCCATGTGGGCTACCTCTACCCCATGTCCATCCTGGCCGGCCGCAAGTCCACGTGCACGTTCACGGGCATCACGTTCGCCGGCACGGGCCAAAACCTCGACACCGGCTGCAAGGTGGTGCTGGCCGCACCGGAGACCTCGGCTTCCATCGAGACGAAGTCCATCTCCAAGGGCGGCGGCGTGTCCACGTTCCGCAGCAGCGTGGTGGCCACGCCGAAGGCCGAGAACTCCGCATGCAGCGTGTCGTGCCAGAGCCTTATGCTCGACGACCACAGCCGCTCCGACACCATCCCGGCCATGGATATCCGCTGCAAGCACGTCGACATCGGGCATGAGGCCACCATCGGCCGCATCGGCGACGACAAGGTGTTCTACCTGATGAGCCGCGGTATTTCGGAGGAAGAGGCCCGCACGATGATCGTGAACGGCTTCGCTGACCCCGTTTCCAAGGAGCTGCCGCTCGAGTACGCCGTGGAAATGAACAACCTCATCAAGCTGGAAATGGAAGGGGCGATCGGATAATGGGCGCCGACGTTTTGAACAACGTGAACGCGATGCCCGCGCCTACCTGGCATCGCCTTGATATGAACGAAACCGCCGTGGAGCTGCCCGAGGGCCTATCCTTCGCAGCCCAGACGGAAGTGGAGGCCGCCGCCGAGCTGATCGGCGAAGCGGGCGCCTTCGACGCGGCCGTGGCCGCGCTGCAGGAGCGCGTCGATGCGGCTCGCGCCGCCGGCCCCGCCGACACGCGCGCCATTCTGAAGGCGGTCGACCCCGACGTGGACCCCGCCGACCTTGATATCCCGGCGCTTTCCACCTACGAGCACAAGGCCGTGCGCCAGGAGATGGCGAACAACGTGGCCGAGGCGTTCGAGTGCGGCATGGGCGAGCAGGCCACCGAGTGGCTGTCCCAGGCCGCCGGCAAGGCCGCCGCAACCGTGTTCGCGCCGGCCGCAGGCAAGCGCGGCCAGGCCACCGTGCGCATCGCCGGCGTCGACGGCGCCGCCAACGTGGCCGCCATCGACGTGGTGGCCCCCGCGGGCGCTGCGTTCGACCTGACCGTGTCGCTTGACTCCCCCGCCGCCGGCAGCGGCGTGGTGGGCGTGGTGCTGCGCGTGTTCGCCGGCGAGAACGCCCATGTCAACGTCACGTCCGTGCATACGCTCGACGAAACGTGGATGGCGCTCGACGACACCGGCATCGTCTGCGACGAGGGCGCGTTCGTCACCGTCCGCCACCGCATGCTGGGCGCCGCCAAGTCCTACACGGGCTTGGCCACCGACCTGCGCGGCGACCTGTCGCGCGTGGACGTGGACACCCGCTACCTGGCCGCCGGCCAGGACGTGCGCGACTTCAACTACGTCGTGCGCCATCGCGGCAAGAAGACCCACTGCAACATCGACGCCAACGGCGCGCTCATGGGCGAGTCGAAGAAGGTCCTGCGCGGCACTATCGACCTGGTGCGCGGCTGCAAGGGCGCCGAGGGCACCGAGCGCGAGACCGTGCTTCTGGTAGACGAGCGCGTGGACAACAAGACCATCCCCGTCATCCTGTGCGACGAGGACGACGTGGCCGGCAACCATGGCGCCACCATCGGCCACGTTGCCGCCGACCAGCTGTTCTACCTGAAGTGCCGCGGCCTTTCCCAAGAAGCCGCCGAGGGCCTGTTCGCCACGGCAACCTTGGAGGAAACGGCGCTTACCATCGAAGACGAAACCGTTCGCGCGGGCGTCGGCCGCCTGGCCGGCCGCCTGGGCATTCCCTATCAGGAGGTGGAAGGCTAGCTTATGTCAGCTTCCGCAAACAACGCAGAGCTCGATCGCACGGCGTGCGCCGTGGCCGACGCGGCGCACGCCGCCCAGGCCTCGGCCACGGCCGGCGACGTCGTGTGCGCCGCAAACATCGCCGAGAACCCCTACAAGCGCGACTTCCCGCTGCTTGCCAACCATCCCGACCTGGTGTTTCTGGACAGCGCCGCCACCGCGCAGCGCCCCGCCGCCGTCCTTGACGCGCAGCGCCGCTTCTACGAGGAGATGAACGCCAACGCCCTGCGCGGCCTGTACCGCCTGTCGGTCGAGGCCACCGAGGCCATCGAGATCGCCCGCCAGCGCATGGCGAAGTTCATCGGCGCGCCCGACGCGCACGACATCGTGCTCACGCGCAACGCCTCCGAGTCGCTCAACATCGTGGCGAAGACCTTCGCCCCCACCGTGCTTGAGCCCGGCGACGAGGTGTGCATCACCATCATGGAGCACCACTCCAACCTCATCCCGTGGCAGCAGGCCTGCCGCGCGGCCGGCGCGAAGCTCGTTTACCTCTACCCCGACGAGAACGGCGTCATCACGCCCGAGGAGATGGACGCGAAGATCGGCCCGAAGACCAAGATCGTGTCCGTGGTTCACGTGTCCAACGTCCTTGGCGTGCAGAATCCCGTCGAGGAGCTGGGCCGCCGCGTGCATGCGCAGGGCGGCTACCTGGTGGTCGACGGCGCGCAATCCACGCCGCACATCCACGTGGACGTGCAGGCCATCGGCGCCGACTTCTTCGCCTTCTCCGCGCACAAGCTGTTCGGCCCGTTCGGCATGGGCGTGCTGTGGGGCCGCGACGAGCTGCTCAACGCCATGCCGCCGTTCCTCACGGGCGGCGAGATGATCGACTCGGTCACCGAGCAGGACGCCACCTGGGCGCCCGTGCCCGAGAAGTTCGAGGCCGGCACGCAGGACGCCGCCGGCATCTACGCCACCGCGGCGGCCATCGCCTACGTGGAGTCGGTGGGCCTCGACGTCATCGCCGCGCGCGAGCAGGCGCTCGTGCGCTACTGCATGGACGAAATGGCGAAGCTGCCCTTCATCACCATCATCGGCAGCCCCGACCCCGACATGCACCACGGCGTCATCAGCTTCAACGTCGACGGCATCCACCCGCACGACGTGGCCAGCATCCTGGACATGGACCAGGTGGCCATCCGCGCCGGGCATCACTGCGCGCAGCCGCTGCTCACGTGGCTGGGCGTGGAGAACCTTGCCTGCTGCCGCGCCAGCCTGGCGTTCTACAACGACAAGAAGGACGTCGACGCCTTGATCGAGGGCCTCGGCAACGTTTGGAGGACCTTCAATGGCTAACATCTACACCGCCGCGCTCATGGAGCACAACGCGCATCCCGACTACAAGTACGACATGGAGGGCGCCACCGACGAGCACGAGGGCGTGAACCCCAGCTGCGGCGACGAGATGGTGCTGAAGCTGCGCCTCGAGGACGGCGTCATCGAGGAGGCCGCGTTCACCGGCCACGGCTGCGCCGTCTCGCAGGCATCCGCCGACATGATGGCCGACCTGGTCACCGGCGAGACCGTCGAGGAGGCGCGCCGTCTGTGCGGCCTGTTCATGAAGATGGTCAAGGGCGAGACGCTCACCGACGAGGAGAAGGAAGACCTCGACGAGGCGGCCCAGCTGGAAAGCATCAGCCACATGCCCGCGCGTGTGAAGTGCGCCGAGCTGGGCTGGCGCACCCTGTCCGAGATCATCGGCGAATAGGGGCGCGAACAGGGGGCGTGAAACCGCGCTCGCAAAGCCGGGAGGGGTTCGCCCCTCCCGGCTTTTTATGCCCACAGGAAGGTGGCGAAGGCGCTGCAGCGGTGCGCGCCGAACCGCTCGGGATCTGCAGGAACGCTCAAGAAGGAAGCTCACGGAGGATCGACATGCTCGCATTGCACGTATTGGCCAGCGGAAGCTCGGGGAACGCCGCGGTGATCGAGAACACCGCCACCGGCGCCGGCGTGCTGATCGACTGCGGCATCTGCAAGCGCGACTTCCTCAACCGCTGCGACGAGGCCGGCTTCGACCCCGGCCGCATCCAAGCCATGTTCGTGACGCACGAGCACGGCGACCACGTAAAGGGCCTGGGCGTGGTGTTGCGCGGGCTGGCGAAGATCGGCAACGTGCCGCCGGTGTTCGCGGCAGGTGCGTGCACGGCGAACAGCAGCGCGCTGGCGAAGGCGGCCGAGGCGTTCGACGTCCGCGAGCTGACGACGGAGCCCGGCGCCATCGAGGCCGCGGGCATGCGCATCATCCCCTTCGCCACCAGCCATGATGCCGCCGCCTCGTTCGGCTTCCGCATCGAGGACGCCGCCGACGGCGACGCCGTGGGCTACCTGACGGACTCCGGCATCGTCACGGCGCAGGCGCACGCGGCGCTGCGCGACGTGCGCATCCTGGCGCTCGAGAGCAACCACGACCCGAAGATGCTGGCCGCCGGGCCCTACCCGTACGTCATCAAGCAGCGCATCGCGTCGAACAGCGGGCACCTTTCCAATGGGCAGGCCGCCGCCGAGCTCGGCACGCTGGTGGCCGAATCGCGCACCGCGGGCCTGCGCCTGCCGCAAACGGTAGTGGCCATGCACGTGTCGCAGAACAACAACGACTACGGCCTTGCCAGGCGCACGCTCGAGGCGGCGCTCGGCGAAGCCGGCTGCCACGCGGAAACCCTCTGCGGCTACCAAGCCCGCCTCACCACCGCCCGCTAACAGCCGCCAACGCCTCGGACACTTTGAGGACGAAGCGTTAACTGTCCGGATTCCTCGGATGCGGAATGTCGAAACCAAGCGTTGACCGAGGGCACTTCGCACCTGCTCGATTCGGACACCTAGTGCTACGTCCCCGAAGTGTCATCGTGACCCAGCCGCCTCCGTGCAGCAACGCAAGCCGCTGCCGCACCTCACCACCGCCCGCTAAAACGCAAAAGGCGGTGCGCCCCGAAGGACGCACCGCCTAACCGGCAGTTTCCGGCTTCACGCGCCGCAAGCCCCTGGAACGGGAACACCCGCCGCAGGTCGATCGATCACGCCTGCCGCTTCAGCAACGCCAGCGCAACATCGAGCAGGCGAACGAAGTAGCCCTCCGGCTGCGACGCCGCCACCTTCTCGCGAAGACGGGGCACCCAGACAAGCGGATGCTCGCGGATAAACGACGCGATCTCCTCCGCATCCGGTGCGGCCGCATCGCAGGCGGCGGCGCCGGAGGGCTTTTCCGATGCCCGGCGGCAAAGCTCGGACAGGTACAGCAACTCGATGCCCACATGGTCCTCGTACTGGTTGTTCTCGTTGCACAGCTCCAGGCCGAGGGCGCGCAAGCGCTCCCGCATGGCGCATGTCGCCTCGCCGAAGCCGACATGCGAATCAACGGGGCCGTTGGCGGACTCCCAAGGTGCGGCCGCCGGCTTCGGAGGGCCGACGAACAGCTTCGTGAACTCGACGGACACGCGCTGCACCACCTCGGAGCGGGCGGCGTCGGCAGACGCGCGCTCGGCCCAAGACGCCAACGACTCGGCCGAATCGGCCAGCGTACCATCGAGCAGGCTGCCCAGATCGCGCCAGAACGCCGGATCCAAGCCGACCGATTCCGTACGGCTCATAGGAGACAGCAGGCTATTGCCCAAAAACGCATACAGCTGGGATGCGACCATCCATTCCTCGCACGTCATCGAACGCATTTCCCGTCCTTTCAAACCAAACGACCCGTTACGCCATCAAGAAGCGCCGCCCGCGGCGCCCCGGTATGGGGCGCCGCGCAACATGGCCTTACGCCTTCGCAACCAGCTTCTTCGACAGAAGCGCGATGCCCAGGATGCAGAAGCTCACCACCGCCGCCACCACGGCGAACTCGACCGGCTGGGGCATGTACGACCCGGCAAGCGCCCACATGCCGAACCCGTCGGCACCGCGTGCCGCGGTCGATCCGGACGAGATGCCCGGCGCGCCGTACACGTTCGTGACCGTGAAGCTGGTGAACAGCAGCCACACGCGCTTGCAGAACACGCCGCACATCACCAGGGCGCTGGCAGCGACCACCACGCCCGTGCACTCGCGGCGCTTAGCGGACGCCAGCAGCACGAACGGGATCAGCAGGCCGCCCAGGATCTCGAACCAGAAAAACGGTGCGGTCGCGCCCGAGGTCATGATGCCGAGCACATGGGATGCGCCCTCGGTCCCCGGATACGCCGTGGTCAGAAGCTCACAGCCGATGAAGAACGCATCCACCGCGATGAACGTGGCGAGCAGACGCGCCAGGTTTGCGAACAGCTCGCGACCGCAATCGAACACGCCGGCCTTGCGCACCGCCGCCAGGACCACCATCAGAAGCGCCAAACCCGAGTCGCAGGCCGATGCCACGAAGATGGGGGCCATGATGGCCGAGTACCAGCCCTCCTTGGCGATCTCCAGGCCGAAGATCCACGCCGTCACGCTGTGCACCAGGATGGCGACCGGCAGCGCCACATACGACAGCATCTTCACCTTGCGCTCATCGCCGCGACGCAGCCAGATGATGTCCAGCACGTTGATGACCAGGTACGTCGTGATGACGCACATGTCCCACGCCAGCGGGCTGGTGAAGTTCAAATGGGTGAACATGTTCCAGATGCGCTGGATGCCGCCCAGGTCGATCAGGATGAACGCGCCTGCGCACAGGATGCACACCGTGGAGGTGATGACCGCGGGCATGGACACGCGCTTGAACGACTCGATGCCGAACACGTGCGCCGAGCTGGCCACGATCAGGCCGCCGGCGGACAGGCCGACGAAGAACATGAAGCACGTGATGTACAGGCCCCACGACACGCCGTTGGACATACCCGTCACGCACAGGCCCTGCGTCAGCTGGAACACGTAGGCGCAGAAGCCGATCACCATGATCGCCGCCAGAACGCCGACGCCGATCTTAGACTGAGCCGAAAGTTTCATAACGGCACCCCTTTACTCGTCGAAGTAGAAGACTTGGGGCTTCGTGCCCTTCTCTTCCAGCAGAATATGCACGTCCTTGCCCTTCGCGGCGCGCAGCTGCGCCAGCTCCGAGTTCGGGTCGTCCAGATCGCCGAACACGCGGGCGTGCGTCGGGCAGCACACCACGCACATCGGCTCCTCGCCGGCATCGGTGCGCTCCTTGCACAGCGTGCACTTCTCCATCACGCCGCGGGTGCGCACGGGCACGCGCGCGTCGCCCCAGTTGAAATCGCCGTCGCGCTGGGGGTCTTCCCAGTTGAACACGCGGGCATTAAAGGGGCAGGCGGCCATGCACATGCGGCAGCCGATGCAGCGGTCGTAGTCGATCTCCACGCGGCCCTGGTCGTCTTTGTACGTGGCGCCGGTCGGGCACACCTTCAGGCAAGCCGGGTTCTCGCAGTGTTGGCACGCCAGGGGCACATAGGTGCGCGTCAAGTTGGGATACTCGCCCACGGCGCCGTCGATGGCATCGCAGCCCTCGGTGATCACGCGGTTCCACAGCATGCCGTCGGGCACGTTGTTCTGCATCTTGCAAGCGTTCGCGCAGGTGTGACAGCCGATGCAGCGATCAAGGTTGATACCGATTGCAAGTTTCGTCATGGCATATCACCTACGCTTTCTTCACTTCGACAAGAGTGTCGTTGTACGGGATGGGCGCGCCGGTGGGCAGGTACTCATCGCGCGGGTTCACGTGGTCGTTCGTGACGTTCTGCGTGTTCCCCTCCTCGATGTACTTGCTCCAGCCCGCTTCCCAGGTGCGGCAGGAGCCGGGGCGCACGGCGTTGTTCGCGCGCGCCACGCACTTGAACGAGCCGCGGTCGTTGAACGCTTCCACCAGGTCCCCGTCGGCGATGCCGCGCGAGGCCATGTCGGCCGGGTTCAGCTCCAGCGTGGGCTTGGCGAATTGCTGCACCCACTTCGCCGCCTTGAAGTGCGAGTGGTTGGAGAAACGGGTGCGCGTCTGCGTGAACTGCAGCGGGTACTTCTCCGCCAGCGGGTTGCCGGCGTACGCCTCGTTGTTCTCCTCCCAGTTCGGCCATGCCTGCTCGCAAGGCTTCCACGCCTCGTAGTACGGCTCCATGCGCGTGGTGGGGGTTTCGAACTTGAGGTCGGTGTAGGCGCGGCGAGGCTCGTCGACGTCGGCCATCTTCATGCTGCCGTGATTCTTCTCGAGCTCGGCGAGCGTGATGCCCTGCTCGGCAAGGTCCTCGGAGTGCTCGATCTGGTAGCGCACCAGATCCTCCGCGGTCTTGGGCAGATACTCGCCCACGCCCATCTCCTCGGCGATCAGGCGCATGACGTCGAAGTCGGGCTTGCTCTCGAACAGCGGGTCGATGCACTTCGTCTGCAGGTTCACATGGTTGTAGTCGCTACGCACGATCGAGTGCTCGACGGTATCCTCGAACTTGCTGCACACCGGCAGCACGATGTCGGCGTACTTCACCGTGTCCTCGTAGTACATGCCGATGTGGACGATGAAGTCCAGCGAGTCGATCCACCCGCGCGTCTTGTTCATGTTCGCCCAGTACTGCTGGAATGTGTTGCCCAGCGAGATGATCACACGCACGCCGCCGTCGCGATCGGGGAAGCGGTCGGAGCGGACGTCCAGCTCAGCAGGCTTGAACTGCTCGGGAAGCTCCCATTCGCCCAGCGACACGCTGTAACCGCCGCCGCCGATGACGGCGCCGATGCCGCAACCGGGCTTGCCGATATTGCCCGTGAGCGACACCAGCACCATGCCGGCATGGCCGATGATGTCGGGGTTGGAGTACTTGTCGGAGCCGCCCTGGCCGAACACCAGGTACGCCGGGCCGCTCGTGGCGTACTTGCGCGCCACCTCGGCGATCGTCTCGGCGCTTGCGCCGCAAACGCCCTCGGCCCACTCGCACGTGTACGGACGCTGGTTGCGCTTGAGGCTTTCGAGCACGGTGATGGCCTTCTTGCCGTCAACGTCGAACGAGCCCTCGAGCGCAGCGGTGGCAACGGCTTCGGCGTACGGGACGGCTGCGCCCTTGGCAGCGTCCCACACCATGAAATCGCCGGGATCGACCGGCTCGCCGGTCTCCTCGTCGGTTCCCCAAGCCGCGCCCGTGCGCAGCAGCTTGCCCGTGGCCTCGTCCATGAGGAACGGGAACGACGTGTGCTCGCGCATGTAAGCTTCGTTATAGAGCTTGTTGTCCAGGATGTAGCTGACCATGCCCAGGTAGAACGCCGCGTCGGTGCCCGGGATCACGGGGATCCACTTGCTGGCCTTGCCGGCCGTGGTGGAGAAGTGCGGGTCGAGCACGATGATCTCGCAGCCGGCCTTCTTCGCGTCCAGAAACGTGTTGGATTGCATCATGGAGCTTTCCAGCAGGTTGGTGCCGGAGACCACGAGCGTCTTGGTGTTCACCCAGTCGCGCGTCTCGTTCGTGCCGCCGCCGAACACGTCGCCGCCGATGGCCGGCGCGGAACCATTGCCCGTACCGCGGTCGATGCCGGGCTCGACGCCGGTGGCGCAGCCCAGAAGCGCGGGCAGGAAGCCGAAGCGCGGCTCATTGGAGGCGGACATGTACACGGACTGCTTGCCGTACTTGTCCCAGGCCTTCCTCAACTCGTCGCCCACCGTCTTGATGGCCTCGTCCCAGCCGATCACCTCGAACGAACCCTCGCCGCGTGCGCCGACGCGGCGCATGGGCGACTGCAGGCGCTCATCGCTGTAGACGTGCTGGATCTCGGAAATGCCCTTCACGCATACGTGGCGGTAGTACGGATTGACCGTGTCGTTGGGCTGGATCATGGCCAAGCGGCCGTCGCGCACCGTGCATTTGAGCGAGCAACGCCCCGTGCACATGAACTGATGCAGCGTGTATACGGTCTTCTCGTCGGCAGCCTGCTGCGTGGCGGCGCCCAGCCAGGCGCCGCAGCCGGTCATGGAACCGGCGGCAGCCAAGCCCGTCGCTCCCGCAACGCCGACCTTGAGAAAATCCCTACGGGTCAAACCGCGGCTTGCGCTTTGCGTTCCCGTCATCTCTCCTCCTCGGTTATCTCTCCGAAAGCATCGACCCCGTACCGCGCGCCTCCGCCCGTTTGCAACCGCGCGAAAGAAACGGCCCGAGATCAAGCTCCCCCATTCGTGCATACCATGGATGGCCAACCTCTCGAGCCGTATATTACTCCTATGTTGAACTAGTTCAATAGTTCAATGGTTATATTTTGCAAAGAATATCTTCTACCTGCGGAAACGTTTGCTTGTTACCTGCTGCAGCATGTGATTTCCCGACTTGTTTGCCTTTTGAGCCCATCGAATCGACAGCTGCAGCAATGCAAACCCGAAGCATTTCCCGGCTACTTCGCCATATCCTTGCCCAGGTCGACGAAGCCGTCGGCCAAGCTGCTGGGCGCCAGGAGGACGCCCTTGCCGTCGCGGGCGCTTTCATAGGAAAGGTTCATGGCGCGCAGCTGCATGGCGCCCGGCTCCTCGTTGTACACGCGTGCCGCCTCCACGTACATCTCCGAGATTTCGCGCTCGACGTCTGCCAGCAGCACGCGGGCGTCGCGCTCGCGCTCGGCCTGGGCCTCTCGCGCCAACGAGTCCTGCAGCTCCTTCGGGATCTTGATGTTGCGGATCTCCACGGAGATGACGCTGATGCCCCACTCCTCGCACTTTTCGGCCATGAACTCCTGCAGCTCGTGATCGAGCTGGCGACGGCGGATGGAAAGCTCGGCGAGCGTTACCTGGCCGATGGCGTCGCGCACCGCCGTCTGCGCCGCGCGGCGCACGGCCTGCGGGAAGTTCGCCACCTCGAGGCACGCCTTCTCGGAGTCGTAGACCATCCAGAACAAGATGGCATCGACGTCGACGCTGACCAGGTCGGACGTCAGCGCCTGCTCGGCATAGAACGCCGTGGTGATGGTTCTGCGGTCGATATGCATCGCCACGGAGTCCACGAACGGCACGACCACGTACACGCCCGGGCCCGCGATCTTGCGGAACCTGCCGAAGCGCAGCAGCGCCACGTGCTCCCATTGCGCCGCCACACGCAGCGCCGACGCGAGCAAAAGCCCCGCCGCCGCCGACCCGAGCACGGTGAACACGCTCAGCCACGGCGACGAGAGGACGAAAACGGCGGCAAAACCCGCCGCGAACATAAGCAGGGCGAAGCTGTACACGCCTACGCGGCTTGCATCCTTTTCGGTGATGATGTTGTCGGGCGACTCGTGCGACACGTTGGCGAACGCGACGTCCGCCTGCTCGCTTCCACGATGCCCGCGCTGCGGTCCGAACCTTCTCATACGAACATCCCCCCTGCCCGCTTCGCCACCGCCGCGGCGGCATCCGCCTCGGACAGCCCCAGCTCCTTGCATTGCTCCAGGAATTTGTCGATCAGCATATCCACCGCGGCTTTCGCGTCTTGCGCCTCGTAGCCGTTCGAGTTGATCTCGGCCACGAACGTGCCCTTGCCGCGGCGCGTGATGACGTAGCCGTCCTTCTCGATATCGCGATACACCTTGCTGACCGTGTTGTAGTTCACCTTCAGCGACGAGGACAGGTCGCGCACCGTCGGCAGCTTCATGCCGGGAGGGAACGTGCCCGACACCACCAAGTACACCAGCCTGTTGCGCAGCTGCATCCAAATGGGGATGCCGCTCTCCTCGTCGATGGTGATGAGATCCTTATCGGCGACCAGCGCGGATTCGCCGGTTTGCCTTGTGTTGGAGATCGCCGTCATGGCCCGCCCCGTTCCGTATCGATGCGTTTCGCTTAAGGCGCTTATGAGCCGTCACATGCCCGGTTTCCTGCTTTCGCGCGGACCCGAAGCGCCTTGCGCCAGCGCATAGTTTACCTAATGAACTATCATTATGTCACAATCAGCGAAATCGGGATGTGCGAAGCCGCGAGCACCACGCAATATCGCAGGCACAGCCCGCCGGCCAACGTCGAAGCGGCGCTTATCTGCCGCAAGACCGGCACGGGGGCCACGCGCGCGATCAAGTCCGCGAAGACTGGGATGACGAAGCCGCACAGCACGAGCCCGCCCCAGAAGATCCCTGCAAGCTGTCCCGAAAACAGCAGTTCGCAAGACCGCTGCGCCGCGCCGCCCGCCAGCCACCGCGACGCAAGGAACGCGACCAGCACGACAAGCTCCGCCGCGCGCAACAGGCGGGCAGCGCCTTTCAGCGCCGGGAACCTTTGCGCTGATCCCGAGAGGATGAGAGCAGAGAGCGAGATAAAGGCGCAGCCGCAGCTTACGGCGGACACGACGAACAGCGCGACCAGAAGCCAGGTGTTCCAAAACTCGACGGCCGCCATCGACGACAGCAGCACGCCGGTATAGCCCATCACGCCGACGGCCGCCACAGCACCGGCGATTTCCAGGAAGCGGAACAGATACGGCACGTCCACCTTTGCGGCGATCATTGCCGATACCGCCAACGAGAGCGCCAAACCCAGCATGATCAGCCATGCGCCCATCGACACGATGGAGCGCAGCGGGTTCTCGAACAGGTACCATATATCGAAGGGGTTCCCCAGATCGCAGAACAGCATAAGCGCCGCCAGCGCCAAAAGCCCGAAGGCGCCGAACATGCCGCATCGCGCGCAAAGCGGCACGCGGCGCACATCCCAGCCGGGGTTCGCGCGGACATCCATCACCGTGGCGCACAGGAAAGCGCCTCCGGCCGTGCCGGCGAGAAACAAATACCAGATAGCGAAATCGCTGAACACGCGCACCCCTTCCCTTACCACGCCGCAGTATACCCAACCAACGGCGCAGCAGGCAAAAGCCGAAGGATCGCGGAAGGTCGCTGCCCATACATCCGGACACTTTGGGGACGTAGCACTAACTGTCCGGAATAGGGAAACCGCTAACGGGCGTCCTCCCAGGGATGGGAAGTTAGATGCCAGCCGCCGCAATAGGGGCACTCGTAGATCTGCAGGCCGCGTTTGCCCTGCTTCTGGCACCAGGCAAGGTTTTCCTGCGCCTCTGCCAGCGTGGCGTAACGATTCTTTGATTCGCACGCCTTATATCGCTGGGCGCTGTCGCGCTCCTCCGCAAGGTGAGCATGGCGCGAATCTTCCCGCGCGAACACGTCGTCGAGCGCATCGAAACCGCCCAGCTGTGCGTTGAACTGCGCTTTCTCTTTCGCCCAAGAAGAGCGATTCTTCTTCGAGGCCATAGTCTCCCCCCCCCTCAAAACAAATCACCTCACCATATACCAAGCTGCGCCGTTTTTCTCAAACAACTTCCGATACTGCGAAACCGGTCATCGAACGGTTGGCGGCCATGCGCCGCGGCAAGCTATTTCGGACTCATTTTCTTCACCGATGTCACCAAGTCCGACCCGGTGCTCGCCACGCTGCTGGCCTGAGCTATAACCTGGCAGCCATCACCGGCGGCGCATTCGCCCCGATCATCGCGTCGGCCCTGGTCATGAACTTCGGCATCCAGACGCTTGGCCGGTACCTGGGCGCGATGGCCGCAATCGCCCTGGTCGCGCTCGTGTTCTTCCGCGAAAGCAAGGACGTGGACTTCGAGCAATAGTAATCCCGAGCGCACCCAACTTAAACCCGAGAGCGCGGGCCAAACTTCAAGCAGGTCTGTCCCGCTTTTGCTATTCTGCGGGCTTCACCACCGTAAGCTGCATTTTGAACGGGGTAACGCCGCGCACGCTGTGCGGGCTTCCCGAGGTCATGACGATAGATTGACCTGCGGAAAGCTGGTGCGGCACGTCGTTAACGGTGATTTCGCCCGTGCCCTCGAGCACTGTGATGAGCGCGTCGCCCGACGCCGCGTGGCTTGACATGCCCTCGTCGGCGTCAATGGCGAACACCGTCATTTTGCAGCCCGGCGTCTGCGACAACGTAAGGCTGTTCACGCGGCCCGGTTCGATTTCCACCAGGTCCTTCAGGGTGAAAATGCTTGCGTGCTCCACGTTTTTAATGAGTTCTGCCATGGGGATTTCCTTTCTTGCTGCGTCATCGTGGCACATCGTTGACCTGCCACGATGCCTGTGTTTCTCACTACCTCTATCCTTCCGGTCACCGATATAAACCGGTTTAAGGATGAGCCAGCTCCAGCAAACGCTTACTCGTGCGCATTCAGCTGCAGCAGCTTGAAGCCTTCGCCGCCCGCGTCTTCCACGGCATGTTCAACATGCGCGGGGACACGCAACACCTGACCAGCCTCAAGCACAATGCGGCCTTCCGGCAGCACAACGCATGCCGCGCCCTCCACCAGGTAATACAGCACATCGCCGAAGTATTCTTCCTCGCTCACGCTTTCACCCGGTGCAAACGCCAGCAGCGTAAGGTCGAACCCAGCATTGCGCGTAAGCGCCATGCTCGACACCTGACCTGGGCGAATATCGATCATCTGAGCCAGCGACGTTGCGGCATCAGTTGGTAAGTTGCGAAGCGGCATAAAAGCCTCCGTTCGTTCGTGGCCTTAAGAGTTGCGTTGCCTCGATTGCGAATATAAGCGAATCTTGCTTGTCAATGCCATCATGTAGCGAAAATGGCAACTCGGCGCCATGTAGCGCCGCCGCCTATTAGCAGGCGGCGCTACACGTAGTACAAAAACGATCGCAGGCGCTCTTCGACGCTTTGGTCAAGCGCGCCATCGAACGCCAAGTGCAAAAGCGGTGCCTGGCAAGGCACGCTCTTCAAGCGCAGCATGATGTCGGCGTTCTCGTACATAGACGCCACCGCCACAACGCCGTCGGCCCTCTGGCCCGCCTGCACTGCCTTCGCGTACCGATACCGCGCGTTCGCGCCTGCAAACTGACCCAGCGCGTCGGTTGCAATCTGGCGAAGCTGCGAATGGTCCGATGCATAGGCGGACATATCACCCAACGCGTCGGCCACTTGCTGCATCATGCCGCCAAGCCGCTCAAGCACCGCGTGCCACTGGTCTTGTGGCAGCGTGCGCTGTTCCGCGCCGAACAGCGGGTCAGCCTCAACCGCCGCGCTCACTTCCAGCGGCTCCGTTGCCAGCTGCGGCTGCGCCGCCGCATGCTCATGCGAACCGTCACAGCCGCCAAGCGCGTGAGCGCATGCTGCTTCGCAACCGACAGCAAGCGCCTGCACGTCCGAAAGCGTGAGCGTCTGATCACGGTCGGATTCAGGCTGAGACGCCGGCACGTCCGGCAGGCCCACCACCCTCGGTGCGCCGGTTTCGCCCAACATGGGCATGAGGCCGCCCACCACTTTGCCGTGCCTTGCCTCGTCGCAACCGTCTTCCCAGACGAACAGCAAGTATTCGGCGAACGGGGCGCGCATCGCACGGTAGCCTTCGCCCTCCAAGCGGGCGAACAAACCGCCCGTGAGCTCGTCGCCGACAACCAGCGGCCACTCGCCCACAAGCGCAAGGGTTTTGCGAGGCGCTACAGGCACATCCTGCCAGCTTTCCCGGGCAGCGCTCGCCGCCGTCAACACGTCTTCCAAGGTCAGATGCGGTTTTGCGAACGTTTCCTGCAGCGCGGGACGCGCAGCAGGCGCGGCCGCCCACACCACATCACCGGCAAGCACATGCACGAACAAGCCCTCGAGATCAGCCACATTGCACGGCAGCAGCTCCGCATCGGGTGCCACAACACGCACGTCGCCATGCCCCTTCGCATCCAGTACGCTACGGATAACGCGGTCGAACTGCCCATCGGCTTCGCCGCCCTGCGACGAGGGCAGCAACAACTGGCCGACGCGCCAACCACCTTCCGCACTCGCGACTGCAGCCGCAGCGACATCACGTTCGGCATGCGGCCCGTCAACAGCACCAGCACCTTCGCCGTATGCTTGCGTCGGGCCCTCAGAGCGCACGGTCGTACAGCCATCGGCAGCAGCCTCCCCATCGCCACCTTCACCCACAGCTGCCAAGCTCACGCCCAGCAAGCTGGCAAACGAGTAGTATTCCTTGCTGGTGCACTCTTTGCGCCCCAGCTCCAACGTTGTCGGCGTGGGCACCAGCTCGCGCACGGGAATGCCCTGGTCACGCAACCACTGCGCCGCAAGCGGACCATACGGCCCGAACGATGGCAAGCCCGCTAACTCGCCTTCGCGCAGCGGCTCGCACGCCGAGTTCACCACGTGCCGCGACGTAGGCGTGCCGCGCAAATCCGCCGCCTCGTAATGCTCGATAGCGTTCAAAAACGCCTCCACGCGCGTTTCCACGCCCACCTTCGAGTAATGCTCGTCCATCTCGATGTGCAGGTACGGCTTGCTCCCCATTTCCTCGGCGAACAGATGACTGATCATGGTGTCGGGGCCGCAACCGTGGTTGGTCAGGTACACGGCGAACAGGCGCGGGTCGCGGCGAACGAGCTTCGCGCCTGAAAGGATATGCTGGCCGAACGGCCACACCACGCCAGGATAATCCGCGGATATGCCCAGGTCATGCGCATGCAGGTGACTTACGGTGATAACTTTCCAGCCTCGATCGAGCAGCATGTCGGGTATACCCATGTTCAGCGCCGGGTCCACGATGCCGTAGTTGCGCGTGATCAGCACGATAACGCGCTCTCCTGGTTTCAGACCGGCCAGCAGCTGATCGCCCAGCTCCTCGGTTTTGCGCGTGAACTCCGTGACGGCGAACCCGCCGGCCAGCATGGCGCGCGCCGTTTCCTGCGGCGTGCGGCCAAGTTGCGCTCCGACCTGCAGCATGACCTCCGCCATGGCACCCTGTCCGAAATCAAGGTTCATCAGGGGATTCAACAGCGTGATGCCGTGGCCTTCGTAGTCCAGTTCGGACGCCACGATGGCCGGGATGGACTGCATATACGTGCACGCGTAGTTGTGCGGCACCGTCGACTTCAGATGGCGAATGGTGTGCACGCTGGGCATGAACACGTAATCGACGTCCATATCAAGCAGCTGCGCCATGTGACCGTGCACCAGCTTCACGGGGTAGCATGTCTCGCCTTGTGCGCTTGCCTGCGCAAGGCGTACCGTCTCCTCATCGGATGCGTCGGTCAGCACCACGTTGAAGCCGAGCTGCTTGAAGAAAGCATTAGCCATGGGAAACAGCTTGTGCAACATCAAGCAGCGTGGGATACCCACCGTTTTCTTCGCCGGGTCGCGCGTGGGATCGTAGCCTTCGAGGAACATCTCGTCGACTTTATGGAAGAACGCGCGGTTTGCGGCAATTTCGGCCGGGTCGATGCGGCGGGTTTCGTGCGAGACGCCCAAAAGGTCCCAGCCCTTGAAGTTAGAGAGCACATTTTCCCGTCGGCAAACGCACGAGCTCGACACTGTGGCTGCACCATGCGCCACACCAGCACTTTCACCGTTTTGCACCGGTTCTAGCACGCCCTGGGACTCCGCAGCCAGCAGCGCTGCACCCACGGCACCCGAAACCGCGAACCACGGGCTAACCGTAAGGCTCTCGCCCGCATACGCGCGGAAGGCCGCCACGATGGCGGGGTTGTAGGCAACGCCGCCCTGCAGCACGATGCGCTGCCCCACTGGTTTGGCGTTCACCACTTTGTGCAGGTAGTTGCGCACCACCGACAGGCACAGACCGGCAGCAACCTCGGACTTGGTCGCACCTTTCGCCAAAGCGGCATTAATCGCGGTTTCCATAAACACCGTACAACGTTCGCCCAGTTCAACGGGATGTTCCGCCGAAAGCGCCAGCGAGCCGTAATCGGGAAGCGCAATGCCCAGGCGCGCCGCTTGCTCTTCCACGAAACTGCCCGTGCCCGCCGCGCACACCTTGTTCATTTGGAAATCGGCCACCTGGCCAGCAACCAGGCTGATGTACTTAGAATCCTGCCCACCGATTTCGAACACGGTGTCCACTTGCGAGTCAGCCGCAGCGGCAGCGCGCGCTTGTGCGGTGATCTCGTCGCGTACGGCATCGGCTCCGATGAGCTTGCCGATCATGGTGCGCCCGCTGCCCGTCACACCCGCGGCCACTACACAGGCGCGATCGCCCACGCGCTGCGCCAACGAGGCAAGCCCGTCGCGCACAGCCTGCTTGGGGTTGCCGCGCGTACGCAAGTACTGCGCGTCCAGCAGCACGCCGTCAGTGCTGACAAGCACAAGGTTTGTGCTGGTAGATCCCACGTCCACGCCCAGCGCCACTGGCACGGGAGCACCTTGTTCCAGCGCATCCACCACCGCCGAGCGCGGCATCGCGCCGCCTTCGCGGGCGGGCGAACCCTGCGGGTTCCACGGGCTTGGGGCCAAGGCGAAACCGCGATTCGGCGCGCAATCGACCCGCGACAGCTGAGGCAGTCGCGGCAGATCGTCGGCCTGCGCAGCCTGCGTTCCTTCAAGCGCAGAGCGCAAGGCATCAAGCGGCACAAGCACCGCGGACGCGCTACTTGCCGCGCCCGCGCCCGCAACATGCAAACCCGCGCCATCGCCCGCAGCAATGCGTTCGTCATCGCGCCTGCCCGCGCCTTCCGCCGCTGCCAGCGCCGCGCCCACCGCTTGCGCGCACACAAGCTTCTCGTCCGCGAGCAATTCGCCTTCCGCCAGGCCAAACACCTCGCGCACCGCACGAACCACGCCAGCGTTCTCCAGCACGCCGCCAGCCAGCGCCACCGGCTTTTCAACCGGCAGATTACGCACAATAGTGGCCTTGAACGCCTTCACCGTCGCATGGCACAAGCCTTGCAGGATGCCCTCAACAGGCACGCCCTCCTGCTGACGGTGAATGATGTCGGTTTTGGCGAACACGCTGCAGCGCCCCGACAGCCGCGGCACGCTGCGCGCACCGGCGACCAAGTCGGAATAGCGCTCGAGCGGCAGGCCCAGGCGCTGCATCTGATCTTCAAAGAAGCTGCCGGTGCCGGCCGCGCAGCTTTCGTTCATGGCGAATTCCGGAGCCACACCATCGGCGATGCCAGTAACGAACACGCCCGACTGTGCACCCATGCCGATGATGCACGCCGCCTGCGGATTCAGCGCACGCACGCCTTTGACCAGGGCCGGAACCTCTTCAAGCACACGCAAACCCGGAACCAGCGCACGCAGCATGTCCGCGCCGCTGCCCGTAGCGACCACACCGCCGCACGCCTGAGCGGACAGCGGCAGGGATCGGTCGGCGCTCCCATCGGCCAGCTCGGCCAGCATCGCGCGCAAACACGGCAACGGCGAGCCTTTGTGCGCACGCCGAATCACGCGCAGCACGGTGTAACCTGCGTCAACCGCCGCCACTTTCACCGACGACGCACCGATATCGATTCCCATGTAATACACGCTCTGCTCCTTCAAGCTGCTCTCGTCTATCTCGCGCGCAAAACCTACGCGCCGGCCTTGTATGCCTCGAACTCGCCCAAAAACTCGTCGCGATCAAGGCTGCGCACCTGGCACACGTCCTCGAACGTGACCAAGTCGACGATGGGGTTGTCCAGCGAGAAGGGGAACCCCTTCGACTGCAGGAAAGCTTCGAGTTTCGGCTCGTCCGCGCACAGCTGGCGCATGGTCTTGGTTGTGTCCATATGCAAATCCTTTCAGAGGATCGATAACGTTTCTGGGCGGCTCGGAACATGATCGGCCTCACGAAACTGCCGCCCCATCAGGTATGCGCCCGCAAGTACCCCGCGATGCCGGCGCGCCGTCGGCTCGCCCGCCGCGGACGACTTACCTAGCTTTCGTCACACCGCCGCCTGCAGCCACGCAAACCCCACCGCAGCGTCCGCACCACCGTCTTGCACATCGGCCAGGTTGATGCGATCGGCACCCAACAGGCGCGCGTCGTCTTCGCCGTGTGTTGTCACCAACAGCGTACGACCGGCGCGATGGCGCAGCACGAAGGCGATGACGTTCTCCTTCGTTGCTTGATCCAGACCGGTAAACGGCTCGTCAAGCACGATAAGGTCGCTTGGGAACGCCACCGCGCGCGCCAGCGAAACGCGCCTGCGCATGCCGCCGGAAAGCTCCATGGCCGACTGGCTCAGGCAGTCCGCCGGCAAAATCTCGGCCAGCAGCGCAGCCACGTCGGGCCGTCTTGTATCGGGCGGCAGCACCAGCGCCACGTTCTCCACCGGCGTCAAAGTTTCACACAAGCGGTCTTCCTGGAACATCATGCTGATGCGACCAGGGGAAACACCGCGAATCTCTCCGGAGTCGGCGTGTTCGAGGCCCAACAGCACCCGGAACAACGTGGTTTTACCGCTACCCGAGGGCGCCATCAGGCAGCGCACGCCGCCACCCAGCAACGTGAACGTGACGCGCCGCAGCACCTCGTTGGCACCGTACGCCTTGCACACGCGATCGAACTCAACGTCCGGCAACACCTCATCTGCGGCGCGCATCCTCGCATCGCCGCCGCCAACCATGCCTGCAAGCACGCCTTCGCCCGCGCTTGCGCCAACGTCTGCAACGGCCCGCTTCTTCCCGAACGGTCCCACGCTACTCGCCTCGCTTCCCGATGAAGCCGCCCAGCGGACGGTTCGCGCGCTTGAGCAGCGCCATGAATGCCTTCTCGAACAGCACCGACGCCACCATCACCACCACGGTCCACGCCAGCAGGTCGGGCGTGTCCAAAAACGTGCGCGCCGTAGCCATTTCCTTGCCGATGGAGGGCTTCGGCGTGGCCAAGACTTCGGCCATGATGCCGCTTTTCCACGTCATGCCCAGCGAAATCTTGGTGCTAGACAGCAGAAACGGCATGAACGCCGGACGGTACACGTACAAAAACGTGCGCCACTTCGACAGCCCGTATACGCGCGCCATCTCGAGTATCTGTTTGTCGACGCTTTCGAAACCCGTGACCATGTTCGTGTAGATGAGCGGCAGCACGATGAAAAACGCCAGGAACACGGTAAGCGCCTGGTTGCCCACCCATATGAGCAGCAAGATGATGAACGACGCCACCGGGATGGTGCGCAACAGGCTGATGATGGGGTCGATGAAGTCACGAAACAGACGCACGCGGCACGCCACCAGCGCCAGCAGGAAGCCCACCGCAAACGACAGTAAAAAGCCCAGCGCGATGCGCCCGAAGCTGGCGCCGACGATCATCCAGAAGTTCGGCATGACCACCTGGTCGGCCAGCGCCTGAGCCGTGCGGATGGGCCCGGCAAGCACCAGGCGATTGTCGACGATGCGGTCGAGTAGCTCCCACACCACCAGCCAAAACACGATGATGAGCACCTTGCGAGCAAACTGCTTGCGCGCGTCGGACTTGCCAGCGGCCGCACGACGTTCGGCGGCGGCGCGCTCGGCTTCCAGGATGCGCAGCGCCTCGTCCTCGGCCATAAGCCCTTGCGCAGACATTACGCGCACCACCTGGCTTTTCGTCACGCCCATGCTGGTGAGCATGCTCATGATCTCCTCGCAGGTGACGCCTTTAGCGGTGGCCGTCTGCATCATGAAGCCCATCTGCGCGTCGGCCATGCCGTTTTGCCGCACCATTTGCGCCATCATGGCAACCTTTTCTTCAGGCATGCCCACCTTCGCGGCAATGGCGGCGAACTGCATACGAGGCAGCTCGTCGGGCGCATCAGTGGCGACGGCGCCACGCGCGCCCATGCCGCCCACCAGGCCTTTCAACTTTTCGAACATGGTTCCCTTTTCCGCTACTTGCCGCCAAGCGCTTCAACGGCGGCCTGCGCGTCGGCCGCGCTGGCGGTCACGCCGCCGTTGCCGGTGCCGGCGCTGCTTTCATGCTGCGTGGCCTGCTCCAAGCCCGCCTGCAGGAAGCGCTCGTCCAGCTGACCTTCAGGCGGCAGGTAATAAAAGTCCTCACCGGGCATCTTGCCGCCGATAGAATCGGGATTCGCCAGATACAACTCGTGCAAAAAGCCCGACAGCGCCGTGCGCATATCCTCGCCCGTCAGGTTCACCATGGAAATGTAGGGCATGGCGTCAAGCGCCACGGAGTTGTTCAAGAACGTGCCCAGCTCCTCTTGCAGCGCGGCGGCGTCGCCCATGTTCTCAAGCGTCCAAGCCACCGACTGACCCGCCATGTTCAGGTACTCGACGACGGCCTGCTCGTGCTCTTCCAAGAATCGACGGTTGACGATGGTAGTGGTGGTAACGGCCTGGCTGCCCGTGTCGGCGAATGCGCGATCCCACTCCACCGTCAGGTCGATGGGGATATACAGCGGGTTGACCAGGATCTTCGCCAGCGACACGAACGGCTGGGGCAAAATAGCCACGCAGTTTTCCTGCTGCTGCATCATGTTGAGCACCTCAAGCGGGCTGGACTTGAATTCCAGGTTGAACGTGCCCTCGAGGCCGTTTTTCGCCAACAGCGCCTCGATGGTGTACTCCGGCGTACCGCCCTCGCCGTAGCTGTACACGGTGCGACCGCGCAGGTCGTCAAGCGTTGCCACCGATTCGTCGTTGGTCATGACGTACAGCACGCCCAGGTTGTTCACGCTGATGACCTCGTAGCGGTTTTTCAGCTCGGCGTTGTTGTACAAGATGGGTCCGATGTTGCTGGGAAGCGTGCAAATGTCGTAGTCGCCTTTGTTGAACAGGGCAGACAGGCCCACGTAGTCCACGCCGTTAGGCTCGAACGTGAAGTTGTTGAACGTTTTGCCCGCTTGAGCAGCCACGATGAACTGCGACAAGCCCATAGACGGCGGCCCCATGATAAGCCCCACGCGCACGTCGCACGCATCGGCGCTGCCCATAAGCTCGCGCGCTTCGACGCGCGTGGAGAACGTGGTGCCGTCGCCGGCGGCGCCCGCACCCGCGCCGCTGCCCGCCGCCGAGCCCTGCGCGCCCTCGCCCGCCGAGCATCCGGAAAGTCCCAGCGCCGACAGCGCCGCCACACCCGCAAGCGCCGCGAAGCCGCGGCGCGACATGTTCGGATACGCCATATCCAACCCGCCTTTCGAGGGGAAAGGCTTCACGGGGGAAATGCGAAAGCGCCACGGCGCAAATAGCACAGCCAGGCCAAACGCCGTCGCAAACCCGCTGCCAGCAAGCACCGCCTGCCGAAGCAAGCGGCACCATGCAAGAGACAACGAAAGCGGACAAGCCCAAGCAGCTGCACTCATCAACGCCGCGCAAACACCGCGCTTCAACAAAACGCCCCGTCAAAGCCGCTTTTATACACGGCTAACAAGTCTAGTTAAACACGGCGAATTTGTCAGTGACTTATGTTACCATCAAGCAACTTCACAAGAAAAGTTTCACACGGGGAATCACATGCGCAAGGGACTTTTCAGGCAACGAGCAACTTTTTCGAGCGACTTTTTGGCGAAATTGCAATTTTTCCTAGGGACTTTTGGCAGCATCGCATCTATTGCACGACTGCAAACGTTTTTCATCACAGGCAGGCGGCTTTTCCGCTCCATGGTTTGATGCGTTTCAGCACGGGGGCTATTTTCTCGCGGGCAACTTCTAAATCGTAGGCCTCTTGGGCGCGCAGCCAATAGCCGTCGCTTAAGCCGAAGAACCGGCAAAGCCGCAAATCGGTGTCCGCGGTGATGCGTCTGTTGCCCAGCACGATTTGCCCTATGCGCTGCGCGGGCACGCCTATCTCCTTCGCCAGCCGGTACTGAGAAATGCCAAGCGGCTCCAAAAACTCCTCTTTCAGCAACTCGCCCGGAGTAATAGCCGGAAACTTGTCCATAACCGCCCCTTACAGCAAATGACCGTATGATAATAACGTCAAACGTTATTATTTGAATAGACCCCAATTACTAGATTCAGTCTACATTAATGCAAACATTTGTTCTAGTATTGACTTCGTCAGTTTATGCGTTAGCGGGTCAACTCATCGAGCGCGCTCAGGTCCACTTGGTACACAAGGCTTTCGGGAGCAGGCGTTGGACGCAAGAACATCGTCATATAAAGCGGCAAATACACGATCGACCCGTCGCATTCCACATTGCCCTTGCAAAGCACGAACGCCTCATCCATATGCCATTGCTCGACGCTAAGCACATTATGCAGCGCTTTATGAGCTCTCCAATCATTGCCCGACTTCACTTCGACGGGAATCACCTTCGCGCCGTCCTGCACAATGAAATCAACTTCGCCGTATCGCTTGTTATTGAAGTAATTCAGATTGAAGCCATTGCTTTTCAGCTCCTGCGCTACCACATTTTCCGTTATCGAACCAACGTTAACGTCGGTGTTCCCTTGCAGCAAATCGAACTGAATGTTGCCCAAAGTGGCAGCGCACAGCAGTCCCGTGTCGCCCATGAACAGCTTGAACAAGCTGTGCTTGCAGTTCGCCTCAAGCGGCACCACCGGCTGCTGGACGTTGTAGCACGGTAAAGCTACCCCTGCATCGACAAGCCAAAGGAAGCTGCTTGCGTAACGATTCTGCCGAGCGTTTTTGTCGATGTCCGCTAAAACGAACCGCCTGTTCTTGTCGTCAAGCTGGGCGGGAATCGCATCGAACACGCTGCGCGCTTTTGCCGCATCGCCGTTTTCGGCATATTTCGCAATGTCAAGGCGATACAAATCCAGAAGCCCCTTCTGCAAGGCCATGGCTTGCGCCACATCATGCGTATCGACGTAACGCTGAACGACTTCAGGCATGCCGCCTACCACCATGTAGGCGAAAAACAGCTTCATCATGGCCCCGTGCACGGCCGGATTCACCGCAACGCGCTTCTCGAAGCACTCTCGCAAGCTGCTTAAAGCCTGAGGCTGCACCCCGTTTGCCAAGCAAAACTCCTCGAAATCAAGGGGATACATCTGCAGATGCTCTTCGAAGCCCACAGGATAGGACCCGACTTGCCTGCTCTTCACGCCAAGCAACGAACCTGTTTCGATATAGTCGAACCGACCATCTTCGACCAAAAACTTGACTGCCATACGGGCGCGAGGGCATTCCTGCACCTCGTCGAACAAGATGAGCGTGTTACCAGGGTCAAGAGGTTTGCGAACGTACGACGTCAAAGCCGCCACAAGGCTGTCGGCATCAAGCGAGTCGTCGAAAATCGCGTGCGCACGCGCGTCCTCAAGGAAGTTCAGCTCGACGAAGTTCTTATAATGCGTACGAGCGAATTGGCGAACCACCGTCGTCTTGCCAATCTGGCGAGCGCCTTTGATGAGCAAAGCTTTCCGCGCATCACCCCGATGCCATTTCTCAATCTGCCCCATCGCCTTGCGCTCAAGCATGCTGCCCCCTAGGTGTAACGTTTTTCCTCAATTATATCGCGCATATTGTAACGTTTTGCGAATGATTTACCTCTATTCCTGTAACGTTTTTCATAATGCTAGAAACATCGTTTGTAACGATTTTTCGTAACGAAATTCCATTATTCAACATGGTATTTTGTAACATTTTTCTAAAGGCCTCTCTGAACAGGAAGTTTGTCATCCTTCATCTTCGGCGTGAAAGCGTCTTGCAAGGTTACTGCATGCCTTAACTGACCCAGCCCCAACACGCAAAAGGGCCCGCGGCGTTCATCACGTCGCGGGCCCTTCGTTCGCGGCAGCGCCGCCGCGCTTGCTAGCGGCCAGCCGGCTCACCAGCATCACCGCCGGCTCGCCGGCGCGCGCCGCTTGCATCCGCACGTTACTTCGCGGCATCACCGGCCTCGCCGGCGGCGGGGCGCCTCTTGCGGCGGTAGGCGTACGCGCCGCCCGCCGCGCCGGCAACCGCCAGCACGGCAACGCAACCCAACGCGATCGCAACCGCGGGGTTGGACGAGGCCGCGTCGGCCAGGTCCTCGATCGCGCCGGCCACGCCGGACTTCGCGGACCCGGACGACTTGCCGTCGGCGGTCTTGCCGCTCTTGGCAGCGTCACCGCTCTTGGCCGCACCGTCCTCGGCCGCCGCCAGCGCAGCAGCCGCAGCGTCGCCAGAAGCAGCCACGCCGTTCTCGCCATTCAAAATGGCCTGCGCCGCGGCCGGCAGCTCGCCGCCGCCGCTTGCGGGTAGCGAACCTGCCACCAGGTCGACCTCCCAGTTCGTGGTCCACGTGTGATCCCACACGCCGTTGAAGATGCCGGCGGCGATGGTCCGAGCCAGCCAGCCTATGGTCACGCTGGAAGTGCACGTGCCGGCGAACTGCGTCTGATCGGCCGTGGGCGTGCCCAGGTCAATGGTCACCGTGGAACCGTCGTAGCTCACACCGCTGCCCCACACGTTGTTGACGGTCATCACCTTGTCCTGGATAACCACCGGGGCGCTCACCCACGCATGGCCGGAAGCGTCCACCGTCATGGTGGCGTTGTTGCTCACCGGCGTCGAGGGCGGGAAGCCGCCGTTGGTCAGGTGCGGGTTCAGCGGCAGGCCCGTGGTGGCCTTGTCGAACCACAGGTTGGCCGAAACCGTGTACGTACCAGCAGCGAAGTGACCGCTCGTCGTGGTGCCCACCGTGGTGGAGCCGCCCGGCGTGGGGCTGGGGCTCGGCGAAGGCGTCGGCGTCGGGTCCGGCGTGGGCGCAGGATCGGGCGTGGGCTCCGGGTCCGGATCGGGCACCGGGTCAACGCCATCGGGCAGCGCCGAAGCCGGCAAGCTGGAGTAGTTCACCGTCAGCTGCAGCGCCACCGCGCCGGTAGGCGCAATATCCATATCCAACGGCACCGCATACAGCTTGCTGCCTGTGAAGGCGTAGGACTTCACGCCCGTTACCATGTCGTCAGTCAGCGGCACCGACACGTGGCTGATGCGCGTATCGTACTTGCCGTAGCTCCACACCGATGCGTCGGCCGGAGCCTTGCGCGTCACGTCAACCTTCGGCAGCTCGGCACACGTGCCCAGCTCCTGCGTGGTGAACACGGGGTTCAGCACGTCAAGCTCAAGCGTCTTGGAGCCATCGGCCGCAACCACCAACGTGGCGTTCTTCGTCAGCGGGGTGGTAGGCGTGGTGCTCGCCACGCCTACCGGGTTGTTGCCGTCCAAAACAGGCTCATTGCCCGCCTTGTCGGCGAACGGGTTGTTCGGGTTGTTGGCGTACACCGTAGCGCCCGGGATAACCGGGTTGTACTCGCCCGGCATGCTCAAATTTGCCGTGATGGTGTACGTGCCCGGCTTCAGCACGCCCGTGGACGCAGCCTCAACCGTGAGCTTGCCGCCCACGTACACGAAGTCGTAGTTGGCCGACTTGCCGCCAGCGGGCGTCAAGTCGTAGGTTTTGCCAGCCTCAAGCGTTGCAGGTGCGGAAACCGTCGGGGCTTCATAGCCCGCAGCGGAAACAGCCGTCTCGCCGCCCACGAAGCCCGTAACCTCCACGCCCAGCTGCGGCGCAGCGCCAACCGATACCGTTTCGCCCACATACGCGGCCGTCAAAGTCGCCTTGGCAATGGACCAGGGAATCTCCACCGGGTCGGTGGAGCCGTCGTCCCACACAAAGCCCGTCTTCAGCGTGGCCACCGCCGTGTAGGAGCCGGCATTGGTGGCGGTGGCACCGGAAAGCGCGAAGCCCTCCGCGGCCTCAACGCCCGCCTGCTCGGTGCCCGTGTACACCAGGCCAGCAACCGCAGAAGGCTTGGCAACCTTCACGCGCTCGTCCTTGGTGCCCGGCTTCATGGAAGCGCGGAACGCATCGGCCGCAGCCCGCAAGGCATCAGCAGCATCGGCCACCATTTGATTGGACACCAAGTTGGCATCGATCACCGCAGAAGCCTGGGCGATAGCGTCCTTGAACGCCGCCATGGCCTCCTGGGTCACCCACATGCCCTCAGTGGACACGTCGGAGCCGTCCGCAGAAACCGCCACGCCAGCAGCAAGCTGCTCGGCATCGGCCACCGCAGAAGTCAACGCCGAACGATCAACCACGGCATCAGCCTTGGCCGACGAGTAATCGATGTCCAGAATCAGCGCATCCTTGCTGGCATCAGGAGTAATGTCGGTGTTAATGGGCACCGCGTATAGCTTGCTGCCTTTGAACACGAACTGCTGCTCACCGGAATCAGCACCCTCAGGCAGTTGCACCGTAATGCTGCCAACACGCGTGTCGTACTTACCGTAATCCCACACGCTCTTGTCAGCAGGCGAAACGCGGTCAACCGTCACATTGGGAAGCTGGTCGCACGTACCAAGCTCTTGCAACGTGAACACTGGGTTGGGAAGTTTCAGCGTCAGCGTCTTGGTGCCGTCGGGAGCAACCGCGATAGTTGCGTTGTTCGCAACCGGTGTAGTCGGAGCCGAAGCCTCAACACCAGCCGGGTCGTTGCCGTCCAGAACGGGGCTATTGCCCGCCTTGTCCGCAAACGGGTTATTCGGGTTGTTCACATACACCGTTACGTTCGCAAGCACCGGGTTAAACTCACCCGGCATGCTCAAGTTAGCCGTAACCGTATACGTGGTGCCAGCGTCCTTCAGGCCTGCTTTTTGCGCGGCTTTGAACGCCGTCACGGCAGCGGCCAGGGCTGCTGCCTGGTCCTCTACCGCTGTTTTGCTAACTGCCTTCGTGCTGCTGGCAAGCGCCTGAGCGTCGGCAATAGCGGAAGCAAGCGCATCGTGGTCGGCCTGGGAAACCCACTGCGCGGTGGACAAAACATCCTTGCCATCAGCGGAAACCGTGGCGCCGTCAAGCAGAGCCTGCGCCTCGGCGATAGGTTGCTTCAGCGTGCTAACGTCGCCAGCCTCCACGATCTTCCACGTTATCTTCTTGTCGGAAGTCGTCTCATCGCCCTCACAGCCGGCCCATCTCAAGTTCGGATGCTGCAGCGAAATCGTGCACGTATACGTTCCGGCATCGGTAGCTCGCGACACGCCATCGATAACATCATAGTAAGTAATGTCAATGCGAGAATCCTTGCGCACACCTGTCTGCTGCTTGCCCGTATAGACCAAATCATTCACCGTAGGAACATCGATATCCGTCCATTTCAGATAGCGCATGTTTTCGTTCACGGTATAAAAATCGCCAAAGCCGGACAGCACGCAATTTTGAATGACGCCATGCAGGCGTTTTCCATCTGGACTTACGTCATCCGCAACCATGGAGAACGTACCTGTTTGCGGGCTCCTCAAATATTCCACGCTCTCGATGTCATCCGGTCCGTTGAAAACAGCCACATCGTTAGCGCCCGTAAACGAAGTCGGATAATCGCTAGCATTCCACCACCAGGTAGAGGGCGTAGACAAATGGTTAATCGTTATTACCGTATTTTCGGAGTCATTTGAAACAGCCGTGTTGCCTTGCGAGTCCTTCAGCTGAAGCGAAAAGCCCTCGAAGTCGACTGTTTTATAGCACTCCTTCTTCATGATTTCCAAGAAGGAATCGTACTGAGCATCACCAGCGGAGTATTTGGTCACTTCAATGTGCGACCCTTCATCCTTCAAAAACGGCGACACGGAAGCTTCGCGGGACTTAATGGAAACCTTTAGCCCCGTTGCCGGGTCCTCGTAATTCCGAGTAATCCATTCTCTTGCCGCAACGCCGTCTTCATCGGCAATAACGAATCGAAGAGGCCCATACTGGTAGAGCCCATATCAATAGCAACGCTGTTGCCATCGGAAGTAACGATAGGCATATTCACAACGTTGTTGCTAACCCAGCTAAGTTCGCCACCATAGTTTTCCGATATAAAGAACAGGGCTGGCTTTACGACCTTGGAAGGCAGCGTTAAATGCGATTGCTTGAGTTTCCAGGACTCGTAGCTGATTTTCTGGCCATCCGGTCCATAGATGCCGAAGGAATATACACCAAAATCGGGAACCTGCTCATATTCCTTATCAAGGTGAGATTCGGCAAACGAATGCTCGTCGCTATCCTCGGCTGCTTTCGACACCTTTAACGTCACGCCGTCTTGAGTAATCGCTTTGCCAAATGCCGAATGCGTCGTCACAATATCAAGCGTAGCACCCGTTTCGGGATCGGAAATCGTTGCATGATATTCGCGTTCGCCCATCGTGGACTTGTCAACAAGCACATAGGTGCCAAACGAAGGAATGGGAGCCGTCAAAGCCGAACCGTTTGAATTGCTATCCAATTTGCTAAGCTTTTCACCATTCCAAACGTAAAGTTCAGACTGTTCGAAAGCGTTTGAGATGTTCAGTGAAAGCGTATCATCGGACGCAACCGGCAATGCATCGCCGTCAGCATCAATCACCGAAACGGCGTATGCGCGAAACACGGGGTCGCACGAAAGCTGGGAATCAAATGCATCGCGAATAGCTTTCGCAGCAGCATCGCTTTCCCCATATTCGGTAAACGTTGCACGAGCAGAATCAAACTTATCAACAACTTCCGCTCTACTGGACGCAACGGTAACCGCAACGTCGGCAACGGATTCGTCAGCAAACGTCTTGCTTTCTTGTCCCACTTCTGCACCATTAGCAAGAACGATAAACGACGTCGGATAATCTGCATACGAATCGTTTTCAATCACGCCGTTGTGCAAAGCGACATAACGGGCATATGCTTCGGACTTTGTCATTGAAGACGGAAGCACATCAATCGAAACCGCATCATCGGAAACGACCGTTCCCAAAGGAACCGCACTCACGTTCTTTCCAGATATGCTAATCAAAAACGCCTTCGTATCCGCAGTAACGCCATCGTTGCTCGCGCGCGGCACGGAAATAGAGTCTTTGCTTTCGTCCTGGACCCAAGCATCCTGGACTTGCTGCTCAGCAATCGAGATCGGAGAGCAATAGAAACCACTGAGTACCGCCGCGTCGGTAAAGGTACCAGTCAGCTTTTTAATTGCAGCAAGAGCGTTGTTGAGCGTTGCGGCATCAGAAACTTTGCTACTGCCAACTTTTACGAACCTGGTTGCCATAGCGGCATAAGGACCACCGTCCGTGGAGTCATATTTGGATTGAGCATCGGTAAGCGACTCGGTCCAGCTAATGCCAAGTTCGGCATTAGCCACGGTCTTCGAAGTCCACTTGCTTGCTTTGGTCTTGTCGATTACGGCAAACGAACCCGAAGATGGCATGCCGACCAACGAGAAGAACCCGTTATCCGCAGCCGTATTACTCACCAACTGGTCATAGCTGCCTTCATTTACTTTATAGACATCGCAAATTCCCGAATTAGACGTTGGCAACGCAACGGATACTTCCGTATTACCGTCAAGCGCAATCTCGGCACCAGTCTTGTCAATGATTTTGTACGTGAAGTACTCCAGGGACACTTCGCCCGTATGCATGGATTCGAAATCGGACAGCGCATTCTCATACGTTTCGCCATCAGAACGCTTTTCAACAACAAGCTGCGCACCAGATTGCAGCTTCTGAGCAACGTCTTTTTCAGAAGTGGAAACCGTTGCTTTCAACCCGGTACCAACATCCGTAAGCGTCTTCGTAACAGCCTGAGAGCCATCGGAAGGAGCAACGTATGTACGCACCGCGCTGGAGAAGTCAACGGACAGTCGCACCTCCATGTTCATGTAGTTGCCCAAAATGGTCGGGAACTCTTGATAGCCGGTAAAGGAATAATCACCGCTATCGTTGAGCAGCTTGACATCCAGCGATCCAATTCGGCCATACACCTGCGATTGCGTTTTCATGTCCGTGCCAAACAGGTGGTCTTCCTTGATTCGAGGTGCGCTCACTATTTCGGTTTCGCCAGGAGCGCCGCTAATCTGTTGCAAGGTGAAAACATCTGCCGGCTCATTGCTAAGCTCGATATGAACGGTTTTCGTCCCGTCCTCAGCGATAGTTAGCGTTGCGCTGCGGGAAACGGGCACGGTCGGAGGCATAGTCGGGCACTGCATATATACCTGCACGCCAGGAAGAACCTGATTGGCATATGAAGGAATATAAAGATTTGCGGTAACAGAATACACACCCGCCTTGGCCTGGGACTTCTCGGTCAGCGAGGTGGTGTCCACCAGCACCAGGGCCCGCCCCGGCTCCGGCGACACCTGCGCCAGCTTCGCGCCGCCGAACGCGCCGGTGGGCTCCTCGCCCACGGTCACCGCGAGCTCGGTCAGCGACGAGCCGTCCCAGCTGAAGGCGCGCACCTTCGAGGGGTCCACCTTGGGGTCGGCGTTCTCGCCGCCCAGCCACCACGCCGTCAGCTCGGCGTCGGCCGGCATCTGCTTGCCGCCGGGCAGCTCGAAGGTGCCCACCGACACGTTGGACCCGTCCACGCCGTCGTAGAGCGCGGCCACCGCGTCGCGGGCGGCCTGCGCGTCGGCGGGCGCGGCGAAGTCGAAGAAGTCGCCGTAGGTGGGCTCGTCGGACCCGAGGTCCAGCGACGCGGGCATGTCCGCGTCGGCGGTGTTGACGCCGAGCATCCAGACGAACCCGCCGTTGGGCGTGTGGAGCTTCGACAGGTCGTTGAGGTAGTTGTAGTCGCGGGCCTGGGACTTCTCGGTCAGCGAGGTGGTGTCCACCAGCACCAGGGCCCGCCCCGGCTCCGGCGACACCTGCGCCAGCTTCGCGCCGCCGAACGCGCCGGTGGGCTCCTCGCCCACGGTCACCGCGAGCTCGGTCAGCGACGAGCCGTCCCAGCTGAAGGCGCGCACCTTCGAGGGGTCCACCTTGGGGTCGGCGTTCTCGCCGCCCAGCCACCACGCCGTCAGCTCGGCGTCGGCCGGCATCTGCTTGCCGCCGGGCAGCTCGAAGGTGCCCACCGACACGTTGGACCCGTCCACGCCGTCGTAGAGCGCGGCCACCGCGTCGCGGGCGGCCTGCGCGTCGGCGGGCGCGGCGAAGTCGAAGAAGTCGCCGTAGGTGGGCTCGTCGGACCCGAGGTCCAGCGACGCGGGCATGTCCGCGTCGGCGGTGTTGACGCCGAGCATCCAGACGAACCCGCCGTTGGGCGTGTGGAGCTTCGACAGGTCGTTGAGGTAGTTGTAGTCGCGGGCCTGGGATGCAGTCGCGCCGACGGAGTCATCCTCAGACGACTGAGCAAAAGCAAGCGCCCCCGAAGCAGGCCAGAACGAAACCACGAGCAAAACGGATAACGCAATCCGCATAAACCCATCCAACAGGCGCTGCTTTTTGTTCGCAAAACTCACTCTATCCTCCTTTCTCTTAATCGCAAACAAGGGCAACGCTTCCAATACAGAAGTGTTGCCCAGTCTGCTAAACGTCGCTAATTATTTGATGGAGTCCCAATCGATAATCAGCGTGACCTTCCATTCCTTGTCTCCACGCGCCAAAGAGAAGTCAGCATATTCTTTTGCGCCAAACTCGTAATTCTCGAGCGAGACATCGTTGATGGTGAACCCAATCGGCTGAATGCGATTTACATGCCCGCCCTTGTTCCAAAGATATTCGCCCTGCTGCGTCACCGTCGCACCACCGTTGCTTGAAGCGGGGTCGATATAGTACAGGCCAAAGGTATTGTTGAGCTGATTAATCGTGATGACCGGCTTCTTGTCAGCATCGAAAGACAGCACCGCATTGTCCGCCACGGGAGTAGTCGGACGAGCGCCAAACAACGTAGGAGTGGTCAAATTGGTCAGATACGCATCCATATGGATAACCGCGTTCAATTCAGCCGGCACGTAAAGGTTTGCGGTGATCGTGTAAGTCTTCGACTTATCCAGTCCGTCCAGCGACGTTGCCGCAAACGCCTTGCTGAAGCCAATCGACTCAGCACCGGCGGCAACCAGCGCGGCGGCGGCAACGGTACCGGCGGCCATCTTGACGAAACCTCGACGCGTGTAAATCATTTCGGTGTTCATAGCGAATCACCCTTTCTTTGCGGCTTGTTTGTATTTGGTGGTGCAACCTTGGGCGCCGATGCCGCATCCTCGGCTCCCAAGGCATCCCGCGACGGACCGGAAAGGCCCCGTCATGTGGAATCTGGGTACGACAAGACAGACGCGCGCCCGCGTTGCGTGAGGGATCGGGTTGTTGCAGGGGTTGTGCGCTTGCCCGCGCGAGCTCGGTGTTCGCCCTGGTTGAAAGGGCGCTCCAGCCGGCGAGTAACACGCGGGTAACTGGCTTGACGGCTGCTATTGTAAGCCTGGGGTTACCGAAATCACAAGAAAAAAGTTCGAAATGGGTTCCTTTTTCGACAAAATCTTCTCCAAGGGTAACATATGTTACCCCAGGTCAAAGGGGTACATCGGTCGGCGAGCACGTCAACTCGTAAAGATTCCCAAACATTTGTTCTTGTGCTCCGAACGGATGTTTGGTGATACAGATCGCGCTTGGCGTTCCCCCTAGCCGAGGGGCTACCACCTATAGCACGCGGATGAAGCGGCCATCCACTTCTAGCACGCCTTCTTTTTGCAGGGTGCTTAGTTCGCGAATGAGCGATTTGTCGGCTGCGCGCAAATATGTTGCCCATTCCTGGCGGCTCATGGGCACCTCCACGCGGCCGTCGGCATCTTGGGGCAACGTACGCAAATACGCCATGATGCGGTCGGAAAGACGCGGCTCGCCCACCACGGAGAGCGTTTGCGTAAGCACGCCTATCTTCTTCGACATTTCGGTCGACAGGTTTTCGCGCAGCAGAAACGCATGCGGGCTCGTGCACGATTCGAGTTGCTTTGCGGGGATGCACAGTATGCTCGTGGGCTCAAGCGCGCGAATATTCACCGGCGTATGCTTAAGCGTCGCCGGCACGGCCTCGGCAAACGACTCGCCCGAGCCGAACTGCGCCACCGGGCGATCTTGCCCACCTTGCGGCATGCTTGCTTGCACGATGCCCGAAACAACCACTGGGTAAAAATCCATGCAATCGCCGGCACGACGCAGCAGCTGGCCTTCCGACAGCTCCATAACGCGCGCATCGATTTCGCGCAGCAAATCGCGCAGGTCCTTCACGGGAATGCCCTCGAACACAGCCGACGAATGCAGCGAGCGAATAAGATCCTGCGTAAACTCCATGCGGCTCACCAACTCCTTGCTACGCTCGTCGCCCTGGCAAACGTTCCCCGCGCAAGCCTCGTATGCGTGCGGCCGCACATGGCGATACCGTCACTCCAGCCATTCCCGCCATCGCGCCGAAACCAACCACCGGGTAACATTTGCTACCGAAAGTTACCTTTATCTAATTCATTATCGCACTGCGCAGCTTTTTGTAAACACAGGGTCATATTTTTCCCAAACAAGAAAGGCGACCCGCTCGGCTGCCTTTCCCCAAACCAGCGCTTCGGAAGCGCTTCTTGCAAGCAATCTTGTTCGCAGCAAACCTGGCAAAGCATCCGGCCCCCTGTCGCGCTTCACGCCCTTCGCGCCCCGCCCATCATGCAGCCGTACCCGGCGCAGAAAGCAACAAAGGGCCCGCGGCATTTCAACCGCGAGCCCCTCGCAAAAGTTAGCGAGTCAAAACCTTCCGAAGGCACTGACCCATCCGTTCCCGTCACGCGGCCTTAAGCCAACAGTTTGCGACCTGCCTCCTCAAGCGCGTTCAGCAGCGCGTCGGCTGCCTCGCGGCTGGCGTCCTTCGCGAACACGTACAGCTTGATCTTCGGCTCGGTGCCGCTCGGGCGCACGATGACCTTGTTGCCGCCTTCCACGTCGAACTCCGCCACGTTGGCGGAAGGCAGGCCGTTCACGCCGCCCTGGTAGTCGACCACGGCTTCGACCTTGCGGCCGGCAAGCTCTGCCGGCGCGTTCGTGCGCAAACCCGCCATGAGGTCGGCCATCTTCGCCGCACCGTCGGCGCCGGGATAGGACAGCGACACGGTGCGGTTAAGCCACCAGCCGTGCTTGGCGTATAAATCGCGCATGGCCTGGGCCAAGTTCTTGCCCGCCAGCTTGTATTCCTGCGCCATCTGGCAGATAAGCAGGCTGGCGTTCACGGCGTCCTTGTCGCGCACGTGGTCGCCGGACAGGTAGCCGTAGCTCTCCTCGAAGCCGAAGATGAAGCGGTCGGCTTCGCCCGCGTCGGACAGCTCGGTGATGATGTCGCCGATGTACTTGAAGCCCGTCAGGCAACGGCGCAGCTCGAAACCGTATTCCGCGGCCAGCGCGTCGACCATGGCCGACGACACGATGGTGGTCACGGCCACCTTGCGCGTCAGGTCCTCGCCGCGCTCGGCGCGCATGCGGCACACGTAGTCGAGCAGCAGCACGCCCATCTCGTTGCCGGTCAGCAGCGTGTAGTCGTCACCATCCTTGCAAGCCACGCCCACGCGGTCGGCATCGGGGTCGGTGGCCAGCAGCAGGTCGGGATGCACCTGCTCGCACAGGTCGATGCCCTTTTGCATGGCCTCGCGGATCTCGGGGTTGGGGTAAGGGCACGTGGGGAAGTTGCCATCAGGCTGCTCCTGCTCGGGCACCACGGTGACGTCGGAGACGCCCGCGCGCGCGAGCACGGTAGTCACGGGGATGAGGCCAGTGCCGTTAAGCGGCGTGTACACGAGCTTCAGCGGGGCGGCGGCAATCTGCTCGTCGGACAGGTTGTTCACCGACTGCGCCAGCACCGCGTCGTAGTAGCGCTCGAGCACGGCGTCTTCGATCCACTTGACCTTGCCCGATGCCACGGCTTCATCGAAATCCATGGACTTCACGCCGGCGAACGCGTCGGTTTCGGCGATGGCCGCGGAGATGGCGGCGGCAGCCTGGCTGGTGATCTGGCAGCCGTCGGGGCCGTAAGCCTTGTAACCGTTGTACGGCGCAGGGTTGTGGCTGGCCGTCATGCAGATACCGCCCGAGCAGCCCAGGTCGCGCACGGCCCACGAAAGCGTGGGGACCGGGGAGATGCGCGGGTACACGTATGCCGTCACGCCGTTGGCGGCCATGATGGCGGCGGTGGTGCGCACGAACAGCTCGCCGTTGTTGCGGCTGTCGCGGGCGATTGCGACCGAGGGGTTGTCGAAGTTCGCGTTCAGGTAATCGGCGAAGCCCTGCGTGGCGCGGCCCACCGTGTAGATGTTCATACGGTTCGTGCCGGCGCCCAGCACGCCTCGCAGGCCCGCGGTGCCGAACGACAGGTTCTGGAAGAAGGCGTCGGTCATCGCGGCGTCGTCGCCGGCGTCGGCCTTCGCCTGCATGTCGGCCAGCTCGGCCGCCAGATCGGCGTCCTGCACGTTCTCAATCCAATGCGCAAGCTCGGCGCGCACATCGATATCGCTCATAAGGTTTCCTTCGCTTCTAGCGGTTTCTCCCCGGTTGCTTGGGCGCGGTCGGGCGCGCCGCGGGCATGCGCCCTACGCGGAGGGCATTTGTCCCGCGCGGGGCCGACTTCCGTCCGTTGCGGCGCGGGCACGCGCCCGCCCTCCAACCAGGCTTTCCTGCATATGCCGCCATTGTAAACGACACGCCGGCGAAGCGGGCGAACCCGACAGCATCAGCGCAGTTGCGCGCCGGACGGCGCGGCGGCGCCGCGATCCTCGACCAACACGCGGCACCCTCGGCGCGCCATCAAGGGCATCATCGAGCTCGCCCGCGACCACAGCGCCGAGCCCGAGCGCCTGCTCGACGACCGGCAACGCACCGACGAACTGTCGAGCCGCCGTCCACCGTGGTCGTCGACGATACCGTGGACACGGAAGACCCCACCGCGGCGCCGGAGAACGAGCCGAATGCTGCCGCGAACGTAAAATCCACCGCCGAAACAGGGCGAATCGATGGTTTTGCGGGCGCTAACGGGTATGATGGGATTTGGCACCCCGCTGACAAATCCGACGGGGCCGATGCCGCAGGCGCCGACCTCGCCGACGATGACGGCGACGGATCGAGCGACAACGCAGGCGATGACCCCGCCGCCCGCCCAGCCGCCGAGGCCGCAGGAGCGCGCCCAACCGATACGGAACCTTCGACCGGCGCCGATACGGAGCCGGCCAAGCACTAGGAGGAATCCAGTATGCATATGCGCACCAACCGCCACGCCGCAGGCGTCACCCAGGAAGACGGCGCAACCGACAACCGCCGCAGCCGCAGCGCGGGCCGCATCCGCCCCCGAAAAGCCGCGCTGGCCGCATTCGCCCTTACCGGCGTGCTTGCGGCAACGCTGTCCGCCGGCTGCTCCGGCGATAGCGGGAAGACCGCCGTCAAGCTGGACCCGAGCAACCCCACCACCATCACCGTGTGGGATTACTATAACGGAGCCCAGCAGGCGTCCTTCGACAGCCTGGTGTCCGAGTTCAACTCCACCGTGGGCAAGGAGAAGGGCATCTACGTGAAAAGCAAGACCCAAGGGTCGGTCGCCGAGTTGGAGAAGGCTATCTCGAACTCGTCGGCAGGCGAGGTCGGCGCCGACCAGATGCCCAACGTGTTCTCCTCCTACGCCGACACGGCCTACAACGTGCAACAGCAGGGCAAGCTCGTCGATCTGACGGACTACTTCACCTCCGACGAGCTGTCCTGCTACGTACCCGACTACCTTGACGAGGGACGCTTCGACGGCGACGATTCCCTGTACCTGCTGCCGGTGGCGAAGTCCACCGAGGTGACCATGCTCGACGAAACCGACTGGGAGCCGTTCGCCCAGGCCACCGGTGCAACCGTCGATGACCTGGCAACGCAGGAGGGCATCGCGGCCACCGCGAAGCGCTACTACGAGTACACCGATGCGCTAACGCCCGACATCCCCGACGACGGCAAGGCGTTCTACGGCCGCGATTCCCTGTCCAACTACTCCATCATCGGCATGAGGCAGATGGGCGTCGATCTGCTCGCACCCGACGCCGACGGCAAAACCGCGGTCAACGCCGACAAGGAAAAGGTCCGCCGCCTGTGGGACAACTACTACATACCCTTCGTCAGCGGATATTTCGACGCCAAGGGCAAGTTCCGCTCCGACGACATGAAGACGGGCGACATCATCTGCTACACGGGCTCCACCGCATCGGCAGCGTACTTCCCCGACCAGGTGGTCGACGACAACGGAACGCACGAGATCGGCTATCAGATCATCATGCCGCCAACCTTCGAGGGAGGCAACGCCGTGGCTCCTCAGCAAGGCGCCGGCATGGCGGTGGCGAAGTCGGACGAGCAACACGAATACGCTTCCTGCGAGTTCCTGAAGTGGTTCACCGAGAAGCAGAACAACCTGCGCTTCGCGACGGCGGCGTCGTATCTTCCCGTGCGAACTGATGCAAACAGCGTCGAAGAGCTTGATAACGCGATTCAGAACGAGAACCTCTCCGTAAACCCCAAGACCCGCGACTGCATCGCCATGGCCATGGACTCCTTCGACGACGTGGAACTGTACTCGCTTAAGAGCTTCGACAACGCTTATGCCGCGCGCAAGGTGCTCGACCATTCGCTCGACGATAAGGCGACCGCCGACAAAGCGGCTGTTCAGGCAGCAATAGCCGCCGGCCAATCGCGCAGCGAGGCGCTTGAGCCGCACGTGGGCGATGCCGCGTTCGAGCAATGGTACGCCTCCTTCTGCCAGCAGCTCCAAGCCGCAGCCGAGGGCACGGAGTAGCAAGAAGTGCATAACGAACGCAAGAACATAGTCTCTAGCGTGGGCGCGGGTACGAGCGCAGGTGCGAGCACGGGCAAAAACGCCGCAAGGGGGAAGCGAAAGGTATCTTTCCTTCGAGTGCTCATGATCTCGCTTGCCGCGATCGTCCTGATCCAGGGCGCCTTGCCCATCTCGGTCCTCACGTTCAGCGGAGTGAAGAGCACGCTTGAGGACAACGCCATCTCCATCGACGCCCGCGCGGTGGACAACCGCAAGGTGAACCTGGAAAGCGCTATGGTCAAAAGCTGGTCCGGCATATCCCGCGAGACCGTCATCTTCAACTCCGCCCTCTCCGACCAACTTGCCCGATCGGGCCTCGACGTGTCGGAGTTCCTTGCCGATAACGATCAGAAGGAGGCCTTCGTAGCCGCCGCCTTCCCGCGGCTGCTCTCCATCATAGGGGCCAACACCGCCAGCGGCGCGTACCTAATCTTGGGAAACGACGGTGACCTTTCCGCCGCGCAGGACCACATCGGGGCGTTCCTGCGCGATTCCGACCCCACCGGCAGGTCGGATTCCTATTCCGACCTGCTGCTTGAGCGAGGAGACAAGGAAATCGCCCGCGACGCGTCCATCGCCCTTGACAACACCTGGGCGCCGAAACTGCACTTCGCCGGCAACGGCGCGCGCAGCGCAGACGATTTCTTCTACAAGCCCTACGAGGCCGCCCTGCAAAACCCGGGCGCCGATGCAAAAGCCATGGCGTATTGGTCGCAGCCGTTCGTGCTGGAGGGCAATCCGAGCGACAGCTACCGCATGATCGCCTACTCGGTGCCGCTCATGCTCAACGGGCAGGTGTACGGCGTGCTGGGAATCGAGGTGTCCACCGCGTACCTGGCGGACACGTGCTTCCCCATCTCCGAGCTTGACGGCAGCGAAGCCGGCGGGTACGCCCTCGCGCTGGGGACCGGCGACGGCTCGTACCAGATCGTCACGGGCAACGGCGCGCTCTACAACACGCTGAACGCCGAAGGGCCCGCCTTCGCACTCAAGGAAACGCGCAATGCGGGCCTTATGCAGGTCGAAGGCGTTACCATAGGCGATCAACAGGTGTACGCGATCGCCGAACCGCTGAAGCTGTATTCGGGCATCGTACCCTACGACGACACGAACTGGGCGGTCGTCGGCCTGCTCTCCGAGGATTCTATCTTCGCCACGGGCAACTCGTTGTACCACCGCCTGGGCGTGACCATCGGCCTTACCACCATCGGATGCCTGGTGCTGGTGGTGCTGGTCTCGCGCGCCATCAACCGACCGCTCAGGGAGCTGATCGGCAGCGTCCAGGGAGGCATGGAGGAGCTGCACGCGTTCCGCACCTCCGTCGCCGAGGTCGACCAACTCCATGGCGTCATCCTCGACCTCACCGAGGACGGCCTGGAGAAGCAGCGCAAGCTCAACGAGGAGAAGGAGCGCTACCGTCTGGCCGTCAAGGGCACGAACGACGCGTTCTTCACCTACTCCCCCGACAAGGGCACCATCGAGATCGTGAACTCCCTCGACGACGGCGAGTACGAGGCAGAGCGCTTCTGGGACCTGTTCCGCCGCAGCAGCGCGAACCCCGAGGCGGTGGACACCATCGAGCAGGCCGTGAACCAGATGCAGGAGACGAGCATCCAAGTGGAGGCTGTTACCGAGCGCTCGCCGCAAGGACGTTGGCTTGAGGTGAGCTCATCGCGCGTTCAGGACGCCGACAACAGGCAAGACTGCATGGTGTGCGTCATCCACGACATCGACGGCAGGAAGCGTCGCGAGATCGAAGCCGCGCGCAAGCAGGCGCTCGACCCCGCGACGTCGGCATATCGTTTCAAGCCCGGCATGGACGCCATCACGGCGGCACGAGTCAGCGCTGACGCGGGGCGGCTCGCCATCATCGAGATCGACGGCTTCGCAAACATCGTGCGCGACTACGGCATCCCCTTCGGCGACGTGCTGCTCAACGAGCTGGTCAAGGTCATGCGCGCCTTCAACCACGACAGAGGCAACCACGACGCCATCCTGGTGCGCGTCGGCGCTGGGCAGTTCGCTTGCTGGCTTCCCGGCAAATGCACCGGCGACGCAATCGGCGAGACGGCCGAGTTGCAGCGCCGGTTCGCGCGATTGGTGCGCCCCGGAGTGCTGGAGCTGAGCTTCCACGTAGGCGCGGCATCGGCGGAGGGCGTCAGGAGCACCTCCGAGCTGCTTTGCCGGGCGCGCACGGCGCTTCAGGCATCGATGGGGCATCGCGCAGCCAGCGCATGCTGGGACCCGTCTATGGACGGCGCGTTCGAGCCAAGGCCGTTCGACCCCATATCCTCGTTCAGCCATGTCGAGGACATGACCTTGCCCGCCCTGACGTTGAACCTGCTCGATAGGCGCCTTTCGCTGGCGGCGGGCATGGACCTGCTTATGCGGCAGCTGAACGAGAAGCTCGACGTGACCAACCTGTTCATCACGTCGTTCCAAGAAGACTATCAGACGGCATCGGTGCGCTACTTCTTCGGCCCCATCCCGGGCATCGACGAGAGCGCCGTGTTCCCGCTTTCGCGGGAGGCCGTCGACACGCTCCAGCGATTCGGCGAGCAAGGCCTTGTGCATCCCGTGAGCGAGATGCCCATCTTCGCCATGTCCGCCGAGACGCGCGCTTACGCCAACGGCGTCGCGTTCCCCATGATGAACGTGGGGAAATACTCGGGGTCCGTGTTCTTCCTGAGCAACGCGGGCAAGGCCTTCGACGACGATGAGGCCGCGAGCACCCTGCGCGAGGTGGGCACGATCATCCAAAACCGCATCAACCAAGAGGAACTCGACCAGTCGGCGCAGGCGAAGTCCGACTTCCTTGCGCGCATGTCGCACGAGATCCGCACGCCCATGAACGGCATCATCGGCATGACCGAGATAGCCTTGAAGCCCAAGCAGAGCGACGAGCGCCGCATCGATTGCCTGAACAAGGTGCATGCGTCGTCGCTATACCTGCTCGATCTGCTCAACGGCATCCTGGACATGACGAAGATCGAGAACAACAAGATGCTGCTCGGCGATGCGCCCTTCAGCATGAGCCATGTGGTCGAGGAGATCAACGCCGTGAGCGCCGGAAGGCTTGCCGCGCGCAACCAGAAGCTGGTCGTGGACATGCGGATGCAGCACGATTGGTTCACGGGCGACGCGCTGCGCCTGAGCCAAGTGCTCATCAACCTGGTGGGCAACGCCGTGAAATATTCGCACGATGGCGGCACCATCACGGTGACCATCGAGGAGAGGGCCGCCGATGGCGGCGCGCCAGCGCTTCCGGCGGGCTGCGAGGCTGCGGGAGCCGGCGCGCAGGCTGCGGAAGAGGCAACGGCAAATGCGCTTTCAACGAGCTGCGAAGCCGTGGAAGCCGGCGCGCAGACGATGGAGGAAGCGGCGGCGAACGCCCTTCCGACGACCTACGAAGCCGCAGAATCCAGCGCGCAGATTACAGGGGGCGGCTCCGGAACGGTGAACGTGTACTTCGCCGTCGCCGATGAGGGCGTGGGCATCGCCGAGGAGGACATCGAGCGCATCTTCGCCAAGTTCGAGCAGGTAAACACCACGGACGCCCGTCAACAGGGCACGGGGCTGGGGCTTGCCATCAGCAACCGCATCGTGCTCATGATGGGCGATCGCATCCGCGCGAACAGCCGCCTGGGGCATGGCAGCACGTTCTATTTCGAGATCCCCCTGACGATAGCCGATGCGGCAGACAAGTCGTCGTGCGCAAACGCCGAGCAGGTCGATTTCACCGGGAAGCACGCCTTGGTCGCCGAGGACAACGAGCTGAACATGGAGATCATCGCGTACGTGCTCGATGACATGGGGTTCACCGTGGATAAGGCGATGAACGGCCAGGAAGCGGTGGACGCGTTCGAGCAATCCCCCGCTGGGCGCTACGATATCGTCTTGATGGACGTCATGATGCCGGTCATGGACGGGCTTACCGCCGCGCACCGCATCCGCGGTCTTGACCGTGCCGATGCCGCCGATGTGCCCATCGTGGCAACCAGCGCGAACGCGTTCGCCGAGGACGTGAAGCGCTCGCTTGCCAGCGGCATGAACGCCCACGTCTCCAAGCCCATCGACCCGGCGAAGCTCGCGAAGGTGCTAGCCAAAGTGATGCGATAAGGGCGCCTGCGCGCAGAGCGCAGATGACTGCCTGCGTGCGGCGCAAGCTGCGCCTTGCGGCTTGCGCCGCACGCTACACGCAGGATGCAAACAATCGCTGCGCCCCACGGCTTGCAGGCCGCGCACTGCGAGCCCTCTGCGTTTGCTAGCGCTGCGCCTTGCAGCTTGCCGGCGCGCTCAAACCGCGCGCCGCAACTGCCGACGGTATACTCTGACCATGTCTGCGTGAGTCGATTCACTTACTCCGAATCGACCCACGCGCATCATCGCTCGCATTGCTTGCACGTCCTATAACGCACGAGGAGCCGCTCATCAGCGGCCCCTCGTTTACGTTTGCGATTGCGTTTACGCTATTCTGCCAGCTTCTTGGCCAACAGCTGGTTGATGATCTTCGGGTTGCCCTGGCCGCGCATCTCCTTCATGCACTGGCCCACGAAGAACCCGATGACCTTCGTGTTGCCCTCCTTGTAGCGGGCAACCTCATCGGGGTTCGCCGCGATGATGGCATCCACGACGGCCTCGATGGCGCCGGCGTCCGACACCTGCTTCATGCCGCGCTCCTCGACGATGACCGAGGGGTCCTTGTCCTCATCCATGATGGCGGAGAACACCTGCTTGGCCTGCTTGGACGAGATGGCGTCCTCGGCGAGCAGCTTCACCAGCTCCACCGCGCGGGCGGGCGTGAGCGGGCTTTGCGCAAGGTCGGCATCCTCGCTGGCGTTGAGCCATGCGGTGACGTCGTTGATGGCCAGGTTGGCAACGGGCTTCGCCAACTTGGCGGCATCCTTGCCCGCAACCTCCATGCACGCTTCGAAGAAGTCGGCCGTGGCGCGATGGTCGACCAGATGGCGAGCATCGTACGCGGACAGGCCGAACTCCTCGGCGAAGCGGGCGGCCTTCTGGTCGGGCAGCTCGGGCAGCTTGGCACGCACGCCTTCGATGAACTCATCGGAGAGGTCATAGGGCGCCAAGTCGGGCTCGGGGAACAGGCGGTAGTCGTCAGCGGTTTCCTTCACGCGCATGACGATGGTGTGCTTCATGGTGGGGTCCCAATGGCGGGTTTCCTGGTAGATCTGACCGCCCTCTTCCAGAACCTCGGCCTGACGGCAAATCTCATAGGCCAAGCCATCGTGCAGGTTCTTGAAGGAGTTCATGTTCTTCAGCTCGGTCTTCACGCCCAGCTTCGTGGAGCCGCGGCGGCGCAGGCTGACGTTGCCGTCGCAGCGCATGGAGCCTTCCTCCATGGAGCAGTCGGAGATGCCGATGGCCAGATAGATCTGACGCAGCTTCTGCATGAACAGACGAGCCTCCTCAGGCGTGCGCAGATCGGGCTCGGTGACCAGCTCGATGAGCGGCGTGCCGGCACGGTTGTAGTCAACCAGCGAGTGCGTAGCGCCCGCGATACGGCCCTCATCGCCGCCGATGTGGATCATCTTGCCGGCGTCTTCCTCCATATGGATGCGCGTGATGCCCACGTGCGCCGTGTAGCCGGAATCGGTGACGGTGACGTTCTCGCAGGTCTCGCCCGGCTTCAGGCCGGCGATATCGCCGCGCTCCTTGGCTGCCGGACCATCGACATCCAGATCGAGATGTCCGCGCATGCAGAACGCGACCGGACCCTGCGTGGTCTGGAAGTTCTTAGCCATGTCGGGGTACATGTAGTTCTTACGGTAGAACATGCTGTGCTTCTCGATATCGCAGTTCGTGGCCAGGCCGGCAAGCACGATGGACTCGATAGCAGCCTTGTTCGGCACGGGCAGAGCACCCGGAAGACCCAGGCACACCGGGCAGGTGTGCGTGTTCGGATCGGCGCCGAACTCAAGCTTGCAGCCGCAGAACATCTTCGTGTTCAACGTGGTCAGCTCGGCGTGGATCTCCAAGCCGATGACCGCCTCCCAATCCTTGAGGACTTCTTCAAGCTTACGCATTACTCAATCACCTTCCCGTCGGCGAAGTTCGGGGCCACGGGGGCCTTGCCATAGGCGGCCTCAAGCGCCATGGCGGCGCGGAACATGTTCTCGTCCTTGAACTGCGGGGCGATCAGCTGCACGCCCACGGGCATGCCGCTTTGCGCACCCAAGCCGCACGGCACGCTCATGCCACCGTTGCCGGCGATGTTGATGGAGATGGTGAACACGTCGGACAGGTACATGGTTGCCGGATCGGCGATCTCGCCGAACTGGAACGCCGTTGCCGGGGCCGTGGGCGCCAAGATGACGTCGCACTGCTCGTAGGCGTTGCGGTAGTCCTGCGTGATGAGCGTACGGACCTGCTGGGCCGGATAGTAGTACTGCTCGTACACGCCGGCGGAAAGCAGGTAGCTGCCCAGCATGATGCGGCGCTTCGCCTCTTCGCCGAAACCATGGGCGCGGCTTGCCTCGTACTGGCTGCCCAGGTCCTTGTGGCCTTCCTCGCAGTAGCCGTAGCGCACGCTGTCGAAGCGGGCCAGGTTGGAGAACGCCTCGCACGGACCCAACACGTAGTAGGCGCTGATGGCGGCATCGATATGCGGCAGGTCGACCTCGACGATGGTGGCGCCGGCAGCCTCGAGCTTGGCAGCGGCCTCGGACACGCGCTCCGAAACCTCGGAGGACAGGCCCTTAGCGCCCATGAAGCTGCGGACCACGCCGATGCGCATGCCTGCAACGTCTTGCTGGCATGCGGCGCGGAAACCGGCCTTCACGTCCTGCGACGTGCAGTCCAGGGGGTCATGGCCGCACAGGGCGTCCATCGCGGCAGCGGCGTCCTCGACGCTGCGGGCGAACGGGCCGACCTGGTCGAGCGAGCTGCCGAAGGCCACGACGCCGTAACGGCTGACCGTGCCGTACGTGGGCTTCACGCCCACGATGCCGCAGAAGCTGGCGGGCTGGCGGATGGAGCCGCCCGTGTCGGAGCCCAGCGTGACGCACGCCATGCCCGCGGCGACCGCCGCCGCAGAGCCGCCCGAGCTGCCGCCCGGAACACGACCCAGATCCCACGGGTTGCGCGTGGGGCCGAACGCGGAGGACTCGGTGGTGGAACCGAACGCGAACTCATCCATGTTCAGCTTGCCCAGCGGCAGACCGCCGGCGTCGATGATGCGCTGCACGCACGTTGCGGTGTACGGGGACACATAGTTTTCCAGCATGCGGGAAGAGCAGGTGGTGTGCGTGCCCGTCATGTTCATGTTGTCCTTGAACGCCACCGGCACGCCGGCCAACGGGCCGAGCGTATCGAACGCGCCGTCGGCGATTGCCTGATCAACGCGCTGCGCGGCGGCCATGGCGGCCTCGGAGGTGACCTCCAGGAACGCATGCACCTGAGAATCGGCCTGCGCGATGCGGTCGAGGCTTGCCTGCGCGACCTCGCAGGCGGTGAACTGCTTGGACGCCAGACCCTCGCGGATCTGCGCGATGCCCATATCGGAGATGGCCATTACGCATCGCCCCCTTCGCCCAGGATGGACGGGATCAAGAAGCTGCCGTCCTGCTGCTTCGGCGCGTTCTCAAGCGCAACCTGCTGCGTGAACGATTCGGTTTCCACGTCCTCGCGCATGACGTTGGACAGGCTTCCGATGGGATGGAACGTAGGCTCCACGCCCTCGAGGTCCAGCTGCTTGATGGACTGCAGCGTTTCAATGATGTTGTTCAGATCGACCGTCATCTCGGAGAGCTCCTCCCCGGAAAGGCCGATGCGCGCGTATTCCGCGATTCCGCGGACCTCGCGCTCGGTAAGGTATTGGGTCATTGGTTTCTTTCCTTTCGATTCCAACGCACGTGTTAGCGGCTACGCTGCAAAACGACGACCACCCCACATCCGATTGCCGCCACCGCAATCGCGACGCCTGCGGACGCGCCCGGGGAAGCCACCGCAATCGCGACACTTGCGGACGCGCCCGGGGGAAGCCGACACGATGGCGACACCCGCGGACACGCCGGGAAAGCCGGCGCAACCCAGCTCCACGCACGCTGAAAGCGGTTAGACCGTTAACTTGGCTATGATAGCAAACAAGCCCGCCCATCAGGCCGCGAACCCTCAGGCGACAGCGATTCGATAGACACGGAACCCAGCCCCATCGCGACGCTGACCGCTACGCGATGCCAGCAAGCTTCAAGTCCTCATCTACCAGATGGCGAAGATATTCCGACCGCTTCATTCCCAGCTGCGCCGCACGAATATCAATGAGCAGGATTTTATTCACCGGCTCCTTAAACCCCACCTGCTTCATTTCCTCATCGAACATAAGAGGGCGGCCGGGACCGTAACCCGGCGCATATACAACAGGACCGCTGGGCTCGCCATGGAAAACGCCCGCCGTTGCATCAGCTTCCATCTTGTCGAGTTGTTCAGGAGTGTATCCGAACCGCTTTTCAACTTCTTCAGCAGTTACCACCGTCATCGCTTCCTCCTTACAAGCCCCAGTTCCTTTAAGACCTTTTCAGTAGGCGGCTTCATCGCATGATAGACAAGGACACCTTGCCATTTCAGCGAGGCAACCAATTCGATGGCCTCGCCCTTTGCCGAAAGGCCGATTGCGACGATCGTTTCCTCGCATGGTGCCGTTCTGAGTCTCATGGCCACGATGCTGTTCCATACTTGCAAGATCTCATCGCTTGTGACGCCATGCTTGAAAGCATGCGCATCTATCTGTACGTCATCCATTAATTCCTCGAATTTCGTACAACGATATTCTAACAGGCTTTACCTGCGAAAACTATCGTTGCATTCCGTGGTTTCGAGGATCTTACAGAAGAGGAAAGGGCATCCCGGAAACGGATGCCGGCCACGACATTCCCGCAGGCACAACGCCCGAAGGGGAAAGCATCTGCACTGGCTCATGTGATGCAAGGATTCTAGCACACGCACAGATGTTCGTGCAAGCGAAAGCAGAACGTATTTTCGCTCTTACATGCGCGGGCGGCCACACGCCATGCGTGGCCGCCCGCTGCTCAGGTTGCTAGTTGCCGGCCTCTACCTCCACTCTGCCCAGATCACATCGCCGGGCTTGGGGGCCTCGATGCCCGGGCCGTTGGGCAACATATAGTAGGCGTTGGCCTCGAAGCTCTCCGGGCTGCCGGGGCGCCCGGGCACGGGCCAGGCGCGCAGCGTGCCATCCTCGGCATACTCGGCGCGCAGCAGCTTGATGCCGAAGAACTCAGGCTCGCCGGGCTTATGCGCCGGATGCTCCGCGGGCCTGTCCTCGCCGCGGACCGGGCCGCCATGCCCCTTCGGACCGTGCCCACCCGCCGGGAACGCCTCAGCCAGCACCATGGGCGTGCGCGGCACCTCGGGATCCAGGCCCGAGAACGCGCGCATGAGCGGACGTAGGTAGAAGTTCAGCGTGAACGACGCACCGGCGCTGGGGCCCGAGATGCCCACAATGGGCGTGCCGTCGACGATTGCAAAGCTGGAATGGTGCCCCGGGCCGTGGTTCGTCTGATGGCAGATCATCTGCCCCATCTGCTCTATGACCTCGCAAGACCAGTCGTCGCTTCCCTTCGAGGACCCGGCGTTGAGCACCACGATGTCGGCCTGCTCGACGGCTTGCGCGATGGCCTCCTCGATGGCGTCGCGGCGATCGGGGACGATATCGAACGGAATGAAGCACCCGCCCCACTGCTCGCATTTCGCCTTCACGAGCACGCTGTTCGTCTCGAAGTTGCGCCCGCGGGCGGCGAAGGATGCGGCACGCTCGGGGTCGAAGGGCACGCCGGGGGCCACCAGCTCGTTGCCCGTGGGGATGAACGCCACGCGCGGGCGGCGCACCACCGGCACCGACCCGTTGTTGCCCGAACCCATGCGAGCCGCCAGGTCGGGCGTGATCAGCTTGCCGGCGCGGCCCAGCACGTCGCCGCGACGCATGGTGCTGCCCACCGGACGCGTGCCCGCGCCGGGCTTCGACGGCGCCGCGTCGATGGCCACATGCTGCTCATCTGCGGAAACCTGCGCATGCTCGATGACGATGGCCGTGTCGAACCCTTCCGGCATGGCAACACCGGTGTTGGCGAACTCCCAGTCCCGGCCGCGCACCCACGCGCTGGTGTCGGGCACTTCGCCATCTGCCAGGTCGGCAAAATCGGACCAGTGCAGCGCGATGGAATCCATGGCGCAGGTGAGCGCGCTGGGCATGTCGTTCACGGCGCATACGTCATACGCCAGCACGCGCCCTACCGATTCCGCCAGGGAAACGCGCTCCACCAGCTTGCGCGCAACCTCACGCGCATGGAATTTCCCGGCATCGGCGCCTTTTGCCTGCGCCTGCACGCCGCGCCAGCCGAAACCCTCCGGCAGCGCGTCCAACGCCGCCAACGTCGCCGCAACCGCCTCCTCGCGCGACAGCTGTATATGTTGCGAATGGTCCCTCATGGCCGCCTCTTTCCCTGATGCTCAGCGCGAAGCCGGCACATTGCGCGCACGCAACCCGCCACCCGGCACCCGACCGCCCGGATGACGACGAGACGCAGCGCGCGTCACCTGCCTACGCCGAGAGCTTGCCTTCGGCAAGCTATTCTCGGTTGAATACAACCCGAACTATAGTCCAACTTCATGCGTTTGCGTGCCTTTCATTTGGATTCGGAATCGAATGCCCACGACGCTTGCATCGGCGCTTCACCACGGCGTATACTGCCCCCTCGTAAAGGAGCGCGGGTGACCCGGAACAAGTCCAGGCATCCAGCCTCGCAGCAAAGAAACGAAAGGCACTGACGTGACCGCATCGGTTGGTTCGTGCCCCGCAGAACGTGACGCGCGCTTGCGCGTGGGGTTCGTGGGAGCCGGCAAAATCGGGTTCGCCCTGGGAGCGCATCTGTTCGAACACGGTTCGAAGGTCTCAGGCTATGCAAGCCGCACGCAAAAGGCGGCGCTTTGGGCATCGCAGTGCACGCATTCCGTTTCCTTTTCCTCGCTGCAAGCGCTTCTTGATTCCACGGACCTCATCTTCATAACCGTGCCCGATGGCGCCATCGCCGAAGCGGCAGGCCAGCTGGCCGACGCCGCGGCGAGCACGCCGGCAGGCGGCCTTTCCGGAAAACTGGTGTGCCACGCAAGCGGCGCGCTGACCTCCGAAGAGCTCGACGCATGCCGAAAAGCCGGGGCCGCCTGCGCGAGCGTTCATCCGCTATGCGCCGTGCCCGACGTCCCGACCAGCGCCGATGCGCCCGATCGCCTTGCCGGCATGTTCTTCACGCTTGAAGGCGACCAGGCCGCGGTCGATGCGGCGGGCGCGCTGCTGGATGCGGCGGGCAATCCGCACTGCACCATCGCGGCCGACGCGAAGGTGCGCTACCACGCCGCGGCGGTGTTCCTGAGCAATCTGGTGTGCGGCCTTGCCTCCGAGGGGCTTGGCATCCTGGAGGGCTGCGGGTTCACGCCCGAGCAAGCCCTACAGGCAGCCGGCCCGCTGTTCACCGGCAATTGCGCCGCCATCGCGCAAAAAGGCCCGCAAAACGCCCTGTCCGGCCCCATCGAGCGCAACGACCTTGAAACGGTGCGCAAGCATCTGGCCGCATTGGACGGGCAGGCGCGCGAAACCTACGCCACGCTGTCGCTTTCCGTTTGCGAACTTGCTGCGCGGCGCCACCCCGAGCGCGATCACGCCCCGATGAGGAATCTGCTGGAATCAGCACAAACCCGCAGGTAAAGCGAAGGAGAAAGACCCATGAAGAACACCGTGGCAACGTTCGCCCAGGCCAAGGCCGAGGGCCGCAAGCTCGCCATGCTCACGGCCTATGACTATTCCACCGCCAAGCTCGAGGACGAGGCCGGCATCGACGGCATCCTCATCGGCGACTCGCTGGGCAACGTGGTGCTCGGTTACGAGGACACCCTGTCCGTGACCGTTGAGGACATGATCCACCACAGCGCCGCCGTCGCCCGCGGCGCCAAGAACGCGCTGATCGTCTGCGACATGCCGTTTCTGTCCTACGAGGTCAGCGTGCCCGACGCCGTTCGCAACGCCGGCCGCCTGCTCAAGGAAGGCCGCGCGAACTGCGTGAAGCTGGAAGGCGGCGAAGAGGTGTGCCCGCAGGTTGCCGCCATGGTGGCCGCCGGCATCCCCGTCATGGGGCACCTGGGCCTGACGCCGCAGTCCATCAACGCGTTCGGCGGCTTCAAGGTGCAGGGCAAAAGCGAGGCAGCTGCCCGCAAGCTGATTTCCGACGCGAAGGCGCTCGAGGCCGCCGGCGCGTTCGCCATCGTGCTCGAGGCCGTGCCCGCCAAGCTTGCCGCCCTGGTCACCAAGGAAGTGGGCGTCCCCACCATCGGCATCGGCGCCGGCGCCGGCTGCGACGGCCAGATCCTCGTCTACCAGGACATGCTGGGCATGTTCAGCGACTTCTGCCCGAAGTTCATCAAGCGCTTCGCAAACGTGGGCGAGGCCATGCGCGACGGCTTCGCCAGCTACATCAGCGAGGTGCGCGAGGGTTCCTTCCCCTCCGCCGAGCACACGTTCAAGATCGACGACGAAGTGCTCGAGAAGCTGTACTAGCCATAACCGGCGGGCGCGGCGCGGCCGAGATGCCCCGCCGCGCCCGCCTTCCCAAACGATTCGCAGACACCCTGCATCCCGCGGCGCGACGAACGCCGACGCGGCCGGATGCGCCGCGAGTCGTTCAGGGCCCTAACACGACAGGCCGCGCGTCGAAGCGCCCAGATGTGCTGCGTCCACGGCACCTCGACTCCCGCCGTCTCACGATTTACCGAACCCGAAAGGAAACCTACTAAGATGCTTACCGTTGCCACTACCCCTGAACAGGCTAAACAGGTTATCAGCGAATGGAAGGCGCAGGGCCTGACCGTTGGCCTCGTGCCCACCATGGGCTACCTGCACGAGGGCCACGAGAGCCTGATCAAGCGCGCCGTCGCCGAGAACGACCGCGTCATGGTCAGCGTGTTCGTCAACCCCATCCAGTTCGCCCCGGGCGAGGACCTGGAAACCTACCCGCGCGATTTCGAGGCCGACAAGCGCCTGATCGAGGGCGCCGGCGCCACGCTGGTGTTCCATCCCGAGCCCGCCGACCTGTACTTCCCCGATGCGTGCACCTACGTCAACGTCGAGGGCATCACCGCCGAGCTGTGCGGCAAGACGCGCCCGACGCACTTCCGCGGCGTATGCACCGTGGTTAACAAGCTGATGAACATCTCCCAGGCCGACCACGCCTACTTCGGCCAGAAGGACGCCCAGCAGCTGGCCGTCATCCGCCGCATGGTGCGCGACCTGAACATGAACGTGCAGGTTGTAGGCTGCCCCATCGTGCGCGAGGAGGACGGTCTGGCGAAGAGCTCGCGCAACACCTACCTGTCCGCCGAAGAGCGCACCGCCGCACTCGTTCTCTCGCGCGCCGTGGCCGAGGGCCAGCGCCTGATGGAGGCCGGCGAGCGCTCCGCCGCCACGGTGCTGGATGCCATGAAACAGCTTATCAAGGCCGAGCCCCTGGCGCGCATCGACTACGTCGAGATGGTGTCGTGGGACGGCATCAAGCCCGTTGAGACCGTCGACGGCCCGGTTCTGGTGGCCATGGCCGTCTACATCGGCAAGACGCGCCTCATCGACAACTTCATCTTCGGCGAATAACTTCGATTTTCAAAACCTACGAAAGGACCAACAACCGTGTTCTCTACCATGCTGAAGGGCAAGATCCACCGCGCCACCGTCGTCCAGGCCGAGCTTGACTACGTGGGCAGCATCACCGTCGACGAGGACCTGATGGATGCCGCGGGCATCCGCGAGTACGAGCAGGTGCAGATTGTCGACGTGAACAACGGCCAGCGCTTCGAGACTTACGTCATCGCAGGTCAGCGCGGCAGCGGTATGATCTGCCTCAACGGCGCCGCCGCCCGCTGCGTCTCGGTGGGCGACAAGGTGATCATCATGTGCTACGCCCTGATGACCCCCGAGGAAGCCGATGCGAACCCGCCGCGCGTGGTGTTCGTCGACGACGACAACCGCCCCGAGCGCATCACGCGCTACGAGCGCCATGGCCGACTGGAGGACATGGACCGCTAGCGCTCCGACAGAATCGGGCGCTTAGCGCTACGTCCCCGAAGCGGTCCGCGCAAAGCGCACGGACCGCCAGCGTGCTTTGACGGAATGACGGTCAGGGTTACGTCGCCAAAGCGGCTCGAAGCTCAAGGATGAAGGCGTCGAAAACAAACAGAGGCCGGGATGCGCAGAGCAACTGCGCATCCCGGCCTCTTACGTTGTTAGAGCAGCGATACCTTTTAGTGCACCTGCACAAGAGAGAAGACGTCGGCATCGGTAACCTTAGCGATTGCCTGGCGCGGATTCAAGAACGCCAGCTCCATGAGGAAGCCCATGCCCGCCAGCGAGGCGCCGAACTGCTTGATAAGCTTGGCCTGCGCCTCGGCGGTGCCGCCCGTGGCAACCAGGTCGTCAACGATCAGTACCACGTCATCGGGCTCGATGGCGTCGGCGTGGATCTGCAGCTCGTCGCTTCCGTACTCCAAATCGTAGCTTTCGCTGCGAACCTCGCGCGGCAGCTTGCCCGGCTTGCGTGCGGGCACGAAGCCGGCATGCAGGCGATACGCAACCGGCGCGCCGATCATAAAGCCTCGGGCCTCGGCGCCGACAACCTTAGTCACCCCTGCATCCTTAAAGTGCTCGGCGATGGCATCGATGGTGGCCTCGAAACCGTCCGGGTCCTTCAGCAACGTGGTGATGTCCTTGAACACCACGCCCGGCTTCGGATAATCGACGATGTCGGTGATGTGGCCTTCGAAATCGAACGACGACATGGCGGTCCTTTCCTAGAATATGCAACCTGGTCATTGTAGCGCCACCGGGCGCAGCAGGCGCCGCCGTGCGCCGAAATCGGACGCTTCCGGCGTTAATGCCCACGAACCCACATGTTCGCCACGCCGAAACGCTGCAGCTCCTCGAACAAAAACGGCAGGTAATACGGCCAAGCACCGGAACCTTTGCTGGAAAAGCCCTGCGCATCGCTGAGCACCTCGACGCTCCACTCCAAGCTATCATCCTGAGCGGCATACGGCTGATAGGCCTCCTCCCATGAGGCCAGCTCGAAGCCGAGCAGCTGCCCGCGCAATGCGGCGGCGTCCTCGGGGCCCAGCTGCAAAAACTCGCGCTGCCCCATCACGCCCAGCTCCTGCTCGAGCGCTGCGCCCAGCTCATCGAACGTGATTCGCACGGTGCTGCGATTCTCCACAGAGCCGCGCATGGCCAGGTTGAACTCCACCATGCGCGCGCAACGCAAAACCTCGAAACGCCGGTCCACGCGCATGCCCTCATCTACATCGTGCCGGCCTACGATAAGCTGCTCACCCGAACGGGCTCGGTAACACCCCGCCGGGACCAGCGAGTCGCCATCGATGCGCAAGATGCCATCGACATCGAACTTCGCACCCGAAGGCAGCGGCTTCCATTGCGCGTACGAGTCGGAACGCTCGCCCAAACGCTGCAATGCGCGGCGGCATTTCCCCAGGTTGCCGCGATAATAGTCGAACCCATCGTCAAGAGCCGCCTCGAAGTTCGCCGCCGCCTGCACGTAATACGCCTGCGCCAGCGCATAATCCCGCGCACAGCCACGCCCGTATTCGAAACAACCCCCGAGCCTGAAGGCCGAGCTTCCCAGCCAATCGGGCTCATTGCGGCCCTGCGCAAGCCGATGCGCCTTGCCGTACAGCGCAAACGCCTGGATATCTGCAGCCGATTCATCCGCAACGTCGATATTGAGCCAATACAGCATGTCGCCCAGCTTATACAACGCTTCCGGATGTCCACAAAACGCTGCCTGCTCGAACAGCTCCAATGCCTGTTCGGCATCCTCTTCACCCAAACGTCCGTATTCGTAGATGTAACCAAGGTTCACCGCGGCTTGCGGATTGCCGAAGCTCAGGCTCTTCTCGTAGAACTGTCGCGCCGCCTCGAAGCACCGCTTGTCATCGGAGGCAAGCCCGTCGTTGTAAAACCGCGCGCCGATATCCAACGACAAGCCGCCGCGTTGCTGGCTGTCGCGCGCTTCGTCGTATGAGGGGTCAAGATTGCGTAGGTCCATGTGGTTCCCTTCAAGGTATACCGTTCCACCATAGCAGAGAATCAGCAAGGACGGTTCGGCGCTGCTGCGCGCAGGAGGGAACGGGGCGAACGCGATGCCGCTATTCGTAGTCCTGCAGGAGATCACGCAGGTAGTCGACATACCCTTGCCGCAAGCTTGACGGCGACTCAACCGTGATCTGGCCGGCGAACTGGGATATCCAGCCGAAGAACACCGGCGTGGCCATAGCCGCCACGCTTACGCGGGCGGTGCCGTCGCCCATGTCGCTCACGCGCGCGTCCTTCCCGAAGCGATCGATCACGGCGTTCATGGCGCTTTCCCTCACGCGCAAAACCGCGCGCACCGAGCTGCCCGAGAACATGCCGAACACGCGCCGGTCGTACTCGTCCGCGTCGAATGTGGCGATGCGGGCGTTTCGCGTTGCGCGTTGCTGCGTCACGTGAATGTCGCACATGCGATCGACGCGATAGTTGGCGAAGTCGTCGTACTTCTCGCTGTAGCAGACCAGGTAGTAGAAGCCGTCGGAGTACATCAGCTGCACCGGCGTTTGGGTGTACGGCTGGCCACCGTGGCGCAGCTGCACCTGAGCCGAACAATCGTAACTGGTGTATTTGAACGACAGCATGCGCTTGGCGGCGATGGCCTCTTGGATGATGTCAACGTTGCGGAATACGCTATCGTTTTGGCTTTTCACGCGTCCGCCGACATGAACGTGCTTCTCCAGGCCTTTCACCTGGTGCTTCGAACCCAGGCTTTTGATGGAGCGAACGAGCGAGGTCGATTGCCGCGCCGTGATGAAGCGGCTTCCCTGCACCGCGTCGATAAGCAGCAGCAGCTCTGATTTGGTGAACGGGCGCTTGGCAAGGAAGTAGCGCACGGGCTTGACGTGTTGCCGCTGAATCTCGATGCCTGCTTTGTTCAGCGCCTCGAAATCGCGATACAGGGCCTTGCGCTCCGCGGATACGCCCGCTGCCTCCAGCTCCTCGAGAATCTGCTCGAGCGTCAGCCCCCGCTCGTCGTCGGTGTTCTCGAACATAATCTTCAACAGCGCCAACAAACGCTCTTTGCTGACTTCCTTCGCCATTCAAACCCCTCACGCAGCTTCCTTCGCGCACATTGCGCATCTGCATATGATAGGCGAGTGAGTGAGTGAGTGATGGTCACACAGGCAACCCTATGCTGCTGGCGGGAAACTGGCGTTTGCGGCGAAAATCCGCTTGAAGTCCTCAAGGTACGGACCGGTTATGCCCAGTTTGCAAACCTCGTCGAAGCTGGCGATGCCGAAGCTTTCCAAATAATCGCGCACATCATACGCCACAGCGTTCTTGTCGCCCAGCATGCCCTCGTCGTACAGCTCGCCGATGGCAACGGCAGCGCCCATGCGGAAAAACTCCTGGAACATGCCCTCCAGCTGCGCAGAGGATGCCCCCTTACACGATGACGCATCGTCAGCAGCCTCGTTCAAGCCCCTGCCCTGCAGCGAATCTTCAACAGCGTACCGCTCGGTTGCCTGATCATAGGGCTCGTACGCGCCGTACCCATCGATCAGAAACTCGCCCTCGTCGAAAGAGAGAGGCTGCGAGACGCGCTGACCCGCAATGGCCTGAGCCCACCCGGCTGAACTCTCGAATGCGCAGCGAGCGGACTGCGCACGCCCCTCCACGCGCGCATGGCGGCCGCGGGATGCCTTCGAATCGATTGCAAATGCTCCGAACATGGACGTATGCTTTTTGGCGAACATTTCAGGCTCCTTACCTGCGCGTTTCTTAGCTGATGCTTCGCATGGTACGCCGTCTCGATGTTTTTAGTGTCCCATATAAGGGACTCGAGAAAAGTTCGCCGGTTTTTCTCGAGTCCCCCATGAATGCCGATTGCAACGCCCGTCTATACGGCGAACAGCTTCGCAAGCCTATCCGTAGCAGGAGGCGAGCCCGCAAAGAAACGACCTTCACAAACCTAGTTGTCGCAGGAAGCAACCTCATAAAGAAGCAGCCTCACAAGCTTAGCTGTAGCTGAAGACGACCTCGCGCAAGTCCCAGAAGCCTAGTTGTAGCGATAGAACCCTTCGCCCGCGTCAACGCCCGTTTTGCCTGCGTCGATGCGCTCCTTGAGCGCTGCCGCGATCTTCGCGGGAACGGAATCAGGGTCTTTCGTGCGCGGGTCGAGCACCACGATGTTGTACGCCGTGGTAAGGCCCACGATATCCAGGATACGGAACGGGCCCAAAGGCGCTCCCGTGCCCAGCATCCACGTTTTGTCGATGGTCTCCCCGGATCGGCGACACCGGTTGCATACAGCGCCTCAGCAGCGTTCAGGAACGGCACGAGCATGCTGTTCAGAATATAGCCGGGCTGCTCCTTGTGCAGCTGCAACGGAACCATGCCCAGATCAGCGGCGAAGCTAACCACCTCGTCGTAAGCAGCCTGATCGGTTCCGGGATGCCCCATGACCTCGGCAGTGTTGTTGCGCCAGATGCGATTGGCGAAATGCAGCGCCAAGAACTTCTCGGGGCGACCCGTGGATGCCGCGATCTGGCTAGGCAGCAGCGTGGAGGAGTTGGTGACGAGGATGGTGCTTTCCGGCAGATACTTTGCCAGCTCCGCATAGAACGCATCCTTTTGCTTGGGATCCTCCGCAATAGCCTCGATCACCAGGTCGGCATCCTTTGCCGCAGCCTCATAGCTGGTGGTGAACACGATGCTCTCGAACGCCTGCTGCGCGCGCTGCTTGAGCTGCTCGATTTCGTCAACGGAAAGCTCGGGCGTGTCGGCCAAACCACAGCAATACGCCGCAGAGTCGCTCTTCATCGCCTCAAGCGTTGCCAGATAGGTTTGACGCAGCTGCTCGAACTTCGGCTTCGCGCGCTCGACGGACCCTTCGCTGCGCAACCACACCGTAACGTTAAAGCCCTTGTATGCCGCCTGATACGCAATCTGGCTTCCCAGCACTCCACCACCGGCGACGACAACGTTCTTGATAGTCATATCCGACCTCCGATCCGCGCGTATGTTTAACTTGCTTATGACGCGAGACCGGATTGGGGTCCCGCGCCATAAGCCTAGCACGCCTCTAGGAAGCCGCATCGATTTGCCACGCAAACGGTGCCAATTCGTTGCTACCGGCGCTTAGCGGGTCTGGCAGCGGCAAATCACCGCCGACGAGCGCTCGAAACCCGCCGCTCCCCCGCACGCACAGCGACAGTGGCGACGGCAAGCGCACAGCCGGCGAACCGACTAGAACTCGTCGAGCAGCTCGTCGGCAAAGCCCACGCGATAGTTCGCGAACACCACGCCGTCGCCTTCCTGCGTGGCATCCAGGTCCACATCGGCAACAATGACGAAGTCGTTATCGCCCGCCTCGTCATGGAAGATCTGGCGTACGTGCCACACGTGCAGCTTTTCCTCGTCCGCCTCGCCGAACATGAGATAGGCTTTTGAGCGCGCATCGGCGTCCAGCAGGATCTCCTCATGCGCCTCGTAGTACTCGTCCAAAGCCTGCATCCAGGCGCGTTCGCCGAAGCCCCAATCGCCATCGGCCTCGCCAAGCCCCGCCGTATCGCGATGAGCAGCCATACGGACACGGCTGAACAGGGCGTTGCGCACGAGCACAGTGAGCCCACGTCGGTCGCGCACGACCGCTTCGGCGCCGACGGCGTCGGGCGGGGCGGCGTCCAGCACCGCTCCGGCGTTCTCCCATTCGTCCACCAAGCTGCTATCGACGCTGCGTACGATCAAGCCCAGCCAAGCGATGATGTCCTTCAGCTGCTCAGTGCGCTTATCCTCGGGAACGGTGCGGTCAAGGCCGCGGAACGCCTCGGACAGGTAGCGCAGCAAGATGCCCTCGTAGCGCATGATGCCGAGCTTCTGGATGTACCCCTTGAAGTCCGCCGCGCTTTCCAACATGTCGCGCAGCACCGACTTCGGGCGCAGATAATAATCGCGCGCCCACGGCACCGCATCGCAGTACTTCGAGAACGCCGCATCCAGCATGTCCTCCAGCGGCTTGGGGTACGTGACGTCGGCGATGCGCTCCAGACGTTCATCGTAGTCCACGCCGTCCATTTTCATCTCCGCCATGGCGGCATCGCGCGCCTTGCGCTCCTGCGCGCGCAGCACCTGCCGCGGGTCCTCCAAGGTTGCCTCGACCATGGACACCAGGTCGAACGCATACTCGGGGCTTTCAGGATCGAGCAGCTCCAGCGCCGCCAGCAAAAAAGGCGACAACGGCTGATCGAGCGCGAAGTCCTCCGGCAGGTCCATGGTGACCGAGTACACGTCCTCGCCGTTCTCGTCCACCTCGTGCACCACCACGTCGGCATCGATGAGCGTTTGCAGCACCTCGGCGGCACGCACGTGTAGCTTGACCTTCTCCTCCGCCGGCTGCAGCGAATCCTCGATAAGCTGATCGACGCGGGCGCGGGCGTTGCCGCCCTGCTCGACTTCGGCCAACACCATGGAATGCGTGATGCGCATACGCGGCGTCAGCTGCTCGGGAACCGATTCGATGAGCTTGTTGAACGTGTCCTCGTTCCAGTTCACGAAGTTCTCGGGCGGGCGCTTCTTCTTGATCTTCTTGAGCTTCTTCGGGTCGCCGGCGGCCTTCACCTCGGCCTTGTGGTTCTCGATCTCGTGCTCGGGTGCCTCGGCTATGACCACGCCCTCAGTGTCGAAGCCCGAGCGGCCCGCGCGACCGGCGATCTGATGGAACTCGCGGCTGCGCAAGCGACGCATCTTGCGGCCGTCGAACTTGGTGAGCTGCGTGAGCACCACGGTGTGGATGGGCACGTTGATGCCGACGCCAAGCGTGTCGGTACCGCAGATGACGGGCAGCAGGCCCTGCTGCGCCAGCTTTTCCACCAGCAGACGATAGCGCGGCAGCATGCCGGCATGGTGCACGCCCACGCCGCAACCCAGCAGACGCTTCAGCGTTTTGCCGAACGCCGTGGAGAACTGCGCGCCCTTCATGGCCTCCTTGACCGCTTCGCGCTGCTCCTTGGTTGCCACGCCGTAGCTTGCCAGGTTCTGCGCGCTGGTAAGCGCCGCATCCTGCGAGAAATGCACGACGTACAGCGGGCCCTCGTCCTTGCGCAGCGCAAGCTCGACCGTTCCCTCGAGCGGGGTGAGCGCGTATTCGTAGGACAGCGGCACCGGACGCGGAGCGTCGGTGACGTTCGAGACATCGCGCGTGGTTTGGCGACGCAGCAGATCGGCGATCTGCGTGACGTCGCCCAACGTGGCGCTCATGAGCAAGAACTGCGTTTTTGGCAGCGTGAGCAGCGGCACCTGCCATGCCCAGCCGCGGTCGGTATCGCTGAAGAAATGGAACTCGTCCATGGCAACGCTGTGGACAAGGGCATCCGGCCCTTCGCGCAGCGCCTGATTCGCCAAGATCTCCTCGGTGCAGCAGATGACAGGCGCCTCGGTGTTGATATGGACATCGCCCGTGATCATGCCCACGTTGTCGCGGCCGAGCAGCTCCACCAGATTGAAGAACTTTTCGCTGACCAGCGCTTTGATAGGCGCCGTGTAATACGATGTCTCGCCAAAGCACATGGCCATGAAGTGCATGCCCAGCGCGACCAGGCTTTTGCCGCTGCCTGTGGGAGTGCCCAAGATGACGTGGTCGCCCACCATGAGCGACATGAGCGCCTCCTCCTGGTGAGGCCACAGCTCAATACCGCGGTCGGCAACCCAGTTGGTGAACGCCTCGAACGCCTCCTCCTCGGTAAGCTCCGGGTTTGTGTCGTATAGATGGTAGGCAAGCGCGCCCAGCTCGCCGGGCTCGTGGCCTTCGGCTTGCGCGGCCAGCGTCTCAACGATGTCCTCGCCTTCGAACGTATGAATATCAGCCATAGGGCAGTTCCTTCGAGTTCTGGCATACGCAACCTTTCGGCAAAGCCGCAAAGCAACGCAGCCCTTTCTTTTCCAGCGGGTTCCAGCGATAATGCCCGCTTCGACTATCTCGCGATTGAAAGACGATTCAGCGCAGCGTCAAAGATGCGCCTAGTCCGCAACGCCCAGTACCAGCGAATCCTCGTATAACGACTCGGGAGCTATATCCTGCCCTTCGGGCCACTCAACCGTATCGCCGAATTCGCTCACGCGAACCTTCTTGAAGTAATCCGGGTCATTGAGGCGCGCAAAGTAAGGGCCACAGTCTTTCAAAAAAGGTTTTACATCATATTCCCGAGAAGACCCGTCCGACCACTGTGCGACAACCGAAAAACTATCAGTAGCCTTAACGGACAGCACCCGACAATCGATATCCCATTCCATCGAGAACATATCATCCTCCTACTTGAGGGGAGGTATCCGATAACAAGCGCACTTACTTGACACCAGATACCAGTTTTCTTGCAATTCCTGCTCATGCAACGCCATCCAGGCCAGAATAAGCTTGTGCTGCTTCGAAGGCATTTTACCCCGCAATAAATCTCCCTGCAGAGAATACACCGCCCTCATGTTCCCATACCTTACATGGATATGAGGTAACGAGTGGCTGCCATCCGTTTCAGAATACATGGTGATTACGATTCCGTAAAAACGACTCAGCTCAGGCATACCTGTCCCCTTCCCAGACGGCGCACGCCGCCTTCCCGTGACAAAGAGGATCTTGCGAACGTGGTATGGGCGAAGGCGGAACCCTTCGCCAGCTTGGGCACGGCAGACCGCCGAGCGTTCGCACTGGCTCGTTTCAGCTAGTATAAAAGCGAACGTCTGTACTGTCAATACATACGTTCGCTTTTTCGAATTTCACAGCGTTTATCGGGGATAATGCCGACCCGCTATTCCGCCTTCAGGCTAGCCATGACCAGCGCCTGGCCGAACAGCTGGCCGCCGCCGTTCGCCACCGCGAACCGTGCGCGCTCCGGATCGTTCACGACCGAGCCGGCCAGCTCATGCACCCCGCGCTCAAAAAGCGCCGGCGTCATGACCACGCTCGGGCCCACCATCACCGTGGTGGCGCGCCGCGCCAAATCGAGCAGGCGCGGCGCCGTCTTGTTGATCAGCGTCACGCCGGTGATGAACGCGTAGTCCGCCTGCGGCATCACGTACTCGCACCCCGGGTCGGGCGTGTCAAGGCCGTCGCGGCAGTTCCGCTCCAAAACGGTGAGATTCGCATACTCGGTGATATCCGCCACATGCGGGAAATGCCCCACAACCACGACGTTCGCATCGCCTTTTGCGGCGATTTGCGGCTTGTACGCGCAAAACGCGTCCTTCTGCCCATTGCCGCCGCGCTCGTCCTCGCCGTGATGCTCGGCGGGATCGGCGAACTCGCAGCCCAGCGGGGCGAGCAACTCGCGGCGCGAATACCACGCGTTCAGCGCCGCAATGCCCAACGAGGCCTCTTGGAAGCACCAGGACTTCGACAGCTCGGCCACCTGACGCAGCTCCATGCCGCGCAAATCCATCTTATACGTGCGCTTCCCGCCTCCGCGCACGGTGAACGCCACGCCCATGCCGCAATCCGCCTCGACATAGGACCAGTTCAGCCCTAAGCAGTAATCGCGCACCAGCACGCCCTCGGGAATACCCGCGATCATTTGGTTGTACAAATCCCACGCGGTCCCCGGCGCTTCCGTGCCCGGAAACGCGATCGTCGCCGACTCCCGCAAACCCACCTGTTCCTGCCGCTCCATCATAACGCCCCTTCCTTAATGACATCGAAATGCCAGTTTACGGCTATTCTTTTATCAGTATTATTGCCGCTTGCCTATAATGTAACGCATCACAAGAACGAAAGAAGGGGTCAGCGTGCTGTTTCTACTCACCGGCGACGTGCAGATCGGGAAAACCAGATGGCTGGAGAGCCTGTGCGCCAGCCTGCAAGCAGCAGGCACGTGCGTGGCAGGCGTGGTGGCACCCGGGCAATGGGTGCCGCGGCCCGAAGGCCAGCCCGGCGGCAAGCACGGCTTCGACGGGGCCGGACGCTTCGAGAAGCTGGGCATCGACAACGTGCTGCTGCCGCAGGGCGAACGCATCGAGTTCGCACGGCGCCGCGACCTGGCCGCCAAGGGCAAGGCGTTCGCGGAAGGGACGCAGGCGAAGGCGGCGAAGCTGGGCTGGGCCATCTCCGACACCGCGATCGCGCAAGTCAACGCCCACTTCGCCACGCTGGCGAAACAGGCCGCCAACGAAACCCGGCTCGCCCCGCACGCGGTGCTCATGGTGGACGAGCTGGGCCGCCTCGAGCTTCTGCGCGGATGCGGCCTGACCAACGCGCTGGCCATCCTCGATGCCGGCCCCACGCCGCAGTTTCCCCATGCCATAGCCGTGGTGCGTGAGACGCTGCTCGACGAGGCGCGCAGACGCTTCGAGCCGCGCTGGGGCAAGGCGACCGTCATCGGCCCCGACGACGCGGCCCGCAACCTCGTGCTCGAAACGGCGAGAGCCGCCGGGGGCGCCCACTGAGCCGCGCACACGCGGGAAACCGCCGGCACAAACCCGGCGTGCAAGCCCCCCGCAAACGCCACGACCAGGCACCATGCGCCATGCGTCGCACATTCGGTTCACCTACGCCCAAACGCGCCCGTCTGCTGCCGCAAAACGCAGATCCAAGCCTGATCGGGCACAAGGGCAAACCTCGCAGAAACGGGCAACCTGGCAGCATCGCGCAGAACAACGCCGGCCCTCAACCCTGGTAAAAAACGGGTATATAAATACGGTCGGCTCCCATGGTTTCGAGAGGCAAAACATATCGCTAGCAAAACTTCCTCTGTACCACTGGTTCGCAGATATGCCAGGCGGAGCTTCGGCACACACTCGTCTGCCCCGCCTGGCATCGCCTTTGCGTTAGAGCACCCACGCCTCGCTTTCGCGCTGCAGCTCCAACATGCGGCGGTATCTACCATCGGGCTTCTCACGCAGCTCTGCCGGGCTTCCCTGCTCCACCACGCAACCGCCTTCGAGCACCACAATTTTGTCGGCATTGTCAACCGTACGCATGCGATGTGCGATAACGAGGACCGTCTTGCCTTGAAGCAGTTCAGAAAGAGCAGCTTGCACGTATGTCTCGTTTTCCACGTCAAGTGAGGCCGTTGCTTCATCGAGCAGCACGATCGGAGCGTCTTTCAGCAGGGCGCGCGCAATCGAGATGCGCTGGCGTTCACCACCGGAAAGCCTGCTGCCGTTTTCCCCGATCATCGTGTCGTAGCCGTTGGGCAAACGCTCCACGAACTCGTCGCAGCGCGCCGCCCTCGCCGCAGCGAGAACCTCCTCGTTCGTAGCATCCTTCTTCCCGAGGCGAATGTTCTCACGCACGGTGTCGTCAAAGAGCACCACGTCCTGGAACACCTCGGAGAATGCAGAAAGCAGCGTTTCCGGATCGACAGTAGAGACGTCAACGCCGCCCACAAAGATCGCGCCAGAGCTTACGTCCCAAAAACGCGAAGCGAGCTTGACAGCCGTGCTCTTGCCCGAACCGGACGCGCCCACAAGCGCTGTCACCTGCCCTTCCCGCGCCTTGAACGATACGCTGCTCAAGACGTCCTCGCCGTCGGCGTATGCGAAGCCCACGTCTTCGAAGACCACGTCATAGCCCTGAGGCTCGAACGAGGTGCTGCCCGTCTGGACCGGCTCGTTCTCGATGGCGCGCATGCGCTCCAGACTTAAACTCATGTCCATCAGCTCGGCTACAGCCTGCAAAACAACGTTGATGGGATCGTATACCCTCGTCACCGCCAACAGGTATACAAAGAACACGAGAAAGTCGACTTGTCCCGTCACGAGCAACATCGTCCCCACCACGATGACGGATGCGATTCCCAGACGCAGAAAGCCTTGGGCAGAGCATACCGCCACACCCATAGCCAGCTCGGCATCGATCTTCTCTCTCTCGAAACGATCGATGCGGCAATCAAGCTCATCCTGAAATGCGCCCACCTTGTTGAGAGAGCGTATCTCACGATGGCATTCAAGGTATTCCTGCAGACCATCGGCAAACGAAAGGGACGCCGCATTCTTCTTCGCGGTATGCGACTTCTGGATGCGCGCAGTCAGAAGCAACGCCGCGAGCGCCACGGGAATGGGCCAGAGGGCAGATGCCGCCAACCTCCAGTCGAACGCGAACATCATAGCGGCGAATACCAGCGTCGAAGCGCCCATGCCGAAAATCTGCGGCATAGTGTGCGAGAACAGGCGCTCCTGATCGGAGCAGTCCTTCATGATAACGCTCGTCAAATCGGACAAATCGCGCCTTCCGAAAAACGAGAGCGGAAGCAGGCGCAAACGCTCCGCTATGGCGATACGCTTGCGGGCGCTTTCTTGGTAGACCACCGTGTACGTCGCGCGATATTCCCACATCTGCGTGACGAACATCAC
>ERZ1034920.48-NODE-48-length-82304-cov-24.143029_pt1 | contig 82304 bp, 64 predicted proteins | sample MGYA00520688_ERZ1034920 | MGnify/ENA primary metagenome ERZ1034920 (study PRJEB33766, sample SAMN09781785) | gut metagenome | biome: gut microbiome | host: Homo sapiens | place: Madagascar | study: EMG produced TPA metagenomics assembly of the PRJNA485056 data set... | reverse complement strand
TGCAACAATAATATCTATATGTTAAAAGGTAAAAAGTTTGATGCGTTTACCCTGTAAACCGCATTGAAATCTCCGTTCAAAGGCTCTGAACGGACATTCAAAGGCTTTGAACGCACATTCAAAGGCTCTGAACGCACATTCAAAGGCTCTGAACGGAACTTTTATAGGCTAAAGAAAACATTTATATAATATAGGAGAAAAAAATCTCCTGTATTAAGCGATAGTTTCTTTGGGTTGTAAGGCTGATAACACAAGTATAGCATTTGTAACTATCAGTTCTCCATATGGGTGCTGAGTAGTTGCCATTTACACCTTATTAGATAAAAAGACTTAAAGAGCGAGAATAAAAAATGGAAACAGTTGGATAAGAGACAATAAAAGTGTATCTTTGCTGAACAAAGAGAGATACCCCACACATGTTGGGTAAAAACAAAAAGTCAATAAACATTTGATTATGAAAAAACTAAATTTTATCATGGGACTTGTATTAGTTCTGTTTGTATCATTATTTGTTGCATCATGCAATAATGATGACGAGGAATCATTAGAGCAAGAATGGGCTCATGTATTGGACAATCATGGAGTTGCGTACTCTTTCAGTGACAATGGAAACTGTTTCGGTGATGGCGGTGGCATAGTTCAAGCGGACTTTGACAATATGTTCATTGGGCATGGATGGAAGCACTATGCTACATGGGAAATAGACAAGAACGGCAAAAGAAAGTCTGCTGAATATTACAGCAACATGTTAGGCTTAGCTCCAGAACAATACTATTTTGATAGTAATACGAAACTGACTACATATTGTCGTTCTGACATCTCCGGTGGCGCAGTAAAGAAGAATGAAGTTACTTATAGATTTTTAGATAATTACAATGGTACGTCGCGTACAGTCTTGTTGCTTGACAACAACGAATATATTCAGATAACAGGATGGATGTTAGGCGCTCAACCAAGTTTCTGCATGGTTCATCCGTTGGGAATAAAAGCAGATGGGACAACCGTCTATGGTGTCTCAATCTATGTGCAGATGACAGACAAAGAACTGAAGGCTATGCAGGATAGTGCCAAATAAAAATATCGATCAAGCATTATGAAGAACCTTCCATACATAGTGTTCTGCTTTCTTATGCTTTGTGCATTGTGCACAAGCATAAGCAGCTATCACCGAACAGAATACATGATAGCCCAGGATGTTAATCAGGCTTTGAAGCAAGTTCTTGTGAAAATGCCTGACAATGTGGTTACCACAGACACCATACGCTGTTATCGCAACTGCCTCACCATTGCCGAATTGAAAGATACGGCAGGTATTGCCATGCGTACTGTGCGCAGAGATGGACGTTGGGAAACCAAGATGGTGGCAGAGGCTAATTGCAACTTTGCTACGACTTTCATGATGTCCGACCAAAAGGCGTCGGGCTCTCTTTTGTTTATCGGGATACTATGGCTGTTAGGTAGTTTGTGGTATGTAAGAAGGAATAAGCCGGAGCTGATAGTTCAAGGTTTGGCGTACGGAGGTATAGTGTTCCATGATGATAAATTTATGACCGTATCAGGTGAGGAGATACGTCTTACTCCAATGCAACACTCCCTGCTCGAAATGTTCATAACGACAGATTCTCATACGCTATCGAAACAGGAGATTTGCGACCAACTATGGCCTAAGAAACCTGATGCAAGCGATACACTTTATACGCTAATCAAACGTATAAAACCTATCATAGAGACACATAGCACGCTGAAAATCGAATCAGATCGGGGTAAGAGTTATAGTTTGAAACTCAAATAGATAGGTATTTGTCAGCCAATTGTCAGGGAAATGTCAGACTAAATAATTGGCTATCTTGTAAAGAGGATATAAATTTGCGCCATAAAACAAAAAATGGTGCAAAATGAAACGATTATTAACAATTTCAATTATTATGACTTCTGCATTCTCCGCTTATGCTCAGAATGTAGACAAGACTATCATGCTTGACGAAGTAACGGTAAAAGCCGCTAAGGTAGTAAACAAATCTGACGGCATGCTCATCTATCCTACCGAGGCACAGAAGCAGGCTTCGAACAATGGTTACAGCATTCTTGAGAAACTCACACTTGCCAATATTCGTATTGACAATATCAGCCATACTATTACTGCTATTGATAACAGAGGTAGCGTTCAACTGAGAGTAAATGGCATTGTTGTAGGCAAACAGGAGATGTTGGCTCTCAATCCAAAGGATATTGCCAAGATAAACTTTATAAATACCCCCGGCGTTCGTTATGGCGAAAGCATTGCCTATGTAATTGATATAGTTACACGCAGGAGCGAGAGCGGTTATACTATTGGTACGGACATAACTTCGGCTCTTACCACCTTGCAAGGCGACGGCTCGGTGTATGGTAAATGGAACCACGGAAAGAGTGAATGGTCGCTTTCGTATGATGTGAGTGGATATAAAAACAAAGGCGAAAAGAGCAAGCAGTTGGCAGAATACACCTTGACAGACGGCAGTATCTACACTATTGAGCGAAACGATGTGGAGTCGCTTAGAAAAGCTATAGCACACGAGGCAAAGCTAACCTACAACTGGGCAGACTCCACAGCAACCGTCTTTCAAACATCCTTGAGTGGAACTTTCAATAACACCCCCGACAACTATAATATTAAGGACATCACGGATGGCAGTCGACAATACAGAGCGACAAGCCGGGATGACGACAAGAGCTATTCGCCTGTATTGGATATTTATTTCTTTCGTCAGTTCACTCCACGTCAGTCGTTTACAGCCAATGCAGTTGGCACCTATATCTCCACACAGACAAATAGTTTCTATGATGAGGGAACACCATATCAATATGCGGTAGACGGCAGAACGGCTTCTTTGCTTTCTGAAGTAATATATGAGAACAGGCTGAAGCCCTTTACTCTCTCCACAGGTCTGAACTATAGTTACAAATATACCAAGAACGACTATCGGGGTGACGCTTCCTCTTTGACCAGGACGAACAACAACTGCCTGTACGCCTTTACCGAAATCAAGGGCATGCTAAAGCAACTGCGCTATACATTAGGTACAGGTGCGAGTTATATCCATTACACTCAGAACGGTCACAGATACGACTACTGGACTTTCCATCCCAAGGCTTCGCTGACATTTCAGTTCAATAACAATATGCAGTTGAGTTATACATATCAGATGCAGGACAAAGTGTCTCGCATTGCCATGACCAGTGATGCTACCGTCCGCACCAACAGTATGGAATGGACGGTAGGCAATCCCGACCTGAAGCCTTCACACGACATGGACCATCGGTTGCTGCTATCATATAACACCCAACGATTGCAAACCTTAGTGGAAGGCTACTACAAGCAATGCCTCAAACCTAACATGGCACACTACGAACGGACCGATGACAATCAATTCATCTATACACAGATCAATCAAAAGGAAATAAACGCATTGGACGTCATGGCATACGCCAGCTATTGGCTCTTGCCCGAGAAGCTTCAGATGGCCGCCAACGGAGGGATATACAGATGTTTCAATTTCGGCTACAACTATACACACTGCTACACATCATGGTACTACGCAGGCAACATCACGGCTTATCTCGGCAAATTCACATTGCAAGGATACATAGATAACGGCAACCGATTCTTTGAGGGCGAGTCAAAAGGCTACAACGGAGCCTATTCCGCTCTGAAAGCATCCTACACCTGGCGCAACTGGCAATTCTCTTTGTCATGGGGCAATCCATTCCGCAGTCATTACAAGTCGTACGAGAACGAACTGCTGAACCGAAATCTCTACAAACGCACCATCGGCTATTCCAAGGACAGCGGCAACCAAGTGTCACTCAACATCTCCTGGCGCATCAACCGAGGCAGCAGGCATAAGTCGGCAGAAAAGACGATCAGCCTCAGCGATAAAGACAATGGTATCATAAAATAGATATGAACGATTTCTTTATACAATAGAAAGGCATATGAACAGACAAAAAAGCCATCGCTGCAGTAGTAGCGATGGCTCATTATTTTATATAGTTTTAAATTATTCCTCAACAGCAGCTTGGGCGGCAGCCAAACGTGCGATAGGCACACGGAATGGAGAGCAAGACACATAATTCAAGCCTACCTTGTGACAGAACTTAACAGATGAAGGCTCACCGCCATGCTCACCACAGATACCACATTTGAGATCTGGACGAGTGCCACGACCCTTCTTGACAGCCATCTCCACCAACTGACCAACACCTGTCTGGTCGAGAACCTGGAATGGATCGACATTCAGAATCTTCTTCTCCAAGTAAACTGGCAAGAAGCTGGCAATGTCGTCACGGCTGTAGCCGAATGTCATCTGAGTCAAGTCGTTAGTACCGAAACTGAAGTACTCAGCCTTTTTGGCAATATAGTCAGCTGTAAGGGCAGCACGAGGAATTTCAATCATGGTACCTACCTTGAATGGAATCTCAATGCCTTCCTGCTCGAAGAGTTCCTTGGCTGTGCTGCGGATTACCTGCTCCTGCAGATCAAACTCGTTGACGATACCGATGAGAGGAACCATGACCTCTGGCTGAGGATCGAAACCTTCCTTCTTCAACTGGATGGCAGCACCCAGGATAGCCTTTGTCTGCATGGCGGTAATCTCTGGATAGGTATTACCAAGACGGCAACCACGATGACCCAACATTGGGTTGGCCTCACTCAGAGAGTTGACACGCTTCTGGATTTCCTCAACAGAGATACCCATCTCTTCAGCCATCGTCTTCTGACCTGCCAAATCGTGAGGAACGAACTCATGCAGAGGAGGATCGAGCAAACGAACGTTTACTGGATGACCGTCCATAGCCTTCAAGATGCCATAAAAGTCCTGCTTCTGATAAGGTAGAAGCTTGGCGAGAGCCTTCTCGCGACCTTCCTTCGTACCAGAAAGAATCATCTCACGCATGGCCTTAATCTTTTCATTCTCAAAGAACATGTGCTCAGTACGGCACAAGCCGATACCTACAGCACCAAAGTTGCGTGCCACCTCAGCATCATGAGGCGTATCAGCATTGGTACGAACTACCAACTTGGTGTATTTATCGCAAAGGTTCATCAACTCAGCAAAGTCGCCTGTCACCTCTGCAGGCTTGGTCTTTACCTCACCGTTATAAACCTCACCTGTAGAACCATTCAGAGAAATGAAATCACCCTCGCGAAGCAGCACTCCGTCGATTTCTACAGTACGGGCCTTATAGTCTACATTGATTGCACCAGCACCTGACACACAGCACTTACCCATACCACGAGCTACTACGGCTGCATGAGAAGTCATACCGCCACGGGCTGTCAAGATACCTTCGGCAGCATTCATACCAGCCAAGTCCTCAGGACTGGTCTCGATACGAACCATAATTACGCGGTGTCCACTCTCGTGCCACTTCTCTGCATCATCAGCAAAGAATACAATCTGGCCGCTTGCAGCACCTGGCGAAGCAGGCAAACCGCGAGTCAGCACCTTGGCCTGCATCTGAGCAGACTTGTCGAATACTGGGTGCAGAAGTTCATCAAGCTTGTTGGGCTCACAACGCTTAAGAGCTGTCTTCTCATCGATTTCGCCCTCGTGGAGCAAGTCCATGGCTATCTTAACCATAGCAGTTCCAGTACGCTTACCATTACGAGTCTGAAGAAACCAGAGATGCCCTTCCTGTACGGTGAACTCCATATCCTGCATATCATGATAGTGCTTCTCCAACTTGTTCTGGATATCATTGAGCTGAGCAAAAATCTCTGGCATATTCTCCTCCATAGAAGGATATTTTGTGGCGCGAGTTTCCTCGTCAATGCCCTGGAGTTTTGCCCAACGTATAGAACCTTCCTTAGTAATCTGCTGTGGTGTACGGATACCGGCAACCACGTCCTCGCCCTGTGCATTGACAAGATACTCACCATTGAAGAGATTCTCACCTGTTGCTGCATCACGGCTGAAGCAAACTCCTGTTGCGGATGTATCGCCCATATTACCGAATACCATGGCCATAACAGATACAGCTGTACCCCACTCTGCAGGAATGCCTTCCATCTTGCGATAGAGGATGGCACGCTCGTTCATCCAACTGTCGAATACGGCACAGATAGCGCCCCAAAGCTGATCCATAGGATTGTCGGGGAAGTCCTTGCCTGTCTGCTGCTTGATGGCTGTCTTGAATGCCTTGACGAGTTGCTTCAGTTCTTCGACTGTCATTTCGTTGTCGAGAGTAATTCCGCGCTGCTTCTTCACGTCCATGATAATAGCCTCGAATGGATCGATGTCTTCCTTGTTGACAGGCTTCATGCCAAGCACAACATCGCCATACATCTGTACGAAACGACGATAGCTGTCGTAAGCGAAGCGCTCATTGCCTGTCTTGCGAGCCAATCCCTCTACTACCTCGTCGTTCAAACCAAGGTTGAGGATAGTATCCATCATGCCTGGCATAGAAGCACGGGCACCAGAACGAACACTGACAAGAAGAGGATTCTCCACGTCACCGAACTTCGAGTTCATCAAAGTCTCAATATGCTGAACCGCCTTCTCTACTTCTTCTTTGAGAAGGGCTACAACGTCTTCCTTGCCTTTTTCAAAGTATTCATTACAAACATCGGTTGTGATAGTAAAACCTGGAGGAACGGGGACACCAATAAGATTCATCTCTGCCAAGTTGGCTCCCTTACCACCAAGCAAGTTTCTCATGTCGGCCTTGCCTTCCGCCTTACCATTACCAAAGGTATAAACTCTTTTTACACTCATAGTTGAATAGGTTTGTTATTTTTAGTTATTGTTTTTTTATGATGCAAATATACAACTTTTATTCTGTTCCACCAAACATAAGACCAACTTTTTGCTATCTCCACATTACATTTTAGGCTGTTTACGTACACACAGACACATTTTAAAGAGCAAACAATGCTACTACTCTATAAAAGCATCGTCATTCCGTATTCGGGGACTGTCTTTTTGCCTACCTGGCCATTACGACACAAAAGATTCCACGGCTCTATACACCTTATTATATATAGAGACCATGGAATATAGTAATGATTGCCAAGCGGGCAACGTTAAGAAAAACGATTACAGCTTGGACAGACGATCCAGATAATATTCTCTTACGTCATTCCAATGATAGTAAGGCCACATATCAGTCTTCACAGCCACATGCACTTCCTTCTCATTGTGAAGGAACTTCACCAGGATGTCGCCTTTCTTGTTCTCGAAGAAAACAATCTGGATATTCGCCGCCATCGGAGAAGCCTTGAAGTCGCACCAATGCTTGTACACCTCGGCAGGTCCAGCTACTGACACATCAAAGTTTTCTACCTGCAGCAGCGCCAACAAAGGAATCACGTTGCCGTCATGACCGAAACGCAAAGTGGCGGCAATCGAGCGATTCTTGATAGCAGAGTCTGCCGACTCGATGATATTCCGGACCAAAGACTTGGAGTTTGCCATCACAAGGCCCATGCTTGCCAGAGGATTGGCATTGCCGATATAGAATCGGTAGTTGACGCACTGCCACAAATCGAACATTTCCTGTGCCGTGAACAGATCATAGAAAGACAATGGAGTCTCAATGTCCTGCATGTCTACTGCAATCCAGTACAAACTCCACATCAAGTCACGAGGATTTACCTCACAACGTATAAAGTCGGCATTGGAGAAGAGTGAAGCCACCAGACGGTCGGGCTTTACCTGAGCCTCTTCAAACTTACGATATTCCTCTACCCATGGACCTTTCTCCCCATGAGTGAAAGCATTCGACTTGTCAGAATGATAGTTAAGATAATTCATGTATTTCTCGCTCATCTCGTAGCTGATGTCGAGCTGAGGATACAATCCCTTGAGACGGTCGCCGAAAGCAGCCATACTCATTGCGCAACGGAAAACCACTGTAGAACGGGCAGAAACGTGACGCTTGCCACGGAACACCTCAGGGAAGTTCTTTGCCATTCGCTCAGCGATACCCTGATGCTGACGCACACCAAGAGGAGTCAAATCTCCAGCACGTCCCTGAGCCTCAGCCCAAACCAGTCCCAGACGGTTCAACACATCCTTGCCCAATGTGGTAAGGCCGTTCACAGCATCAGCTTTCTGCATCAGTTGGAGAACCCACAGATAATCTCTGTCGCCCAAAAGATAACGTGAACCATGTCTTCCGTAATGGCTCACATAAAACGGCTTATAGCCTTTTGGAGCCGGAGTCAACTTTGCTTCTACCTTGGGATAAGCCAGATAAACACCACCAGCCTTATTCAGATCAGCACTAATTTCCTCAAAAGTTGTCTGCGCATGAATGCCCAGACCAAAAGTAGCCACCATGATGGCTAATACTTTCATTCTAAGTTTCTTCATGAATTCGTTTAATTTATAGTTTTAAATTGTCAGTTAGTGTACATTGATATAATGTTATTTCTTCTGCTTGAAACATTTCTTGCTCTAAACGACTACAAAGATAATACAATTAAACGATTCCACCATCATTTTTCCCCAAAAAACCTCAATATTCGGCTTTTACTCTGCTTTAGCCCGATTAAAGCCATCATAGACAACCAAAGCCGGTCGTAATAGACGACCAAAGTCGGTTGTAATAGATGAGCAGGACAAGACACAAGAGAAGAACGACATCGGACACAAATAAAACCCGACAAGTACTTAGTAACCAAACGACTTGCAGAAAGACTAAGGATAAAAAATATCTACAAGTCTTTCATGGTTCACATTTTTTTTGTAACTTTGCAACCAAAATTTAAAAGAATCATGGCAAGAAAGAAAAAACCATTACCATTACTCGAAAATGTCACCATAGAAGCCGTAGCCGCTGAGGGCAAGTGCATCACGCACGTAGACGACAAGGTTGTCTTCGTCCCATTCTGTGTACCAGGCGACATAGTAGACCTGCAGGTAGTAAAAAAGAAACATAAATACTGCGAAGCCAAAGTGGCTCGCTTCATCCAGAAAAGCAAAGTTCGTCAAGAGCCTATGTGCGAGCATTTCGGCATCTGCGGCGGCTGCAAATGGCAGAATCTTCCCTACGAGGAACAGATAAAGGCCAAACAGCAACAGGTGGAAGACCAGCTCACACGCATCGGAAAGATAGAACTGCCCGACTTCCGCCCTATCATGGGAAGTGTGAAGACTCAGGAATATCGCAACAAGATAGAGTTCGGCTGCAGCAACAAGCGCTGGTTCACAGCCGAGGAGCTCGCCCTGCTGCCAAAGAAAGAAGACGACACTGTGACCTCGCTCAAGGAACGCCATGCGCAGAATGCTATAGGTTTCCACATCACAGGCGCTTTCGACAAGATTTACCCCATCAAGAAATGCTGGCTGATGGACGATCTCTGCAACGAGATTCGCAACTTTGTCTTCGAGTATGCCGATTCACATGACTATACTTTCTACGATCTCCGTGAACAGCACGGATTGCTGCGCGACATGATGATACGCAACTCCAACACCGGAGAATGGATGCTCGTATTCCAGTTCCATTACGACGAGGAGGGCGATGAGCAGAAGGCCCTCGAGCTGATGCAGCAAGTGGCCGACAAATTTCCACAGATCACATCACTCATGTACGTGGACAATCAGAAGGGAAACGACACCTTCAACGATCTAGAACTGAGCCTCTTCAAAGGCAACGACCATATCTTTGAGTTGATGGAAGACCTGAAGTTCAAGGTAGGACCAAAGAGTTTCTATCAGACCAATACCGAACAAGCTTACCACTTGTACTGCGTGGCACGCGAGTTTGCCAACCTTACAGGCAAAGAACTCGTGTACGACCTCTATACAGGAACAGGAACCATTGCCAACTTTGTGGCACACAAAGCCAAGAAGGTAATAGGAATCGAATACGTGCCTGAGGCTATCGAAGATGCCAAAGTCAACTCGCAGGTAAACAATATCGAGAATACGCTCTTCTATGCAGGCGACATGAAGGACATTCTGACAAACGACTTCATCGCACAGCATGGGCGACCCGACGTCATCATCACCGATCCACCACGTGCAGGAATGCATCCTGATGTCATCCAAGTCATCCTGAATGCTGCACCAGGCCGCATTGTGTATGTAAGCTGTAACCCTGCCACTCAGGCACGCGACCTTCAACTGATGGACGACTATTACAAGGTAGGAGCCGTACAGCCCGTCGACATGTTCCCTCATACACCGCATGTAGAGAACGTGGTACTGCTTGAAAAACGAAGCGATGCCGACATCAAGCAGAAACTCAAGGAGCGCAAGGAACGAGAGCAAGCGATAGCAGAAGCCAAGGCTGCCAAAGAGGCTGAGGCACTTGCCAAGGCTGAAGCTCAAGCAGAAGACCTGACCGAAGAAGAACAGAAAGCCTGCCAGGCTTAGCAATATTCTCCCCCAACAACATTCCCTCCTCGGTAATTCTGAAAGAACATGGATTTCCGAGGAGGATTGCTCAAAGAATCACGACACAATCTTAACTTATTAAGTGACGAAAAGAACAATTAATATTTTCGCCATTACTAAACCAAAACAGAGAGACATATAAAAAATGAAAAGAGTATTCCTGATGGCGACTCTACTCGCCATGACTTTATTCTCGGCCTCAGCGCAGGAGAAAGAAAAGAGGTGCATACAACTGCCCTCATGGTTGGACAACCTGAAATTGTCGGGCTACGGCATGACACAGTATCAATACATCGGACAGAAAGGAGCAAAATCCAATACCTTCAACATCCGCATGGCGCGTATTGCACTCGAAGGCCGCATAGCTGGAGATTTCTACTGGAAAACCCAGATACAGTTTAATGGCAACACATCCAACTTGGGCAGCAGTCCAAGAATGGTTGACCTGTTTGCTGAATGGCAGAAATATGAGATGTTCAAGGTAAAGATCGGTCAGTTCAAAAACCCATTTACCTTCGAGAACCCCATGCACCCCATCGTACAGGGATTCATGAGCTACTCACAGAATGTAAGCAAGTTGGCAGGTTTCAGCGACCGTGCCGGAGAACACGCCTCCAATGGCCGCGACATCGGACTACAGTTGCAGGGCGACTTCCTCAAGAACACCAACGGCCGTAACCTGCTGCATTATCAAATAGGTGTGTTCAACGGACAAGGCATCAACACAAAGGACGTAGACAATCAGAAAAACATCATTGGCGGAGTATGGGTCATGCCTGTCAAAGGAATGCGCATCGGTGCCTTCGGATGGACTGGCTCTTATGCACGCAAGGGAACATGGAATGACGACGAGCAGGGCAATATCGTATATCAGAAAGACGCTGCCGGAAACCCTGTTCTCGATGAAGAGGAAAATCCGAAAAAAGAAACTTTCTCGGGCGTACGCAAACTGTCACAAAACCGATATGCCTTCTCCTTCGAGTACAACGTGAACGACTGGACACTCCGTTCAGAATACATTCATTCCACAGGTATGGCATTTGCCAAAAGCATCACCAACCACGGAGATGCCAACTCGAAAGACTGCAATCTGAACGGCAAGATAGGCAATAAGGCCCAGGGCGTTTATGCACTCGTCATTGCCCCTATAGTGAGCAAGAAGCTCTATGCCAAGGCACGCTACGACATGTATCAGGCCAACGGCAAGACCGACATGATGAGAACCCAATATGAGGCTGGTCTGAATTATCACATCAGCAAGAACTTCACCATCCTCACAGAATATGCGCTCATCAACGACCGCACTCTGCAGAAGCACAACTACTCCATGGCAGACGTAGAGGTTTGCTTCCGATTCTAAGGACTTGTTTTTACTCTGCCGCCATAACGAGGAAAGATGCCCGTAAGCAAAATATATTCAATAAAAAACGACTTGGCAGAAATGCCAAGTCGGAAATATTAACTATAAGTAAAAGAGTATGCAAATGGAATCAGAACAAAGTACACATCGTACACACCATTCGCACCATACACATCAACACAGCAGCACGTCCATGCGTGCATGCAGCCCACGACACAAAAAGCGCTTGATATTTAGCAAGTTGCTATTCGCTTTTCTTCTCGTTTGCGCCCTGCTTGTCATTGCCGTCTGCGTATGGATTACGATTTATGGCATTTACTAAAATGAATAGGAGAAACCCACAGAAGCGAACTCCTTAAATTGCCAGTAGCTTTGACCATCCTTGCGTTGGGCCCCATCGTCGAATCGAGGATAGATAAAAACATTAGTGGAGATGTAGCGATTGAACTGAAAGGTTATCGTGTTCTCCCACTCTAATTCAGCACGCTTGTATGTGGTATAACCATACAAGCGTGTTTTCCATCTCAGGTTGTCAGCAAGCACCCAGTTCAAGTCAATCGTACATTCCGAACCATAGTCGGTCATTCCATGATGTCCCTCATCAAGACCATATCGGGTGGCAAGGTCAGCACGACCAACATACTTCCAGTTAAGCGCCAAAGGTGCAATATGCACACTTCCCTTAAGACGGTGGTTGAGCCAGTCTACAGAATAGTCCATACCGACAGAGAGGTTGAGATTGAATGGCGAGAAGAAATCAGAATAAATCTTTTTGTCATTACTCTTCACACCATGCGTAAACTGAGTCTGGGCTATGAGCTGCAGAGTGTAGTACCAGCGCTTGGTGGCCTGCAGACCAACCTTGCCTGTATAACGTATCAAGTCTTCTGTGGTTTTGTACTTGTGAATAGTATCGCCACGCGATGTCTGATAACCAAGACGCAATTCCAACTTGTTGTCCCACTTCACCTTCTGCTTGTTGTTGTAGTTGGCCTGCATGGTTACACTACCCAAGAGCGAATAGTTACTCTCGCCTCCCTTATACCAGTTGTCCGACACATAGTTCTGCAAGAACTGAAGATAATAGTCGCCCCTGAAAGTCCAGAAGTTAGGCTTCGTCACCAAAATATCCATCGGAGCCACAGTAGGCTCAATAGCCACTGGTGCGACCTCTTTAACAATATCTGTAGCAACATGACGTGGAGCTGGTTCAGAGACAATCGGTGCACCCACACTCTCAAGGTGACTTTCGTGCACTCTCACCAAGTCGGGACGATTCAGATACACATGCATCAGAGCCTGGTCGATAGCCGCCTGCAAAGAATCGGCAACAACACACTTCCCCGGAGCAAGCCGCAGAAAGCGGGCTGCAGGTTCATGATAAAAAGTAAGAGGAATAAAGAGTTGTGAATAACAACTATTGATCTTGGGCTTCACCAACGAGTCAATACGCTGTCTGCTTGCAGTCAACGAGTCCATATATTCTGCCACCCTGTCTTTCTCTACCTTTTTCTTACCGTATCCACCCCTTTGTGCACACACCATTCCTGTCACACAAAAGGCCAACACTAATATATAATATCTTAAATTCATACTAAGCTTATTCATATTTGGGCACAAAGGTAACAAATAAATCATAAAAGCCACGCCAATATTTACAATAATTTTGGCTAATTCATAATTTTATAGTAACTTTGCAGCCAAAATATTCTAATTTAAATATAAAACATCGTGGCTGAAACAAAGTACATCTTCGTTACCGGTGGTGTGGTTTCTTCCTTAGGTAAAGGTATCATATCATCATCCATCGGAAAGCTTCTGCAAGCCAGGGGCTACAACATTACAATTCAAAAGTTTGACCCATACATCAACATCGATCCGGGCACACTCAATCCATACGAGCATGGTGAGTGCTATGTGACGGTAGATGGAATGGAAACGGATCTTGACCTCGGTCATTACGAAAGATTCACGGGCATCCAGACAACAAAGGCCAACTCGCTCACTACAGGACGTATCTACAAGGCTGTTATCGACAAGGAACGACGTGGCGACTATCTTGGCAAAACCATACAGGTAGTTCCTCACATCACCAACGAGATAAAACGCAATGTAAAATTGCTGGGGCAGAAGTATCACTACGACTTTGTCATCACAGAGATTGGTGGCACTATAGGCGACATAGAGAGTGCTCCATATATGGAAGCCATCCGACAGTTGAAATGGGAATTGGGCAAGAATGCTCTCAATGTGCACCTTACCTACGTGCCCTACCTGAAAGCAGCTGGCGAGTTGAAGACCAAGCCTACCCAACACTCCGTCAAGGAACTGCAGAGCGTAGGTATTCAGCCCGACATCTTGATTCTCCGCACAGAGAAACATCTCGAAGAGGGCATACTGAAGAAAGTGGCAAGTTTCTGTAATGTGGATATCGACTGCGTTATCCAGAGTGAAGACCTGCCAAGTATCTATGAGGTACCTGTCAACATGCAGAACCAGGGACTCGATACCGCCATCCTTCGCAAGATGGATGAGCCGATAGGCGAAAAGCCAGCATTAGGTCCTTGGAAAGCATTCCTCGACCGACGCAACAACGCCACAGAGGTTGTCAATATTGGTTTGGTGGGTAAATACGACTTGCAGGACGCCTACAAGAGTATTCGCGAAAGCCTTTCTCATGCAGGAACCTACAATGACCACAAGGTGAATATCACATTCATCAATTCAGAATATCTGACAGAAGACAATGTGGCAGAACGACTGAAAGGTCAGGACGGTATAGTCATCTGCCCGGGATTCGGTCAGCGAGGAATAGAGGGCAAGATAATAGCTGCTCACTATACCCGCACCCACGACATTCCCACCTTCGGCATTTGCTTAGGCATGCAGATGATCGTCATCGAGTTTGCCCGCAATGTCCTGGGTTACAAAGACGCAAACTCTCGAGAAATGGACGAGAAGACTCCACACAATGTCATCGACATCATGGAGGAGCAGAAGAACATATCAAATATGGGTGGCACCATGCGATTGGGAGCATACGAATGTGTGCTGAAACAAGGTTCGCGCGTGTTCAATATCTATAAGAAAGAACACATACAGGAACGTCATCGCCATCGCTATGAATTCAACAACAATTTCCAGCAGGAGTTTGAGAAGCATGGCATGATGTGCGTGGGACGAAATCCCGAAAGCGACTTGGTAGAAATCGTAGAGATTCCAAGCCTGAAGTGGTACATCGGTACTCAGTATCATCCAGAATACCAGAGCACCGTGCTGAAGCCACACCCACTGTTTATGGACTTCGTCAAAACAGCAATTGAAAACAAAAAATAAATATGAACAAAAACAACATTATCGGTTTCCTCCTGATAGCCCTTGTACTGATTGGGTTCAGTTGGTACTCACAGCCTTCTGCCGAAGAGCAGAGAGCAGCATTCGTTCAGGACTCCATCGCTAAGGCAAAACACGCCGAGATGGAAAAAGCTAACAAGGCTGCGGCGCTGCAGCGACAGGCTGAAGCCAAAGCCAAGGTTGAGGCTGACTCAACAGCCCTCTTCTACTCGGCTTTGAAGGGCAAGTCTCAGAAAATCGTTTTGAGTAACGAGAAAGTTGAGCTGACCCTCAACACCAAGGGTGGTACTGTCGAGAAGGCTGTAGTAAAGGGTTATGTGGGTCACGACCTCAAGGTGAAAGACGGCTCAAAAGACAAGAAGGACGTAACTCTCTTCGATGGCAACGACCAGAGCCTCAAGTTCATGCTCGAGGCTAAGGAAGCCAACATTATCACAAGTGACCTTTACTTTACTCCATCAAATGTCACAAAGACATCTGTCACCATGACAGCAGAGGCTGCTCCGGGCAAGACTCTCACTATGATTTATACATTAGGCAAGGACTACATGCTCCACATGAGCCTTCAAGCACAGGGCATGGCTGGATTGTTCTCGCCTAATTATAGCAAGATGGATGTTGACTGGAGCGACAAGGCCCGTCAACAGGAGCGCGGCTTCATGTTCGAGAACCGTTACACTACCCTCACCTATCACGATGTAGAGGGAGGTACCGACCATCTGAACGAGACAAGCGAGAAGATCGACGAGAAAATCGAAGAAACCATCGACTGGGTGTCTTTCAAGAACCAGTTCTTCTCTGCCATCATGATATCCAAGGACAACTTCGACAAGGATGCCTTCATGACTTCTATCCCTCAGGAGAAGGGCTCCGGCTATCTGAAGCAGTTCCAGGCTAAGATGAAGACGGCTTTTGACCCAACAGGAAAGAAGGCTTCTGAGTTTGAGTTCTACTTCGGACCTAACGACTTCCAGATTCTGAAGAATACAGAGAAGGAAAGCACCTTCGGCAAGGACCTGGAGTTCCAGAAGCTTGTTTATCTGGGATGGCCTATCGTCCGCTGGATTAACCGTTTCTTCACAATCTATGTATTCGACTGGTTGAGTAAGATCTTCCCTATGGGTATCGTGTTGATTCTCATTACCCTGCTCCTCAAGCTCATCACCTACCCTATGGTAAAGAAGAGCTACATGAGTTCTGCCAAGATGCGCGTACTCAAGCCAAAACTCGAAGCTGCTACCGCTCAGTATAATAAGCCAGAGGATCAGATGCAGAAGCAGCAGGCTATGATGGCTGAATATGCCAAATATGGTGTAAGCCCATTATCTGGTTGTATCCCTATGCTGATTCAGTTGCCTGTTTGGGTTGCAATGTTCAACTTTGTGCCAAATGCTATTCAGCTTCGTGGTGAGAAGTTCCTGTGGATGAGTGATTTGAGTACCTACGACCCCATCATCGAGTGGAACACCAACATCTGGCTGATAGGCGATCACTTGAGCCTTACCTGTATCCTCTTCTGTGTAGCCAACCTCCTCTACTCTTGGATGACCATGCGCCAGCAGCGCGACCAGATGGTAGGCCAGCAGGCTGATCAAATGAAGATGATGCAGTGGATGATGCTCATCATGCCTCTGATGTTCTTCTTTATGTTCAACGACTACTCATCTGGTTTGAACTTCTACTACTTCATCTCTCTGTTCTTCAGTGCAGCCATCATGTGGACCCTACGCAAGACCACCAACGACGAGAAGCTCCTTGCTATCCTTGAGAAACGTTATCAGGAGAACAAGAGCAATCCTAAGAAGGCAAGTGGCTTGATGGCAAGAATGCAGGCTCTCCAGGAATTGCAGCAAAAACAGCAAGCTGAACTTGCAAGAAAGCAAGCAGAACTAAACGAAAAGAAAAAGAACCTCGGCAAGTAAAGAAACTTACAACGCATAACAAATGATTGTTTGTTCCCCATAGGTGTTACACCTTATTATATATACCTTATTATATATACCTTATTATATATATAGGCAAACTTCATTAAGCAAGAAAGAGTGTAATGAATCACTTCACGAAGTATTCATTACACTCTTTTTTTAGACATAAATAAACAAACATCTACGATATTAACCTTTATTCCATTTCATAAAAACACCACTAAATTGAAAAGATGCATCTTCAGCTGCCATATGTTCTACAAAGTATCGATAAAAAAACATTGAATAACTCTAACAAGAAAGACAAGTTTACTCCCGAAAAGGTATAATTAGTTAAAACTTATTATATATTATACCTTTTCGGGAGTATTTTCAATTATTCTTTGTATATTTGCCACCGAAAGGGTATAATATAATACATTTTCCTTCATCACATTACCCGAAAGGGTATAAAATGAGTATCATAATTGCCAAGAAACAAAGAATATGAGCGATACATTATCATCATACGTAAAAGAAATGCGCAAGCAGTTCGGATTGACACAAGTCGACCTGGCTGCCAAATCAGGCGTAGGACTCAGATTCGTACGCGAACTGGAGCAAGGCAAAGAAACACTACGCCTCGACAAGGTAAACCAAGTTCTCTTACTTTTCGGACAAGAAGTAGGACCTGTTCCTATCAAAAAAGAATAAATTTCATAAACATAGATTCTCCAGAGGATAGTAGATTTCTCTGATGATAATGACAAAGAAACGACAAACCACAACTCCCATCTAAAAACGCAAGATATGAAACAAGGAAGAGTATATCTCTACGACCAATACGTGGGAATGTTGACTGAAGATGAGACAGGATTTACCTTTGCATACGATGCCAATTATCTTGCATCAAAAACGGCAGAGGCAGTTAGTTTAACCCTCCCACTTTCCGAAGCCCCCTACCACGACACCGTGTTATTCCCCTTCTTTGATGGTCTGATACCAGAAGGGTGGTTGCTGAATATTGCTGAAAGCAGTTGGAAAATCAATCAGCGCGACAGGATGTCGCTCCTGTTGGCTTGCTGTAGAGATTGTATAGGAGCAGTAAGCATTATTCCTGTTGAAGATAACGAAACCACAATGAAGTAAACATCCACCAATAAATAAAGAAAGGACAATCGTGTATGGAGAAATGTTTATATTGCTATAAGCCCTTAAAAGTAGGTCAGGTGGACTACCATCCAGCCTGTGCACGCAAGCTTTTCGGAACTAAGGAAGCCCCTCTCCTGCCTTATGTTAGAAAAGAAATAGGCGATTTGGCCAAACAAGTAGTCAGAAGTCAAACTACACTCACAGGGGTACAAGCCAAGCTCTCGCTCGATGTCAACCCTGGAGGCAAGAATGAACCTTCGCGATTTACCATTGTCGGACTATGGGGGAAATACATCCTAAAGCCACAGACAGAGCGATATCGTTGTCTGCCAGAGATAGAAGACCTCACAATGCACCTTGCCGAGGCTGCCAAGATAGCAGTGGTTCCACACGGATTGATACGCTTTGCCGATGGCGAGCTTTGCTACATTACTCGAAGAATAGATCGTCTGGAAGAGGGACAGAAAGTACCGATGGAGGATATGTGTCAGCTGTCTGAACGACTTACCGAATACAAGTATAAAGGTTCCTACGAGCAGATAGCCAAACTTATCAAAAAACATTCATCCTTTTCACAGCTCGACCTTGTCAACTATTGGGAAGTTGTCATCTTTTCGTGGATAACAGGCAATGCCGACATGCACCTCAAGAACTTCTCGCTATACAATAATCGCAAAATGGGCTATGCTCTTACTCCTGCCTACGATTTACTATCTACCAAGATTGTGATGCCTGAAGACACGGAAGAATTAGCATTAACACTCAATGGCAAGAAAAGGAAGTTACAGAAGTCTGATTTTATCAAAGTGATGACAGCTTCTGGACTTAGCGAAAAGGTTATCAGTAATATGGCAAAGAAGTTCCGTCGTTCCATCGTTAAATGGCTCGACCTCATCGATGCCTCTTTCCTACCCGAAAACATCAAGAAAGAATACAAGAAACTGATTCTCAGCAGGGTGATGGCGTTGAGATAATTATCACGATGTGCTACTGCACTCACAGACCACATACATCAAAAACTGAATATAAATAAAACAGAATAAGAAATGAAGAAAATATTATTATCATTATTGACAGCCATCAGTTTTGGAACTACAGGCTGCTCTGCCCAGTCGGATGGCATCAACGTTTTGTCACCCAAGGACTTTATCGAACAGGCTAAAGCCGATACAACAGCCATTATTCTCGATGTACGCACACCTGGCGAATATAAAGAAGAGCATTTGGCTGGAGCCCAGCAGCTCGACTTTCTCAATAGCGAGGCCTTCGATGCTGGAATCAAATTGCTCGACAAGTCGCACACCTATTATGTATACTGCCGAAGCGGCAAGCGCAGCCACAACGCCTGTATCAAAATGAAGAAGCAAGGCTTCAAGGTGTTTGATATGGAAGGAGGAATCCTCAACTGGAAAAAGTTAGGAATGCCTACAACTAAGGAATAAATTTCCTCAAAAAATGGAATTAACACGTTATATAAATGTGAGATAACTACTTCTATTAAATTTCACAAAGACTTCAATAGGCGCCTACTATTCTATAACGAAAAAGCCTGAGAAAATGTCAAGCATCATGCAAGCATATTTCTCAGGCTTTTTTATCTTTACTTTGTCAAGTGCTATTTCTTCAGTACGGGCTCGCAAGTGATATTGACACCGAGTTTCTTAAAGATACGCTGGTCTACATCACTCAGCATCACAGTGCAGTGAGCCTGACAGCCACGCAACTTAGGCAACTGCTGTAAAGCCACACGACAGTTCTCATCGTTCTCGGAAAGAACAGAGAGTGCCACAAGTACCTCGTCGGTATGAAGTCGTGGATTATGGCCACCGAGATAATTTACCTTGGTATATTGTATAGGTTCTATCATCGACTGAGGAATGAGCTTTAGGTTATGATCGATATCCCCCAAATGCTTGGTGACATTCAGCAGCAAGGCAGCACTACAGCCAAGCAGTTCGCTGCTGTGACCACAGATGATGGTACCGTCTTCCAGTTCTATAGCAGCCGATGTATGTCCAGTTTCCTGCTTGTGATTCTTGGCAGCCACAGTCACCTTACGATAATCGGTAGTAATCTTAGCCTGGTTGAAGAGCATCTGTATCTTGCTGATTTCCGCGTCATTGCAGGCTCCAGCCGCCATCTTGTTGGTGGCTGCATAATATCTACGTACTATCTCATCCTTGGATGCCTCACAGCAAACCTCATCATCAGAGATGCAGAATCCCACCATATTGACCCCCATATCTGTGGGCGATTTATATGGATTGCTGCCATAGATACCTTCGAAGAGTGCATTGAGCACAGGATAAATCTCCACATCGCGGTTATAGTTGATGGCTATCTTGTTGTAGGCCTCTAAATGGAAGGGGTCTATCATGTTCACGTCATTGAGGTCGGCAGTTGCAGCCTCATAAGCGATGTTGACAGGATGTTTCAATGGCAGATTCCATACTGGGAAAGTCTCAAACTTGGCATAACCGGCACGCACGCCACCCTTGTTCTCATTATACAACTGGCTGAGGCAGACTGCCATCTTGCCACTGCCAGGACCTGGAGCAGTCACAATAACCAATGGCCGCTCTGTCTCCACATAGTCGTTCTGTCCGAATCCCTCATCCGAGGCTATCAACTTCACATTATGTGGATAACCTTCTATCAGGTAATGACAATAAGTCTTGATGCCCTCACGCTCTAAGCGCTGCTTGAAAGCGATGGCTGCAGGCTGACCATTGTAATGAGTGATGACTACTGAACCTACCATGAAACCTCGATGCTGGAACTCGCCACGCAGACGAAGTACATCTTCATCATAGGTAATACCCAAGTCGGCACGTTTCTTGTTCTTCTCAATGTCGGCAGCACTGATAACTATCACTATCTCTATGCTGTCGCTGATTTTCTGAAACATACGCAACTTGCTGTCTGGCTGAAAGCCTGGCAAAACGCGGCTGGCGTGGTGGTCGTCGAAAAGTTTACCACCCAATTCGAGGTAAAGTTTTCCGTCAAACTGTGAGATTCTCTCTTTAATGTGCTCTGATTGAATTTTCAGATACTTCTCGTTATCGAAACCTATCTTCATCGTTCTATTTGATATAACTAATTGCTGTTAGTTTTGAATTCGGATGCAAAAGTACAAAAAAGTATCTGAATATCAAAAAAAATAAGTACCTTTGCACACAATAAAGGAAAAAAACGACAGGAAGCCTCAGCACCACAAGTACAACAATATAGGGAGAGTGCCATTTCTGCCAAATCAAGAGATATGAGCGAAACTCAATTTCACTCAAAGAAAACTTAAATATAAAAATACAACCGACAATGGAAAAGAAATTACGTGCAGCTTCCATCTGTGTACAGGGAGGCTATGAGCCAAAGAATGGAGAACCTATCGAAGTGCCCATCATTCAGAGTACAACATTCAAGTACGACAATTCAGAAGAGATGGCCATGCTCTTCGACCTGAAGAAAGAAGGATATTTCTATACCCGACTCCAAAATCCCACCAACGATGCTGTAGCCAAGAAAATAGCACAGCTCGAAGGCGGTGTGGGAGCTGTATTGACAAGTAGCGGTCAGGCTGCCAACTTCTATGCTGTATTCAACATCTGCGAGGCAGGCGACCATATCGTTACCTCCAACGAGATTTATGGTGGAACCTTCAACCTCTTTGGTGTGACACTCAAGAAACTCGGCATAGAATGCACCTTCGTCAATCCCAACGACAGCGAGGAAGAAATACAGAAGGCATTCCGCCCCAACACCAAGTTGTTCTTTGGCGAGACCATCAGCAACCCAGGATGTGCCGTTCTCGACATAGAGAAATGTGCACGTATAGCTCATAAGAACGGTGTTCCTCTGATTGTGGACAACACCTTCGCCACACCAATCAACTGTCGTCCTTTCGAATGGGGAGCCGACATCGTTACCCACTCCACAACTAAATACATGGACGGAACAGCATCACAAGTAGGCGGTGTAGTAGTAGACAGTGGCAACTTCGACTGGATGGCTCACGCCGAAAAGTTCCCTGGTCTCTGTACCCCCGATGACAGCTATCATGGTCTGACCTACGTAAAGGCCTTCGGCAAGATGGGCTATACCACCAAACTCGTAGCCCAGTTGATGCGCGACCTTGGAAGCATACCTGCCCCAATGAACTCTTTCATCCTCAACTTGGGACTTCAGACTCTTCATCTGCGTATGCGCCAGCACTGCGAGAATGCGCAAAAGGTGGCAGAGTTTCTGCACAATGACTCGCGTGTGGCTTGGGTTCACTACAGTGGCTTGAAGGATGACGCCTACCACGAACTGGCGCAAAAATATCTTCCCAACGGCACTTGTGGTGTAATCGCCTTTGGCTTGAAAGGCGACCGCGAGACGGCCATCAAGTTCATGGACTCACTCGACATGATCAATATCGTGACTCATGTGGCAGATGCCCGCACCTGTGTGCTTCATCCTGCCAGCCATACCCATCGCCAGCTATCTGACGAGCAGTTGAAAGAAGCCGGAGTTGCCCCCGACCTCATCCGCCTCTCCGTAGGCATCGAGGATGTCGAGGATATCCTCGACGACATCAAGCAGGCACTCGACAAGATATAATCTTGAAGCTCCACTTTAAGGGGCTGAATAAATCAATCTGTTAGGAGGTAAATGCTAATCAAAAAAGGCATTTAAAGACTATTAGCAATTCAAGCATTCCAAGCAAAGATAAAGATGCTTTAAAAATGGGTGTTACAGTTGGGTATGCTAGTTCTAAATTATGGAAAAGCGAATAATATTACAATATATGAAGTATATGATTTTATCTTTTCTGATGCTGCTTACCCAAGCTGTATCAGCCCAAACTATCAGAGATAGCCAGAATCAATCAGACAGCTTGTCTATTGGAGAAATCTTCTATCTCGGAGAGCAAAATGATGCACAAAAAGCGACTATCAAGATTAAGACAAATGAAACAACCACCCAACGCCATGACGGAAACGATGTCTTCAAGACAAACAGAGTAGTAGAATACTCGATAAAAAAGACATCTGCCAATATTGTCATCAGCAGAAAAATAATATCGACTGTAGACACACCGTTGAGTACCGAGACTACCATCATAAAGCTTTTTCCAAATGTAACTTCTAAATTATTAAGCGGAATATTGAAACCTGGCAAAAGAAACATAGCAGAGTGGGAGCTCAAGAAAATACCATGCTCCATATCAAGCAAGAACGGCCTTGTTGCATTTCTCATAGACAAGTTAGTTTTGGCTGGCGGAAACATCGAAGAAAAAAACACGGGAACGATAACAAAGTTCAACAACATGACCGAAACACTTCTATGCAAAGAAAAGAGCGAACAGCCTTGTCTTGACAATATAAAATCGATCATTACAAGCACCGCTTTAACATCAACTAACAAACTTGAAGGTTCTCACCATATCGAATTAGAAGAAGTTATCAATATAGAAGACAAGGCTATCGTCAAGAAATAGCAAGTACATCATAAAAAAACAGCTTAGAATACTTATATATAGCATTCTAAGCTGCTTTTACCTTTTCATAGCTTTATACAAAAACTAGCATAAAACCCTTCATCTATCCCTTGGAATCCCCTGTGTTTATCGGGGTTTCAGAGGGTGAATGGCACAATTCCACCCTTCATCACCCTTCATCTCCCTTCATTCTCATTGGGTATACGGCACCGCGTTGACACCTCGCATCGCTCAACCTGGAGTTGTTGTAAAGGGAGAATAACAAGCATCTCTTGAAGTTAAAGAAGACTTGTCATAATGAATTCGAACTATACGGTTGGCACGCCCTGAACCAACGGTCACCGGCGCGTAGCGGAAAGGTAAAGGGCGTATTGGGTAATTTCAACCATACAGATTGAATAATACAACCAACTTTTAGGCACTATTTTTTATCCCTAACTGAGGTATTATTTTCCTTGCAATAATATCCTTTTAGTCCAATATTACAAAATCTATAGCGAAAACATGTAATTTCTTTGTGAAAAATATTGTGTCTTGAAAAACTTTTTGTAATTTTGAAGCGGATTTGGTGAAAACCATCTCCAGACATATTAGAAATGATAAGAAGCGTTATGCTTATCTTGTGAATTGGAAACCTAGGAAATTTCTCAAACGCACAAGGATGGCATAGTGGTTCTCACGCATAGCGTGGGCTGCTATTACACATTCGTGCGTTAAGGTTTTCCTAGGACCTCCAATTCAGAACGTGGCATAGTCAGTACCACGCTTCATGTTTAAAAAGGGTGCTTAAGGTATTGGGTGCCACATACTATTTGCAATATGGAAATTTATAAAGAATGGCTACAGACTAACGGCTTCCGATTCGAGGAAACTCCTATTGGTCTGATGTTTAAGTATCAAGGCGGCAATTTTATAGTTGCAGATAACTCAGGCGATAAAAATTATTTCCAGTTATTGTTCCCTCGTATTGATACTGTCACTGAAAATGAAAAATTCAAAGCTCTAAATGCATTGAATGTAGTTAACCGTGAAATAAAGTGCATTAAAGGAACCTTGACCGATGATAACGAGGTTTGGCTAACAACAGAGATATTTGTTGACCATACACCTAATGTAGAAGACTTCTTCCTTAGATTGTTGGATATACTCATGGCTGGTAGAGCCAAATACAGCAACTTAATGGCTTAAGAAACACAGGGGGAGGGCAACCTTACGGTTACCTCCCTAAAAGAAATCTCGGTTTTACCTTTTTCTTACAGAAATTAAAGCATGAATCAAAGCAACACAAACATCCAACCTCCTTTTGAAGTTTTGGAAGAAAACATGGCTATTCATAAGGAATTACACAAATATTCCTCTTTACCTCCCCAAATATGCCATGCCATAAATTTGTTAAACTCCACAAAAGGGAACTTAGTGTCAATAAAGAAGAAAGTAGGTAATAGCGATTATTACATAGAATTATCTACTATGGTTGCTAGCAACGCCCTTCATTGCGTTGTTAAAAAAGTAAATGAAGCACAAAAAGAAAAATCTGAAGAAAATTTGGCACAAGTTGTATATTCTGCATGGCAAGCTACTCTAATAATGGATTCTTTTAATAAAGAAAGAAACTTTGAACTTCATTATCTATCTAATCGAGAAACTTTGTTTGGAATATACAAGAAAGTCATCCTTTCCAAGTCTATATACCAAGAAATGGTAGAATATTATAGAGCAATCGATGCCTTTAATGGCACCGTTAAGAAAACACCTATTACTCCAAAGCAAAATGAGCAAACTTTTAGTAATCCTATGATAAGAGAAGGTGTATTAGGAGATACTAAATTTTCATCAAGAACACTCATAGGATTAGACTCTCAAACCGACCGCTACATACAATTTCTAAAAGTAACAAATTTATTAGACAAGACAATCTGTGTACTTAATAATATTAAGAAATCTCAATCTATCAATAACCAAGAATACCTACAATTGTCAACAAGAGTGGTATCTATAGCTTTAAATAAAGTGATAGAATTGGTTAATGACTGTTCGGCCTCGCCATTTGGAACATCTCATCTACGTCCTTACGGATTAGATACAGAACTCTATTCAACTATATCTGAAGCTCACATAGCTATCATTAAGATGTCTTCATTTGATATGACTGAAACTTTTAAGAAACACTTCCTGGAGCAAAAAAAAGCGATTGAACAAATGTCAGAAAAGACTAATCCGTATATTAATAGAACTACAACTCAAAGAAAAGAAACATATAATGGCAATAATGGTTGCATGGTATTACTTTGCGCTATAATAGGATTAGTAATCTTGACTATTTATGGCTGTCTTTAAAAATAAATTAGGAATTCTAAAAAGATAATTATGATTTGGATTATTATTGTTGCTATAATTGTATTTATTGCTTTTAAAATCGGTTCTACTTCTGGACAAGTTGTCGGAAGCGTGAATAATAGTGGTGGAATGCGAGTGAAGTATGCAAGACTCTTAGAGAATATTCTTAGTGGTCATAAAGACAGCAAAGTCTTTGTTGAGACTCATACCTATCTTAGGGCAGGAGTATCCAACTATGGTGGAACAACTTTGTTTCATATTCAACAATCAACAGGTAATAAGGTTATCATTCAGTATGAAGTTAAGGATAACCCTGCAGTTCCTGCTTTCCAATTGGAGTGGGTCTTCCCTGACGATATGGATCAAGATGAAATGATGGTAGTTATAAGTAATGACATTCAGAAGAAAATGGTGTCGTACTTTGGAAACCAATAATAGCAAGAAAGAATATCTAATTCACAATAAATTTAAACGACAAACATTCTGTATTATGGCAGCATTATTATTTGGCTTAGCAGCTATTTGTATTATATTGTATTTCACGTTTCATCAGAAAGCAGATGAATATGATAGGAAAAGTTCATTTTCTTCACCAAGGACTCCATCCGCAGCACCAAAAGTTGCGGAACATCCACAGAAACCTATGAGTTATTGGGAAACCTATAAGACGAGGAATCCACAGAAAGCCAGTGCGATAGAAAACTTGGATATAGATTTTTCTTCTCTGTCTGATAAAGATGTAAAAGAAAGAATAATGTCTATAGAAGGTTTTTATGAGCGAACAGGAAGAAGCTTAGTTGAATTAAAAGAAGAAGTATCTAAAAGAGCGAAAGAAGCTTTTTACAACATGCAGTTGGATAGCTTTATTGGTGGCTTGGATTCAGCTCAAACAGAAGATGCTCGAAGAATGAATATCTCTCCAAGTAATTCGGTTATTGGATTATGCAAGTTATGGATATCGCAAGTGTTAAATGAAATAGGAAGAGACTTAGAGCAAAAGGATAATTTTGATATTCTATGCAAAAAGACTTCTATCAAAGAAATTTATACAAAATATTCTCATGAGCAGCGTTTAGGATTTTTGACAGCTATTATGGTTATCTACGATTTTACCAACAAAGATGACAGTGCAACAAAAAGCGTTATATACACAGGATTGACAATGGGAATATCAAAGGACGAAACTATAACACTTTTGAATCAAAAACACTCTTATTTTGATATAGCAAACCAACTACGAGATGTAAAGGAAGATTCATTTGTTGTTGAGGATATAATCTCAACTTGTATCATCTTGGCAAAAACATCAAAGAATCCTTCTGCTATTACGACTATCGTATTGATGTTTTTTAATGCAGGATATGATGAACAAGAAATTTCGAAACGAGTAGGACAGCTTTTGTAAATGGTTGGCGTCGAACGATGTGTTGCAAAAAAACACTAACAACATCATGAAGGTGGGTAAAACTTAAAAAAACATCTAACATTCGTTCTACCTATTAATACCTTTAGACATAATATACATTTTAATAAAAAGTAACAAAAAATAATCCCCCAAAAGAGTATCAAATGAAGAAAGTCATAGGTGCATTAATCATCCTATACATTATTACAATTGTCATATTTCACTTGAACTATTCCTATACTACGTATTGGATTGACGAAGAAATCATTATTGGCTATACATTTATAGCCTTTCTGATATTATTGTGTTGCGTCCGCATATTTTATACAAGATGGTTTCAGAAAATAATCAAAGGAACTATATGCTCGAAAATAAAGTTCCGATTAAACGCGGTCAAACAAATTCATATTCTGCTATTGATTCCGATTATTATCATTTACATCTTTTCCATTTCTTTTGCTAAGACATTAGGCTATAAAGATGGATATGATGTTGGGCATGAAGAAGGATACAAAGAAGGCTATGAAATAGGCTATGAAGAAGGTAAAAAACAAGGTTACAAAGAAGGCAAGGAAGATGGAAGGCAAACGGGATACAGGCAAGGCTATTCTGAAGGGCAAACTAATACACGAACTTGCTCCATGTGCTTAGGTAGAGGAGTGCAAGCTCATTTTTCATGCAATGGCCAAGGCTGTAGCCTATGTGGAAATACTGGTGTTGAGAAATGTATACATTGCAATGGTAGAGGATTTATCTATTATTAATACTTATATATCTTCATGAAAGAAAAAACATTTTGATATTCTTGCTATTTATAGTACAAATACTACTCTACTTATCGTGCCCAAAACTATAGTCGCAAAGGGCACTACTGTTCAGGTAGAAAAAGACTCATGTGAGATTGTCCGTGGATAGACAATCTCTCATAAGCCACTTTTCTTTGCACAAAAGTACAAAGAAAAGTGAATCATGATATAATGTTCAAAATATCTTTTGAAGAAGTTTCTTGTTATTTCGGAAAATTATCCTTATTTTTGCAGAACAATATAAAAAAGGTGTAAAAATATGGTAGAGAACCAATCAACGAGCATTCGAAAATATCCTAAGCGCATCCCTTACGGCATGATGAACTTCAAAGCCGTCATCGAGGATGACTGCTACTATGTCGACAAGACTCCATTCGTGGAAAAGATTGAAAGAGCCAACAAGTTCTTCTTCTACATCCGCCCTCGCCGATTCGGCAAGAGCCTCACCCTCTCCATGCTTGAGCATTACTACGACATTAATCGAGCAGACATCTTCGACAAGCTCTTCGGACATCTCTACATCGGTCAGCATCCCACACCCGAACACAACAAATATCTTGTCATCAAGCTCAACTTTGCGATAGTAAATGCAGAACTGAAAGACTATAAAAAGGGATTAGACGACCATTGTCGCATAGCCTTTAATTTTTTCTGCGATGTATATGCGCAATATTTACCGAAAGGCATCAAAGAAGGTATGAACCAACTGGATGGTGCGGTCAAGCAACTGAACTTTCTGTGCCGTGAATGCGAGAAGACCAATGCCAAGGTGTTTCTCTTCATCGACGAATACGACCATTTCACCAACAAGATTCTTGCTGAGCCCAACTGTCTGGACAAATATCGCAAAGAGACTCATGGCGAGGGATACTTGCGCACTTTCTTCGACACGATCAAGGCTGGTACGGATTCTACCATCGCCCGTGTATTCGTGACAGGAGTCAGCCCTGTCACATTAGACGACCTGACCAGTGGATTCAACATCGGCACCAACTACACTCTGAGTGCCCAATTCAATGAACTGACGGGATTCACGGAGAAAGAAGTGCGTGACATGCTCGAATATTACTCCACCCAATATGAGTTCAACCATACCATCGATGAGTTGATAACCATCATGAAGCCATGGTACGACAACTATTGCTTTGCACTCAAGAAGTACGGCAAAGTGCCGATGTACAACTCCAACATGGTGCTTTACTTCATCGACAATTATGTGAACAATGATTGTGAGGTGCCCGACCACATGATAGACGAAAACATCCGTACCGACTACAACAAGCTCCGCATGCTCATCCGCAGAGACAAGGAGTTTGCCCACGATGCCTCTATCATCCAGCAACTGGTGCAGCAAGGTTACATCACAGGCGAACTCAAGTCGGGATTTCCTGCCGAGCTGATAGGCAATCCCGACAATTTCGTCAGCCTATTGTTTTACTTCGGAATGATCACCATCAACGGAACGCTTGAAGGAAAGACCAAATTTATCTTTCCAAACGAGGTTGTACGCGAGCAGCTATTTACTTATCTGCTCGATACCTACAAGGAAAACGACCTCTCATTCGACAGCTACGAAAAGAATGAGTTGGCAAGCCATCTTGCTTATCGTGGAGAATGGAAGGCATACTTCCAGTACATTGCCGATAGCCTGCATAAATACGCCTCCCAACGAGACCATCAGAAAGGGGAGTATTTTGTGCATGGCTTCACGCTTGCCATGACTTGCCAAAATCAGTACTATCGTCCTATCTCCGAAAAAGATACTCAGGAAGGATATGCTGACATCTTCCTATGTCCGCTGCTCGACATCTATAGCGACATGACCCACTCTTATATTGTGGAACTCAAGTACGCCAAATCGAAAGATACTGACGCACACATCCAACAGCTTTTCAAAGAAGCCGAGGTTCAAGTGAACCGCTACGCTCAAAGCGAAGTGGTCACTTCCGCCGTGAAGACCACCCAACTTCACAAGATTGTCGTCATCTACAGAGGTACAGAGATGGTGGTGTGCAAAGAAGTAACCAACAATCAGTAACTCCCGCTCACGCCTCCCTCTTCACCCACACCTTGTGGCTGTGGCGACCATGCGAGCAGATGGGCGACTGAGGGTCGTCGACAATCTGCTTCAGGTCGTTGGAGGCTACCGTACGACTCATATTGTTGAGCTGGGCATAGTCGTCAAGGCTGATAAAGCCATTCTTCTCTATCACTTGCAAGGCTCGGGCTATGCGCTCTTCACGGGTGTAATTGCTTTTCAACACTCGTTTCACTCCACCCATATCCCGCTCTAAATACTGGTCAGTCTCAAGCTTCACTTCCTTGACAAACTCGGGCGCAGCCTTATAGTTGACGTCCTTTACGCCCACCCTTCGATAAGTCATCTTGTCGTCCTCATCTCGCATTTCGGCAGACTTGTCGTCCTTAAACTCTAACGAGAGCGAATAATGACCCAGATTGCCCAGATTGACATTATATCCCATGGAGAGCATTCTCACCAGCATGTCCTCGACATCTATCAGCACAGCCTCTACCATACTGGGCGACGTGCCCCGATGATAATCATGCATCATCTCGACAAACTCCTTGCGCGACAGGGTACGGTTGATTATCATCTTTGGATACACCCTTCGCTTACCATCATGATGCACGTCCGGCATCTCTTGCAACTTGTACTTAGCCATATTTTTGTTCCTTTCTATTGATATTTGTTATTAAATGGGTTAAAATTGTTTCTGACCACGCAATAAAGTTATGTTCTAAACTATCGAACTTATGTTCTAAACTTTGGAACTTGTGTTCTAAACTATCGAACTTATGTTCTAAACTTTAGAACATAGATTATACAAAGGCAAAGATACAATTTATTAAGGAATAAAACAAATTTTATCCTAAGTTTGTTACTTTTTCTCCGCAAATATGACATTCGCTCCTCATCATTCGATAAAATGCCGCCCACGGGTACATTTTGCACAACTTTCTTGCTGCTTTGGAAAATTATCATTATTTTTGCACTATGATTACCATATATGGGATAAATCAAACAACAACATAAAAAAGACATGATTAAAACAATGATCTTAGCCGCTGCCGCTCTTACGATGAGTGGCACTATGGCTAATGCACAAACAATGATTGAGAAGAACAACATCAAGGTGGAAAACCACCTGATGACGCCTGAGGCTCTATGGGCCATGGGGCGAATTGGTGGTGCCGAGGCTTCGCCCAACGGCAAGCAAATCGTGTACCAAGTAGGTTACTACAGCGTCAAGGAGAACAAGGGTCACCAGATGCTCTTCATCATGGACGCCAACGGAAAGAACCAGAAGGCCCTCACCACTGATGCCAAGAGCGAGAGTGATGCCACATGGATTGCTGACGGAAAGAAAATCGCCTTTATCCGCAACGGACAGCTCTGGAGCATGAACCCAGACGGAACTGACCGCAAACAGCTCACCCATGACAAGGCCGGTATCGAGGGATTCCGTTTCTCACCAGACGGCAAGAAGGTTATCCTCATCAAGGAACTGCCCTACCACGGCACCATCAAGGAAAATCCATCCGACCTTCCCCTGGCTACAGGCCGACTCGTTACCGATATGAACTATCGCCACTGGGACCACTATGTGGAGAGCATCCTTCATCCTTTTGTAGCTGAGGTGGCTGAAGACGGAACCGTCAATGAGGGAGAAGACATCCTGAAGGGCGAACCTTACGAGTGCCCTATGGCACCATTTGGTGGTATCGAGCAGCTGGCTTGGAGCCCAGACTCTAAGACCATTGCCTATACTTGTCGCAAGAAGGAGGGATTGCAGTATGCCATCTCTACCGACTCTGATATCTATCTATATAATATAGGTACGCGCGAGACGAAGAACCTTTGCAAGGAAGCCGGCTACGTGGAGCCTAAGGTAGATGCTACCAAGAGCATGAAGCACCAGGCTGTCAATGCTCCAGAAAACTTGAAGAACAATCCTGGCTACGACACCAATCCTCAGTTCTCTGCCGACGGCAAGTATATAGCATGGCAAAGCATGGCACGAGACGGATACGAGAGCGACCGCAACCGACTCTGCATATACGATCTCGCCACTGGCAAGAAGAATTATGTAACAGAGAAGTTCGACTCAAATGTAGAGGGATTCACATGGAACAAGGACAACAAGAGTCTTACCTTTATAGGCGTATGGCACGGAACATTGAACCTTTACCAGACCAACTTCAAGGGTGAGGTAAAACAAATCACCAACGACTGGGCTGACTATGGAAGCGTTTCGCTTGCCAATAACGGCAACAAGATTCTTGCCACACGTGCAAGCATGAGCCATCCTACCGACATCTATATGGTGACACCTGGCAAGAACGCAAAGACAACCAAGGTGGAACAGATAACCCGTGAGAACGACCACATCCTGAATCAGTTGAACTTAGGCAAGTGCGAACAGCGCTGGGTGAAGACTACCGATGGCAAACAGATGTTGGTATGGATCATGTTGCCTGCCAACTTTGATGCCAGCAAAAAGTATCCTACCCTCCTCTTCTGCGAAGGCGGACCTCAGAGTCCAGTCAGCCAGTTCTGGAGCTATCGTTGGAACATCCAGATCATGGCAGCCAATGGCTATGTCGTAGTATTACCTAACCGTCGCGGTCTGCCAGGTTTCGGAAGCGAATGGAACGAGGAAGTATCAGGCGACTGGACAGGCCAGTGTATGAACGACTATCTGTCTGCCATCGACGATGCTACAGCCAACCTGCCTTATGTAGACAAAGACCGCCTGGGTTGCGTAGGCGCCAGCTTCGGAGGTTTCTCTGTATATTATCTGGCTGGTCATCACGACAAGCGCTTCAAGGCTTTCCTTGCTCACGATGGAGCTTTCAACCTCGAAAGCATGTATACTGACACTGAGGAGGTTTGGTTCTCCAACTGGGAGTACGATGATGCTTACTGGAACAAAGACCAGACTGTCAACGCCAAGAAGACATACGAGAACAGCCCTCACAAGTTTGTAGACAAATGGGACACTCCTATCCTCTGCATTCATGGCGAGAAAGACTATCGCATCAATGCAAACCAAGGCATGGGAGCCTTCAATGCGGCTCGTTTGCGTGGTATTCCTGCCGAGCTGCTCATCTTCCCAGACGAGAATCATTGGGTATTGAAACCACAGAACGGAATTCTATGGCAGCGTACCTTCTTCGGATGGTTGGACAAATGGCTGAAGAAATAATCTTTTGAAAGAAAAAACGATATTGGCAAAAGCCAATTTCATTTAAGTAACAGTTAAAAAATAACTTGGTACAAAAATGCTAAGCAGATTTGCACCTAACGACATAGTTCCACTTAGGCAATTGTTTATCAAATCTGATTCGCTTTTGTCTTTCGGATACATATGATTCGTCAAGCGTTCTTTGAGTTTGGTATTCCTTAGAATTGATGGTGGCAACAACAACCACCCCCTTGGATGTCGTAGTTTCATTTGCTTTCCTGCAAGCATATTCTGCAGACAGCAATGGTACTCCACTCCAGGATTTTGTTATATGTGCAAACAGCTTATGTTCTATTGGGTTATACTTTGAACAATATGGTGGATAATGTGCAATGATAATATCCAATTCAAGCGATGTGGCTAACTTTAAAAGTTCTTGCTTAAAGATATGATGTGAGGCAGAGTTGGAACCTCCTCCATCGCATAAGATGCAGATTGCGGTTGCCCTGGGATATTCCCTTTGCAGGTAATCCTTCCAAATGCGTGCGATGTTGTCACACACAAACTCAGCAGTGTCATGGCTGTTTCCTATGGTGAGATAGCCGACGTTCCTCTCGACATCATAGATTCCATGTGGAATGATAGTTCCATTGGAAAAGACACGAAGTCATGGTCAAGAGCAGCTAACTCCTGACAGCTGAAAGTCTTTCCTGTACGTTTAAAGTTGCCGAGCATTTCCTTTTTCTTGGTATCAATACTGAGAACAGGTATTCCAAGGCGTGCACAAGATGTCCAGGTAGCTTCCAGAAGTTTGAACTGAGCGTCTCGGTTCTTGACTTCCTTCAAGGTCTTTTTCTTGTGAAAGGAACGTTTCTTGAAGCCTCTGAGTTTTACCATTTTACGAGCAATATAAGGAGATATACTCTTGCCGTGCTCTTTGAATATTTGTATGATTTGAGCAACAGAGAGGTCAAGCCTTCTTACGGAATCATCCTGTGGAAGACCCGCCATGTGTTTTTGAGCAATCTCATCGAATAGAACCAAGTATTCTGGATGCTCGTCTAAGATGGCTTTGCGACCACCACCTGCAATACGGACTGTTCCCGAAGAAAGATTGGTCTTTCCGTTTAACTCGCGAATGCCCCTATAGATGGTGTTCTTTGATATGTGAATAGAGGCACACACGGCCGCCACACCATGTTTACCTATGTTGATAGCTCTTGTAGCACAATATAGCCGACGCTGGCGCTCGTCTAATTGCTGGATGTATGTCAAGTCGGTCTCTGAAAAGACTTTTGTTAGAATCTTTGTATTCATTATAACTGCCTGGTAATCAGTTGTAAAGATACAAATTTTATAGCAGAATAAAGAATGTAAATAGCTAATAATCAATAAGTTAAAAAGAAATTATGACAAAGAAAGATTATAGTAAATATGAAGCAAAGGAAGAGCTTGGAACTCTATCCTTTAACCATGTGTTACTTCATAAAAAGGACACAAAAATGTACCAAGTTATTTTTTAATCATTACTTAGTAAAAGAAACATATAATATGTCTAACATTTAAAATAGATTATCAATGAAAAAATTAATTCTTCTTTTGGCGTTAATCATGCCAATTACACTGTGTGCTCAGGAAGCTGACAAGAAAGAGCAAACAACGTTTGAAAAATTCACATCGTCAATAGGCTCTATCGTAAAGTTTTACGATTACAGCATGCCTAAGTTGTCATCACAATACCAAACAGCAACCGTTGAAGTGCGCAAGGTGATTTCTGGCTCCCAATCAAGTTGCTTCCTACACATAGAGTTCAAACCATATCAAAGAAGCGAACAGTCTGCTTTCATCGCAGCAGGTGACCTTGTTGAGATGAAGAAAGCTCTTGAAGAGCTAAAGACATTATCTGCATCTGATGGAACTGGCGAGGCTGATTACATGGAAAATAAGTTCCGTACTAAAGATGGATCTTATATCGGATATTACATCAGCAAGAATAAAGCAGGTGACAAGGAGCCAACTTGGTATTTCAATATCAATGGTTATAATGGCGGAATATTGTATTTCAACTCAGCAGATACTTTGTTGGATTGCTTTACAGGAGCAATTTCGAAGATTAATGCAATAAAATAATTCGAAATAATTTCATGTGGGCTATCTAACCTACATTATCTCGTTTTTTATTATGAAAAAGTTATTAGCTATTCTTTTGAGTATAGTGTCGTTCTCCACAATTAATGCTCAAAATGACAAATTTACATCTGTACAAGAAGTGCTTGGAAAACAAGTGTATTTCATGCCAGGGAATCTTAGTCCTTGCAGCTATGTGCTGATTGATGGAAAACTAAAGCTCACCCAGAAAGACAAGAAGCACACATATACGATTACAGACAGAAGCTACAAGGTAGACTATGAACTCTATTTGTACAAGAAAGAGAACTACTTGGTACTCAAAGGAGGACAGGACATATTCTTTCTCAAAGACACCGATAGTCCACTATATCTCTCTTTATTTAGAAATGAAAGTCTATGGAACGATTATGTGAAAGACCTAAACAACTCATACACGTTCTTGGACATTGAAAAGGGTAGTCAATATCATAAGAGCAATACGACAGTGTGCTATGATAATCTATCTCGCTTGAAATGGACAGGCTTCTCTTTTGGAGAGAATGATGTAACACTCAATGCAGAAGAAGTCACTGAAACAGGTTTGAGTGAGAACAGCTTTGTTGTTTCCAACACCCAATACAAATCTCTTAAGGATATTGTCTTTATCCATAAGGACAATATAAAGCCATACGTTACAAAGTACAGAGAACGCTTGGTCAAAGAAAAAAGGGACAGAGAGATAAAGGATTCTATCTATAACCGTAGATTGCGTCTTGCCATAGCTACGAAAGATATGTCTTTTGGAGATGAGGATGATGAAACCAAAGTCTCTGAAGGTGATACCATAGCTATATTTAACTATAATGACACCATAAATAAGTTCATAGGTCGTTTCCATTTTGTAAGTATTAGCTTAGAAGATGAAGATATAAAATTTCTCGACTCTCAAATGTTAGGTAATTCAGTTGATAAGAATTACTTGATGTCAAAAATGAATGAAGGAATAGACGGAAGATTCGAAGTTGCTTACGAATATGATAATGAACGCACAAAGCAATGGCTTGAAGAATTACGAGGCCAGCTAAAGACATATGAAAACCGAGTTGCCTACATGAAGAACCACCAAATATTCATCACCAGGGCAGGATATAATTATGATGACGATCAATTTGGCATGAACTACGAAATCTATAACTGTTTCAGTAAAACCATAAAATACGTCGAGATTACCTTGACTTGCTACAATAATGTCGGTGATGTTCAACGAGATTACTTTGGGTATTCGACTAAAAAAGTACGTGGCATCGGACCGATTGAACCAGGCGACGTAGGTTCATACAGTTGGGAAAAAATATTCTGGGATGAAAACGATGTCATCAGGAATTGTAAGATCACAGCCATAAGATTCATATTCAAGGATGGTACATCAAAAGCCTTCAGTGGATATGCGAACATAAAGAAGCACTTCACCAGTGATGCATGGAGTCAAGATGAATAGTTCAAATATCAAAGAACTTGTGATTTAATATTATGAACATACTTAAGAAGGATGACAGGGTCAAACACCTTGCCATCCTTTTTTGTTGTCAGGTGCAGATGGGGACCAGTTGACATGCCGGAACTTCCAGATACCCCAAGTACCTCTCCTGCATTGACAAACATCCCTTTTGAGACCCCAAAAACAGAAAGATGGCAATAGCTGATAGTATAGTAAGCTATCGGCTAACCCCGTATTGTGAGACATAAAAGTTTTCTTTTACTTTGCACGCACATATTAATATTATAAAATATTTCAGCAATGCAAAGTTTTACGTAATGTTCAAAAAATAACTTCCGCAGAAAACCTGCGTTTAAGAGCATCTGATGAGATAGTCCATTTAGGGAGTTCATCATCAAAGACGATACGTCTGCTCTTCTCCGATTCGTAAGATTCTTCAATGGGTCTTTTCGTTTCATACGTTCTTTGATTTATTGTAGCGATAATGGAAAGTCCTTTTTGGGTGGTAGTTGCCTCGGCTCTGCTCCTTGCGTTCTCAATAGACATGAGCGGTGCTCCGCTCCAACTTCTTGAGATTGGACCAAACATACAATGTTCTATAGGGTTGTACTTAGAACAATATGGTGGGTAATGAAGCATTATGATGTTGACACCAATGGTAGAGGCGAGTTTCATAAGAGACTGCTTGACAACATGGTGGGAGCACGCGTTTGCCCCACCGCCATCACAAAGGATGCATATTGTGTCTGTGTTTGGATATTTCCACTGAAGATGTTCTTGCCAAACCTGTACAAAATTGTCACAGACAAACTCTGCTGTATCATGGCTTGTACCCAAGGTGAGATATCCGGTATTTGCCCCGACGTCATAGATGCCATGTGGCACAATGGTTCCATCAGAAAAAGTCTTGAAATCATGGTCGTAGGCTTTTGGTCTTCCTTTGCATGAAACCAAACCTTGCCGTTTGAAGTTTCCAATCATCTCCTTTTTCTTGGTGTCTATACTGAATATGGGAATGTTGTAGGACTCGCATTCGGAACGTACTTTCTGGATTTTTTCAAATTGCGCATTTCTGTCTTTTACATCTTTCAGAGTCAGTGCTTTGACAAAGGAACGTTCCTTGAAGCCTCTTGCCTTTTTCATCTGATTGACGGTATATCTGGACACTTTGATGCCTTGTTCCTTGAATAACTCGATAATTTGAAGCACGGATATGGTTAGCCAAATGACGTTTTCGTCTTGCGGCAAGCCCGCAGTATATAAGGATACAATCTTGTCAAAAAGGTCAAGATACTCTGGGTGTTTCTCCAATATAGGAGTTCTTCCGCCGCCAATAGCTCTAATGCGTCCATCGGGAAAAGAGTCATTTGCATCAGTATCAAGTTCGTGCTTGCCACGATACAAAGTGTCACGACAAACACCAATAGCATTGCACACACTGCTCACGCCATGGCATCCTATGGCTTCAGCCTTGCTTGCAAGGAACTGACGGCGTTGACGCTCGTTGTATGTTTTCAGACACTTCATTTCTTTGTCGCTTAAAATATAATCTGTTGGAATCTTCGTGGCTTTCATAACGGACTGGTAATCAGTTATAAAGGTACGAATTTTCCTTTAGATTTCAAAATATAATCAGTTAATAATCAATAAGTTAAGTAATAAAATATATGATATATATGAGTATAAAAGCAACATCTTTACATGGCTCTTTTGTTAGGTATTCGGCAATTGAGCTAAACATAAATAGCAACAAAAAATTGCGGAAGTTATTTTTTAAACATTACTAAAACAAGAAAAAAACGAGGTATCAGGCGTAACCTGTTACCTCGTTTTTCCTTATAGATTTTTAAGCCATTTTTTACCAGATTTGGTACTCAACCAGATATTCAGTATCAAAGCCACTACTCCTGTACCAGCCAATGTCATTATTAATGCTTCCATATCTTTACATTTTAGAAATTCTATACCCAACCGTAGACAACAAACTGGTGGTAATTAAACCAGTAATAAAGAGCCAAATTGCGGTAGCTGTTACATCTTCCTTTAAAAACATAGTTACTACATCTCCCACAACCATAGCTGTGAAAGTTGCCTTAGCCAAATCATAGAAGAATTTACTTAAGTTCTCACGGCTATACCTTAACTTTTCTTTATCTTCTCGAGCTGTCATACGCTTTTATATTTAAAACACAGCAAAAATACAACTTTCTTTTCAAACAAACAAAGAAAAAAGAGTTTTTTAGGAAATATAAAAAAAAAATCTTGCTTTGAACGTATCAAAGCAAGATTATATACGATTTAGCTTACGCGATTCAACTTCTTGATAATAGAGAAGATGAAGAGGGCTGAAACCAAGCAGATACCTGCAAGAACGCCCCAGATTACAACGAGGTTGAAGTTCTGACCCCACATGATACCTGGCACCATAACCAACTGGTTACCGATAGCTGTTGCACCGAACCAAAGACCCATCATCAAACCAGCATACTTAGGAGGAGCTACCTTCGATACAAACGAGATACCAATTGGAGAGAGCAGAAGCTCAGCGAAGGTAAGGATGAGATAGGTAGAGATCAAGAGATTAGCACTTACACGTGTACCCTCTGTTGCAGGGTCGCCCTGTGTCATAGGAAGCTCCAGACCCATAGAGCCGACTGCCATCCATACGAAACCAAGAGCAGCAACGAGCATACCCAAACCAATCTTCTCAGGAGATGTAGGCTCCTTGCCTATCTTGTTTAGCCATGAGAACAAAGCAACGCTCACAGGTGTCAAAGCCACTACGTAGCATGGGTTGAACTGCTGAAAGATAGGAGCCTCAACATCTACAGCACCTTCCATGGAGTTGTACTTGTAGAAGAGGAAAGCAATGGCTGCAACGATAACGCCGAGCGAGATGCCCTTACCCTTACCTGTCTTGCTCTGTGCCAAACCGAAACTTCCGTAAACAACAAAGATGCAAGCTACGAGGTTGGTAACGTCGAATGCCATTGACTGCAGACCCTCTGAAGTCTTCAGCGTATAATCGCGTGCAAAGAGTGTCAGCGTATTACCATTCTGATGGAAAGCCATCCAGAAGAAGATAACCACAGCAAATACCAAACAGAGGCAGATGATGCGCTCCTTGGTCTCAGCTTTTGAAAGTTCGTTTGTCTCCTTAACAGAAGCCTTTTCGTCCTTATTCTTGGTCTCTGAAGCGAGAACGTGCTTGTATGTAAAACTGAAGGCATAGTAGATGGCGATACTTACGATAAGTGAAGCACATGCTACAGCAAATGCGAAGTGATATGAGTCCTCTACTGACACGCTCAAACTTTCCTGCGCCCACTTCATAATCTTGATGGCTGCAGTAGGAGCAAACATAGCACCGATGTTGATAGCCATGTAGAAGAGAGAGAAACCAGAATCACGTTTGCTGGCATACTGTGCCTCATCGTATAGACGACCTACCATCACCTGTAGGTTACCCTTGAACAGACCAGTTCCCAAAGCAATAAGGATAAGCGAAATGCCCATTGCGGCAACAGCTATTGTGTCTTTGCCAAGAGGGAGCGAGAGAACAAGATAACCGATGAACATAATGAAGATACCTGTGGTAACCATACGTCCAAAGCCAAACTTGTCGGCAGCGATACCACCGATGATAGGCAGGAAATAAACCATCATCAAGAAGGTAGAGTAAATAGTACTTGCCAATCCAGTTTCAAAACCGAAGTTAGCCTGCAAATAGAGTAGGAACACAGCGAGCATGGTATAATAACCAAATCGCTCACCCGTGTTAGCCAAAGCTAAGGCCCACAGACCTTTTGGTTGATTCTCAAACATAATTATTTTTTAGTTTTATTTATAATGATTCTTTCGATTCAAGTTTTTTACATAATATGGTTGCAAAGTTACACATTTTCTTTGAATATACAAACAATATGCATTAAAAAGCGCCATCATCATATCGTTCTTCAACCTTTTGAGCATACAAAAAGCAGGAAAACAGAGCCTACATCTTTCTTAAAGTAGCTAAAAAACACATGGTTATGCAAACTTTTTCTCTTTAAAAGCTAATTATATTGTATTTTTTTTGTAACTTTGCAACCCGAATTCAAGGAATAGCGATTTTCCTACGTATCATTAGAACAAAAACATCAAGGTAAAAAGAAGATTTATGAGACAACTTAAGATCAGTAAAAGTATTACCAACCGCTCCAGTGAAGCACTTGACAAATATCTGGTAGAGATTGGTCGTGAACCTATGGTCTCTATCGATGAAGAGATAGAACTTGCCCAGAAAATACGCAAGGGAGGCCGTGAGGGAGAGCGTGCCAAGGAGAAATTGGTAAAAGCCAATCTTCGATTTGTTGTATCTGTTGCCAAGCAATACCAACATCAGGGTCTGGGTCTTACCGACTTGATTGATGAGGGTAATATCGGTTTGGTGAAGGCTGCAGAGAAGTTTGATGAGACTCGTGGTTTTAAGTTTATCTCCTACGCAGTATGGTGGATTCGTCAAAGCATTCTGCAGGCTATCGCTGAGCAGAGCCGTATTGTTCGCCTTCCCCTCAACCAAGTTGGAGCTCTGAGTAAGATCCAGGCAGAAATCAGCAAGTTCGAACAGGAGAACCAGCGCAAGCCATCGGTAACAGAGTTGAGCCAGATTACCAAGATGGAGGAAACCAAAATCGACCAGACCATCAAGGCCGACAACCATCACATGAGTATTGATGCTCCATTCGGTAGTGATGATGACGACAATGCAATGGTTGACGTAATGGCATCGGGCGATGACAGCCGAACAGACAAGCATGTTGATTTCGAGTCTATGAGCCAGGAGTTGCAGCGTGTACTCAGCACCGTTCTCAAGGAGCGTGAGCGCAAAATCCTCTGCTACTGCTATGGTATTGGATGTCACGAAAAGGGTCTGGAGGAAATAGGAAGCGAATTCAATCTTACTCGTGAGCGTGTACGCCAGATACGCGAGAAAAGTATCATCAAATTGCGCGACAGTGGCAAGATCAAAATCTTGATGAAATACCTTGGGTAATTTAAGTGAAGAGTGAAGAATTCAATTTCAGTTTGTAATATTGAATGAGAAAGGGCAATCAGATTGGGATGAACCAACTGATTGCCCTTTTTTACTTCGTTGCTATGACAACTTTGTTTTATCTGATTTTTCTCTCGTCTTCAAACCCTATTGAAGAAAAGCAAGAGAATTCTTCACTCTTCACTTTGTCAAGAAGTTTCCATCCTTGTCAATCAATCCAGAAACACCATCCTTCACAGCCTCGAAGTATGGATATTCGTCACGAAGGCAAATCTCATCATAAAGGAAGTCGGCTACTACCGTATCCTTGCCATCAGGCATCACGAGTCCCATTTTACCATCTTTCTCTGCTATGACAGGCATGATTGTCAGATCGTCGTTATAGATATAACAGGTACGCAAGAAATCGTAAACGGGCGAAAGCAGCATATTGCCCTCGTGGTCTTTCATTCCGAACTTTCCATCTTGCTCTATCACCTCGTGATACTGTATGTACTTCGCCTTGATGCGATGGTAATAGAACACCATCTTTCGCTTGTCGTTGACAAAATCAAGCATGTACTGAAATGTATCACAATAGTTGGCCACCGATCGCACAAGAATCATCTTGAGATCCAGACCGTCCAACGCCTTGCGATTCAAATCTATATACTTGGCAATAGCCTTTTCTTTCTCGGGAACTGAAAGACTTGCCAGTTTTTCCTCGAACTTGATCATAGCCTGTTTGGTGCCCGACATACCTTTGATATAGCGGTGAATCTGGCGTCCCATCTCGGCACAGATAAACTTGTCTATCTCCTGCTGCTCTATAGGATCAGCATACTCTTTAATTAAAGATTCGGGTGTAGCGTTCATGGTTGTTTCCTTTCTTTTTTAGAATTATACTTTAAAAGATTCGGAAGAACAAAGAGCAAACGAATTCTTCACTCTTCGTTCTTCACTCTTCACTTCATTTATTTCTTCACATTAGGCTGCTGCAGGCCATAGCCCTTGCGCTTGTCTTCCAACAAGAGGAGGAAGGAGATGACGATGGCAATCACGCCAAAGCCAGCAAAGATGGTCATCGTCTCAGTATAGTCGATAACACCATTTGCACCCGTGTTAGCCTGGTTCACCTTACCAATCCATACTGGAATAAGAGCCAGTCCGATATTCTGAATATAGAAGATAAGGGCGTATGCAGTTCCTAAGAGTTTCATTGGGATGATCTTTGGCACGGATGGCCACATGGCTGAAGGCACCAATCCGAAGGCAATGCCCAGGATGAGCATCATCACGATGGCAAGCACCCATGAATTGAGCGGCAGGGCAAAGACTACGTGTACCAGCGTAAGGAGGCAACTGCCGATAATCATCAGCGTGGCACCCTTGCCATACTTATCGTATATACTACCAAAGAACGGTGTAAGGAAGATGGTACCGAATGGCAACATCGCAGGAATCAGACCTGCCACATTAGCATCAACACCATATTTGAAAATCATCAACTTGGTAGCAAATTTCAGGAATGGGAATACACCTGCATAGAACATCAGGCAAAGGAATGCCACATACCAGAAACCTGTAGTCTTGAAAAGACGCCCCAAGTCAGAAAACTTGAAACCTTCTTCTGGCTCAGTAGCTACAGCAGCAGCTGAAGCATCCTCCTTCTTGTCCATCACGCAATAAACCAGATAGACCAAGACACCGGCACAAAGCAAAGCTGCACCCAAAGCAACAGAAGCAGATACACCGCCCATTGCCTTGGCAAAAGGAAGAGAAAAGCCTAAGGCAGCAGCTGTTCCCAAACGAGCCGTAGCCACCTGCACTCCCATAGCCAGAGCCAACTCATGACCCGTAAACCATTTCACGATGACCTTGCTCACAGTGATACCACAGATTTCGCAACCCACGCCGTAGATGGCGAAACCAAGAGCGGCTATCACTACCTGTGTACTATAAGTACCAAAGAAAGGTACTGCTACAGATCCGGCAAACTCATGACCTACAGCATACCACTTCAACAAGGCTCCACCAAACATCAGGACGGTAGAGAGAACACCTGTAAAACGGATACCGAACTTATCAAGGATAAGACCACCGAAGAAGAGGAGCAGGAGGAACACATTGAAGTATCCGTAGGCACCTGAGAAGAAGCCATACTCATCCGAACTCCATCCGAGTCCGAGACCATTTTCAGCTCCCTTGGCTGCTGTCAAGAGAGGCTCAAGTGGAGACATTACATCTGTAAAAAAGTAACCAAACATCATCGTGACGCTCACGATGAAGAGGGCTGTCCAGCGAGCGGACACAGAGTCGCTCAATTTCATCTGAATTTTTTCTGTTGTACTCATTTTATATTATTACTTATTTTTCCATAACCATCACCAGAAGGATTGTTCTGCCCTTAAAGTAACACTTAAGAGCTGCTTTCCGACAATAAAAAGTTACTTTCTCTTCACGTTCTTGGTACGAGTGATATCAAAGAGATAAGAAGCCTTTACAACTATCTGTCCGAAGTTACTTTTTCCGAAGTAATCCTTCTTGGAAGAACCATAGATATTGCCTAAACCATAATAGTAACGGCCTTCGAGCAGGAAATGTCCCACCTTGGGAATACTGTATTCCATACCTGCACCTGCAGCGATTCCATAATCGAGTTTCTTTTCTACAGGCATATCATATTGAGCAGTGATATTGCTTACCCGGTCGTTTTCGGTTGGTGTTGTCTCATCGAAGTTGGTCGTGGTACTTTCATTCAGATAAATTCCGATCTGCGGACCTAAATTGACAAAGAAGTTGAAGCCACGCTCCTCCCTTCCCCATGCCAGATGAGCAAAGACTGGTATCTGTATATAAGTAATGTCACGCTGATATTTCAGCGCCTCACCCGTTCCACTGATCAGCACGGCATTGTTTTCTATGTCAAGTATGTCTTCTGTCCATCCCACCTTGGCATAATTCACCTCGGCATAAACCGAGCAAATGGTCTTGAAGTATTTTTCGCATACGTAGCGCAAAGACACTCCGCCCGTGATACCGCCATGCTGCTTTTGCTGCACCGTAGGAGTAAAGCCCACCTTGCTGAGCACATAGCCACCATTTGCACCTATGGCAAAATCGCTACGATGCTCGCCTATCTGTGCCTGAACCGTTGTAAGACTGCAGACACTCAGTGCCACAACCGCTATTATATGTTTTATGTTCATTTGTCTTTATTTCTTCTGTTCATGTCTATTTTCACTTGCCAACAAGCAACTTCATCAATATGTCACAGCCTCAATCTGTCTATTGAAGGTATAGTGTATCAACTGCAACAACTGATTGCGATAACCTCCCTTGGCAGTTTTTACGAAACGAAGTGGAGTCTGCACAGGCTGCTCACCCACTATACTGCCAGTCCCTACAAAGTTTCTACCTTGTTTCTTGATGCCCTGTATGAAGTACATAGCATGGTCGTAACCCGTCAGAGCAAAGCTTGGCTGTGCTATCATCATTGGCACATGGAACCACCGGCTGTAGTTGCGCTCCAACTGCAAAGTACGTGCAGAGTTGGCATTATAGTAGAAAGTAGAAGGAATGTATGTATCGTACTTATAGAAACGGTCGAGATTGTACTTGGCATACATCAGCCACTCTGTATAACCGAAGAGCGACACCACGGCTCCTGGATATTTAGCATCCAGTTCATCCAACTTGTTGAGTACGGCTGTAAGCTGTGGCGAACGTCCAGTATTGAGTACCACCACATTGCGGACTGAAGGGGCAAAAGCCTTGGCAAACTGATCGATAGAGCTGTTCACATTGGTAATGCTGTAGTTTATCTTTCTGCGTTCCAGTTCTTTACGAAGTCCGAAAGTGAAGTTTCCCTTACGTGAAGTACTGTCATTACAGTCTACGAAGATGGGATGGGCACTTGGGAAACGTTTCAGGAAAGCCTGGATAGTAGCCTCGTTGAGCTGCTCCGGGCTCTGATATACTTGGAATATTTCCTTGTTGCGCTCCACATCATCGCCAGTTATTGAGAAAGGTATCACCATCTTGATGCCATAGGTCTTACAGAATCCTGCCAACGCACTCACCTGCTTGGAATAGAGAGGGCCGAATATCACATCGCACTTGTTGGCACCTTCCTGTAAAAGCGTGGTACGGATATCGGCATCAATAGGCACGTTCCAGGCATGTATATCTGTAGAAATGCCCTTCTGCTTCAATGTTTCACAAGCCATCAGGATGCCTCGATAATACTCCACCATTCGTCTGCCATCGCCATCTACATCATGAAGAGGCAACATAACCCCTACCTTCACAGTACTTGCGGTTTGGGCAACAGTTACCTGCTGGGCAGCTTTCAAGTTCTTACCAGCAGCAACTGTCTGAGTCACCTGGGTGTTTTTTTCGTAAGGAATAAAGAGGGTATCACCCTTCTTCAATACATATCCTTCCTGTTTCATCTCTGGATTGGCATCCATCAGTTCTGGCAGACTCAATCCATACTTCTTGGCAATACTGAAGATGGTATCCTTCTTCTTCACCGTATAGATGTCGCGCCATTTAATGCTCTGCGCCAACATGACAGAACTCAACATCAAGCCCAAAACGAGCAACAGATATCTTAATTTTAGTCTCATAACGTCGATATTTTGGTTATTCATGTGCAAAAATACAAAAAAACTCTCAACCAGCCATATTCATGTCTCATCTTTTTAGTATCTTTGCACAAAATAACGCCTCACAAGGCAAAAACGACATTTAAGATATGAGATTGAACACCCGATACACATTTCTGTTATGGGCACTCCTCGTGCCGGTCATAACACTCTGGGCAGACGACTATCCAACCGTCAATCCAGTTGTGACGTTCACCAACAGTGAAGGAGAGACAAGTACTGACCTTGCCTATACGGGCTCAGCCCCTGTCAAAGCATCATGTGTGGCCAACCCCGAGAACACGACTGGCTGGGATGGCTATTACGAATGGCGCATCTATCACGATACCGAGGAGACTCCCTATATAATAAGGTATGAGCAGGACACCGAACTCGAGTTTACTCAGAGCGGAACTCATCGTATCGTGCTCTACGCAAAGTTTACGAAAGATGGCGAGGTGCAGGAGTTTCTTACCGACGATTCTCCCGTTACGGTCACCATCTCAGAAAGTCAGCTACAGATGCCCAATGCCTTCAGTCCCAATGGAGACGGTATCAATGACATCTATAAAGCCAAATCGGGATATCAGAGTCTTATAGAGTTTCATGGCTACATCTTCAACCGCTGGGGACAAAAACTTTTCGAATGGCGCGACCCTGCCGACGGTTGGGATGGCACCTACAAGGGCAAGCCGGTTAAGGATGGAGTCTACTTCTGCCTTGTCAAGGCAAAAGGAGCTGATGGAAAAGAATACAATATCAAGCGTGATGTCAACCTGCTGAGAGGTTACATCGAAAACCAAACGAATTCAGGACAATAATGCAATCAGAAGAAGAAAAGATAAATGTGTGGGGAGCCCGCGTTCATAACCTCAAGAATATAGACGTAGAGATTCCCCGCAACTCACTCACCGTCATCACTGGTCTATCAGGATCGGGCAAGTCATCCTTGGCCTTCGACACAATATTCGCCGAAGGTCAGCGTCGCTATATAGAGACTTTCTCTGCCTATGCCCGTAACTTCTTAGGCAGCATGGAGCGACCCGATGTAGACAAGATTACAGGTCTTAGCCCTGTCATCAGTATCGAACAGAAGACCACCAACAAAAATCCACGTTCCACGGTAGGTACCACAACCGAAATATACGACTATCTGCGTCTGCTATATGCTCGTGCAGGAACAGCCTACAGCTACCAGAGCGGTGAGGAAATGGTGAAATACACTGAGGAGCAAGTCATCGATATGATACTCAACCACTATGCAGGGAGACGAATCTTCCTGCTTGCCCCTTTAGTGCGACAGCGCAAAGGACACTATCGTGAACTTTTCGAAAGCATGAGGCGCAAGGGCTATCTCAATATCCGCGTAGACGGAGAGATACTCGAACTCACACGAGGCATGAAGGTCGACCGATATAAGAATCACAACATAGAAGTCGTCATAGACAAACTTGCCGTCAGAGCTGAAGACGAGGAACGATTGCGCAAAAGCGTAGCTACTGCTATGAAACAGGGAGAAGGCATGGTGATGGTCATAGACAAAGACACTCTCGAGGCAAAGAATTTCTCCAAGCGACTTATGGACCCCATCACGGGTATAGCATATCAGGATCCTGCGCCCAATATGTTCTCATTCAACTCGCCCGAAGGTGCCTGCCCCCACTGCAAGGGATTAGGCAAGGTAGACCAAATAGACATGGAGAAGGTGATTCCCGACAACAGCCTGAGCATCTACGAAGGTGGCATTGCTCCATTAGGCAAATACAAGAATCAGATGATATTCTGGCAGATTGAGGCTGTACTCGACAAGTATGATCTCAAACTAAAGACACCTATCAAGGATATTCCTGACGATGCCATGCAGGAAATACTGAACGGCTCACTCGAGAAGGTAAAGATTGCCAAGGAGAAGGTACATACCTCCTCCGACTATTTCTGCGATTACGAAGGTGTGACCGAATACCTGCGCATGGTGATGGAGAACGACGACAGCTCGGCTGGAAAGAAGTGGGCAGACCAGTTTATATCCACCGTTGTATGTCCTGAATGTAAGGGACAACGACTCAAACGCGAGTCGCTCTCTTTCAGGATATGGGACAAAAACATATCAGAAGTAGCTAACCTCGACATAGATGAACTGCGCGACTGGCTCGACCAAGTAGAGACGCACCTGCCACCTATGAAGGCCAAAGTGGCTCATGAGATTATCAAAGAACTGCGCTCACGTGTCACCTTTCTTCTTGACGTAGGACTCAACTATCTGTCACTCAACCGTCAGTCGGCTTCTCTCTCGGGAGGTGAAAGTCAGCGTATACGTCTTGCCACACAGATTGGAAGCCAATTGGTCAATGTGCTCTATATCCTCGATGAGCCAAGTATAGGTCTTCACCAACGCGATAACGAAAGACTCATCAACAGTCTGAAAGAATTGCGTGACTTGGGCAATACCGTCATTGTGGTAGAGCACGACCGCGACATGATGCTGGCTGCCGACTATATTGTAGATATCGGTCCTAAGGCTGGTCGCAAAGGAGGCGAGGTGGTCTTCCAGGGCACTCCTGCACAGATGCTCAAGACCCATACCATTACTGCACAATATCTCAACCACGAAATGGCTATCGAGTTGCCTGCCCATCGTCGTAAGGGTAACGGCAAGAGCATCATCATACATGGTGCCAAGGGCAACAACCTGAAAAATGTAGACGTAGAATTTCCTTTGGGCAATCTGATTGTCGTAACAGGCGTAAGCGGTTCTGGCAAGTCAACACTCATCAATGAGACACTGCAGCCCATCCTATCCCATCACTTCTATCGCTCGCTCAAACAGCCCATGCCTTACGACAGCATTGAGGGTATCGAGAATATTGACAAGGTGGTAAATGTTGACCAAAGCCCCATAGGACGAACCCCACGCAGCAATCCAGCTACCTATACAGGCGTGTTCAGCGACATACGCTCGCTTTTCGTAGGACTGCCCGAGGCCAAGATAAGAGGATATAAACCAGGGCGTTTCTCCTTCAATGTAAAAGGTGGACGATGCGAAGCCTGTGGCGGCAATGGTTACAAGACGATAGAAATGAACTTCTTGCCGGATGTGTACATTCCCTGTGAGGTTTGCCACGGCAAACGATACAACCGTGAGACATTGGAGGTTCGCTATAAAGGAAAGAGTATCGCCGATGTACTCGACATGACCATCAACCAGGCTGTAGAGTTCTTCGAGGCCGTACCACAGATATTGCAGAAGATTAAGGCTTTACAAGACGTAGGATTAGGATATATCAAATTAGGACAAAGCTCCACCACCCTCTCAGGCGGTGAGAGTCAGCGAGTCAAGTTGGCTACAGAGTTGTCAAAACGTGACACAGGCAAGACACTCTATATTCTTGACGAGCCTACCACGGGCCTTCACTTCGAAGATATTCGTATCTTGATGAATGTACTGCAGAAATTGGTAGACCGCGGCAACACGGTCATCATCATTGAGCATAATCTCGATGTTATCAAATTGGCAGACTACATCATTGACATGGGCCCCGAAGGAGGCCGTGGCGGAGGAACATTACTTTGTGCCGGCACTCCCGAGAAAGTGGCTAAGAGCAAGAAAGGATATACTCCACGCTTCCTGTCAGAGGAACTGAAATAAACATTAGACACAACACATTAAACACTTAAGAAAATGGATAAATTACCTCTCAATGACATTCCCATGCTTGTGAGTGCCATTAATTTTCTGCTTCGAGATCACGAATTCGAAACACTTGACCAGATTTGTTATCACTTCAATGTTGACAGAAAAGAACTGGAAGCCAAAATGGCAACACAAGGCTTCGAATGGTCGGAAGAACAAAAGAAATTTTGGTAAAAACTACGATTATAACATTCAAGTTTCACATGTTCAGAAGTTATAATACAATTCAGGCTCACCCTATCAATCAGGGTGAGCCTGAATTATTTTATGGTCTATCCAATATTACAGGATGTTCTGTTCAAGAACATCCTGCATGGTTTGCTTCAAATTCATCATATCGTTCATCGTTTTATTTCTTAATAGGAAATTTATACGACAATACCATCAGCAAGAAGGCAATAACAGCAGGGAAGAGAGAGAAGAGCGACCAAACCATCATAAGCACAGAGTCGGTGATGGAAGTAGGATCGATGACTGTATTTCCCATCTTGTCTGTTATCATATTGGCTCCAGCCCAACCCAAGAAAAGAGCGATGAGTGAACCAGAGATAGCGGTACCAAACTTCTGCGACATCGTACCCGAGGAGAATATCAATCCTGTAGCTGAGGCTCCGAAATGCTCAGTATGATAATCTGCCACATCAGCATACATCGACCACATCAATGGTGAATAGATACCGATACCTATGGAGGTGAGTATCACCAAAGCTATCATCACCCAGATATAATCAGGACTCATAGGAATAAAGAAGAAAGCAATAGAAAGGACAAGACACAACAATGCTGACCAGAAAAAGGCCATACGCTTAGAACCTACTGTCTTAGTAAAGACTGGTGATAGTCCACCAAAGATCATACAGGTTACCTCACCGAATGCCATAAACACAGTATAGTTGATAATGAGTCCTTCTATGGTTACATTGCCATGCAGACAATACTCAAACATATAGCCAGCCACTGCATAACGGAAACCATTGAAGAAATTAGTACATACAGCAATAGCTGTCATATACAGCCAAGCCTTGTTGTGCACAAGATCAGCAAACTGACGGAAAGAGAACTTCTCTGCACGTTTGGGCTTGAGTCGCTCCTTGGTAAGGAGTCCGCAGATAAGCGTCATCACAGCTGCCACCACACCAAGCATGGCTCCTATGACTGCATACTGATGAGCATCACTTCCACCCACCATCTTCTGCAGATAAGGGAATGAGAGCAGAGTGGCAAAACCCATAGCATAGGCTCCTACCATACGAAAAGATGAGAACTGGTTCTTTTCGTTGTCATCTTCGGTCATCACACCAAGCAGTGAGCCATAAGGCACATTGACCATCGTGTAAACTGCCATCATGAGCAAATATAAAGTATAGGCATATACTCGCTTGCCCATCGGACCTAAGTCGGGAGTATAAAGCAGCAGGGCAAAAATAAGACCGAAAGGTATGGCTCCGAAGATAAGCCAGGGACGATAAGTTCCCCAACGACTCTGAGTTCGATCGGCTAAACTTCCCATCAGAGGATCAGTCACGACATCAAACATACGAGCAACCAACATCAGTACTGCCGCATCAGCGAATGTGAGGCCGAATACATTGGTGAAAAACAAAGGAAAGGCGATAGACATGACCTTCCATACGATACCACCAGCAGCGGCATCACCCAGCGCATACGCTATTTTTTCTTTTACACTTGCCATTGATATTTTGTTTTTTTGTTATTGTCTTATACATGAGAACCTTCTTCCCATCCTCCGTTTCCGGTGGCGAGAAGAAGGTATCCCGAATCTTTTTATCCTTAAAAGCGGGATTCTCACCTTCAATGCTAATAATACGTACAATAAGCCGGAATCCCCTTTTTTTTTATCATCTTTTACTTAGTTCCCAGCGTTTGCTTGTTCTTTTCCACCAACTTCTTGATGGTCTCAACGCTGAGAGCAGTACAATGGCAAAATTAGCGTGTTTTTACAAACCCCAGTGTACCATTTGGTTAATATGATATGTACGAAATGTTATTTTTACATGGTATATTAACAATAAAAGCCCATAATCTGGGCTTTATTTACATTTAATGTAGATGATAACTCACCAATCCTTTCATGGGCGCCTTCAGTATCTGAGAGACTGTAAGGTGATGATGTTGTTCGAAGACTTGTCGAAGCGGTTGCTCGAAGTAGTGGGCTATGCTTCCCACAAAAGCAACAGAGAGCGATGATGCGTTTTGAGAAGAATCGACAGACGAAAGATAAGGTGTGATGTTGCGCTGATAGAACTGTTCGAAGGCTTCGACCACCATTTGATGCAAAGCCTCGGCATGAAGACGCAATGTTTCTGTGTGCTGGCTCAAAACTTCTGCATGCTGGCAACTGTTGCCTGAGGCGGCGGCCTCTTCTACCCTTTTCATCTGCATAGAAATGAAAGGAGCGATGGAAGCCAAGTATCGGTTGGCGAGAGGCTGACGATACACATTATTTATAATAGAGGGATAATCGAGTCCCGACCAAGAGAGATATTCCTGCTTCAGACTCTCGGGCAGGGCACCCTTGAAGATGCCATTGAGAAACATCTTACCCAAGACAGCCCCACTACCCTCATCGCCAAGAATGTAACCCAGCGGAGGAGTGTTGAGAAGAATATGTTCGCCATCATACAGACAGCTGTTGGCGCCTGTGCCTAAGATACAGGCTATGCCTGAACGTCGTCCCAACAAGGCTCGGGCTGCACCCAACAAATCGCTCTCGGCATGAACCTCTGCTTGTGGAAATTGTTGGAACAGTAGATGCTCCATGCGCGGCTTCATAGATTCGGTAACACCACTACCATAAAAGAACACACGTGCCGGTACTTCAGGTAAAGTGAGTTCCTCGGCAAGAATTTTCCAGATGTCATCATCGGAGAGATGGAAAGGATTGATGCCCTGTGTCTTGCCGGTGAACAGAATTTGCCCAGTATCATCCACAAGTGCCCAATCTGTCTTGGTGCTTCCGCTGTCAGCTATGAGTGTTGTCATATAATGTGTTTAAATGTCAAGTGTTAAATCGTATCTGCAAAAGTAATAAATTTAACGGGAAAAACAACATATCGTATCGAAAATCGTAAAAAAGGAATTATCTTTTTGCTTCTTTCTTCATTTTTGCTTAACTTTGCAGACGAATAAAGAAGACTATATGAAGAAATTATCGATAATCATCCTGATGTGGGTGGCATTCCTGCTGCCCAGCCATGCCGTGCTCAAAGAGGCCAACCTCGACACAACGCTCTTTATGCTACGTACTGAGCTGACCAGCTATCATCTCGACTTCGAGAAGCAGAACGAATATGCCAAGCAGCAACAGCAGCAAATCATCAAGGAACTGATGACCATCATGGCACAAGCCGACCAGAACTCCATCATGCTCTACTCGCAGCGCAACGGTTACATCTTCGACCTGACATACGCCTGCCACGAAGCTACTGAGCAGTTTGATAAGTTCAAGTCGAAGGCGGCACCGTTCAGAGGACTCATCAACAAGAATAATATAGAGGTGGCGCGATTTGACTCGCTCATCAACTATCTGTACAACATGAATACGATGTTCATGAGCAAGGAGGCACAACTCAACCGCAACGTAGACCTCACCTTGGCAGTGAACATCCGCCGACAATTAATAGAGCGACAGCAACAGTTGCAGGACTATATAAGAGCCTACGACATAACCGAGAGAAAACTGAAGTCGCTCAACGACTATGCCAACCAGCGATATGCCGAAATACAGAACAGCATCTTCAACAATGGTGGCGACAACTATCTCACTATCCTGCGGCATGTAAGCAACCATTACAGGGAAGCCAAGACATCGGTGGCAGAGAAATACAGACCAGCTCCGGGCATGATGTCACAATGGGACGTGAGAATCATCTTCATCCTCTTCAGCATCATCATTTTCTATGGCATTGTCTCTATTGCCCTCAACCTTTTTACCATCCGCATCGTGGTGACACAATTGGTGAAACGAGGTCGTTTTGAGAGCATCAAGGACAACTTCATGGCCAAACGTACCTGCATCATTATGGCGATGACGGTCGTGACCTTTGCCATTCTCTTGGGCATCATACGCATTACAGCTCATCAGAACTTCGTTATCATGGCATGCGGCCTGCTCGTAGAGTTTGCATGGCTCATAGGCGTGATTCTGATTTCACTCTTGCTCCGCGTGGGCAACGACCAGATAAAGAGCGCCTTCCGCATCTATTCTCCCCTGATGCTGGTGGGCTTCCTCGTCATCACGTTCCGAATCATCTTGATACCCAACAGCCTGGTCAACTTCATTTTTCCCCCTATCCTGCTCGTCTGTTCGCTGTGGCAAGCAAACGTCATCAAGCGCCACAGTAAGCTGGTACCGAGAGAGGACAAGATGTATGCCTACATCTCGCTCTGTGTCTTTGCCGCCAGTACCTTCTGTTCATGGATAGGCTTCACCCTGCTGTCGGTGCAGATCATCATCTGGTGGATGATGCAACTCACCTGTATTCTGAGCCTCACCTGTCTGAAAGACTGGATGGAAGTCTATGCAGAGCGCAAGAACCTGAAGCAGAAGCCTATTACCGACAAATGGATTTTCCGGTTTATCAACAAGGTGCTGATTCCTGCAGGAAGTGTCTTGTCGTTTATCGTGGCCATCTATTGGGCAGCCGACGTATTCAACATGAGCGACACCACATGGATGATTTTCAACAAGGAATACATCAGAACCAGCAACTTCACAGCCTCGCTCTTTAGCATCAGCCTTGTGGCTTGCCTGTTCTTCCTGTTCAACTATATCAACATCACCACCAACGATCTGATGCGCCATCACTTCGAGAAGCAAGACCCTGCCTCTGCAGCCAGCAAGATTGTGATGTTTAAGAACGTGCTGCAGGTTATCATCTGGGGCATTTGGCTAATGGTTGCCCTCAACGTCTTCCAGGTTGGCAAGTCATGGCTCTTGGCTATCTTTGCCGGTTTGTCCACGGGTCTGGGTTTTGCATCCAAGGACATTTTGGAAAATATCTACTATGGAGTCTCACTGATGATGGGACGTGTGAAGGTGGGCGACTATATCATCTGCGACGGCACACGCGGACGAGTGAGCAGCATCAGCTACACATCGACCATGCTCGAAGCTACCGACGGTTCGGTGATAGCCTTCCAGAACGCACAGCTCTTCTCGAAGAACTACAAGAACATGACCCGAAACCATGGTTATGAGCTCGACGTCTTAGAGGTTGGCGTGGCTTATGGCACCAATGTGAAACATGTGAAGCAGATTCTTATCGATGCCTTGAACCAGCTCGACTGTATCTATCATGAGAAGGGTGTCAAAGTCGTGCTGAAAAGCTTCGACGACAGTTGTATCACACTCAAGATTCTGGTCTGGGTGAATGTACTCACACAGTATGTGGACGACGGTAAGATTATGGAATGCATCTACGATACACTCAACGAGCACAACATCGAGATTCCATTCCCTCAGCGCGAGATAACTATCAAAACCGCATCTTCCGAAGAAACCAATGCAGCAGAATCGGCACTGAATGCGAAAGCATAAGTACTGAGCACGAAACATAGAGCATTAAACAATTCACACCCAACATTGAGTATTTAACACTTAAACATTAAAAGAAACAACTATATGGCAACATTCATTGCAGGTCCTTGCGTCATCGAATCAATGGAACTGTTAGACACAGTAGCCCAGCAACTCGTACGCATCAACCAGAAATTGGGTACAGACATCATATTCAAGGCTTCGTTCGACAAAGCCAACCGTACAAGCATCCATTCCTTCCGTGGTCCTGGACTGGAGAAAGGACTGCAGATGCTTGCAGACATCAAATCGAAATACGGTCTACGCATCACGACCGATATTCACGAGAGTTATCAGGCAGAAGCAGCAGGACAGGTGTGCGACATACTGCAGATACCAGCCTTTCTGTGCCGACAGACCGATCTCTTGGTGGCAGCTGCCCATACAGGTAAGACGGTAAATATAAAGAAAGCACAGTTCCTCAGTGGCAGAGATATGAAATATCCTGTAGAGAAAGCCCTGGAGAGCGGTGCCAAGGAAGTATGGCTCACAGAGCGAGGCAACAGTTTCGGCTACAACAACCTGGTAGTTGACTTCCGCAACATTCCCGACATGAAAGAGATTGTGCCCACAGTCATCATGGACTGCACACACAGCGTACAGCGCCCCAGTGCAGGCAACGGAAAAACAGTAGGCGACCGCAAGTTCGTTCCAGCAATGGCCATGGCTGCAAAGGCTTTCGGAGCCACAGGCTATTTCTTCGAGGTTCATCCCGACCCGGACAACGGGAAAAGCGATGCTGCCAACATGTTGGAACTCGACAAACTTGAAGTATTAATCGCTGACTTATTGGCTTAGCAGCTATATCTTTTCAGTTTAAGTATTTATAAATCATGACAGAAAAAAACAAACATATAGAGGACAAGACTATCCGTCACTATGGCGAAGAGGCTCTGCGCGAAGAGGCCGAAGCCATATTAGACCAAATAGCATTGTTGGACGACAACTTCGAGAAGGCTGTCGACCTGATGTACCACTGCGAAGGTAAAATCATCGTGACCGGTGTAGGAAAGAGTGGACACGTAGGAGCCAAGATCGCTGCCACCCTGGCATCGACAGGAACTCCTGCCTTCTACATTAATCCACTCGACGTTTATCACGGCGACCTGGGTGTGATGACTGATAAGGACGTGGTTCTGGCGCTGAGCAACAGCGGACAAACCGACGAGTTGCTGCGATTCATCCCCATGGTGCTCCACATGAACGTACCTATCATCTCGATGACAGGCAATCCCCACTCGCTGTTGGCAAAATACTCCAACTACCACATCACGGTGAAGGTGAAAAAGGAAGCCTGCCCGCTCAACCTCGCTCCTACAAGCAGCACCACAGCCGCACTTGCCATGGGCGACGCCTTAGCCATTGCGCTGATGCAGGTACGCCACTTCAAACCACGCGACTTTGCACAGTTTCACCCTGGTGGAGAGTTGGGCAAGCGCCTGCTCACCACAGCCGAGGACGTGATGAAGAAGGAAGACCTGCCTATCATTCCTAAAGACATGCACTTGGGCGAGGCCATCATTCATGTGAGCAAGGGAAAATTGGGACTGGGCGTATCGGTAGACAAGGAAAACCGTGTCATCGGACTTATCACTGATGGCGACATACGTCGTGCCATGGAGAAATGGCAGGCAGAGTTCTTCAACAAGACTGTGAGCGACATCATGACGACGTCTCCCAAATACGTGGCACCAACCACCAAGATTACAGAGATACAGCACATCATGCACCAATACAAGGTACACACCGTATTGGTGATGGACGACGAGAAACATCTTCTGGGCATCGTTGACCACTATGCCTGCATGGTGTAAAAAAGAGAGGAAACAACATCAATATTTCAGAATGAGACTCAGATACCTGTTATTAACTGCAAGCATCATGCTGTTCTCCTCGCTGTGTAGCGCACAAGACAGTTTACTGCTTGCCGACAATCATCACACGATAGAGAGTAGCGACTCGGTCATTGTCAAACAATTGAGGGAGAAGGGAATTCGTTTCTCCCACAACAACTCCGTCACGCTCCTAATGAACGGTCAGGAGAAGTTCGACGATCTGTTCCAGGCTATCCGCCAGGCAAAGAAAAGTGTGCACTTAGAGTATTTCAACTTCCGCAACGACAGCATCGCCGGCTTGCTCTTCGACCTGCTTGCTGAGAAAGCAAAGCAGGGAGTCAAGGTTAGAGCCCTCTATGATGGTTTCGGTAACTCATCCAACAACAAACCTTTACGCAAACGACACATCAAGGAGATTCGTGCCAACGGCATAGAGATTTATGAATACAAACCAGTGAAGTTTCCCTGGGTTCACGCCATCTTCAACCGCGACCACCGCAAGATTGTTGTCATCGACGGACAAATAGCCTATACAGGCGGTATGAACGTGGCCGACTATTACATCAAGGGAACAGAGGTTGTGGGTTCCTGGAACGACATGCACTGCCGCATCGACGGTGACGAGGTGAACACGCTGCAGGCCATCTTCCTGAAAATGTGGAACAAGGTGAGCGGACAGCATATACATGGCGCAGAATACTTCCGTGCCAAACGTCAGGACTATCTGGTAGACGGACTCAAGCCCGACACCACAGCCACGGCTTATCACAAGATGGTGGGCATCATCAACCGCGAGCCACACATTTCGAAGGATATCATACGTTACTTCTATGTCAACGCCATCAACGATGCACAGGACAGCATCAAGCTCATCAGTCCCTACTTCACCCTGAGTCACAAACTGAAGAAGGCACTCAAGAATGCAGCCAAGCGAGGCGTGAAAGTGGAAATCATGCTCTCCACCAAGAGCGACATTCCACTAACGCCCGACTGTGGATTCTACAATGCGCACAAGCTGATGAAAGCAGGATGCCACATCTGGATGTACACACCAGGATTCCATCACACCAAGATTATCATGGTGGACGGTAAATTCTGCACGGTGGGAAGCGCCAACCTCAATGCCCGAAGCCTGCGCTGGGACTACGAGGAGAATGCTGTCATCATTGACCCACAGACCACCAAGCAGCTCACCGACCTCTTCGACAAGGACAAGGCTGACAGTTTCCTGCTCACCGAGAAGAAGTGGCGCGAGTGGCGAACTGGCTGGCAGAGATTCAAAGGGTGGTTTGCCGCCAAGGTACTGACGCCATTCTTATAAACAGGAGATTTTCAGGAGTTGAAGGGAGTTAAGGAGTTAAGGAGTTAAGGAGTTAAGACATATGCTTTATTGCTAAGAAGCAGAAGACTATAAAGCATTTGTTTTGAACATTGAACATTAACTTCCGCAACATCTCCACAACTCCTCGAATAACTTTAGATAAAAACAAAAAAAATAGAAATCATGAACGAAGAAGCAATGAGAGCCCTGCATAAGGACGACAGGATGCAAGGCAGGATGCCCGAAATGGCTATCATCGAGAACAACACACTCGCCATGATGGGACTCAAGCAATTATTGGAAACCGTTATGCCGATGATGAATATTTGCACCTTCGGCAGCTTTGCTGAGTTTGAGTTCAACAATCCTGACCGCTTCATCCATTACTTTGTGTCCATGCACATTGTACTGGCACACCGTAACTTCTTCGTGCAGGGACAGCGAACACACCACACCATCGTGCTCACGCCCAGCAACGACCCCAACTCACAGCTCAACGATTTCCATTGTCTCTGCGTGAGTGTGCCCGAAGAAACACTTGTAAAACATCTGCTTGCCCTTCAGAAGATAGGTCATCCTCATGGCGAACACCTTCCTGCCATGCCCGTAACCGTCAAGGAGAAAGTTCTCTCCGACCGCGAGACCGAGGTGTTGGCACTCGTGGCACAAGGCAAAATAAACAAAGAAATAGCCGATACTTTGTGTATCGGCCTCTCTACCGTAATCACGCACCGCAAGAACATTCAGGAGAAATTAGGACTAAAGTCGGTCTCCTCACTTACTATCTATGCCGTGATGCATGGCTATGTGGACATCAACAAGATATGATGCCTGCTTACAATTTTACACTCGAAATATCCACCAGATTATTGACGATGGCATAGATAGTAAGACCGGCAGGTGAATGAATCTGCAGCTTACGGGCTATGTTGCGGCGATGAGTAATCACCGTGTTGATGGAGATAAACAGATGGTCGGCAATCTCCTTGTTGGTCATGCCCTGTACCAAAGCCACGATGACGTCTTTCTCGCGGTCGCTCAACTGCTCATCGCTCTGCGGTGTCTGGTTGATCATATTGGATATTTTAACACTCACATCACTTTGTTTCAGCTTTCGTTCCTCGTTGCGCACGGCAGGAATGAAGATTTCCTCCTCTACCTGCGAATGCTGGTTGAGCCATTCCTCGTTATTATATATGTCGTAAAGTGTGGCGCTAAGCTGATTGTTGTGCAATCCGTCAGAAGGCAAATACTTGATGATGATATTCTTCAACTCTTTCAGTTTCAGGTCTATCTGCACGTGATGCTTAGAGAACGTCTCGATATCGAAGTTGGCTGGTGCTGTACCGTCGATAAGCGACTGCACGTAAGGGAAGACGGTTTTTTCCTCATACTTCATATGATTGGTGATGCTGTGCGCATACTCATCGTATAGTTTGAGAATAAGTCGGGCCAGATTGTCATTCTCGTCGAGCGCCTCCACCAACTCTTTGCGGATGAAAGGCAACTGAAAATCAATGTAGTAAGCATGCGATGCCTTGAGATAATGCAGCAATGTAGGCAACGACAGGCGCGAGGCATTGTCGTACTCCTTATAGCCGTTGATGGTGAAGTTCACCACCGCCAAAAAAGTATAAGTATCCACCGCCTGTTCCTCGCAAACCTCTCTCACCGTTTTGTCACCAAAGCCCAGATTGATACCGAAACTACCCAAGCTCTGAAGGATGTTGTAATTATCGCGAATAATGCTGATCATCTTGTCATCAGCTTCATACATCTTTTGATTTTTCATCGTTGTTGTATACTTTTTAGACCTAAATCATGTACGTTTAAGAGCGGACATTCATCATGTTTTTGTTTCCGCTGCAAAATTACAAAAAACATCTGAAACTTGCAATACCTAAAAATGGGGATGCGACAGTTTACCAACTTTTAAGTATTGCAAGATTTTTTAAAACCCCGTACCTTTGCACCCGAAATCGAGAAAGAGCGCGGTGATGATTGCCACTCCCGAGCGGCAGAGCTGCGTAATTCCTTATCAAGCTTCAGGGCTTTAAGGAGATACTAAGCCTCTAAAGTGTCGAGACCGCAAGCAGACATCCGCGCTCTTTTCTTTTATTTTAGGATAAAAAAAAGATAACATTTAAAAATGAACATTTTAAGAATTGGATTGATGTCCGCTGCGTTGGTTGCAGGGTTGGCAAGCGCCAACGCACAAGTAGTTGCAGCCGACAGTGTGATGCAACATGCCAACGGAAAGCGCCTCAGCATAGGCGGCTATGGCGAAGTGGCTTTCAGCCGTAACTTCTACAGCGACAGCGGCAACCGATACAGTTCAGCCTCGCTCCATAAGGACGACCCCAGCCATGGACGATTCGACATTCCTCATGCAGTCATCTATTTAGGCTACGACTTTGGCAAGGGCTGGACATTCGGCACTGAGATCGAGTTTGAGCACGGAGGCACAGGTTCTGCCATCGAATATGAGGCAGAGGAGGCTATCGAGTTTGAACAGGAACAGGAGAAAGGCGGTGAGGTAGAGTTGGAACAGTTCTGGATTCAGAAATCATTTGGCAAGTTCCTCAACATCCGTGCCGGACACATCGTAGTGCCTGTAGGCCTGACCAATGCTTATCACGAACCCCTCAACTTCTTCACCGTATACCGTCCTGAGGGCGAGAACACCATTCTGCCTTGCACTTGGCATCAGACGGGAGTTTCGGTGTGGGGACGTCATGGCGACTTCCGCTACGAAGCCCAGTTCCTTGCTGGACTTGATGCCTATCAGTTTAGTTCGCTCAACTGGATCAAGCCTGGCACCACGAAGCCTTTCGAGTTTGAAACAGCCAACAAATATGGCTTTTCTGCCCGTGTCGACAACTACACCATCCCTGGGCTGCGCATCGGTTTGAGTGGCTATTTCGGACAATCCATGCACAACAGTGTGCCCCACGATATGGAGAAAGGCAACAACAAGAAGCTGAAGGGCAACATCTTCCTCGGAGCACTCGACTTCACCTACAAGGCCCACAACTGGATGGCACGAGGCAATGTAGACTATGGCTACGTGAGCGATGCCGCTGCCATCAGCAAGCTGGTAAAGCCTGGCGTGCAGTATGTGAAGCCTTACGAGACCAACCAGGCTTTCGGAAGCCATGCCATCGCCACCATGTTTGAGGTGGGCTACGATGTATTCTCACAGATAGAGAAGTTGCGTGCCGATAACCAGAAACTGTATGTCTTCGGTCACTACGAGTATTACGACTCTTATCTCAACAACACCACCAAGCAGTACACCAAGCGACAGATCTTCGCCGGCGGTATCAACTACTACCCCATCAAGCAAATCTGCGTGAAAGCAGAGTACAACCTGCGCAAGTTCAGAAGCCAGTACAACGACGAGCCTGCCCTCAACATCGGCGTCGCCTACCAGGGTTTCTTCCTGTAATCGCAGAATGAGGATTTCGATCTAAAAAAACATACACAACTTTCGCAAATGGGGAAGTTAAAGAAGTTAGAGAAGTATACATTCATTAATAATAATAACATAAACAAATGAAAAAAATTCAGAAATTGGCCTTGTCATTCATGATGGGTGGCTTGGCACTCTGCTTTGCATCATGCGGCAGCGATGACGACACAACTTTCGACCTGCCTGACGTAGGTCAGGCTACAACAACCATCAACTCGTCTGATCTCGCGATGCAGAAAACCACCAAGGCTTACGTCGAGAATGTGGTTTACCCCACTTACCAGGCTTTAGCAAAGAACTCACGCGAACTTTACACCACCTGCACAACGCTCTACAAGGCAGCAGAGGCTGGCACCATGACACAGAGCCAGATTGACGCAGCCTGCGAGGCTTTCAAGAACGCACGCCGTGAGTGGGAGCGCAGCGAGGCATTCTTGTATGGTTCAGCTACCGACAACAATATCGACCCACACATCGACTCCTGGCCACTCGACCACAATCAGTTAGTTTCTGCTTTGACCAATGCCAGCCTCATTGAAGGCTTCAAGAGCGATACTCCAGAGAAGTTCGTTTCCGACAAGAACGAGCAGTTCCAGTCTGTATTGGGCTTCCATGGTATGGAGTTCGTCCTCTTCCGTGAGGGTCAGAACCGCACAGTTGATGCTTTCAAGGCCAATGAGACAGAAGAAGGCATGACCTCAGTAAAGGGCATCGACGAATTGGCATTCCTCGCTGCTGTGGCTGGCGATGTGAAGAACATGACAGCCATGCTGGAGTTCACATGGATGGGCGACGCTGCCAGCAACGACACCAAGCAGGTGCTCCAGGACAACAGCTACGTATTCTCAAGCATGCGCCATAATGGCTTCGTCGCATCCAAAGGCACCATGTGCTACGGTCAGTATCTGCTCACCCCTGCACAGACCACAGGCTATCAGTCTTGGCCAGGCACCATCAACCAGATCTTCGTAGGCGGTTGCTCCAACATCTGCAACGAGGTACAGGAGCAGAAACTCGGTCAGGCATGGCGTGTATGCAACAACCTGGGCGGAACAACCGAAGACGGTGAGGCTGAGTCAAAAGAATACATCGAGTCGCCATACAGCCATCGTTCTTTCGTAGACTACAAGGACAACCTCTACTCTATCAAGAACACACTCTATGGCACACGCGACGTCAACGCCACCTCTCCAGCAGCCAACTCTATCATGTCGCTTCTCTCAAGCCTCAACTATCCTGACTTGAGCAAACTGCAGAATGCACTGACCGCAGCCCTGAAGTCACTCGACGACGCAACAGCTGCACAGGGTTACTTTAAGGCAAATCCAGGTTCTGCAGCGGTAAAGAATGCCATCGACAAGATCAAGGATCTCGATGACGAGCTCAACAAAGCGGGTACTTGGATCAACCTCCAGAAAGCTCAGTAAAGTCATTAGGAAGTTAAGAAGATAAACGATAACAGATACGTAGCCTTGAGTCATTGTGCGCAAGGCTACGTTGTGCGCAAGATAAACTTTATCCAAAAAAGGAGCATTATGAAAAAGAAACATTATTTGGTATGGTCATTTGCTGCGGCATTGACCATGATGTCAATGAACAGCTGCTCCGATGAGAACAGCAACCCACAAGAGCCCGACAACCCTATGGAGTCGGATGCCAACTATGTAGGCAAGGCACAGGATGGTTTTACCGCCGAGGAATGGTATCCTGGTGGCGAGCTGGGAACCACCGAGAATGTCAACTCCGGCTGCTATGAGGACGAAGCTCCTGCCGTCAACGAGCAGGGACTGCACGACAATTTCAAGACGGGCGAGATGTTCTTCGAGCGCCAGTACACCATCGACAATGGTGCCTTCAAGGGCGTAGGTCCTGCCTATCTGCGCAAGTCGTGCCTCGACTGCCACCCAAGCTACGGACACGGCATGCGACAGGACAGCTATGCCATCGCCTATGGCAACGGTAACGGCTACCTGATGGCCATCTACACACCCGACGCACCAGGAAGCAACGACGGAAACTATATCGGCGAGGTGACAGGTATGCCCCAGACAGGCGCTGTCGACCCCTTTAAGGCTCCTATTGAGGCCGATAAGATCAAGATTAAGTGGGAGCACGTAAGCACCATGGAGAGTGGACTGGCCATGAAGTTCCCTGCCGATGGCGAGACCTTCGACCTCATCTATCCTGAGGTGACCATTCCTTCAGAAGCCTTCCATACCAACCCTGTTCCATCCAACATCGCCGTGCGCTTAGAGTCTACCATCGGTGTGATTGGCACAGGTCTGCTTGACGCTATTCCACAGGAGGAAATCGAGAAGCAGTATGCCTCTGAGGCAGCTTACTTCAAGAGTGCCGGTATGGACATATCAGAGCATCTCAACCCTAAATTCTGGGATGCTGCTGGCGAAAAGATGGCAGCCGGTGCCTACTACTCTACCTGGGGCACTGACGGCCAGTTTGCCGATGGCGGCGAAGGCAAAACGGGCGTATACAAGGCCATCAGGCGATTCACCTATGCCCTGACACGTGCCTCTCTGCAGGACGGTCCTGGCGCCAATGCCATCTGGAACATCACCAATGTGAGCCGTCCAGACCGCCCCAAGCTCTACTCTACAAAAGCATGGGCAAAGGCGATGTCGGAAGACCCAGAGGTGATTGCCAAAATCAAGGCAAACCCACAGTCACCCTATTATGCCGACGGTACTGATGCGGGCATCAAAGAGGCAGTCTACAACCTGCTGTTGCCTTCCACCAACCAGTTCGACAACCAATGGCACAAGTTCCAGCCCGAGATGACAGCCAACAACTTCTACGACTTCATGGTATGGCACAGAGGTCTGGCCATTCCGCGTGCACGCAACCTGAACGACAAGGACGTACAGCGCGGCAAGAAGCTCTTCATGGAGTGGGGCTGCGCCAGCTGCCACCGCCCATCATGGAAGACAGGCGATGACAACTACTGGACTCCTAACATGATAGCCGGCAAACCATTGCCACGCTATAAGAACCAGACCATCTATCCATACTCTGATATGCTGCAACACAAGTTGTACATGAAGAACGACATCCATGGTTCATGGTGCCGCACCACTCCTTTGTGGGGACGCGGACTGTCACGTATGTGTACCGGAGCTGAAGACCGTCTGCACGACTGCCGTGCTCGCAATGAAGTAGAGGCCATCATGTGGCACTGCTATAGCAAGAATAGTCACGCCTATCAGTCTGCCCTCAACTTCTACAAGGCATCGAAGACTGACCGTGATGCAGTGGTTAAGTTCCTGCAGTCTATCTAATATTCTGCAAGCTACATTTCATAAAACAATTTCTTGAAAAACTATTCCGCAAGAAATATATGAATCAACAAGATAAAGGACAAAGTGAATCGCAAAGATTCGCTCTGCCCCTTTATCATATTGAACAACCCTTCTAATAAGGATAAAAAATCAACAAATAAAAATAGAAACATTTATGAATCAATTTTTGAAGACAAGTGTGTTTTTGATGAGTTCCGCCTTACTATTAGGCTCATGCTCCGATGAGAACAGCAACCCACAAGAGCCCGACAACCCTATGGAGTCGGATGCCAACTATGTAGGCAAGGCACAGGATGGTTTTACCGCCGAGGAGTGGTATCCAGGTGGTAAACTGGGAACTACAGATAACGTATCCTCCAACTGTTATGAGGATGAAACCCCAGCAGTTACCGATCAAGGTTTTACAGCACGTTTCAACCAAGGCGATTTGATGGCAAGTACGCCATACACACTGAGCAATGACCCTTACAAAGGATGGGGGCCTTGCGCCTCTCGCCGTGCATGCGAGTACTGTCACGCAGGTGGTTATGCTCATGGTCACAGCCGCAGCGACTTCAAGCCAGTGATGGGCAATGGCTACATCGTATCTGTCTATTACCCAGACGCACCAGGCAGTAACAATGGTGAACCAATCGACCAGCTCACCACATTTACCATGACGATGGCAGAATCCCCATTCTTGCCACCATTGAATCCAGACAAGGTTACCATCACTTGGAAAGACGTAACCTCTATGCCAAGTGGACTTGCCATGAGATTCCCAGATGGAGAAACTTTCTCATTGCATTATCCAGAGGTATCCATTCCACAGGATGCCTTCAATGTAGATCCTCAACCTACCAATTATGCCGTTCGCCTCATCGCATCTTGCAACTTCCAAGGTTTGGGTTTGATCGATGCCCTCTCCAATGAGGACATTGAGGCTCAATACAAGGCTGAGAGTGAGCACGCAGAGTTGAACCCAGAGTTTTGGGACAACAATGCCAAGAAGTTGAAGGACAATGCCTATGCAGAGGATGCTTTTGGAAAGAAATTCGTGAAGCGTTTCAACTATGACCTCTTGGAGGGATGCCTCCAGAACGACGTAGCTCTTTGGGATGAGTTGAACATCTTACGCTCAGACATCAAGCATATTTGTTCTACACCTGCCTGGGCTAAAGCCATGTCAGAGAATAAAGACGTCATCGACAAGGTGATGGCTGAAGGTAAGAATCCTTCCTCACGCTTGCATCCATATTATTATGACGGTACAAGAGAAGGTATCAAGGAGGCATTGGCTTACTTGCTCTCACCAGATGACAACGTCAACCTCTACGACAACAAGTACTACAACTTCAAGCCTGAGATGACAGACGATCAATATCACTCTTTCATCGTTTGGCATAGAGGTATCGCCGTACCACGTGCTCGCAACTTGAACAATCCTAGTGTACAGCGTGGTAAGGAACTATTCATGAGCATGGGTTGCACCAATTGTCACAAGCAGTCTTGGACCACTGGTCCAGACAACTATGGTCGCTCAAAGATTATCGAAGGCAAGGACCTTCCACATTACCCTGGACAGAAGATTTATCCATATTCAGACTTTATCCAGCACAAGTTGGATATGATCAACGACATTCATGGTTCATGGTGCCGTACCACTCCACTTTGGGGACGCGGTCTCTCACAGATTAACAGTGGTGCCGAGGATCGCTTGCACGATGCTCGTGCTCGCAACGAGGTAGAGGCTATCATGTGGCATTGCTACAGCAAGAACAGCCAGGCATACAACACTGCAGTGAAATTCTACAACTTGCCAAAGGCAGACCGTGATGCCGTAGTGATGTTCTTACGCTCCATCTAATATTTGTAAGTTCATTGCTATATTAGATTACAAAACATTACCAATAAAGAAGTTGCCAAGTTTCATCGTGGACTTGGCAGCTTTTTTACATCATATCGTGTAAATACTTGTCTAAAAAGCATTGTCTTCTCAAAAGGAAATCGTAATTTTGCAGCAGAAATACAAAAATCAACAAAATAGGAGGTATTATTATGGCAAGACCAATCAGAGAATGGCTTTCTTCCTATAACAAACATACGCGATTAATGTTTTTCGACATGAACGAATTGTATTAACAAAATGGTCAAAAAGATTATTTTCACCCTTTACATTCTTGTTCTCATTAGCATGGCTGTCGCCACCATCGTGGAGAAGAGCCAGGGTACAGACTATGTCCATGCCCACTACTATGGCGCATGGTGGTTTATATTGATGTGGGCAGTAATGGCAGCCCTCGGTGTATTCTATATCATCAAGCGAAAGGTGAAGCGTGCCTCTACGCTTGCACTCCACCTCTCCTTTGTCATTATCCTCGCAGGCGCACTGCTCACGCATATCTCCGCCAAAAGAGGAATGATTCATCTACGTATTGGGCAACCGACCGATACCTATATGGCAGCTTCCGATTCGCAAGATGGCATGGGGATGCAAGAGGAGAAACTACCTTTCTCGCTCTGCCTGCAAAACTTCGAGACGAAGATGCACGATGGTACACAAGCGGTCGCTGACTACTCTTCCAAGTTTACTGTGACCGACGGCAACGATAAGAGCGAAGGACAGGTGTCGATGAATAATATCTACTCTCATCGCTCCTACCGCTTCTACCAGTCTTCCTATGATGAGGACGGCAAGGGAAGCGTACTCGCCATCAACGCCGACCCATACGGCATCCCTGTCACCTATACAGGCTATGCCATCCTCTTCATCTCACTGATTTGGATGCTCATCGACCCTAAGGCAAGCTATCGCAAACTATTGGCAAGTCAGCTGCTGAAGAAGGGGGCTTTGATGATTGCCCTGTTCTTCGGAATGGGAGGAATGGGATTCAACCATACTTCCTACAACCAAATGATGGCAGCAGGTTGTGGTAGTTCTGCCATGGAAGAAATCTCAGAAGGCTCTACGCTGGAGAATCTACAAAGCGTAGTCTTGCCAAAGGCTACCGCAGAGAAGTTTGGCGAGTTGAATATCCTCTATAACGACCGCATCTGTCCTGTTCAAACCTACGCACTCGACTTCTGCAAGAAGATATATGGTGCTAAAAGCTACAAGGGACTGACAGCCGAACAAGTTTTGACCGGTTGGATATTCTACGGAGACGAATGGGCAAGCGAACCCTTCATCAAGGTGAAGAGTGGAGAGTTGAAGACAGCGATGAACTTGCCGGATTATTGCTCCATCAACCAGTTCTTCAACAAGGAGATGGGCGGTTACATCATCGGACAATATGTGCAGGAATATTACAATGGGGCACAAGACAAGTTCCATCAGCAAGCTGCCGACATCGATGGAAAGATACAACTCATAATGGACTTGCGCCGTGGCGTATCGCTCAAGGTATTGCCTTATACCTTCCCTAAGAATGTACGTGCCACCAAGGAGAATCCATTCATCAAGGCTGGTACCACCACTTGGTTCTCGCCTTCCGACCGATTACCTAAGGCAGTGGAACATCAGCATGCGCTCTATATCACCAATGTCTTCTCGTTGCTCTATGGTGACGTAAAGGCTGGAAACACGGAGCGAGTAAACATCTTCTTCGACAAGATGAAGAAATACCAAGAAGTGAGCGGTGGCAACTCCTTGCCTTCGAAGACCCAATATAAGGCAGAGCGCATCAACAATGCCTTTCCATTCGCTACCATCCTCTTCATGGTGAACCTGACGCTGGGCTTCATCGCCCTCTTCTATACCATCTATCGCATGACCAAGAAGCGAAGTTTCAAGGCTTTGGACATCGCCCTCCCTATCCTATTGGGCATCTCCTTCCTTGCCTTGACCTTTGGACTTGCGCTAAGATGGATCATCAGTGGCAACATACCTTTGTCGAATGGATATGAGAGCATGTTGAGCGTAGCTTGGCTTGTGATGCTGATTGCCCTTTTGATGCAGTTCAGAATCCGCATCGTGATGGTATTTGGATTCTTATTGTCAGGCTTCTTCTTGCTCGTAAGCCACATCAACCAGATGGACCCTGCCATAGGACAGATGATGCCCGTGCTCAACAGTCCCCTTCTCTGCATCCACGTCAGCATCATCATGATGAGCTACGCCCTGCTGTCGCTCACCTTCCTCTGCGGCGTCATGGGCATCTTCCTCCGCTCGCACGGAGAGGAGCTTCAGGCGCTGAGCCGTGTGTTCCTCTATCCTGCCCTTGCCACCATGGGGTTCGGCATCTTCATCGGTGCAATCTGGGCAAACGTGAGCTGGGGCAACTACTGGAGTTGGGATTCCAAGGAAACCTGGGCGCTCATCACCTTCATGATTTACGCCGTAGTGGCTCATACACAGAGCCTGCCCCTGTTCCGCAAGCCTCTCGCCTACCACGTCTACATGACCCTTGCCTTCCTGAGCATCGTCATGACATATTTCGGAGTAAACTACTTCCTCACGGGCATGCACTCGTATGCCTAAGAGGAAGTTTTCACCATATTACCACATAATCGTATGCAAAAATGCGATAATGACTAATGACTAATGACTAAACTTAATCAGTCAAATCTTCAGAGAGACAAATATGCTTCCATTAGTTCACTAATGGAGTTATGTGGAGAGATGAAACTATATTCACCTATGGTTGCTGTTTGCTGCATAAACCTTGATGTAAGTCTTATCTCTGTTCTTTTACAAGTGCTCCAAGAGCCCTGCAGAAGGCATCTATTATGACCAAGAGAGGTCATAATAGATGAGCAGCTTTGGTCATCTATTAAGACCCACATGATGACACTATCGAGGGAAAGACGTAAGTCTCATTAGTCATTTTAGTTTTTCCGAATTATAGTCATTAGTCATTAGTCATTTTCGAATTTTGACTTCGCCCATGTCGTAAGAAAAAAAAGGGAGCCGTCTCATCAGACAGCTCCCTCGATATAAATCAAGTGTTATTATACTTTCGATTACTTGGCGTATGCTACGCTGCGGGTCTCGCGGATGACGGTGATCTTCACCTGACCAGGATAGGTCATTTCGTTCTGAATCTTGGTGGCGATCTCGTCAGAGAGCTTGGTGCTCTCCTCGTCGTTCATCTTGTCAGCTCCCACGATGACGCGAAGCTCACGTCCTGCCTGGATGGCATAGGTCTTGGTAACACCAGGATAACTCATGGCTATGGCCTCAAGGTCGTTGAGACGCTTGATGTATGCCTCAACAATCTCGCGACGGGCACCAGGACGAGCACCAGAGATAGCATCGCAAACCTGAACGATTGGAGCAAGAAGAGTGTTCATCTCCATCTCGTCGTGGTGTGCACCGATGGCATTGCAGATGTCTGGCTTCTCCTTGAACTTCTCGGCAATCTTGGCACCATAGAGTGCGTGAGGCAACTCACTCTCCTCGTCTGGCACCTTACCAATATCGTGGAGCAGACCGGCACGCTTAGCCTTCTTAGGATTCAAGCCCAACTCAGATGCCATGACAGCACAGAGGTTGGCAGTCTCGCGTGCGTGCTGCAAGAGGTTCTGACCATATGATGAACGGTACTTCATTTTACCAATGATACGAATCAACTCAGGATGCAAGCCGTGGATACCGAGGTCGATAGCGGTGCGCTTACCGGTTTCGATAATTTCATTCTCGAGCTGCTTCTTCACCTTGGCTACAACTTCCTCAATACGGGCTGGATGAATACGTCCGTCGGCTACCAACTGGTGGAGGGCCAGACGACATACCTCGCGGCGCACGGGGTCGAAGGCAGAGATGACGATGGCCTCAGGAGTGTCGTCTACAACAATCTCGACACCAGTGGCTGCTTCCAAGGCACGAATGTTGCGACCCTCACGACCGATGATGCGGCCCTTCACCTCGTCGTTGTCTATATGGAAGACACTGACAGAATTCTCTATAGCCGTTTCTGTGGCCACGCGCTGGATGGTCTGGATAACGATCTTCTTGGCCTGCTGGTTGGCATTGAGCTTGGCATCGTCCATGATCTCGTTGACGTAGCTGGCAGCATCGAGTCTTGCCTGATCTTTCAGGCTCTCGATGAGGCGCTGCTTAGCTTCCTCAGCGCTCAGGCCAGAGAGTTCCTCAAGCTTCTCCTGCTCCTGACGCTGCATCTTCTCCAACTCCTGCTGCTTCAGGGCGAGGAGCTTCTTCTCGTTCTCCACGCGCTGGTTGTTCTGCTCTACCTCCTGCTTGCGGCGGCCGAGCTCTTCCTGGCGCTGGTTGAGCGAAATCTCACGCTGCTTGAGCTTGTTCTCGCTCTGCTGAATGCGTGAGTTGCGCTGCTGCACCTCTTTCTCCAGCTCTGCTTTCTTGTTGAGGAACTTCTCCTTTACTTCGAGCAGTTTCTTTTCCTTCACTACTTCCGCCTCCTTGTTGGCGGCGGCGATCATTTCGTTATATTTCCCTGTAATGACATAACGGAAAATAAAAAACCCTAAGGCTCCTCCCAATACGAGGGCTACAAGGGTTGCTATGATTGTTACTACCATTATTTTATTATATATAAATGATTTATTAATATTCTCGCCTGTGCAACAGCTACTGCCCGGCATCCTTAAGACAACGGGGCAAACAAACGGACGGAGAAAAAACACTCTTACTACTTCAGGGTGTCCTCAATCTCGGCAGTAAGGCGGGTGAGAATATCGTGATAAGGTGCAGTATCATTACGACCCGACTCCTTCTCATATCTCAAGGCAATATCGAGGAGCGACATGTAAAGAATCTCCTTGTCGCTCTTGCGTCCCTTGAAAATCTTGGAATACGAGTTGACAATATCGTTAATCAGTTTGCCTGACTTACGATAGTACTCCTCGTCCTCTCGCGGTATCTTGACCGAGAGGTCGGTGTCATAGATATGTAATCTTATGAGTAATTTCTCTTGTTCCTGATCTGCCATCGCTCCGACTTATTGATTGCTCAGTAGCGTTATACACTTGTTGACATCACGGATGAGCTTGGCGACGCGCTTCTGCGTAGCTTCCATGTCGGCATCCGAAATTGTCATCATCTTAGCCATTTTCAGGCTGTTGTAATCGTGCTCTGCCTGGGACAACTTCTCTTGCAGCGCCTTGATCTGGGCGTCGCGCTCATCCACCATCTCGTAGAGCTCGGCATTCTCCTGCTTGAGCTTTCCAAACTCAAGAATCAACTGCCTAACACGTGTGGCAAACGTATTGATTGTCTTTTCATCAGCACTCATTACTCTCTATTTTGGGTACAAATATAGCGGAAATATTTCAAAATTGCAAATATTCCGTCAACTATTTGTGAATTTGATACAAATTAAGTGAAATTACTTGCCCAACTTTCCCTTTGCCTTCTCGATTTCCTCATCGGATGGACGTGGCTCCTTCTTGGCAAGCATCAACACCTGGAAGGCGAAATCGGTGACCCACTGCTGGCTGAAGCACAGCTGCTTGTCGAGCTGACGAAGCTGCATGATGGTCTTCACCACACTGGCGTCGTTGAAGTCATTCTTGTTGAAGATATCGTCGACGGTTTTCTGAGTCATGGTGTAGAGCGCCTTCTTCATGAAACCTGGCAGACGGAGTTTGAACTTCATGAGGTTGCCCAGAAGCATCATGAGATCCTGGGTGAAGGTCTGGAACTGGATGAGATAAACATTGACATCCTGCAACTTGTGACACTTCTTGCGAATGCTCTGGTCAATCTCCTTGAAGAAATTGTCATCGGTATCATAGACACTCTTCATCATCTTCTTGACATGCGCCTTCTCGCCCAGGCCCAACTTGTTGTTCTGGGTAGGAACGCGGAATGTAGTCTTGAAGGCACGAAGGTCGGGCAACATTGCCAAATTGGTGATGCCCAACTGTGAAGCAAGGGCTGCCTGGAAATACACTCTGACAAGCGTCATGTAGTCTTCCATGCCGCCTACTTTTTTATCCTCGGTCTTGCGGCCGAATAGTTTTGAAAATACTCCCATTATTCGTTATTTATGATTCATACAAATTAAAATTACTTGCAAAAGTACAATAAAATTACAATATATCAAAATTGACGGGGCGTTTTTTGACGTAAATCATTTTTTTACTACATTTCTGGTCTTTTTTTATACCTTATTAAATAAAAATAATTATCTTTGCAGAACATCTCAGCAAAACATTCAAGCAAACTTGATGTTGTGCATTCGATTTGCAGTATCTTTGCAGAAAATACGCTGCATCTCAGCAAAACATTCAAGCAAACTTGATGTTGTGCATTCGATTTGCTGTATCTTTGCAGAAAATACGCTGCATCTCAGCAAAACACTCAAGCAAGCTTGATGTTGTGCATTCGATTTGCTGTATCTTTGCAAAGCAGAAACGGGAACAAACTATCCCTCAAGTAAGAGGTGAGAATAACTTAATCATGAAGAAATGGAAAGAAACAAAGGTAATATACTGGTCAAAAGAACTGTCATTGTAGTAGACTTTGCCATCCTCAACCTGGTGTTGCTGGCATATATTCTGCTCACACCAGACATTTCGCCAGCAGCATTCGACCTGTCAACGAAAATGACTTTTTTCGCAGCCAATGCATCGATGTTCATCGCCGAGAGCATGTACTCCACCATTATCCACATCAGAAGGGTGAGTTTCATGCAGGTGTGCAAGCGCACCTTCTGCTTGAGCGGACTGGCTTCCATCCTGTTCTTTCTTTCCATCAGACTCCTGATCAACTATGGCGGACTGTTCTACTTCAGTTTGCTGTTTTTTGGCTCGTTCTACGTCATCCTTGTCTTTTCAAGGGCACTGGAACTGGAGGTCTTGAAATATTTCCGCACCAAAGGCTACAACAGCCGCACTGCCATCTTCGTGGGCAACGACCCTGCTGTGCTCGACATGTACAACACTCTGGTGGAAGACCCTTCGGCAGGTTATCGGGTGAACGGATACTTTGCTGATGCCGACATTGTCGGAGCGCCCAAGGAGTTTGTACGGTTGGGAAACTTGACAGAACTGAACAAGATTGTGGACAGCTCGATCAACAACACGATTCACGGAGCACCTACCAATATGCACGAGATGTTCTGCTGTCTGTCGCACGACCAGTCGAAGGAGGTAATCAGGCTGATGCAGTACTGCGACAAGAACGTGATTCACTTCTACTATCTGCCACGCCAATTTGAGGGCTACAAGCTGCACCTCGATGCGCTGCAGTTTATGGGAAAGAGTCTGTACACCAACCATATCGAGCCGCTGTCGAACACCACCAACCGTGTCATCAAGCGCTCGTTCGACCTGGTGGTGAGCGGCATCGCCTGCCTGTGCATGCTGCCATTCATCCCCATCATCGCGCTCATCATCAAGCTACAGAGCCCCGGCCCCATCTTCTTCCGTCAGGACAGAACGGGCATCAACGGCAAGACCTTCAAGTGCATTAAATTTCGCTCGATGCACATTAACAAGGATGCCGACCTGGCACAGGCTACGGAGCACGACCCACGCAAGTTTGCCTTTGGCAACTTTATGAGGAAGACCAACATCGACGAGTTTCCGCAGTTCCTCAATGTGCTGCGAGGCGACATGAGTATCGTGGGTCCACGACCACACATGCTGCACCACACCGAGATATACGGCACCATCATCAACAAGTACATGGTGCGCCACTTCGCCAAACCAGGCATCACAGGATGGGCACAGGTGACAGGCTATCGTGGAGAGACCAAGGAACTTTGGCAGATGGAGGAACGCGTGCGACGCGACATCTGGTACTTGGAGAACTGGTCGTTCTGGCTCGACATACGCATCATCTTCCTCACAGCCAAGAGCATCATCATGCCCGACAAGAAGGCGTATTGACAGAAGTTTCAAAACTTGAAAAATTGACACAATAAGAAACAACATAAACTAAAGAATATGAAAGGTATCGTTTTAGCAGGTGGTTCGGGCACACGCCTCTACCCCATCACGAAAGGCATCAGCAAGCAGTTGATACCTATCTTCGACAAGCCCATGATCTATTATCCCATTTCGGTACTCATGCTGGCTGGCATCAGGGAAATACTCATCATATCCACTCCCTACGACTTGCCGGGATTCAAGCGCCTCTTGGGTGACGGAAGCGAGTTGGGGGTGAAGTTCGAATATGCCGAGCAACCATCACCCGACGGACTGGCACAGGCTTTCATCATCGGCGAGAAGTTTATCGGCGATGACAATGTGTGCCTGGTATTGGGCGACAACATCTTCTATGGCGCTGGTTTCTCAGCCCTGCTGAAAGAGAGTGTGAAGGCTACCGAAGAAGGAAAGGCGAGCGTCTTCGGATACTATGTGAACGATCCAGAGAGATACGGCGTGGCTGAATTTGACAAGGACGGCAACTGCCTCAGCATCGAGGAAAAGCCAGAGCATCCGAAGAGCAACTATGCAGTAGTGGGACTCTACTTCTACCCCAACGACGTGGTAGAGGTGGCTAAGAACATCAAGCCAAGCGCACGTGGTGAGTTGGAGATAACCTCCGTCAATCAGCATTATCTGGGCAAGAACGTGCTGAAGGTACGCACCCTGCAGAGAGGTTTTGCATGGCTCGACACTGGAACACACGACAGTCTGTCGGAAGCCAGCACCTTCATCGAGGTGATTGAGAAACGACAGGGACTTAAAGTGGCTTGTCTGGAGGAAATAGCCTTCAAACAGGGATGGATCAACGCCAAGCAACTGGAAGAACTCGCCAAACCAATGATGAAGAACAACTACGGCAAGTATTTGCTCGAACTGGCCAAGAGATAAAATGCCTATATATAAATATGTATACCTATTATATATTATAAAGAAAAGATCAACATAATGGAAGAAACAAAGTATCTGAAACAGGAATACCTACAAGATGAGGAGGAGAAGTCTTCTTTCGACATCAAGCAGATTTACACCATTCTGGTGCTCAACTGGAAATGGTTTGTATTGTCCATCATCATCTGTTTAGGAGTTGCCTACATTTATCTGCGATACACCACGCCTATCTATCAGGCACAGGCAAAGTTGCTCATCAAGGACGAGACACAATCGAGAAACAGAGGCAACAGTATCATGAACACCTCCAACCTGGGCATTATTTCCAACTCGACTGGTATCGACAACGAGATGGAAATCCTAAGCTCATGCAACCTGGCGCAGCAGGCTGTCACCGATCTGAAGCTCTACGTCACCTATCGCCATCCGGGCCACATCAAGGACGCCACCTTGTACCGAAACCAGGAAATCAACGTCGACATGGACTTGGTTCACCTGAAGAAGTTGTGTGCGCCTATACAGTTGAACATTACCCGCGAAGGCAACAACTATCATGTGACAGGAACCTACTATATGCCTGCCGGTGAGAACACGCAGGAGGTGACAAGCAAGAACATCAACAGGACTTTCAACCGTCTGCCAGCCATGATTGGCACACGTGTGGGCATCATCACGCTGACTCAGAACGAATATCGCACACTTGCCGATGGGCAAGTACTCGAGGTGACACTGAGCTCGCCAGTAGGGGCAGCAGGCAAGTATGCCGGCAGTCTGACCGTAAGCCAGACTTCGAAGACTACGACTATTGCACAGCTTGTGTTGAGCGATGAGTTCCCACAGCGTGCCATCGATTATCTGAAGCAATTAGCTATCGTCTACAACCGACAGGCCAACGAAGACAAGAACCTCATTGCCGTACGCACAGAGCAGTTCATCAACAACCGTCTGGAGAAAATCAACGCCGAATTGGGCAACACAGAAGGTGAATTGGAGAACTTCAAGAAGCGCAACCAGATGGTGGAACTGAAAATAAACGCCACACAAGCAGTATCGAATGCCGACGAGTTCAGCAAGCGCCTGACAGAAGCCAACACACAGCTGGCATTGCTCGACGAACTGAACAAATACATGAATGAACCCAACAACAATCATCAGCCCATCCCATCCAACGTGGGTCTGAGCGACGAGAGTGCCACTGCACTCATCAACGAATACAACAGAATAGCTCTACAACGCAACCAACTGCTGCACAGCGCCAACGAAACTTCGCCTACTGTGACACCGCTCACAGCACAGCTCGACGACCTCAGCTCGTCAATCCGCCGTGCCATGAAACAGGCACGCACCAACATGGAGATTCAGCGCAACAGCATCGCATCGCAGGCCAACAAATATCAGGGACAGATAGGTGAGACACCTGAACAGGAGCGAATGCTGACACAGATAGGCAGACAACAAGAAGTGAAGTCTGGACTTTACCTGATGTTGCTGCAGAAGCGTGAGGAGAACTCCATCTCGCTTGCCGCCACGGCCGACAAAGGTAAGCTCATCGATGAGCCTGTATTCAGCGGAAAGATAAGCCCCAAGAGCTCTATCATCATGCTCATCGCCTTCGTATTGGGCATCGCCATTCCTGCCGCCATCCTCTTCCTGATACAGCTCTTCCGCTACAAGATTGAGGGTCACGACGATGTGGAGAAACTCACCACACTGCCTATTCTCGCTGATGTGGCAGTGGCAAGCGACAGCGCAAAGAGCAAGGCCGACATCGTGGTGCACGAAAACAAGAACAACCTGATGGAGGAAATATTCCGTGGACTGAGAACCAACCTTCAGTTTATGCTGAAAGAGGACGAAAAAGTCATCATGTTCACCTCTACCCAATCAGGCGAAGGAAAGACATTCACGGCATCGAATGTGGCCATCAGCTTCGCCTTGTTGGGCAAGAAAGCCATCATTCTGGGTCTCGACATCCGTAAGCCAAGACTGGCAGAACTCTTCGAAATCGACGACCATCATCATGGTATCACTCCGTTGCTCACCAAAGACCACAACACATGGCAGGACATCGAGGCACAGATTATCAATTCGGGTGTCAACAAGAACCTCGACATACTGATGGCAGGACCTATTCCTCCAAACCCTGCTGAGTTGATTGCACGTCACAGTCTCGATGACATCATGGCGCAGCTAAGAGAACACTACGACTATATTTTGATTGACACAGCTCCAGTAGGTCTTGTATCCGACACACTGCAGATTAGCCGCATCGCTGATGCTACGGTTTACCTGTGCCGTGCAGACTATACTCCAAAATCAAGTTTCGATCTCATCAATGCGCTGAACCACGACAAGAAGATGCCTAAGATGTCGATTGTGCTTAACGGTGTCGATTTGTCGAAGAAAAAGTATGGCTACTATTACGGCTACGGAAAATACGGTAAGTACGGCAAATATGGCAAATACGGCTCTTACAAAGGTTACGGCAGTTCTGTATACGGAAGCTATGGCAACTATAACAACAGCCACTACGGCGACCAGAACGACAATAGCGTAAAACGTTAAAACGAAAACGACTTATGGCAACAATAGCAGTAGACTTCGACGGCACAATAGTAACTCACGAATATCCCAAGATAGGACGCGAGATTCCATTCGCCATCGAGACGTTGAAAATGCTGATAAGAGACCAGCACCGCCTCATCCTGTGGTCAGTTCGTGAAGGCGAACTGCTGCAGGAGGCTGTGGACTGGTGCAAGGAAAGAGGAGTTGAATTCTGGGCTGTCAACAAGGATTATCCTGAGGAAAGCTACGAAAACAACAATCATTTCTCACGTAAGCTCAAAGCTGATTACTTCATTGATGACCGTAACATTGGCGGTCTACCCGACTGGGGACAGATTTATCAGATAATCAGCCAGGGAAAAAGCTACAGAGCGCTCATCAGAGAAAGCATGGGCGCACAACAAGAGCATCACAAGAAAAAGCACTGGTGGAGTCTGTAATACTTTCCTAAAGAAAAAAGCATTTAATTGAAAGGATTTTCGATGAAGGATTTTCGCTGAAAGATCGCTGAAAGGATATCAAAGGCTGCGACACAAGGATAAAAATCCTCGTTGTCGCAGTTTTTTTTGTAGTGCAAAAAAATGAGAAAAAGCTTACAAAGCTATTTCCAACTTTCCAAACAACCGTAAGATATAATCGTTTCTCTTATAGTTTCTATCAGTATAATGCAATAGGCTTCAACTGCTTACGAAGCTGCTTTCATTGCTCTACGCAATAGGCTTCATTGACTATCGAAGCCGCTTTCATATTTCGAGGCATTTCTATTCTTTCCAGATATCCCATCATGCATTGTATATTCTGCAAGCTACTACTTTAGCAGAACTTATAAGAATAAGAAAAAGAAAAAAATGAGGGTGTGTCATAACTCCAGTTAATGACACACCCTCAAAAAAATATTGATACGTTTTGTTCTGAATAATCAGAAAACAGGTATTTCTAAAGAATTAGAAGAACAAGTAGCGGTTGTCAACTACATGAGCCTTCATATAAAGCTCGTTCATGAAGTTTCCTGCATACTGCATTGCCTTCTGACGGCACTTCTGCTCCATAGCCTTCTCATCGAACTTAACAGAACGATTAGCCTTGTTGGTTACCTGGAAGAGGTAAACACCGGCATTGCCCTTAACTGCATGAGCAGAGAAAGCACCCTTCTTGGTGGCAGAAACAGCACCAGAGAGAGCAGGCTCGCTGGCACCAGTAGCTGCGATAAACACAGGAGCTGCGAAAGTGATCTGGTTGACAGAAGAAACCTTGCCACCCTTAGCCTTGGCAGCTGCGATGCTCTTCACACCATTCAACTTCTCCTCGATCATCTGAGCCTTCTTATCCTTGATGACCTCAGCCTTTACCATTTCCTTCACCTGAGCGTCGTCCAATCCGCGGTAACCGATACGATGAATCTTGTCAAGAACAATTACCAACAAGTGGTTGTTGTCGCCACACTCATAGAGAGGAGAAACAGCACCTTCCTTGCTGTCAAAGATCCACTTCAAAGCCTCACGTGTAGCGTGGATGTTGGCTACGTAGTGAGCATTTGTAGTAACGTCCTTCAAGTCTTGAACCTTGTAACCGTTCTTCGCAGCGTTCTTGAGCAAGTCCTCAGACTTCTCGTTGGCGCTTACGAAGCTTGAGAACTTGTTGTAAGCAGCACGATAAGTATCCTGTGAGAAATCGATAGGCTTCTTGATCACAGCAGCCATGTACTTCTCTACCATACCCTTCTTGTCGAGAACCTGGAGAACAACATAACCCTGCCCCAACTGAATCGTGTTCAAAGCATTGACAGATGCAGTATTCAGAGTATTGATGAAAGTCTTGTTGTCCTTGTCCATGCTCTGAGCAAACTCATACTGCTTGGTAGTCATCCAAGCCTTCTCGCCTGTCTGACCGTACTTCTTGGCAACGGCCTCGAAGTCAGCACCACCAGCAATAGCTCCCTGGATAGAGTCTGCCTTCACCTTAGCCTCGGCTACAGTATTGGCAGCCACCTGGATGGCACGATACTGGATTGAATCGGGCAACTGCTGCTTGCTGACGAGCTTGACGATATTCAAAGTATTGTCACCAGCATTAACCTTCACTGCAGAAGTAGCACCCACTGCGAGAGAATCGAGTTCAGAAGCGATATCTGATGGGAAAGCAGTCTTGCTGACAGGCAAACCAAGGTAAGCCACAGTAGAAGCAGACTTGCGTACAACCTCAGCAGGATCGGCAGCCTCTGCTAACTGCTTGTGGAAAGAAGCGAACTCCTTGTTGAGAGCTACGCGGTCAGTCTGAGAAGCACTTACCTCTACATCAACGAACTTGATGTCGCGGCTCTCTACAGGCTGCTTGAAACGAGCCTTCAGTTCATCATACTTAGCCTTCAGATCGCTTTCCTCAACCTTCACCTTGTCGTCCTGAATATCAGAGTAAGGGAAAGCAGCCAACTGAATCTGGCTCTCCTCGTTCTCCTCCTTGAAAGCCATCTTAGCCTCTACAGGGTTAGAGAGGAAGCAGTGAGCCAAGAGAGACTGATACTTCTGAGCCAAAGTCTGCTGACGAAGCGTCTTCTCGATGAACGACCAATACTTGAAGATTTTGTCATACTGCTCCATCATCTGTGCATTGGCAGAAGGATTAGCCTTCTGAGCCTTGTAATCAGCCAAGAACTTCTGAAGAGAAGCTGCATCGAAGCGGCCAGTCTGCTGATTGACGAATGGAGTCTGCTGAAGCATAGGGTTAGTACCTGTCTTCAAAATATCCTGGAGCTCAGCGTCTGTTACGGTAAGACCCAACTTGCTGGCTTCCTTAGCCACGATCTGGTTCTGAACGTATGTGTTCCAAACCATATCCTTGATTTGATTCATCTGATCCTCAGGGAGATTTTCCTGTCCCTGCTGCATCTTGATGACTTCGGTGTACTCATCGAGCAACTTCTGAAATTCCTGTACGCTGATTTTCTCACCTAACACTTCACCGATTTGCTGGCGCTCGTTGTTCTTTGCAGAATCGCACGAACGGAAGCCTTCCTCGGCAATGAATGCAAAGAGGCCAAAACTAATGATACATACCAGTATCACGCCTCTTTTTCTAATTGTTCCTAATGCTGCCATTACGTTTTAATTATTATTTTTG